>Ga0157373_10001750_pt1 | contig 16508 bp, 13 predicted proteins | sample C65metaG_FD_113460 | JGI IMG/M metagenome (GOLD analysis project Ga0157373, IMG submission 113460) | Corn rhizosphere microbial communities from Kellogg Biological Station, Michigan, USA - C6-5 metaG | ecosystem: Host-associated > Plants > Roots > Rhizosphere > Soil | place: USA: Michigan... | reverse complement strand
CGGTGTTGAAGCCGATGCCGTGGTTGAGGGACTGGACGTTGTGCTTTTCGTAGATCCCACGGATCGCCATCATCGCCATGAGCACGTGCACAGGCTTGATGTGGCGTGGGTCGCGGGTGAACAACGGCTCGATGTAGAACGGCTTGTCGGCCACCACCACGAAATCCACCCAGGATGCCGGGATGTCTACTCGCGGCAAGTCGCTGACGTCATCCACCAACTGGTTGACCTGGACAATGACGATGCCATCGCTGAAGGCCGCCGGCTCGATCAACGCCGGGGTGTCTTCGGTGCTGGGGCCGGTGTAGATGTTGCCGGCGCGGTCGGCCATGAAACCGGCCGAGAGCACCACGTTGGGAATCAAGTCCACCACCAGCCGGGCGTAGAGTTCGATGTAGGTGTGGATCGCGCCGATTTCCAGCAGACCGTCTTCCAGCAACTGGCTGATGCGCAGACTCTGGGTCCCGGCGAAGGAAAAATCGAGTTTGCGGGCGATGCCACGTTCGAACAGGTCCAGGTGCTCGGAGCGGCCGACGCTGGGCATGATCATGTGCAGGTCATGCAGCTTCGACGGGTCGGCCTTGGCCAGGGAGCGCGAAAGGAAATCCGCCTGCTTCTGGTTGTTGCCTTCCAGCACCACACGGTCGCCAGGTTCGATCAACACCTGCAACGCCTCGACGATCCGGTCGGTGGGCAATACCACGCCATCGACCATGCCCTTCACCTGTTCGAGACGCCGCTGCTTTTCGCCGCGCCGCCGCGTCCAGCGCGAGTCGGGGGATATTGTTGTTGTCATGACCACTCCACGGGTTCGCTGTCGTGGGGGTTACCTTAGGAGTGATGGGACAACGGCATCAATCAAGCTCGACGGTGGATCGTTACGCTTGGAGTAATGGTTGGAAATGGATCTGTGTGGGAGCGAGCTTGCTCGCGAAAGTGGCGGGTCAGCTTGCACCTGTTCTGAATGGGCCGCCGCCTTCGCGGCAAGCCCGGCTCCCACAGGTTCTGTGGGGTTCACAAAAGTAACGTCCACCGTCAATCCCTTGTGGGTGCGAGCCTGCTCGCGATAGCGGTGGGTCAGTCGGTATCTGCTCTGAATGGGCCGCCGCTATCGCGAGCAGGCTCGCTCCCACAGGGCTTGTAGTTGAGTTCAGATTTCGCGGCTTGCGCCAGGATCAGCAGATGTCCATCAGTCGCCGGACTCGCTCCAGCAGTTCCACAGCATTCTCGATCAGTTGAGCGAGAAGCCCATGATCTTCATCCATATAGCCTTCATATTCGGCAAGATTGCGCCGTTCATGGCAAAGCGCAAATATGCGGACCTGAAGCTTGCTTGCATCTGCGGTGTGAATCAGGCATTGAAAAACCAGATAACGCTTGTCCGAACGATAACCGCTCAAGCGCAGTGCCGTGAGCGCCAGGGCATGAGCCGCGTTGTAGGCCAGGTCAAAGCGGCTGGCGAATGAAAGAGATGGCGTTTGTGCGTCATTGAGGCGAGCCATTGCCGAGCGCATCAAGCCCTCGCATCCTGGCGATCAGGTGGCTCGGCCTTGAGCCCGCCACTACGTAACAGATTCTCCAGGTTTTCCTGGTATCCCATCCTTGGACTCCAAAGGGTCTTCACCCAGCAAGCTGATCTTGTCCTGTTGCGCTACTCGCGTCACGAAGCTGTTGCCAGCTGCGAATTTTGCGGCCCAGTCCTGAGGCGTGTAGAGCGTAGGGTTAAGAGGACGGCCCAGTTGCTCTTCCAGGGGCATAAGCCGCTCCATCACCTCACTGTAGTGCAGTCCATCGCCGATCAGCATGAGATCTATGTCACTGGATGCGTTTGCCTGATCCTTGGCGATAGAGCCGTAGACGAACGCCCATCTCAGCTGTCTGGAAAAAGGTTCCAATGCCTGGCGAATCGGCTCGGCCAGACCGATGGTTTTGCGAACGATGCCCAGCAGTTCAGCGTAAATAGGGCAGCGTGTATTGGCCTGATAATGGGTTTGGTTACCTTGACGAGTCATCGTCAGAACACCCGAATTCTGCAAGCGCTCCAGCTCGCGCATCAGACTGCCTTTGCCCACTTGAGCCCTGCGAGCAATCTCATTGGTGTAGAAACTCTGTTCCGGTTTCCCGAACAACAAACCCAGGATCCGTTGCTGGGTTACCGTAAACAATGCATCGCTGAGAGAGAGATGATCCATGGGGAAACCATAAGTCCCAAAACGGGAACGATAGGTCCCTTTTTGGGACTTATCAAGCCTTAAGGCCTTGCGGAGGGACTAATGAGTCCGGCGGCAATCACCAGTTCTTCCAACGCCAGCAAATCCGGCACCTTCGCCACATGCTCGCCCACCTGCACAGCCGCCTGCTCCAGACCGCAGAGCGGCACGTCGACGTAACTCAACTGGCTATCAAGCTTGTAGGAACGCGGGATGCCCTGCACCAACAGGGCGATGAACTTCAGTTCCGCGCGACCGCCCAGGGCATTGAGCACGGCGATGCGGGCGCACTCGCCAATCACGGTTTTCTGGTCACAGGCCGATTCGAAACTCAATAACGGGATCTGCCGCTCGCGCCAGGAAACCCAGCCCAGGAACCACGGCGGGGTGTCCATATCGAAGGTGCCGCTCTGATAATCGATCAGCTCGGCCACCGCCACGTTGGGCAGCACCAGGTGCCGGTCGGCCAGGGGCAACAGCAGCCCGGTCAGGTAGCGGGTGCGGTGGTCATGCATGGGGCTTGCTCCAGTGGGCGATGCTCTCGAGCAGCACCGATTCCTGGTAGGGCTTGCCCAGGTAGTCGTTGACCCCGATGGCCATGGCCCGGTCGCGGTGTTTCTGGCCCGTGCGGGAGGTGATCATGATGATCGGCAGGTGCGCCAGGTGCGGCTCGTTGCGTACTTGCGTCGCGACCTCGAAACCGTCCATGCGGGGCATCTCGATGTCCAGCAACATCAGGTCCGGGGTGTGTTCAGCCAGCACCGCCATGGCATCCACGCCGTCCTTGGCGGTCAGGACATGCATGCCATGACGCTCCAACAGGCGGCTGGTGACCTTGCGGACCGTCACCGAGTCGTCCACCACCAGTACCAACAACGGCCGCTGATGCTCGCCCTCGCCTTCGGTCAGTACCGGACGACGCGGGGCCTGGCTGGGCATGGCGCGGATCGGTGCCAACAGGTCGAGAATCAGCACTACCCGGCCGTCACCGAGGATGGTCGCACCGGACAGGCCCTGCACCGCCGAGAATTGTGGGCCGAGGCTCTTGACCACGATCTCCCGGGTCCCGACGGTGGCATCCACCTGCACTGCGACATGCCGTTCGTTGCACTGCACCAGCAACAGCGGCAAGGGCTGGCTCTGGCCCAACAGTTTCGGCCGGGGCGCGGTTTTCAGCAGCTCGCCCAGGTAGCACAACTCATACCGTTGCCCAGCATAGGTGTAGGTGGGTGGATCGAGTTTGTAATAAGCCTCCAGCTCGGCGGGCAGCACCCGCACGATGCTTTCGATGGTGTTCAACGGGATCGCGTACTGGTCTTCGTGACACTGCACCATCAGGGCCCGGTTGACCGACACGGTAAAGGGCAGGCGGATGCGGAAGTGCACGCCCTGCCCCGGCGTCGAGTCGATGACCATGCTGCCGCCCAGTTGCCGCACCTCTTCGTGGACCACGTCCATGCCGACGCCACGCCCGGAGATCTGGGTGATTTTTTCGGCGGTGGAGAAGCCCGGCTGCAGGATGAACTGCAACACGTCGCGGTCGCTGATGTCGCTGTCCGGCGCCAGCAGTCCGCGCTTGATCGCCTTGCGCCGCACCGCGTCCAGCGGCACACCGGCACCGTCGTCGCGGATATCGAAGACGATGTCGCCGCCTTCCCGGGACAGGTCGAGGCTGATACGCCCACGGGCCGGCTTGCCCGCGGCGATGCGCACGTCCGCCGGCTCCAGACCATGGTCGACGGCGTTGCGCAGCATGTGTTCCAACGGCGCGGCCATGCGTTCCAGCACGTTGCGATCCATCTCGCCTTCGGCATTGTCGACGACGAACTCCACATCCTTGCCCAGTTCTTGCGCCACTTGCCGGACGATGCGCTGGAGCCGCGGCACCATGCGCTCGAACGGCACCATGCGCGTGCGCATCAGGCCTTCCTGGAGCCGGGTGTTGATGCGCCGTTGTTGTTGCAACAGGTTCTCGGCGTCATGGTTGCTGCGGTCCAGGGTTTCCTTGAGGTCAAGCAAGTCCGAGGCGGACTCGAACAGTGCCCGGGACAACTGCTGCAGCTGGGAATGACGGTCCATCTCCAGCGGGTCGAATTCTTCGTAGCCCAGGCGCTCGGCTTCCACTTGCTGGCGGCTGAGAATCCGCCCCTGCGTTTCAGTGTCCAGGCGTCGCAACTGGTCGCGCATGCGCTCGATGGTGGTTTCCATCTCGCTCAGGGCCACGTGTGCGTCGTTGACCTGCTGTTCGATACGGCCACGGAAGATCGAGGTTTCCCCGGCCAGGTTCACCAGGTCGTCCAGCAGTTCGGCAGACACCTTGACCATGTCCGCACCGTCGCTCGATGCAGCTGGCTCGGGCTTGGCGGGCGCGGGTGCCGTGGCCGCACCTACGGGCATGGTCGGGACTGCGGGGGGCTCCGTAGCCGGCGTTTCGCTGTCCTGCGGGTGGTTGACCGCCTGGATCTGCGCAATCAGCCGGTCCGCCGGCGGACAGGCCAGGCCGGCCCGTACAGCATCGAGCATGTGGGCCAGGCGGTCATGGCTGCTCTGCAGCAGGACGAACAGGGCCGGAGTCGCTTGCAACAGGCCCGCGGACAAGCCTTCGTAGAGGTTTTCCAGCTCATGGGCCAGGTCGCCGATGGGCCCGATCTCCACCATCCGCGCACCGCCCTTGAGGGTGTGCAGGTCCCGCAGCAGGGTTTCCACCGCCTGGCGGTTCGACGGTTCGGCCTGCCAGCGCAGCAGGGCCGCGCCGGAGCTGTCGAGGATATCGAAACCTTCCTCGAGGAAGATGTCCAGCCGCTCGGGATCATGGCTGGCCGCGTCGCCCGGGATGGATCCGACGCCTTCGACGGCGTTCGGCTTGTCCTGACGGAACCGGCGGATGGCGTCGATCAGTGAAACCGGATCGCCCAAGGTCTGGCCCTCCTGCAGTTGTCCGAGCAACAGGTCGAGACGCTCGTGGCTGCCGTTGAGCAAGTGAGCCAGCTCATCGCTGTAACTGTAGCGGCGATCCACCAGGCCTTCGTAGAGGTTTTCCAGCTCCTGGGCCAGATCGCTGATCGGCCGGATACCGGCCATGCGCGCACCGCCCTTGAGGGTGTGCAGGTCCCGCTGCAACGAGGACAGCGGCGCTCCGTTGTCCGGGTCGGCCAGCCAGCGTTGCAGGGCCTGGGCCGCGCTTTCCAGGATGTCCTGGGCCTCTTCGAGGAAGATCGAGGTAATGTCGTCGTCCACCGACGTGTCAGCAGGCACGTCGCGTTCGAGCTCGGCGGTTGCATGACCCAGCTCGCGGATGCTCAAGGTGCGGCTGCCATCGCTACGGATCAGGCCGGTGGCCGACGGATCGAGACCAGCCTCGAGCAACGCGTGCAGGGCCTGGACCCGCTCGGGCCGTGGATGCACATGCTGGCCGGCCGCCAACTCATCGAGCATGTCGATCAGCGCTTCGTGGGCACGTTGCGCCTGCTGGAAGAATTCGTCGCTGACCGCCAGGCTGCTTTCCTCAACGGCGCCATAGAGATCAAGCAAGGCTTCGCAGAGTTCGTCCACCGGCTGCAAGTCGGCCAGGTGCGCGCCTTCGCCAAGGGTCGTCAACTCATCCAGCAACGCGCTTAACTCCTGCCCCTCGCCGGGGTGCTGCTGCCAGCGTTGCAGCAGGTTTTCGGCGTCCAGCAGGATGTCCATGCCCTGGGCCAGGAAATCGTTGATCAGTTGCGGATCGCGCTTGTTCCGCGCGCCATGGTCCGAGGTACCACTGACCGCCTGCAGGCGCTCGGCCACCAGGGCCTGGGTTCGCCGGATCAAGTCCGCAGCCCCGGGAATCGGCGCCAGCGGATCACTGTGCAACTGGCGCAGCCCCAGGCGCAGCAGGCCTTCGGCTTCCAGCAGGCACTCGACTTCATCCAGGTCGAGGGCCACCAGGTGCACCCTGTACTCCCGGGCAAGCTGGTCCATCGCCCCGGCCAGCTCGGCAATCGGCAGCACACCGGCCATCGATGCGCTGCCCTTGAGGGTGTGCAGGGCCCGCTGCAATTCATCGCTGGCCTGCAAGGGCAGGTGTTCGGCAGCCTGGTCGAGAAAACGATTGAGACCGGCGAGATGCCCCTGGGCTTCCTTGTCGAAGATCTTCAACAGCAGCGGGTCGAGGGCAGCCACGTCCCCTTGGTCTTCATCGAGCTCTTCATTGCCCTTGGCCAGGGCATGGGCGCGGGCGGCCAACCGGTCGACATCGTCACGCTGACGCTGGTGATGGGCGGCAAAATCGGCGACCAGGCCGGGCAGCAGCCGTACCGTGTCGTCCACCAGTTGCAGGACCGTAGCACTCGGCTCGACACTGCGCTCCAGCACCCGGTTGAGCAGGTTCTCCACTGCCCAGGCCAGCTCGCCCAGCACCAGCGCCCGGACCATGCGGCCGCTGCCCTTGAGCGTATGGAAGGACCGACGCACTTCGCCCAGGGCGACCTGGTCGGCGGGCTGAGCGGCCCAGCGCGGCAGGTATTCGTGCAGCACCTCCAGCACCTCGCCGGCTTCTTCGAGGAAAACCTCACGCAACTCTTCGTCCACCGGGTGCTCATCCACCGGGGGCGGCAGCAGACTGCCCGGCGTGCTCCTGGCCGGCGGATTGAGCGCCGAGACCGGGCTGGCCAGCATGTCGGCGAGGGACTGCACGGTCTGCGGATCATCCAGTTCCTGCAAATCCTGCATGACCTGGGCTTCGTTCGGGCTCAGCACATCGTCGAGCAAGGGTACCCGGGCTTCGTCGGGGAAATAGCCGAGCGCGGCCAGGCTCCGTTCGACCCCATCCAACAACGGCTCGCCGGGTGTTTCCGGATCTTCGCTCAAACGTTCCAGGTAGTATTCAAGGCCGGTGATCACGTCGGCCAGATGGTCGAGTTCTTCCCAGCCCGGTCGGGTCTGGTCCAGCAGCAAGTGGTCGCGGATAAAGCCGTTGCAGGCCTCCACCAGGCCGGCAGCGCGGCTCAGGGGGATCATTGCCAGCGCGCCGCGAACCTGAGTCAGCAAGGTCGGCAGGGTCTGTAGTTGCTCGCTGTTCCAGTCGGCGTCGATGTAGTCGACGATCATGTCCTTGGCCTGCTGCAGGCAGGTGTGGGCTTCCTTGATGACGATCTGGTGGATCTGGGTCAGGTCGGTGGTGGGCAGTTGGCTGTCTTCACGACTTTCAGGCTCGACAGTGCCGACCATGCCGGCCAGGTTGGCCTCGACATAGAGCAAGGCTCCGGCGACGTCCATGAGGGTCGCGTCATCGGGCTCACGCTGGCCCTGGGAGAGGCTCAGTACCACCGCCAATTGATCGATGATGACCTTGCGTGGCTGGCCGAAACCAAGCACCGCCAGGGTATCGGCGATCTGCCGCAGGGGCGCCAGCAAGCTGTCCAGCTCCGAGGCGTGTTGGCGGTCGCTGCGCACGAACAGGTCCAGCCGCTCCTTGACCCGCACCAGCTCCTCGCAGAGCGCGGTGAGCACCGAACGCATGGCGTCGCGGTCGGGTCCGGCCAGGCGCGCACGTTCTTCGTCGAGCATGGCGCTGTCGGGCAGCGCCTCGTCCAGTGAGTAGCGTTCTTTCATGATCTGCATCTGCCCGCTGGGGTATTCGGCCTTGGCAATATAGAACAACAAGCTCTTGAGCAGGTGCGGCGGGGCCGGTTGATTGATACCGGGCATGCCTTGGTCGAGCAGGCGCTTGAGTTCCTTGTCGGCTTCCTTGAACAGGCTGCGCAACGCCGGGCTGTTGGCGATTCGCCCATCACGCATGCCTTCGATCAACGCCGAAGCCACCTGCCACAGGGCATTGAGCGGCGCGCCTGCGCAGAGCCCTTCCAGGCGATGGAAAACTTTGGCCAGGTAACCGAGGTGGGTGGCGTCATCCTGTTCGCGCAACAGGCCCACCAGGGCCACTTGCACGGTCTGGCGCAATTTGCGCAAGGTGCCGGGCAGGTCCGCCGGCTCGAGCCGCTTCAGGGCCCCATCGCCGAGGGGCGCGATATCGGGCAGTTCCGGGCTGAACAGGCTGGTTTCCGACAACAGGCTTTCGCCCCGGGCACTGCGCAGATCGTTGATCACCGGTAGGACCACCAGCGGCAGGTCGCGGCGGGCACCCTGGATGCGATCCAGGTACATTGGCAACTGCCCCAAGGCCTGGCTCAACAGGCTGATGGCTTCGTCGCGATGGGCGCTGCGATTGTCCTGAAGGGCAACGCACAGGTGCTCCATTTCTTCGGCCAGCAACGCCGCGCCATAGAACTCGACCATCTGCAGGCCACCATGCACCTGGTGAATGCAGGCCAGGCATTGCCCGAGGGCGTCTGCCGCCTGCGGGTCATCCACCAGCCGGTTGAGGGCCAGATGGGCCTGCTTCAGCGTTTCGGCAATCTCGCCCTTGACCCATTCCAGGGCCACATAGTCGTGCCGATCACCCATAACCGCTCCAATCCGGCAAATACACCCTCCTTGTGGCGGGAGGACTCATCTGTGGGAGCAAAGCTTGCTCGCGATAAAGGCAACTCGATCTCCGGCCTGACGCGTCGCTCTCATCGCGGGCAAGCCTTGCTCCCACATGATTCCCCTCGCCCCGTATACCGCCTCCAACAATCAAGACTTGTCCTCATCCTTGGCCGCCGGCAAGGTAAAACCCGACACCGACCGACGCAGCTGGCTGGCCATCTTCGCCAGGTTGCCGATGCTCTCGGCGGTGGCGGTGGAGCCGGACGAGGTTTGCGTGGTGATCTGCTGGATCACGTTCATCGTCAGGGAAATCTGCCCCGCCGAGGTGGTCTGCTGCTGCGCCGCGTTGGAAATGCTCTGGATCAGCGCCGCCAGGGTCTTCGACACGCCCTCGATCTCTTCCAGGGCCACCCCGGCGTCCTGGGCCAGCCGGGCGCCGCGCACCACTTCGCTGGTGGTCTGCTCCATGGAGATCACCGCCTCGTTGGTGTCGGCCTGGATCGCCCGCACCAGCGTTTCGATCTGCCGGGTCGCCGCCGAAGAGCGCTCCGCCAGCCGCTGCACTTCATCGGCCACCACCGCGAAGCCGCGCCCGGCATCGCCGGCCATGGACGCCTGGATCGCGGCGTTGAGGGCCAATATGTTGGTCTGGTCGGCAATGTCGTCGATCAGGCTGACGATGTCGCCGATTTCCTGGGACGACTCGCCCAGGCGCTTGATGCGCTTGGCGGTGTCCTGGATCTGCTCGCGAATGTTGTCCATGCCATGAATGGTGTTGTGCACCACCTCGTTGCCCTTGTTGGCGATCTCCACGGAGCGCTCGGCCACCGCCGACGACTCGGCGGCGTTGGCCGATACCTGGTCGATGGACTGGGCCATTTCATTGATTGAAGTCGAAGCTTCGCTGATCTGCTGGGCCTGGTGCTCGGAAGCCTGGGCCAGATGCATGGCGGTGGCCTGGGTTTCCTGCACCGCGGCGGCGACCTGACAGGCGGTGAGGTTGATGGTGGCGACCAGGTCGCGCAGTTGATCCACCGAATAATTGATCGAATCGGCGATGGTGCCGGTGAAGTCCTCGGTGACCGACGCGGTGACGGTCAGGTCGCCGTCGGCCAGATCGGCAATCTCGTCCAGCAGGCGCATGATCGCGTTCTGGTTGCGCTCGTTCTTCTCCGCGGTTTCGTGCAACTGGCGGTTGGTTTCACGCACCATCACCAGGCCGATCAGGATGATCGACATCAGTGCCAGCAGCCCCAGCACGTAACCGCCAATGGCGTGGACGGACCGGCCACCGGCCAGGTTTTCCAGTGCGGTGGTCAGGTGCGAGGCTTCATCCAACAGGGTCTGCGACAGGTTGAAAATGTTACCCGCCGACTCGCGGACCTTGAACAGCTCCGGCGAGGTTTCGAGGATTTCATCCACCGAACCCGAGACGAACTCGAACAGTTCACTGATTTCGCTCAGGCGTGCCCGGGCATCGCGATCCTGGACCTGGGAAATCTTCAAGGCCGGGTCGCCTTGCAACATTCCGTTGAGCACCTGGCCGAAACGCGCGGCATCGCGGCCAAAGGTATCGGCGGCCTGGCTGGCGTTCTCATCCCCCGCCAGCACGGTATTCACCGCGCCCAGGATGCGCTCGGCCAACAGCGACTGGCGCTGGGCCATGGCCACCTGGGCCGCGGGTGCGCCCCGTGGCAGCAGGATCTCGACGACTTTTTCGTATTCGACCTGCAACTGCGGCACCGTTTCGGCCAGGGTCGCCGCCACCTGATGCAGCGACAGCACGGTCTGCTCGCTGGACAGGATGGCGTCGGTGTTCTTGAGCAGGCGTTCCCAGTCCAGTTGTACCGCGCGCATCTGCGGTCGCAGGGTCGAAGGCGCCGGTGGCAGGCCGGTCACCGGGTCACCCTGCTTGAGGTAGCCCCAGCGCTGGGCAAAATCGTTGCGTGCATCGCTCAGCAATTTGAACGCCGCGGCCTTGCCGGCGGCGGCCTCGGTGGCGTTCTTGGCAATGCGCTGGGACAGCACCCGCAACTCACCGGCATGGCCGATGTACTGTTTATCGTAGGTGGACTGGGTGTTGAGGTACGCGAAATTGGCGAACAGCAGCATGATGAAGACAATCAGCGCGACGAACAGCACGATGATCTGCGAACGACTGCGCGACGCTTCCAGTGGCTTGCCTGTGTTTGCTTTGATCATCGATTTTCGCCTGTACTGCCCAATCCAACTCGCCATGGGTGACTGATCTCAGGGCGGCTCTGTGGGAGCAAGGCTTGCCCGCGATGAAAACAACACGGTTTGCTGCCGACCGAGGCGTCTGCATCGCGAGCAAGCTTTGCTCCCACAGGCTCGCTCCCACAGGAGGCTGCGCGGTGTCTGTTAAATAGCCACATCCATGAACCCCTCAGACTGCGTCAACGCAAAAGGGCTGAACACCTGCCACTGGCGCTCGCCAAGAAACCGGCCCTTGACGAAGGCGGCTTCCGGACAGTCGCGATCGTTTGCCTGCATCGGCTCCAGGCTGTCCTGGGCGAAATGCTGGAGCCCGAAGACTTCATCCACCAGCAACCCGGCGAACACCTCGCCATGATCCACCACCAGCACCCGCCGCTGCTTGCGCACCGTTGACAGTTCATGACCGAAAAAACCGCTCAGGTCCATCAATGGCAACAGTCGTCCGCGCAGGTTGGCCACGCCGCGAACCCAAGGCTTGACCCCGGGCAAATGCGTATGGCGCGGCTCGTGCAGCACTTCGCTGACTTCCTCCATGGGCGCCACGTACCAGCGCTCACCCAGGCGAAAGCCGATACCGCTCCAGGCATGACGGTGGGTCGGCTGGGACGGCAGGTCCGCCGCCAGCGACCGGCAGCGTCGATCGATCTGCAGCAGCAGCTCGAACGCAGTCAGGGATGGGCTCATGGCCGCGCCGTCAACCCGCCAGGACGTTGTTCAGGGTCTGGATCAGGGTTTCTTCGTCGACCGGCTTGGTCAGGTAGTCCTTGGCGCCTTGGCGCGTGCCCCAGACCTTGTCGGTTTCCTGGTCCTTGGTGGTGATGATGATCACCGGGATGTGGCCGGTTTCCGGATCCTTGGTCAGCTGGCGTGTGGCCTGGAACCCGTTGAGGCCGGGCATGACGATGTCCATCAACACCGCGTCGGGCTTTTCCTGGCGGGCCAGGGCCACGCCGTCGGCGCCGTTCTCGGCCTTGAGGACCTGGTGACCGTGCTTTTCCAGCATGCCGGTCAGTTTGTACATTTCAGTCGGCGAATCATCGACGATCAGAATTCGTGCCATGGTGTTCCCCATTCTTGTCGACCCCAGGCTCTGCGGCCGGGCGTCATTTAATGTGCCTGGTGCGGCTGGACGGCGGCAAAGCCCGGAACATGAGCTTGTATCGCGCCCAGCAGTTCTTCCTTGCTGAAAGGCTTGGTCAAAAACTGATCGGAACCGACGACGCGTCCCTTGGCCTTGTCGAACAGCCCGTCCCGGGACGACAGCAGGATCACCGGCGTGGCCTTGAAGGCGCTGTTGTTCTTGATCAGGGCGCAGGTCTGGTAACCGTCCAGACGCGGCATCATGATGTCGACAAAGATGATGCCCGGGTGATGGTCGGTAATCTTGGCCAGGGCATCGAAGCCATCGACCGCCGTGATCACCTCGCAACCCACATTGCGCAGCAAGGTTTCGGCGGTACGGCGAATGGTCTTCGAATCGTCGATGACCATGACCTTCAAGGCGCTGGGTTGCTGCTGCGTAGGATGCTCTGCCATTGCTACTGCGAACCGGTTTTAAACGCTTAAATGCGACCGACGGCGCAAGCCCTTGATGTTCAAGGCCCGCGCGCCACATGGCAGCCTTTTTAGCACAGTCTCCAGCGCCGGGCTATCGGCCGGGCGGCATGGTGGTTTTTCCTTGACCGCGAATCCGGCGGGCGCCACTCTGACGCCACTTTTTCACGCCCTTTGTGCCCCATCAGATTTCGAGGAACCAAGCCATGAGCGTACGCGTCGGCATTGTCATGGACCCTATCGCCAGCATTTCCTACAAGAAGGATAGCTCGCTGGCCATGCTGCTGGCCGCTCAAAAGCGCGGCTGGGAATTGTTCTACATGGAACAGCGCGACCTCTACCAGGCCGAAGGCCAGGCACGGGCGCGCATGAAACCGTTGAAAGTCTTCGCCAGCCCGGAAAAATGGTTTGAACTGGGCGACGAAAAGGATGCGCTGCTGAGCGACCTGGACGTGATCCTGATGCGCAAGGATCCGCCTTTCGACATGGAATTCGTGTATTCCACCTACCTGCTGGACCAAGCCGAAACCGCCGGCGTGCTGGTGGTCAACAAGCCCCAGAGCCTGCGCGACTGTAACGAGAAGCTGTTCGCCACGCTGTTCCCGCAATGCACGCCACCGACCATCGTCAGCCGCCGCCCGGATGTACTGCGCGCGTTCGCCGATCATCACGGCGACGTGATCCTCAAGCCCCTGGACGGCATGGGCGGTTCTTCGATCTTCCGTCACACCGCCGGCCACCCGCACCTCTCCGTGATCCTGGAAACACTGACCCTGCACGGCCAGCAGCAGATCATGATCCAGGGTTATCTGCCGGCCATCGTCGATGGCGACAAGCGCATCCTGATGATCGACGGCGAGCCGGTGGACTATTGCCTGGCGCGCATTCCGGCAGCAGGCGAAACCCGCGGCAACCTGGCCGCCGGCGGCCGTGGCGAAGCCCGCCCGCTGACCGAGAAGGACCGCTGGATCGCGGCCCAGGTTGGCCCGACCCTGCGGGAAAAAGGCTTGCTGTTCGTGGGCCTGGACGTAATCGGCGAGCATCTGACGGAAATCAACGTCACCAGCCCGACCTGCATCCGCGAGATCGACAATGCCTTCGGCACCGACATCGGCGGGATGCTGATGGATGCCATCGATCAGAAGCTCAAGGCTCGTTGATCCAGATCTGATGAAGGGAACCCACATTGCGTTATCATGCCCGGCCTTAAAAAAACGCGATGTTGGTTTCCTTGTCATGACCCTTCCGTCCGATCTGCCCCTAGAGCTCGCCCACCGTGGCGTGCGTCCGGCTGATCGCCTCGGCTTTACCCTGTTCCTGGCGGCGCTGATCCACCTGGCCCTGCTGCTGGGCGTCGGATTTGCCACGGTCGAGCCCAAGCAGATCACCCAGACCCTGGAAATCACCCTGGCCACCTTCAAGAGCGAAACCAAGCCGAAGCAGGCAGATTTCCTCGCCCAGGAGAACCAGCAGGGTAGCGGCACCCTGGAAAAAAAGGCGGTTCCCACGACCACCGAGATCGCGCCGTTCCAGGATAATCAGGTCCAGAAGGCCACCCCTCCTCCGGCCGCCAAGCCCGAGGTGCAAGAAACCGCTCCCAAGGCTGCCGTGACCACCGTGACACCGAAACCGAAGAAGGCGCCGGTCAAGGAGGAGGTCAAGCCCGATCCCAAGCCCAAGGCCCCGGCACCGACCTTCGACAGCTCCCAACTGTCCAGCGACATCGCCAGCCTGGAAGCCGAACTGGCCCAGGAACAGCAGCTCTATGCCAAGCGTCCGCGTATCCACCGCCTGAGCGCCGCCTCGACCATGCGCGACAAGGGCGCCTGGTACAAGGACGAGTGGCGCAAGAAGGTCGAGCGCATCGGCAACCTCAACTACCCCGACGAAGCACGGCGCAAGCAGATCTACGGCAACCTGCGGCTCATGGTCTCGATCAACCGCGACGGATCTCTGTATGAAGTGCTGGTGCTGGAATCCTCGGGCCAGCCGCTGCTGGACCAGGCGGCCCAGCGCATCGTGCGCCTGGCGGCGCCGTTCGCACCGTTTACCGGGGATTTGTTGGACATCGACCGGCTGGAGATCATCCGCACCTGGAAATTCTCCCGGGGTGATCGGCTCTCCAGTAACTGACCCACTGCCCAAGCCCATTGTGGAAGCGGGTTGTGTGGGAGCAAGGCTTGCCCGCGATGAAAACGCCGCGGTCTCTTGAGGACCGCAGCGCCTGGATCGCGAGCAAGCTTTGCTCCCACAAGGCCCGCTCCCACATTTGATCGGTGTCGCCAACCAGATCGAGGTATTTCCTGCACATCCCCAGCTTGTCAGTTCGCCCCTGCGCCGCCACACTATCGCCTATGAAAAACGTCAGCCCCACCTACCTCAAGCATCATTTCCTGATCGCCATGCCGCACATGGCCGATCCGAACTTCGCCCATACCTTGACCTACATCGTCGAGCACACGGCCAATGGCGCCATGGGGCTGGTGATCAATCGCCCGCAGGAGTTGAACCTGGCGGACATTCTCGAGCAGCTGCGCCCTGAGGTAGAGCCGCCCATCCTGTGTCAGCACGTGCCGATTTTCATCGGCGGGCCGGTGCAGACCGACCGCGGTTTCGTGCTCCATCCGTCGGGGCCGAGCTACCAGGCCACGGTGGACCTCAACGGCGTGTCGCTGTCGACCTCCCAGGACGTGTTGTTTGCCATCGCTGACGGTGTCGGTCCGGAAAAAAGCCTGATCGCCCTCGGCTACGCCGGTTGGGAAGCCGGGCAACTGGAGGCCGAACTGGCCGACAACGCCTGGCTGACCTGCCCGTTCGACGCCGACATCCTGTTCAACACCAGCAGTGAACTGCGCCTGGAAGCGGCGGCCAACCGCCTGGGGATCAACCTCAGCCTGCTCACCAGCCAGGCAGGACACGCCTGATGGCCCTGCGCCTGCTGCTGGGTTTCGATTACGGCACCAAACAGATCGGCGTCGCGGTCGGCCAGGTCGTTACCGGCCAGGCCCGCGAGCTGTGCACCCTCAAGGCGCAGAATGGCGTTCCGGACTGGAACCAGGTCGAAGCGCTGATCAAGGAATGGAAACCCGACGCCGTGGTGGTCGGCCTGCCGCTGAACATGGACGGTACGCCCAGCGACATGTGCGTGCGCGCTGAAAAGTTCGCCCGCCGGCTCAATGGCCGCTACAACCTGCCCTTCTATACCCACGACGAGCGCCTGACCACGTTCGAAGCCAAGGGCGAACGCCTCGAGCGTGGCGGGCAGAAAGGCAGTTACCGCGACAACCCGGTGGACGCCATCGCCGCCGCCCTGCTACTGCAGGGCTGGCTCGATGCCAATAGCGCCCTGTTCGACACCTGATTTTGAAAGCGCCGCCAAGGCGCTTTCTTTTAGCGATAGACCGGGCCTTTCACCACAGGCCCGGGAACCTGAAGGAGCCAGCATGAGCCTGCCCAATCCTGCCGACCTGATCAGCCAGATGGCGATCCGTCTCACTGCACACCTGGAACAACGCGGCATCAGCGAACCGCGTTACATCGGCATTCGCACCGGCGGCGTCTGGGTCGCCCAGGCCTTGCTCGAGGAACTTGGCAGCCAATCGCCGCTGGGCACCCTGGACGTGTCCTTCTACCGCGACGACTTCAGCCAGAACGGCCTGCACCCACAGGTACGTCCTTCGGCTCTGCCATTCGAGATCGAGGGCCAGCACCTGGTCCTGATCGATGACGTGCTGATGAGCGGCCGGACCATCCGCGCCGCCATGAACGAGTTGTTCGATTACGGGCGCCCGGCCAGCGTGACCCTGGTGTGCCTGCTGGACCTGGACGCCGCCGAGCTGCCGATCCGTCCGAACGTGGTCGGCGCGACGCTGACGCTGGCCGCACACCAGCGGGTCAAGCTCTCCGGTCCCGCACCGCTTCAACTCGAACTGCAAGACCTTGCCCTTTAACTGCCCTTGTAAGAGTCCATCGCGATGACGCCTCTCGAAACCAAGCGCCCGCTGCAGCTCAACGATCAGGGCCAGCTGCGCCACTTCCTCT
>Ga0157373_10001749_pt1 | contig 16510 bp, 16 predicted proteins | sample C65metaG_FD_113460 | JGI IMG/M metagenome (GOLD analysis project Ga0157373, IMG submission 113460) | Corn rhizosphere microbial communities from Kellogg Biological Station, Michigan, USA - C6-5 metaG | ecosystem: Host-associated > Plants > Roots > Rhizosphere > Soil | place: USA: Michigan... | reverse complement strand
GCCGGCACCGGTACCGGCAAGACCGTTGCCTACAGCCTGGCGGCGATTCCCACGGCCAAGGCCGCCGGCAAGCGCCTGGTCATCGCCACGGCCACCATCGCCCTGCAGGAGCAGATCGTCTTCAAGGACCTGCCCGACCTGATGCGCAACAGCGGGTTGAACTTCAGCTTTGCTCTGGCCAAGGGGCGGGGGCGCTACATGTGCCTGTCCAAGCTCGACATGCTGCTGCAGGAAGGTCAGGCACAGACGGCCACGGCCCAGTTGTTCGAGGAAGAAGGCTTCAAGATCGAAGTCGATGAGGCCAGCCAGAAACTGTTTACCAGCATGATCGAGAAACTGACCGGCAATAAGTGGGACGGCGACCGCGACAGCTGGCCCACCACCCTGGAAGATGCCGACTGGGCTCGCCTGACCACCGACCACAGCCAGTGCACCAACCGTCATTGCCCGAACTTTGGTCAGTGCGCCTTCTACAAGGCCCGCGAGGGCATGGGCAAGGTCGACGTTATCGTCACCAACCACGACATGGTATTGGCCGACCTGGCCCTGGGCGGTGGCGCGGTGCTGCCGGACCCGTGCGATACGATCTACGTATTCGACGAAGGCCACCACCTGCCGGACAAGGCCATCGGCCACTTCGCCCATTACACGCGGTTGCGTTCCACCGCCGACTGGCTGGAAACCACCGCGAAGAATCTCACCAAGCTGTTGGCTCAGCATCCACTGCCGGGCGACCTGGGCAAGTTCATCGAGCAAGTGCCGGAGCTGGCGCGGGAGATCAAGACGAACCAGCAGTTCATGTTCACCGCCTGCGAGCAGGTAGCCGACTTCAAGCCCGGTGAGGATGTCGAGGGCCGCGAGCGGCCACGCCATCGTTTCGTCGGTGGCGTCATTCCCGAGCACATGCGTGAAATGGGCATCGAGCTGAAGAAGGGCTTCGCCCGCCTGACCGATCTGTTCACGCGCCTGACCCACCTGCTCAAGGAAGGGATGGATGGCGAGGTCAATATCGGCATTGCCAGCAACCAGGCCGAGGAATGGTACCCGCTGTTCGGCAGCCTGTTGTCCCGCTCCCAGGGTAACTGGGAGCTGTGGACGGCCTTCACCACTGAAGACCCGGAGGACAACCCGCCGATGGCGCGCTGGCTGACCCTGGCCGAAAGCGGTTCGCTGTTCGATATCGAGGTCAATGCCAGCCCGATCCTGGCAGCGGACATGCTGCGTCGCAATCTCTGGAACGTGGCCTACGGGGCCTTGGTGACGTCCGCCACCCTGACCGCGCTGGGTACCTTCGATCGGTTCCGCATGCGTGCCGGCCTGCCGAAACCCGCCGTGACCGCCGTGGTCCCGAGTCCGTTCCATCACGCCGATGCCGGTGTGTTGCGGGTGCCGGATCTGAAGGCCGATCCACGGGACGCCGCGGCGCACACCGCCGCGATCGTCCGTGACCTGCCGGAGCTGGTGGAAGGGTCGCGGGGCACCCTGGTGCTGTTTTCCTCGCGCAAACAGATGCAGGACGTGTTCGACGGCCTTGACCGTGACTGGCGCAAGCAGGTGTTCATCCAGGGCAACCTGTCGAAGCAGGAGACCCTGAACAAGCACAAGGCGCGGGTCGATGGCGGGGATTCCAGCGTGCTGTTCGGCCTGGCGAGCTTTGCCGAAGGGGTGGACCTGCCCGGTGCCTATTGCGAGCACGTGGTGATCGCCAAGATCCCGTTCTCGGTCCCGGATGACCCGGTGGAAGCGGCATTGGCCGAATGGATCGAAGCCCGTGGCGGCAATCCGTTCATGGAGATCTCCGTGCCGGATGCCTCGCTGAAACTGGTCCAGGCCTGTGGTCGTCTGCTGCGTACCGAAGAAGACCGCGGCACCATCACTTTGCTCGATCGTCGACTGGTGACCCAGCGCTACGGCAAGGCGATCCTCAATGCGTTGCCGCCGTTTCGGCGGGAGATTTCCTAGGAGGCCGTGATTTTGTGGGTGGCCAGCCGTCCCATGACGGTTTCCAAAACCACCAATGGCTGAAACAATGCGGCCACTTGAGAAAGTCTTTGTTTCAAAGGAGTTGCGGGTGCAGATTCAAGGCCATTATGAGCTTCAGTTCGAGGCGGTACGCGAAGCCTTCGCAGCACTGTTCGATGATCCCCAGGAGCGCGGCGCTGCGTTGTACATCCAGGTCGGTGGTCGAACGGTGATCGACCTGTGGGCCGGTACGGCTGACAAGGACGGCCATGAAGCCTGGCACAGCGATACTATCGCCAATCTGTTTTCCTGCACCAAGACCTTCACCGCCATCGCTGCCCTGCAACTGGTGGCTGAAGGCAAGTTGCAACTGGACGCCCCGGTTGCCCGGTACTGGCCCGAGTTTGCGGCGGCGGGCAAGCAATCCATTACCCTGCGCCAATTGCTCTGCCATCAGGCCGGACTACCGGCGTTACGTGAGTTGCTGGCGCCCGAAGCCTTGTATGACTGGAACACGATGGTCAATGCCCTGGCTGCCGAAACGCCTTGGTGGACACCGGGCGATGGCCATGGCTATGCCGCTATCACCTACGGCTGGCTGGTCGGCGAGCTGTTGCGCAGGGCTGACGGTCGAGGCCCTGGAGAATCCATCGTGGCCCGGGTGGCCAAACCGTTGGGCCTGGATTTCCACGTCGGCCTCGCGGACCAGGAGTTCCACCGCGTGGCTCATATCGCCCGCGGCAAAGGCAACGTCGGCGATGCGGCAGCACAACGCCTGCTCCAGGTGACGATGCGCGAACCCACCGCCATGACCACTCGGGCCTTCACCAATCCGCCTTCGGTCCTGACCAGCACCAACAAGCCCGAGTGGCGACGCATGCAGCAACCGGCTGCCAACGGCCACGGTAATGCCCGCAGTATCGCCGGGTTCTACGCCGGTCTGCTGGATGGCAGTCTGCTGGAAGGTGAAATGCTCGATGAGCTGACCCGTCAGCACAGCATTGGCGAAGACAAGACGTTGCTGACCCAGACCCGGTTCGGCCTGGGCTGCATGCTGGACCAGCCGGATGTGCCGAACGCCACCTACGGCCTGGGCCCGCGGGCATTCGGTCATCCGGGAGCCGGTGGCTCCATCGGGTTTGCCGATCCGGAGCATGACGTGGCGTTCGGTTTCGTGACAAACACCCTGGGACCTTACGTATTGATGGATCCGCGCGCGCAGAACCTGGCGCGGGTGCTTGCCACTTGTCTGTAAAAGGTTGTTGAAAGGGGGCGCACCGGAACCTAGTGTCCTTTTTGGTTTCAAAGCGTCTGTTTATGTGTCCCGGACAGGGTCCTGTATTTTTCATTTACATCATTTTGTGGATATCCAATGTTATCGAATAAATCCCTTGCCCTGGCGCTGTGCTTCGCTATGACCGGTTGCGCGCAAACCCCACAAAATGATGCCAAGGGTGGTAGTGGCTGGTGGCCATTCGGCTCTTCCGAGCAGGCCGCGGCCAAAGAGGAGGTGGCGCCATCGGCTCCCCTGAAACCGGCGGCCGTCGCGCCACAGGCCAAGGCCGAGAGCGCCAGCCACTGGTGGTGGCCGTTCTCTTCCGATGATGCCGCCAGCGATGTTGCAGCAAAAGATCAGGTCAAGGCTGAAGCCAAGCCTGCGGTGAAGGCTCCGACACCGGTGGCCAAGGCTGAAACGGAAAGTGGTGGAAAATGGTGGTGGCCATTTGGCGGCAAGGAACAGGAAGCCGCCAAGGCGGCACCGTTGCCCGATCCGAAAATCACCCAGGCCTGGCTCGACGACTACGAACCAAAGCTGCGCACCGCCATCGAGGGCAGCAAACTCCAGCTGGAGCGTCGCGACAACGTCCTGGTGGTCACGGCGCCCGTGGACAGTTCCTTCAACCCGGATCGCCCGGCCATGCTGCTGCCGGTGACCCTTGGCCCGTTCACTCGCGTGGCGAAGGTCCTGGAAGCCGATCCGAAATCCGCCGTGCTGATTCTTGGTCACGGCGACACCTCGGGCGCTGCGCCGGCGAACCTGAAGCTCAGCCAGGAACGTGCCCAGTCCGTGGCGGCGATTTTTCGTCTCAGCGGCCTGCAACGTGACCGCCTGATGATGCGAGGCATGGGCTCTGTAGAGCCGCGTGCGGCCAACGACAGCGTTGAAGGTCGCGCCTTGAACCGTCGCGTGGAATTGCTGGTGACACCGCAAAACACCCTGGTCGCGCTGCTCGGCAAATACAACATGCCAGCCCCGGCACCGGTCACGCTGGTGGCCGCCCAGGACGTGAAGCCAGCTGTCCCGGCGCCTGCGACCCAGAAGCCTGCAGCCACTGCCACTAAAAAGGCGCCGGCCAAGAAAGCCGCCACCAAGGCTCCAGCGAAGAAAGCCCCGGCCAAGAAGGCCACCCCGGCGAAGAAACCTGAACCGGCCAAGGCCGCCACCGATGCCAAGAAAGTCGCGGCGGCCGATACCCCCAAGCAGTGACAGGCGAGCCACAAGGAGTGCGACATGACCCAAACGCTGGCTGATATGCGCCGCGACTACACCCGCGATGGCCTGACCGAGGCGCAAGCCCCGGCCGAGCCATTTGCGCTGTTCCACCAATGGTTCGCCGAAGCGGTGAAAACCGAGCAGGCCCCGGTGGAGGCAAACGCCATGACCCTGGCCACGGTGGACGCCGATGGCCGCCCTCACTGCCGGATCCTGTTGCTCAAGGGGTTGGATGCCCAGGGCTTTACGTTCTTCACCAACTACGACAGCGCCAAGGGCCAGCAACTGGCCGCGAATCCGTTCGCGGCCATGACTTTTTTCTGGCCGACCCTGGAGCGTCAGGTGCGCATCGAGGGCAAGGTGGTAAAGGTCACGGCGCAAGAGTCCGATGCCTATTACAAGGTTCGTCCCCTGGGCAGTCGTCTCGGCGCCTGGGCCTCGCCCCAGAGCCGGGTGATTGCCGGTCGTGGAGAGCTGGAAGACTTGCTCAAGGCCACCGAACAACGCTTCAGTGATAGCCAGCCCCACTGTCCGGAGCATTGGGGTGGTTATCGCTTACTGCCCGAGCGCATCGAATTCTGGCAAGGTCGCCCGAGTCGTCTTCATGATCGCCTCAATTACCGTCTGCAAGGGGCGGACTGGACTCGCGAACGTCTGGCGCCTTAGCATCGGCATAGCCTGCCGCAGCGGCTTGAAGCCAGTGCGGCAGGTCCCGGCGCTTGATCCCTTGTTTTCGGGAGCGGGCCAGTTGTTGCAGCATGTAGGTTTTCTTCTGCTCGTCCTGCCCCGCCAACGACAGTGCCAGATCGCGGTCCATCCAGCGTTTGATCCGCATGTACAACCACCCGTGAAAGTACAGACCGGCGACGGTGGTCGCGACGATGATGAAATAATCCATGCAAAATCCTTGAGCCGATGACGCAGGTTTCGGAAATTGGCGCTACTGTTGGATGAATTTTTCGGGTGCGCCTGTATCCCACCTGAATGAAAGCAATTTTATCCCGGCCGGGCCGTGACAGGCGTCAAGCTGCGGAGTTTAATAGTTCCCTGTCTTTTGGAGTTGATGCTATGCGTAAGTCTGTTTTGCTGGTTGCTTCTTTTTCCACGATGGCGATGTTGCTCACTGGCTGTCAGTCGAGCCTGACCGGTGACTCTTACTCCCGTGACGAAGCGCGTCGCGTGCAGACCATTCGCATGGGGACCATCGAATCCCTGCGTCCGGTCAAGATCGAAGGCACCAAGACCCCGATCGGCGGTGCCGCCGGTGCGGTGGTGGGTGGTGTAGGCGGCAGCGCCGTGGGTGGTGGTCGTGGCAGTATCGTCGCCGCCGTGATCGGTGCCGTGGCGGGTGGACTGATCGGTTCCGCCACCGAAGAAGGCCTGACCCGCACCCAGGGTGTGGAAATCACCGTTCGCGAAGACGACGGCAGCATGCGCGCCTACGTGCAACAGGTTCAGGAAAACGAAGTATTCCGCGTGGGTGAGCGGGTTCGAATTTCCACTGTGGGCGGGACGAGTCGCGTATCGCACTAAGCTGGATTGGGTAAGCATTTCTCTGGTTTTGATGTTTGCTCAAGAAAACGGCGCTTCTTCCATTGGGAGAAGCGCCGTTTTTTTTGAGCGTGCGAGTTCCCCTGTGGTAGCGTCTGCTTCAAGAAGAAGGGATCGCTATACAGCGATCCCTTCTTGCGCGGGCGTATCAGGAGGACAGTGCGGAAGGCTTGCGACTGGCCGCCGCTGCCACTGCGTCGCCTAGCAGTGCCGCGAGGATCGATCCCGTGAGAATGCCCATCCGGTCCATGCCGGCGTACTCACTGACACCGGGCTCGAAGGCCAGAGAGCCGACAAACAGGCTCATGGTGAAACCGATCCCGCACAGGATCGCCACCCCCAGTATCTGACCCCAATTGGCGCCGCTGGGTAGGTTGGCGATGCCGATTTTCACGGCCAGCCAGGTCAGGCCGAACACGCCGACGGTCTTGCCCAGCAACAGGCCGACCGCGATGCCCATCGGCACGTGGTGGGTAAAGCTCTCGACAGTGACACCGCTCAGGGATAGGCCGGCATTGGCGAAGGCGAACAGCGGCAGGATGCCGTAGGCCACCCATGGATGCAGCGCGTGCTCCAGGGTCGACAGCGGCGAGGCTTCGGCGGTTTTCGTGCGCAACGGAATGCAGAACGCCAACGTGACCCCGGCCAGGGTGGCATGAACCCCACTCTTGAGCACGCAGACCCAGAGAATCAGGCCGACGATCATGTAAGGGCCTAGCCTGACCACGCCCATCCGGTTCATCGCCACCAGTACGGCGATGCATCCGGCCGCCAGCATCAATGACAAGGACGACAGGGCGCCGGAATAGAAAATGGCGATGATGATAATGGCGCCCAGGTCGTCGATGATCGCCAGGGTCATCAGGAACAGCTTGAGTGAAACTGGCACCCGTTTGCCCAGCAAGGCCAGCACCCCGAGGGCGAAGGCGATGTCGGTGGCCGTGGGGATGGCCCAGCCCGAAAGGGCCGCCGGATTGTCACGGTTGAGATACCAGTAGATCAGCGCGGGCACCACCATGCCGCCCATCGCCGCAGCCCCGGGCAGGACGATCTGCGAAGGCTTCGACAATTGCCCATCGAGCACTTCACGTTTGACTTCCAGGCCGATGAGCAGGAAAAACATCGCCATCAGTCCATCGTTGATCCACAGCAGCAGTGGCTTGGCGATTTTCAACGCGCCGACCTGGACCGCCACGGGGGTATCCAGCAGGCCGCCGTACAACCAGGAAAGGGGCGAATTGTTGATGATCAGGGCCAGCACCGCAGCGGCAATCAACAGCAGGCCACTGGCAGCCTCCAGCTGGAAAAAACGTGTCAGGGAATTACGTAGAGGCACGATCGCTCTCCATGGGTCAATCAAAAGTGGCTACACCCTAACCCGTACTGTTAGTTGTTAAAACAAAAGTTATATTCTTTTTTGTTATATGTCGTTACAAGGCCGGCGCGTCGATCGGGCAGTTACAGGGCATATTGGACCTTAGCTGTACCTGTGCGTGATGTCGGTTTTTTCCTAAGCTTGTGACTGGTTTTTCCCATATCCAGTCCTGAGCGCCAGGCTTTCCCCGCGTCGAACCTATTCCTGCGAGAACACACATGAACGACCACCGTCAGTGGGCACGCGAAGCGATTCGCATCATTGAGGCTGATTTCCAGCGCAGTGCCGATACGCATCTGATACCGCTGCCGCTGCCGGGTTTTCCGGGCATCGAGTTGTACTTCAAGGATGAATCCAGCCATCCCACCGGCAGTCTCAAGCATCGCCTGGCTCGTTCGCTGTTTCTCTATGCGCTGTGTAATGGCTGGCTCAAGCCCGGCGCCCCGGTGATCGAGGCTTCCAGTGACTCGACGGCCATTTCCGAAGCCTATTTCGCCAGGTTGCTGGGCCTGCCGTTCATTGCGGTCATGCCGGCAACGACTTCCCGGGAAAAAATCGCACAGATCGCTTTCTATGGTGGCCAGAGCCATCTGGTGGACGATCCTACGCAGATCTACGCCGAATCGGAGCGGCTTGCCCGTGAGCATGACGGGCACTTCATCGACCAGTTCACCTATGCCGAACGGGCCACGGACTGGCGGGCCAATAACAACATTGCCGAGTCGATCTTCCAGCAGATGCGTTTCGAGCAGCACCCGGAGCCGAGCTGGCTGATTTCCAGCCCGGGGACCGGGGGAACCACCGCTACCCTGGGTCGCTATGTACGCTATCGGCGGCACTGTACCCGCGTACTGTGCGCCGACGCCGAGCGTTCGGTATTTTTCGACTATTACCGCAGCGGCGATGCCAGCCTGCGCCTGGAGTGCGGCTCGCGGATCGAAGGAATCGGCCGGCCACGGGTCGAGGCGTCGTTCCTGCCAAAAGTCATTGATGCGATGGTCAAGGTGCCGGACGCCTTGTCGCTGGCGGCCATGCATTATCTGGCCCAGCGATTGGGGCGACGGGTCGGAGGATCCAGCGGCACCAATCTGATCGGTGCGCTGATCGCGGCGAAGCGGATGGTGGAGGCCGGCGAGTCAGGGTCGATTGTGGCGATCCTGTGCGACGGCGGCGAGCGTTACGCCACGACGTATTACGACCCGGCGTGGCTCAAGGCCCAGGGGTATGAGTTGGACGGGTTGATGGAGGCCGTGGCGGCGAGCGCGGAGCGCGGTGAGGCGTTGCCGGAGACGGTGCTGCGGGCCAATATCTGAAACCTTCCAGACGCTAAAAATTCCTGTGGGAGCGAGCCCTGTGGGAGCAAGGCTTGCCCGCGACAAAATCGCTTCGGTAGCAAGGTAAACCGAGGCGCATGCATCGCGGGCAAGCCTTGCTCCCACAGAGCCTTGCTCCCACAGGGACGGTGTTGTCAGGCCTTCAGGCCGAGGATATCCCGCGCCACCGCTTCGGCAATGCGGATCCCGTCCACGCCCGCCGACAGGATCCCGCCCGCGTAGCCGGCGCCTTCACCTGCGGGGAACAGGCCCTTCACGTTCAGGCTCTGCAGCGATTCGTTGCGGGTGATGCGCAGCGGCGATGAGGTGCGGGTTTCGATACCGGTCAACACGGCGTCGTGCAGGGAGTAGCCGCGAATCTGTTTCTCGAAGGCCGGCAGGGCTTCGCGGATGGCTTCGATGGCGAAGTCCGGCAGGGCCAGGGCCAGGTCACCCAGCGAAACCCCTGGCTTATAGGACGGCTCGACGCTGCCCAGTGCCGTGGACGGTTTGCCGGCGATGAAATCCCCGACCAGTTGGGCCGGGGCTTCGTAGTTGCTGCCGCCGAGCACGAAAGCGTGGGACTCCAGGCGTTCCTGCAGCTCAATCCCGGCCAGTGGGCCGCCCGGGTAATCGACTTCCGGGGTGATCCCTACGACGATGCCGGAGTTGGCGTTGCGTTCGTTGCGCGAATACTGGCTCATGCCGTTGGTCACGACGCGGTTCGGCTCGGACGTCGCTGCCACCACGGTGCCGCCCGGGCACATGCAGAAGCTGTACACCGAACGGCCGTTCTTGGCGTGGTGCACCAGTTTGTAGTCGGCGGCACCGAGTTTCGGGTGGCCGGCATATTTGCCCAGGCGTGCGCTGTCGATCAGCGATTGCGGGTGTTCGATACGGAAACCTACGGAGAACGGCTTCGCCTCCATGTACACGCCACGGCTGTGGAGCATGCGGAAGGTGTCCCGGGCGCTGTGGCCCAGAGCCAGGATCACGCGCCTGGAATGAATGCGTTCACCGCTGGCCAGTTCGACACCGACCAACTGGCCGTCCTCGATCAATACGTCGGTGACCCGCTGCTGGAAGCGTACTTCACCGCCGAGGGCGCGAATCTGCTCGCGCATGGTTTCCACCACGCCCGTCAGGCGGAACGTCCCGATGTGCGGCTTGCTGACATAGAGGATTTCTTCCGGCGCCCCGGCCTTGACGAACTCGTGCAGCACCTTGCGACCGAGGAACTTCGGATCCTTGATCTGGCTGTAGAGCTTGCCATCGGAAAACGTGCCCGCGCCGCCTTCGCCGAATTGCACGTTGGATTCGGGGTTGAGCACACTCTTGCGCCACAGGCCCCAGGTGTCCTTGGTGCGCTGGCGCACTTCCGGGCCGCGTTCGAGGATGATCGGCTTGAAGCCCATCTGCGCCAACAGCAGAGCGGCAAAGATGCCGCACGGGCCGAAACCGACCACGATCGGCCGCTCGCCCAGGTCTGCCGGTGCCTGGCCGACCATCTTGTAGCTGACATCCGGCGCTTCGTTGACGTTACGGTCGTCGGCGAACTTGCGCAGCAGGCCGGCTTCATCGCGTACCGTCAGGTCGAGGGTGTAGATGAAGCACAGTTCGGAAGACTTTTTCCGCGCGTCGTAGCTGCGCTTGAACAAGGTGAAGTCGAGCAGCTCATCGCTGGCGATGCCCAGGCGCTGCAGGATGGCAGCGCGCAGGTCTTCTTCGGGATGGTCGATCGGCAGCTTGAGTTCGGTGATTCGTAACATGACGGGATCCGGTTCGCGGGGCGCACAACTGCGCCAGGGCGTTCTTCAAACCGGCGATTATATGCTGCAATCCCTTGTCACGGTGAATCAGTCGTTACGCGCCCCGCCAAAGTAGGCACAGCCACGTTGCACCACGCCATTGACCCGCAACTCGGCACTCATGTGCTGGACACTGCCGCTGGTGCTGTCGACGCAACGCTGCGGCGCGACCCACAGTTCGACTTTCTGGCCATTCGCTTCGGTACTCAGGTCGAAACGGCCGTCCCCCAGTTGCTCTTCAACGTAAGGCACCGCCAGCGCTGGCTGGCCGTCACGTTCGAGCACGAGGCCTTTGCCGCTGGCCTTGAGGCTCCACTCCGGACCGTGGCCGGTGGCGTGCAGGACCAGCCGCTTGAAGTCGACATCGTCGCAGGCCGTACCCGAGCGTTCCAGTCGATACAACTGCTCCAGGTCCAATTGGCTGTCGGCCCCCGCCGCGGCGCTGGAGGCGATATGGCCGCGCACGTCGGCGAACAGCTTGCCGCGCTCATCGGCCAGGGCGGCAGCTTGCTGCAGCACGCTGGTGCCGCCGCTGTCGTTGACGATGTAGCGGCGTGGTTCCTGGCACGGTTGGAACACCAGCTTGCCGTCGGCCGCCGTGAGTTCGCCTTGCATACGCGTCTGACCGGCGTGGGATGCGCTCTGGCGCGGGGCGTCGAGCAATTGGCAGCCGGCGAACAGGGGAAGGAGGGCAATACACAACAGGGAACGGGCGGCACGCATCATTGGGTCTCCAGACAGGTGCCGCCACGTTACTCAGACTGATCCCGCATCACAAGCGGGAGCGTATGCAAAGTGCTATTCAACCTACGTGAAAGGTCTGGCCGGTTTGTAGGCCTTCGACACTCTTTGCGTAGGCCAGTGCCACATCGGCGGCCGGTACCGGTTTGTAGCCGCGGAAGTAAGAGGCGTATTTGTCCATGGACTCCAGCAGCACGTTCGGGCTCACCGAGTTGACTCGCAGCCCCCGTGGCAACTCAATGGCCGCCGCCCGCACGAAGCTGTCCAAGGCACCGTTGACCAGCGCCGCCGAAGCGCCGCTCTTGATCGGGTCATGGCTCAACACACCGGTGGTGAAGGTGAAGGAGGCGCCGTCGTTGGCGAACTCCCGGCCGATCAACAACAGGTTGACCTGGCCCATCAGCTTGTCCTTCAAGCCGAGGGCGAAACTTTCCTCGGTCATATCGCCCAGCGGTGCGAACGTGACGCTGCCAGCGGCGCAGATCAGCGCATCGAAGGGGCCGGTCTTCTCGAAGAGGGCGCGGATCGAGGCGCTGTCGCTGATGTCGACGTGCAATTCACCGCTGTTGCGGCCGATTCGAATGATTTCGTGGCGCGGCGCCAGTTCGTTGGCGATGGCTGAACCGATGGTGCCATTGGCGCCGATCAACAGGATTTTCATGGGCTGTTCCTCAGTGGGTTGAACGAGGTTGCAGTTTAGAGTGGTTTTTTTCGCTGATAAGCGTGCTAATAGGCAACCTTTGGTTTTCTATTGGAAACAATCCAGTGAGCGAGATGGATGACCTGGCGGCGTTCGCCGTGTTGATCGAGGCCGGCAGTTTTACCCTGGCGGCCCAGCAATTGGGGTGCAGCAAGGGCCAGTTGTCCAAGCGCATCAGCCTGCTGGAAAGCCGTTTCTCGGTGGTGTTGCTGCAGCGCACCACACGGCGCCTGAGCCTTACCGCGGCCGGGGCGGCCTTGTTGCCCCAGGCCCAAGCGCTGTTGGTTCAGGTGGAAAGGGCGCGTCAGGCCCTGGCCCGATTGAAAGACGATATTTCCGGGCCGGTGCGTATGACGGTGCCGGTGTCGTTGGGCGAAACCTTCTTCGAGGGACTGCTGCTGGAGTTCGCCCGCACGTACCCCAACGTGCAGATCGAACTGGAACTCAGCAATGGTTATCGCGACCTGACCCGGGACGGTTTCGACCTGGCGATCCGCTCCGACGCCGCCATCGATGAGCGACTGGTCGCCCGACCGTTGTTGGCGTGGCACGAGATGACCTGCGCCAGTCCGGCCTATCTCGATCAATATGGCGAACCACAAACGCCCCAGGCTTTGGCTGAACATCGCTGTCTGCTCAACAGCCACTACAGTGGTCGGGAAGAGTGGCTGTACCACCAGCAACACGAGCTGTTGCGGGTCCGGGTCTCGGGTCCGTTCGCCAGCAATCACTACAGCTTGCTGAAAAAAGCCGCCTTGGCGGGTGCCGGAATCGCCCGGCTACCGTCCTACCTGTTGAATGAAGAATTGGCCGATGGGCGCTTGTGCTGGCTCCTACGGGATTTTCAGACCCGTCGTATGCCGATGTACCTGGTGCATCCCTATCAGGGCGGCTTGCCCAAGCGCACCCAGGTGCTGGCCGATTATCTGATTGCCTGGTTCAAGCGCAGTGGTGAGGCGCTTGATCGACTCCAGCAATAGCGAGGCATTACACAAACCCTTGTGGGAGCGAGCCTGCTCGCGATAGCGGTGGGTCAGTCCACCATTGTGTAAAGCTGACATTGCTATCGCGAGCGGGCTCGCTCCCACACGGCAATCCGGTGGTCGATGGACAACACGCCGGGGCCGCGGGCCATCAGGTAAAGCAGTACCGCCGCCCAGGTGCCGTGGGTCGGGTAGGCATCGGGATAGACGAACAGTTGAATGGTCAGGGTCATGCCCAGCAGCGCCAGTGCCGAAAACCGCGTGGCGAAACCCAGCAGAATCAGGACCGGAAAGAAATGCTCGGCGAACGCGGCGAGGTGCGCGGCGATTTCCGGTGACAGCAGCGGGATGGCGTACTCGCTCTTGAATAACGGGATGGTTGAGTCGGCCAGGTGCGGCCATCCGATCTGGAAGGTGCCATCGATCAGATCGATGGCCAGGCCTTCGACCTTGGTCTGCCCGGATTTCCAGAACACCGCCGCGATGGAAAACCGCGCAATGAACGCGATCAGGCTGTGGGGGATTTTTTCCAGCAGGGTAATGGCGCGAGTGACGGGACTGTTCATGGCAATACCTTGTCGTGATGCAGGCGGATAATGGCGACGTGACTGATCAGCAGTGCCAGGGTTTGTGCAATGTCGAATGTGGGTGCACAGGCCAGCGCCTGCCCGAGCGGCTGGCCGTTGTGCACGTTGCGGATAAACGTGAAGGCACCACGGTCGAGGGAAAACACTTCAACCTCGAGTCCGTTGCGCAGGACCAACGCGCATTGCCCCTGGTTCGGATCGATCTCGGCGAGCGTCATGTCCGTTTGATGAGCGGCCCAGATCGCGACGACCGCGAACGCTGAATCGAGCAGGTGCGTGGACGGATGAAGGGTTATGCACAGTCCGTCCAAGGATTGTGGATCGGCGAGTGCGGCGGCGATCTGTTCATGGCCCAGAGGGTGTGCGTCAGCGGCGTGATAGGCGACGGTGCGCAACCTTTCCAACCGGGCGACATCCGCCAGGTACGGCAGGGAAGACGCCGGTTCGAAGCCTTCGATAAAGTCGGCCAGATCCGCGCCATAGCCACTCATCAACGGGCTGTGGGGCGCTGAGGTCTGCACATGAACGGCCGCCATGGCGCGGAAGAACTCATCGCCGACCAACTGACGGACCACCGGGTAGGCGTCCGCCAATGCATTGATCAGTGAACCCTGGACGTTGTTGCGATACACGGCGAAACGGCTCGCCGGATCCGCACCGTTGGCGCTACACAAACCTTCCGGACACGGCTGCCGGATGTCGAGCAGGGCAGCGGTGAACGCGGCTTGGCTGCTCATGTCGACCTCCCTGCGGACAGCAACAGGGCGTCGGCCTGATGGGCTTCGGCCAGCAGGACGTTGAAAGCCGGTACCTGGTTGTCACGCTCGATCAGGGTGGCCACCGGACCGACGCGTTCCAGTGCCTGGCGGTACAGCGCCAAGACTGCCAGGTCGATGGGGGCGCCATGATCGTCGATCAGTAAACGGTCGCCCAGGCTATCGGAATCTTCGGCAAACCCGGCCAGATGAATCTCGCCTACCGCCTGCAGCGGCAGGGCATCGAGATAGGCCAGTGGATCGCGTTGATGATTGATGCAGGAAACGTAGAGGTTGTTCACATCCAGCAACAGCCCACAGCCGGTACGGCGAATGACTTCGCTGATGAAGTCCGTCTCGTCGAGGGTCGAGCGCTGGAACGCCAGGTAGGTGGCGGGGTTTTCCAGCAGCATCGGGCGTTTGAGGGTGTCCTGCACTTGTCCGATATGGGCGCAGACGCGGTCCAGCGTCGGCGCGTCGTAAGCCAGGGGCAGCAGGTCATTGAGGAACACCGGGCCATGGCTCGACCAGGCCAGGTGTTCGGAAAAGGCTTGGGGCTGATAGCGTTCGATCAGTTCGGCGAGGCGCAGCAGGTGTGTCGCATCCAGCTTGCCCTCGGTACCGATGGACAGGCCGACGCCGTGCAGCGACAGCGGATACTGCTCGCGGATCAATCCCAGGAAATGGTGGAACGGACCACCGTCCACCATGTAGTTTTCGGCGTGGACTTCAAAGAAACCGATGTCCGGTCTTGAGCCGAGCACTTGCTTGAAGTGCCCGGTCTTGAGCCCCAGCCCGGCACGGGGCGGGAGCTCGACGCTGGCTGCCTGAGTGCCGGGGAAAGCAGGTTCGTAGGACGTTGTCATGATCGACACTCAGGCAGACGGTGGATCAGGACGTGGCTTTGAACGCTTCGAGCTGACCGAAACCGGTGGGCGAGGTCTTGCTCATGGTGGTCACGCAAGTGCCTTTCGGGACGAGTTTCCAGGCGTTGCCCTGATAGTCCATCTTGGCGGTACCGGCGCAGGTGGTGCCGGCACCGGCGGCGCAGTTGTTTTGCCCTTTCATGGCCACGCCAAAGCATTTTTCCATGTTGTCGTCAGCGGCATGGACGGTCGATACGGCAGCGATGCTCAGCGCGGAACCGAGGGCCAGGACCAGGGCGGAGGCGGACAGGGTACGGGTGGTAGCGGACATGATGGTTCTCCAGTTCTTCTTGGGAAATGAACCGGCTTCAGCGCCGGTCTGCTGAACTAGAGAGGGGAGGTGGGGAAGTGTTACAGCGAGTTTCGAATTATTTTTTATCACCGTGAAATTGTGTGCTGAAAGGGATTAAAAGAGGCATCTCCATCCTTTGTGGCGAGGGGATGAATCACCTCGCCACAAAGGTGTTCGCTTAAAATTGGTGCAAAAAAAACGGCCCGAAGGCCGTTTTTGTTTACCGCAACTCCTTAACCGCCCAGGTACGCCTCGCGCACCTTCGGATCGGTCAGCAGTGCTTCACCGGTGCCCTGCATCACCACGCGACCGTTCTCCAACACATACGCCCGGTCGGCGATTTTCAGGGCCTGGTTGGCGTTCTGCTCCACCAGGAACACCGTCACGCCATCCTTGCGCAGCTGTTCGATGATGTCGAAGATCTGCTGGATGATGATCGGTGCCAGGCCCAGGGAAGGCTCGTCGAGCAGCAGCAGCTTGGGCTTCCTCATCAGCGCGCGGCCGATGGCGAGCATCTGCTGTTCGCCGCCGGACATGGTGCCGCCGCGCTGGCTGAAGCGTTCTTTCAGGCGTGGGAAAAGGTGCAGGACCTTGTCCATCTGTTCCTGATAATCGCCCTTGTCGGTGAAGAATCCGCCCATGGCGAGGTTCTCTTCCACGGTCAGCCGGGCAAACACCCGACGACCTTCCGGCACCACCGCGATGCTCTTGCGCATGATCCATGACGAGTCCTGGCCCACCAGCTCCTCACCCATGTAGCGGATGCTGCCGCTGTGGGCCTGGGGCGAACCGCAGAGGGTCATCAGCAGGGTGGATTTGCCGGCACCGTTGGCGCCGATCAGCGTCACGATTTCGCCCTGGCGGACCTCCACGTTGACGCTGTGCAGGGCCTGGATCTTGCCGTAGAAGGTGGAAACGTTTTCGAACTGCAGCATTTACGCTTCCCCCAGGTAGGCTTTGATCACTTCAGGATTGTCGCGGATCTGTTCCGGCGTACCGTCAGCCAGAGGTGTGCCCTGGTTG
>Ga0157373_10001734_pt1 | contig 16567 bp, 13 predicted proteins | sample C65metaG_FD_113460 | JGI IMG/M metagenome (GOLD analysis project Ga0157373, IMG submission 113460) | Corn rhizosphere microbial communities from Kellogg Biological Station, Michigan, USA - C6-5 metaG | ecosystem: Host-associated > Plants > Roots > Rhizosphere > Soil | place: USA: Michigan... | reverse complement strand
TCTCCTGGTTATGGCAACTGAAACATAGACCATGGTTCAGCGGTCGCGCCACATCCTCATGGTTTTCCTGTGGCACCTTCACCTGGAAATCGGAAACAAAATCGCGTTTCTCACGCAGAGTCGGAAACAGATGTCGAGCGGTGTCGTTCGGCGTTGCTTTGACGTGGCAGTTGGAGCAGATCTTCGGAGCCGGCCGTTCGCGCGCGAAGAATTGCTGGCGATGACAACTCAGGCACGCCTGATGTTCGGGAAACTCAGTCACATCCGGAAAAGGCTCGGACTTGCGCGCCTCTTTCCAGTTCTTCGACGGAAATGTGTGACACGAACTGCACGCCGCGCGGTGTTGCTGGGTTGAATGAGAAAAGCGAGAGTAATCAATGCGCGGATTACTCGCAAAACAGATCAAGACCGACAGGGTTCCGTTGCAAAGCCAATTGAGCGCCATTCTTGATTGGAACTATTCGCCACGACCGAAGTAGATTCGCAGCGACGTGTACGGCAAATGAGAATGATAGTTCTGACTCGGGAAAAACGTGTCGCTATAGTTGTAGTACGTGTAACCGACGTTCCAGTCCAATAATCGATTTAACCGGAGTGTCACACGCGCTTCGGGCGACTGAAATGACATCGGGTACGAATCGATCAGAATCACGTTTGATGGCGACACTCGATCGCCCTGCCCGTTGTCCTTATTAATGTGATAACCGGCGTAAAACGTTAGTCTCGAGCTCGCGCGCACAAACGCATTGAAGAAGAAAAAGTTCTCGCGCGAGAAATACTGGCTCTCTCCAACGCGGCGTTGATTGTTGATCGGAAGCAGAATTCCGGCAATGCTCGTCACGCGCATGTGCGTGTAGCCACCGCTCAAAGAAAGCCTCGAACTGGGATCCCAATCAACCGACGACGTAAAGTGACGGCTCTTCACGTTCACGTCGAGCGCGCCCGGCGGAGTGCCAAACGGCACGTTCGGGCTGGTGATCACGTCAGCGGGATTCGTGTTGTCTTTAGTTATCAGGGAAAAGTTCAGAGAGAGATGATTGCTTGCATTGACCCGATTGCGAAGGCGGAAGTTTGTGAAGTCGTTGTTTGCGAGTCGCGTGAAGACGCTGTCTGCATCGCCGTGTTCGCCGTCGAAATAGATGGTCCACGCTTTAACGGGACGTGCTTTGAAACCGAAGATGGCTGCGTGTGTCTGGTTGTCGACTTCTTCTGCTCGCGTCGCAAGCGTGGTGGTGCGATCAAGATTTGCGAGCTCGATATGACGATCGGTGAAGCGATAGCCTGCGTGAACCGAGTACGATGGACTGAACTGATAATCAGCCTCGATCGTGTTCATAAACCGCCGGTAGTTTGTCGTTCGAGCGAAGAATGAAGTTGTTGTCACCGTCGCGAGAGGAACGCCGGCTACGGTTCGTTGCCGCAACACGTCCAGCAACGGTTCTTCGCCGTTGATGCGGAAGTTGTCGAAGCGAAAAGTGTTCGAGATGCGAAACTTACTCGTCGCCAGCCACGTCAGACCGATATCGCCGATGGCTGACGGACGCTTTGCCTCACCGCGGGCAGTAGCAGTCTGAGGCACAGCGAGGTTGCCGTTGCTTTGGCGCCCGGTGGTTTGCTCGAAGAATGAATAACGCGACCTGCCGCTGAGATAAATGAAGCGCCCGGTGAAGTCGAGTTTTTGCGCAAACAATCGATGCGCGCTGAACCGCGTGAAGAAATGCGACCCCTGCGAAGGTGTTTCGCGAAAGAGCTGATCGATCCGCGATGTGTTTGTGGTGTTGTTACCCTGGTTCGTCAGGTTGACGGTGTAACTGCTGTCGTCGTGGTAATAACGCGCACCCTCGAGCAGAGAAAGATCGAAGCCGAGCACCGTTGCATCGATACCGGCGCGAAAATTATTCGCGCGCGTCGCTGAATTGGAAACGATGGCGTATTCATCGCCGCTGAAACGTGCGGTGGTTGTGCCCGGGCCTTCACGCGAATCTCGGGAGTAACCGACAGAAAACCTGAGCTTGCGGCTCTCCGGAAACCCTGTGAAATCAAAATCGCTGAAGTTGTGACGCGTGTTCGAGGTGTGCTGGCCAACGGGTGCATTCAACGGGTTAGCGAGACTTTGGAGTGCATTGAAATACCGCGCGCGGCGCACGTTTGCGTCGAAGCGATAGCTGCCGGACTTTTCGATGCTGACGCGAGTGTATCCGTGCGGATCGCCGCCCCAGCCCGAGGTGTTCACCAGGAACTCGTCGAACAATCCGCCAGAACCTTCTTTGGATCGCAGGAAGAAGCTTGAATCGAAAAGTCTAACGCCTGGGCTGTAATTCAGATCGCTTCGATACTTGTCATCGCTGCCCGAGACACTCAGCCCGCGCAGCCCAACTTCGAGACTCGATACCACATTGTAATTCCCGAGATTGTCGTCAGCCGGAGCCGCATTCGTCGAACTCGCTCTTTTCGCCGCCGGCGAAGAAGCAGGCTGGGGAGACTGCTGCGCGTGCAGCACTGCCGCGCTAAGAACAAGGATGACTACGAAGCCCGTTAAATACCAGATTCGTCCGCTGTATCTCTACATCTTCGTCACTCCTTAACGGAAGAAAAAGCGATCGACATGTGAGCCGTGGATCTTCGCGTGACAGGTGGTGCAATTCTGGTATCGCGCCGTCGCCTGATTATGAAAATTCGGAGTGTCAGGCGCCCCAATCTCGTGCGCGTTGCTGTGACACTCGAGGCAGAGTTGCCGCACGCGCGATCGTGTCAGCAATTTCGCGTTCGCCGAACCGTGAGGCGTGTGACACGACGAGCAGCCTTCAATCTTCAGCGGCGCATGCTCAAATACAAAAGGTCCCTGCTTGTCTGTGTGACATTTCAAACACCCGGCATCAGCTCCTGTCGAAAGCCGCGCCTGCTTCAGTTCAAAACCACCATGCGGGTTGTGACAATCGCTGCACTTAACCACGCCTTCTAGCACTTTGTGATGAAACGGCCGGCTGAATTGTGCTTTCGTTTCACTGTGACAACTGATGCAGAGCTGCGGCTCACTTCCGCGCAGCATGTTCGACGCGAGCACATCGCGATTGCGTCGCTCTGATTCAGACAAGAATGTGTTCGATCCGGGATTGGTCGCGCCGGCGGTCATCGAGTGTGCCGAGTGGCAATCAACGCAGCCAACGTCGTTGCGCCAGTGCTCGCCGCGGCGGAAGTTGTTGTGTTCTTCCTTGCCGGCATGGCAACCCAGGCAGGTCTCCGAAGTCTCTTTCGACGATTTCGTTTTGAACGAAATGATCTTCTTTGGATCGCCTTCTTCAGTGTGCGCTTTACCTGGTCCATGACAAGCCTCACAACCAGTCACCTTGCCTTTCCAACTCGCGACGCTCGATAAACGCGAGTGCGTCGTATGCGAAAAGGCTTTGAACTGATCTTCGTGACAGTCTTTGCACGCCTCACTGCCGACGTAGTCGTCTGATTTGTAGGACGGCGCAGACTGAGAAGGGTTGGCGTAGCTCAACCAGGCGATTACGACCAGGACGAATGTACAGATCAGGAGTGTCTTGATGAATTTGTTCATTCTTCCCTACCATTCTAGGTTGGAAATGGCGGTCTTAGATGTGACGACCGTCACTTCAGCCGAGAAGATCTTTTCGCGCAAAGGCGCAAAGCCCGCAAAGCGGTTTCGCTTTCGTAACAGATTCTTTGTGCCTTTTCGCGCCTTTGCGCCTTTGCGCTAGAACATTTAGCCCAGCGACATGCGCACTAAACCTGCGTAATCGCTGATCAGAATGCTGTCTGGCGTTACTCGAATTAAGTTGCGCCGGCTCATGTTCGCCAGCATGCGCGTTACTGTTTCGCGCGAAGAGCAGATCATTTGCGCTATCTCTTCGTGCGTGAAAACCCGGTCGACTCGCCCGGATTGATTGCTCCAGTCCATCAACAGTTTGGCTAACTTTGCGCTCGCGGTTTGCGGCAGGAGTAACAATCTCGTACGCGCTGTGAGCTCAGTTAACTCCTGGCTCAACAGTTTCATAATGGCCTGAGTGCCCGCCGGGCTCGCTCCCATCAACTCCAACAAGTCGGCGCGCGGGAGGAAGTCGGCGCGACACGGTTCAACTGTTTTCACGGTCGTGTCGTAAGCAAAACCGCGCAGCACTGAATTCAAACCGAGCATGTCGCCGGTCTGGGCCATGCGTAGTATCACGATGCGTCCTTCACTCGACGAGATCGAGACTGCCGCTCTGCCACTTCGCAGTATGTAAACGCCGCGCGCAGGCTCCCCTTCCGCAAACAACACCTTCCCACGACCGTGAACTGAGTTCAGATAATTGATCTTCGACGCGTGGATCTCGCGTGTCAGCAACTGGAGATCTACACTGGCGTGCCTTCCCGGCGGTTCCTCGATTTCAACTTGTCGCGCGCTCGGCATGATCATGCTCCCTGTGCACGTGCTCGATTGTCGACTTCTTCCGTTGGCGCTGCGAGATGCTGCTGGAAGAGTCTGGCCGACGCTTCCAGAAAGTCGTACGAAGTAACGATGCCGACCAGTTGGTCTCCTTCAATAACTGGAAGGCAACCGATCCGCTTGCTGCGCATGACTTCGATTGCTTCCAACGATGACGTCGAAGGAGTGACTGTGAGCGGGTTCTCGATCATTACGTCGCGCACAGTAATTGAACCCTCAACGTTGGCGCGCGTCCCGTTACTTATCGTTCGCAGCAGGCTACGATGAGTCACCAAACCAATCAGCCGGCCATCTCGATCCTCGACCGGCACGTGCCTGATGTGTCGCCAGTCCATCACGCTTGCAGCGAGGTCGATCAAATCGTCCGGACTGACGGTGAAAAGATCTCTTGACATGAACTGACCAACGGTGCGGTATCCCTGCTCCCATTCGTCTGCTCCTGTCGCTTCAATGATGGGCCAGCGATGAATTGGTTGGCCTTCTTTTTGACTGGCTAACATCGCCGACGTCAGTTTTCGTTGTCGTGCATCTTTGCAGATCGCGCCATCCATCGCAGTAAGCGACTTCATGATCCAGCCTGCACCCGTCTGTCGAGTGCGCGCGCGCTCCTCGATGATTCCGAGATATTTGTCGATGTCGTCACTCGCGACGTTCGACGCTCGTAAGCCATGACGCGCGAACGGGAGGAGTTGTTCGAGGATCAACGACGACGCGCTGTGGCTTTCTCCATCAAGCCAATTAAAGTGCGCATCGAGTCCATGGCGCGCGGCACGGAAGAAGTTCATCTTCGCGTCGTCAAACGACATTCGCCTTGAAATTTCGGCATACTCCCGCGGCAGCGCGGCCATCAAACCGATAAAGAACGCAGCATTCGCAATCTCGTCGACGATTGTTGGACCAGACGGCAGCGCACGATTCTCGATTCGCAAATGCGCGACACCCTCGCTCACGCCATAACACGCACGATTCCAGCGCCAAACGGTTCCGTTGTGCATCCGCAGCGCAGAAAGCGAAGGAGTCTCACCGCGGGCAAGCACCTGAAATGGATTCTCGTCAGGTTGCGTGATCATGATCGGACGAAAGCGAGTGATCTGATCGTGAAACAGTTCGACAATCGAATGCTTCAGCCACGCATCGCCGAAGCTGACACGCGTCGGCTGGTTGCGTGCGAGTTGCGGGCGCGAACGCTCGTCGGTTGAATGTTGAAACAATGCGACGCGCGTTTCCTGCCACAGGCGTTGCCCAAACAGCAGCGGCGAATTGACGGCAACAGCCAGCACCGGCGCAGTGATCGCCTGCGCGACGTTGTAATGATTCGCAAAGTCTTTCGGGTTACTTTGAAAGTGGACCTGGAAACTCGTGTTGCACGATTCCATCATGATGTTGTCGTGCGTCAGGTGCAACTCGTCGAGGCCCTTGATGTGAATTGACAGTGGACCACCACGCATTCCGATCACGCCGCGATCCAGTTCATGGTAGCGCGCGATGGGAGTCAGGTTATCGAGGGTCAAATCAGATTTCTGCAGCGTCGGTAAAATGCCCGACAAGAGAATCTCTGCGTCTTGAGTGGCGGCGGCTTTGCGGGCGAGGTCAATCAGCTCCTCGAGCTCGCTTTGCATTCGGCTGAAACAATTATTCTCGAGTTTGAGTGGCGTGAGATTGGCTTCGAGATTGAAACGCGCGATCTCCGTCGTCAATCGCTCGTCGTTTGCCTGCTGCAAAACTTCCAGCGAAACGGGAGCGGGCCTGAGGTAGCGATCGATCAGAAACATCTCCTGCTCGGCTCCGATGCGCGTCACATCACTCTCGACGCGCCCGTCCTCCAGCATGAACGCGAGCGCGCGTAAGTCTTCCAGTAGCGCCTTCATGAAAGCCTGTGCTTTCTTCTGATCGACAATCTGTTCGACGTTGTGATCTCCCATTTAGCGGGCTCCCTGCTAACCGACCTTCACGGAATTTGCGAACTCACCTGAAAAATCCTGTACCCTGCCCAACGCCACCGACGGTTTGAGTGGACGCGCAACCAAAACCGGGCACGGCGCCTGGCGCAAAACGCGATCGACGTTCGATCCAAACAGCGCGCGCATTCCGAATCCGGCGCCGTGCGCACCCACGCTGATCAGGTTGATTTCGTTCTTCTCGGCGTAATGCAGGATCTCGCGATACGGATTTCCTTCGCTGACCGCGGTCTTCACGTCGCACCAAAGATGCACGTCGGCAGGAACCACTCGCTGCAAGCGGCGCGCGGCACTGTGATATGCCGACTCACGCTGCACCGGATACCAGGCGATCTCAGGCTCATGCAATGAACGTGGTGGCAACACGTGGAGCAGATGCAGTTCAGCCTGGTGCTCCTGCACGATCGACAGCCCGTACTTCAGAGCTAACTCCGCGTAATCAGAGAAGTCATAAGCGACGAGCACACGTTTCAAATCCACTTTGAGATCATTGCTAACAAACTCGCGTTCATCGTTATGCATGACGAGCACCGGGCAAGGAGCGCTGCGGCAAACCGATTCAGCAGTCGAACCCAGCAGAGCCGCGCGGTGCGGGCGGCGCCTCGACCTCATCACGATCAGATCAACTCTCTCTCGTTGCGCCTGGCTGATGATCATTTCGCCAATGTCGTCAGCGGGTGCAACAACAGCACGCCAGCGGGAACCAATGAGATTGTTGTGCTCCGTCACGGATGACTCGAGCAGCCCGAGTTCTTCGTCGCTGTCAGAACCGTCCGTGCAATGAAGCAGGATCAACTCGGCGTTGTGAGCACGCGCGAGAGCGAGTGCATAACGCACGGCATTCGCGGAGTACGGCGACAAGTCGGTAGGGCAAAGAATGCGTTTGATATTAATCATGATCGGTTAAGGCAACGCCCCCTCCTTCAGCTTGTTTACGGTCTGATCGCTACTTTCATGACGCCGTCCAGTCGCTCACCAAACAAGTCGTAAGCTTCCCCGATTCTTTCGAGCGGGAATGTGTGCGTGAGCAACGGCGTGAGATCTACGCGGCCGTGACGAACAACTTCCATCAACCTCCGCATGCGTTCTTTGCCTCCAGGACAAAGCGTCGTCACGATGCGGTGATCGCCAATGCCGGCCGCGAATGCTTCATAAGGAATTTGAAGCTTGCCCGAATAAACACCGAGACTCGACAACGTTCCCGCGGGCCGCAGGCTGCGCAACGCACTCTCGAACGTTTGTTGAGTGCCGAGTGCCTCGATCGCTACGTCGGCGCCGCCGCCCGTCAGACGTTTGACTTCCGAGACCACGTCGACGTCGCGATAATCGAGCGTGACGTCCGCCCCCATCCGTTTCGACATTGCGAGTCGATGATCGTCACCATCGATGCCGATGATCAGCGACGCTCCCATGAGTTTTGCGCCCGCAGTTGCGCACAGGCCAATTGGACCTTGCGCAAAAACGACAACTGCGTCGCCAATCTTTATTCGTGCCGACTCGGCGCCGCTAAAGCCGGTTGAAGCAATGTCCGCAAGCAGCACCACTTGCTCATCCGTAAGTTCGTCAGGAATCTTCGCGAGGTTCGCCTGTGCATTCGGCACCTTCAAGTACTCAGCTTGAGCACCATTAATCGTGTTTCCAAAGCGCCAGCCGCCAAGTGCTTCGTAACCTTCGCCGTGTCCGCACTGCGCTGAGTGGCCCGACAAACACGCGCGGCATTGACCGCAGGGCGTAATCGCGCCGACTAGCACGCGGTCACCGATGTTGTACGCGCTCACACCTTCGCCGAGCTCTTCGATCACACCGACGGGCTCGTGTCCGATCACGAGACCCGGAGCTACCGGATATTCACCTCTGACGATGTGCAGATCGGTTCCACAGATCGTGGTGAGCGTCACGCGAATGACAGCTTCGCCCGCTCCTGCGCGTGGCTTGTCTACCTCCTCCACTCGAATCTTGTTCTTACCGTGAAAAACATTTGCTTTCATTTCAAACTCCTTGCGTTGTTCAGGCGCAGCTCAATGCAGAGCCTCGGAAATATTCTCGATCGCCTCCGCCTCACCGCTGCGTTTCACATGAATTGATTTGATAATCGACGTGAGAAAAACTCTGTCCTCCACCCACATCTCGAGCCGCGACCCGACACAGATCTCGCCGCCTCGGAATGCGTCTCCGAGAACAGCAGAGCCTCTCACCAGCGCTTCGGTTGGATCGACGAGATAACTGCCGCCTTCAACCAGTGCGCGGCCGGTCGTCGGGTCGAGCAGCATGATGCGATAGTCGCTGTTATGAGTTTGCAGCAGGATGGTGTCGAACCGCTCCAAGCTCGTCAGTGTTACATCGCCGGGCGCCATCGTCTGTGGAGCGAGCGGCGCCGTTTCACCGGTCCAACAATTGAGGCACAGCGCCAGTGCCGGATCGATGTCGAGTCGAGTTTCGTCGATCGCCTGGCCACACTTGGAGCAATTACCGTAAGAACCCGACATCAATCGATCGAGAGCGTCGTCCACTCTCCGCAAGCGGGCCTGGAGCCATTCCCTCCGCTCGTCGACGTCAGCACGACGGTCTTTGAGCAGTGCCTCGCAGATCTCTTCACGTTCGTCGTGCAAGCGGTTCCACGCGAATCCGCCGGCGCCGCCGATTGGGACTTCAACTAAGTTAATTGTGCGATTCTCGTTCATGATGTTTGCTCCCCAAATTATGAATGCGTGACTTCCCAATACTTCTGCTGCGCGCGTTTGGCCCAACTCCAGAAAGGACCTTCGCTGACAGTCCCGGGCTCCCCCGCCCAAAGCTCCTTGTGCACGTAAAGACTCTCGCTGCCGCTGCCGTCGATCACGTACCGCATTTCATGCAGGTAATGTGAGCTCGGTTTGCGGCCTTCGATTTCCGCGGCGAGGTTTGCCGCAGCGACTTCGGCCTGCCGCACGGCCATGTGCCCCATCTTTGGCCCAACGAAATCTACGCAGTCACCAACCGCATAAATCCGTTCCTGCCCACGAACTCGCATGGTCCAGTCGACGTGTATATATCCCTCGTCGTCTGTGACGCCCATGTAAGATGCTGCAGAGGATCCGAGAAACGGCGGGACCAGCATTAGCAAGTCGAAGTTGACTGTTTGGCCCATATGCGTGGTCGCAGAGTTTTGATTCAACGACTCGATGCGTACGTTTGTGAGTAACTCGATCTGGTGAGCATCGAGTTTTTTCCTGAGTCCGGCAGCCGCAGCAACGTCTGCGAGTTCTGATTCGAGAGTTTGAGGAGTGACGACTGTGATTTTCACCACGTCTCGTTTGCCCTCGAACAGGCGCGCCAGCGCGAACGCTGATTCGTACACAGGAACCGGAAGACGGGCGCCGGCACATTGGCCAAGAACGATTCTCCCCGCGTTGAAATTCTCGACGGCCTTGCCGAACTTGATCGCCTTGTCGACGTTCAAAAGATGGTGAGCATGTTCGTAGAAGCCGGGAATCTTTTCAGTCGCGAGCCGTCGACCAAGCGCGAAGATGAGATAGTCGTAAGGAAGCTTTCCTTCAACTTCACCATGCGCGATGCTGACCTTTCTCTCAAACGGCTCGATGTGCGCAACTTCTGCTTCGACGAAGTTGACTCTTCGGTTCAACATCGAGCGCCGCAGGTCGAATGCAACCTCATCCTTTTGGCACATGCCAAAAGCCAGTCTCACCAGCGCCGGATAAAACACGAACTGCCGGCTGCGAGACACCAGCGTTATCTGGTGTTCGTCGCCGAGCTCTCGCGCGAGACGCTCGGCGGCTACCACGCCGCCGAACCCGCCACCCAGGATTAAGACTTTCGCCATCTCTCAACGTTCTCCCTCGTCTCCGCCTGTGCACAGACCGTACCATCACGATTTTTAAGGGTTTTTCGCTGGAATCTGAGGAAAGATGCGAGGTATTTCGCAGGCCCGTTGAAATTTCCCGCACGGAAGGAAGAATAGGTGCTTTTTGTGATCTACTGTTTAAGCACCTGCGCTAAGGTCTTCAATAATTTCTCGGCGGTGTAAGGCTTGTTGAGGAAGACGGCGACCCCTTCCAACGCACCCTCGCCCGCGCGTTGCCCTGCTCCAAGCCCGCTTGCAGCAATGATGCGGACGTTCGGGTTCATTCTCTGCAATGCGCGGATCGTGGCGGATCCATCCATGAACGGCATGACCATGTCAGTCAGCACAGCGGCGATTTCATGTTTCTTATCGGCATAGAGCGCGAGCGCTTCCGTCCCATCGCTTGCTGTCACAACTGTGTATCCAAACGTTTCGAGCGTGCCTCGCGTTATTTCTCGAATCGATTCCTCATCGTCGACGACGAGGATCAACTCTCCGTGACCGAGCGGCAAATCCGTCTGCAGCACAACGGAATCGACCGCGCCCGGCGTATCGAGCGCCGGAAGGTAAATCGTAAACTGACTGCCTTTATGTAGTTCGCTGTAGACGTTAATGAAGCCGCCATGACTCTTCACGATCGTCAGCGCGGTCGAGAGCCCAAGGCCAGTGCCCTTCGTCATCTCTTTCGTCGTGAAAAACGGCTCGAAGATCCGGCTTTGCACCGCCGGGGACATTCCGGGTCCGTTATCAGTCACGCTGATCATCACGAAGCGACCCGGCTTCGCTTCGAGGTGCATGCGCGCGTAGTTCTCATCCACACGAACGTTCTCGGCCTTGATCGCGATTGAGCCGCCTTCGGGCATCGCGTCGCGAGCGTTCACGCAGAGATTCATCAATACCTGATGCATCTGCGTTGCGTCAGCAGAAATGATCCAAAGATCGTTTGGAATTTGAAAACTGATCTCGATCGATTTCGGCAGCGTCTCACGGAGTATCTTGACGATCTCTTTGATCAGGTGCTTTGGCTGCAAAGCGACGCGCTCGCCTTCAACACCTCGCGCAAACGACAACACCTGCCGCACCATGTCGCCGCCACGCTTGGCATTCGTGCGCAGGACGTCGAGCCACTTTTTGCTTCCTTCATCCGTCGCTTTCAACTGCAGCATGTCGATTGCCATCAAAATCGGCGACAGCACGTTGTTCAGATCGTGCGCGATTCCACCCGCAAGGGTGCCAATTGATTCCATTCTCTGCGCGCGCAGAAACTGCGCTTCCATGCGTTTCTTCTCTGTAACGTCAGTGTTGATTACGAGAATGGAATTTGGCTGACCGGCATCATCCCGAACCAGTGTCCAGCGGCTTTCGACGGTGATCTCCGCACCATCACGACGCGTTTGATGAATCTCACCTTGCCACTCACCGTGTTCGATCACAGCCTTGCGTGCCTGGTTGATTTGGGCTGACGACTCTTTGAAGACGTTCGTTCCAACCACTTCCTGCGCCGTCCAGCCGTAAATCTTTTCAGCGCCGCGGTTCCAGAACAAGATGTTCTGATCGAGGTCACGCACGAGAATCGCATCCTGCGCCTGGTCCAGGAGCGCTGCCTGTTCGCGAATCCGCTCCTCTGCACGTTTCCGTTCGGTTATGTCGCTGCGGATCGCGACGTACTGGTAAGGTTTCCCCTGCGCGTTGAGAAAAGGCACGATGGTAGTGTCGACCCAGTAGTAGCTCCCATCCTTCGCGCGATTCTTGATCTCGCCCCGCCAGACCTTGCCGCTCGCGATCGTGGTCCACAACTCCCGGATGAACTCTTTCGGGTGGTAAGCGGAATTGATGATGCGATGGTCCTGACCGAGTAGTTCGTCGCGGGAGTATTTTGAGATCTCGCAGAACTTCTCGTTGACGTAGTTGATGATTCCTCGTTGGTCGGTGATCGCGACGATCGCTGATTCGTCGAGAGCAAACTTGATGTCTGCAAGTTCTTTCTGCGAGCGTTGTAAAGCTTCTTCGGGCAGGAGTTCGGGGCTGGGGTTTGTGGCCGTCATGAAATTACGTTTCGGCGTCGGCGGCGGTCGCGACCTGAGCGTCTTCAAGTTTCTTCAGCCGGTATCTTAACTGATCGCGCGAAATGCCGAGTAATTCTGCGGCACGTGTTTGATTGCCACCGCTTCGCTCGATGGCTTGTCGAACAAACGAAAGCTCTGCTTCGTCAAGCGAGATTCCCTGATTCGGTAGCACAAACTGGGCTGAAACATGACTGGTCTGGTCCAGTCGCGGTGCTTGCAGCAAACTTCCGGGCAAGTACTCAGTCGTAATCTGATCGCTGTCTTCGAGGATCAGCGCACGCTCGATAACGTTGCGAAGCTCACGAACATTTCCCGGCCAATTGTACTTCCTGAAAACTTCAGTTGCGTCCGGCGATAAGCCTTCGATCTTCTTATTCCGTCGCAAGCGAGCGCCGATGGTATCGATGTAGTGTTGCGACAGCAGCAGGACGTCGTCGCCTCGTTCGCGAAGCGCTGGGATATCGATTTGAATAATCGACAAACGATAGTAAAGGTCGAGTCGGAAGCGTCCTGCTTCGCTTTCGGTTTTCAAGTCGCGATTGGATGCAGCGAGCACTCGTACGTCGAGGGGAATGTCTTTCAACCCGCCGACGCGACGGAAAGCTCCTTCTTCGAGCACGCGCAAGAGTTTTGCCTGCAACGAGAGTTCGAGCTCGCCAATTTCGTCGAGCAGAAGCGTTCCGCCTTCAGCCTGCTCGAACAATCCTTCTTTGCGCGCTTTCGCATCGGTGAAGGCGCCCTTTTCGTAGCCGAAGAGCTCCGACTCGATGAGCGTCGCCGGAAGTGCGGCGCAGTTCACTGCTACAAATGGACGATCGGCGCGTTGCGAACCGTAATGAATCGCTTTCGCGACGAGGTCCTTGCCGGTTCCCGACTCGCCTTGCAGTAAAACTGATGAGACTTCACTCTCCGCGACTTTTGCGGCGAGACTCAGCATTTTTTTCATCGCAGGCGACTCGCCCACGATCTGCCGGAAATTAAACTCGCGCGCTCGTTCTTTTCTTACCTGCTCAACTTCGCGACGCAGGCGCCGCGCTTCAAGTGCGTTGCGAATCGTGACGCGCAGCTCTTCGAGATTGATTGGCTTGCCGATGAAGTCGTAAGCGCCGCCGCGCAAGGCTGAGATCGTGTTGTCGATCTGAACATTGCCCGTGATCATGATCACGATCGCTTCCGCATGTTCACGTTTGATCTCGCGCAACACATCGAGGCCTGAACCATCCGGCAAGTCGATATCCAGCAAAACGGCCGCCGGCACATCTGCTTTGAAATACTTCAGAGCTTCCGCCACTGAAGCTGCTTCGACAGGCACGAAACCCCAGCTTTGCAGACCTTCGCGCAGCATCCAGCGAATTGCTTCGTCGTCGTCGACGACCAGAATTTCTTCGTTTGTGTTATTCAGAGACATTCACGAATCAGAGGTATTTCGATTATATGCGGGCTTGGCACAAAAATCATGTTAATCCTGACACTTATCGCTTTGAAGAACGACGCGATTCGTGGCGCGGCAGTGATCGTTTTGTAGGGGCGGCACTCCGTGGCCGCCCCTCCACGGGGAAAACGCACGTGGGGCGAGGTCGTGTTTACGCAGAGGGGCGGCCACGGAGTGCCGCCCCTACAGAATCGTATGCGCCGGGAGAGGTGAAAGGCTGCGCAGTTTTGTTCTTCCGGTGCGGACTTTTCCTCACATTCACCGCCAAAAGAATTAACGATCCGCAGTAATCAGCCGTTTTTCGGCGGGTACAACGCTTGCCACCTCGGATGTTGAGTTCTTGCGAGGAAAGGACGGAACTATGAGATTACTGATCGCTTATGACGGGTCCGAATGCGCGGATGCAGCGCTCGATGATCTGACACACTCAGGCTTACCTGCCAACGGCGAGGCGTTGGTTATGACGGTAGCGGATGTTTGGCTGCCGCCTCCACCACCTTCCGCGGTCGAGATTGTTGAAATGTCAACGCTCGCACGAGGTGCGCTCGGACTCGAACGCAAATACATGGCGGCATCTCAAGCCGTGATTGATGCGAATAAGCTTGCCGCAAGCGCAGCGGAACGATTTCAAGCGAAGTTTCCGAAGTGGAAGGTCATTCACGAGGCGGTCTGGGGCTCGCCGACGTGGGAACTGTTTTCAAAGGCAGAAGAGCTCAAAGCTGATCTGATTCTGGTCGGCTCGCACGGGCGAACGGCATTGGGCCGCTTTTTTCTTGGCAGCATTTCGCAATGGCTGCTGAACGAGGCGCGCTGCTCCGTTCGAGTTGCTCGCGGAAAGCTCGACGAACCTGATTTTCCAGTGCGGCTGATTGTCGGCGTGGATGGATCGAGCAACGCAGATCTCGCTGTTGAGCAAGTTGCATCGCGTAACTGGCCCGACAAGAGTGAAGTGCGTGTCGTGGTCGTCGCGCAACCGCTGAAACCAACGCTCGCAGGCGAGCTCGTTCCGCTGGTCGGCAGCCTGGTTGACGACTGCAACAGAGAAGAGAAAGAAGACGCGCAAAGACTTGCAGAGAAGTCCGCTCAACGACTGCGGGACAAAGGTTTGCGGGCCGAAGCGCTGATCAAGTTTGGCGATCCGAAACGTGTGTTAGTTGACTTCGCAGAAGAATGGCGAGCCGACTGCATCTTTCTCGGAGCGACGGGATTGAGCAATCGTCTGGAACGATTTCTTCTCGGCAGCGTGGCCGGCGCTGTTGCAGCACGCGCACATTGTTCAGTCGAGATCGTTCGCGATAAGAAACGCGTTCGCGACAACCACAAGAATGGAAATGGAAAGCCGGAATAATATCTGGAGGATTTATGAACACGCTCAGCTCTTATACAAATCAAACGCAACAAGCGCCCATCATGGCGACTTCGACCATGACTGACGAAAAGCAGCATGAGGTTCGTTGTGGAATGTGCGCTCGAGAGCTTTACGTCGACGAAGACGAGTATCGTTTCTATAGCGAGGCGCTGCTTTCCGGATTGGACAATCCGTTTCGCTGTGAAACCTGTAGCGAAGAATACGACGACCTGGCCTACGAAGGCTGATTTGTGCCTTTTGTGATCTAACGTCGCACGCCAACTAACAGGCGTGGCTCGACTGCTGTCACACGGATGCGAGCGTCGAGGATTGTTGCGCCGGTGTCGTGGACCACAAACGGATTGCAGTCGAGCTCCGCGATCTGTGGCAGATCCTCGACCATCGCACTCACGCGCAACAGTCCGTCCTCCAGGGCTGCGACGTCGCACGGAACACTGCCGCGAAAGCCCTTGAGCAGCGGATAAGTCTTCAACTCGCGAATCATCTCCGACGCGTCTTCATTCGAAAGTGGCGTCAGCCGCACGGAAACATCCTTCAGCAACTCGACCTGCACGCCACCCGCGCCGCATGCGACCACCGGACCAAACTGCGGATCGTGTACGACGCCTACCAGCATCTCAACACCGCGCTTCGCCATCTGCTGGACCACAAATCCTGACGTTGAATGCCCCTGCGAAGCCAGTCTTTTACTCATCTCTCGCGCCGCCGCGCGAACTGCTTCCGCGCTGTCCAGGTGCAGCCCTACTGCGCCCGCTTCAGTCTTATGAACGAGCCCTGGCGCAATGGCCTTGAGCGCAATCTCTCCGCCGATTTCGGCAGCGGCGGCGGCTGCATCATCAACAGTCGCGACTACTCGTTGTTCAATCAACGGCAATCCATAACACGAACAGATCTTCGCGACCTCGTCTGGCGGCAACCAGCCTTCACCGCGTGCGAGAGCCGCCGCAACAATCGACGCGGCTTCGTCGGTTCGGATGTCATCGAATCGTGCGGGGTAACTGTCGTGTCGATCGCGCCACTGTCGATATCGCGTGGCGCGTGCGAGTGCAATCGCCGCGGTTTCAGGAAACGAGTATGACGGTATGCGAAATTTCTCCGTCTGAAGTTCCTGTGGCGCTGGATTCGCCGAAAGAAAAACACTGAGCACTGGCTTGTTCTTGTCAATGTGCCCGACTGCTTCAATGATCGCTTTCGCAACGTCATTAGCACGCGTCACGAGCGGCGGGGTGAAGATCACGATCAGTGAATCGACGTTCTCGTCTGTTCCAACGATTTCGATCGCACGCCGGTAATGTTCGGCCGGCGCCGACGCAATCATGTCGACAGGATTGCCGGCGCTTGCACCCGCAGGAAGAAACTCGCGCAACCGCGCCTGGCTGTTGTCCGTGAGGACCGGAACCTCGAGCCCGCGAGCTTCGCACGCATCCGCACAAAGGATCGCTGGACCTCCC
>Ga0157373_10001732_pt1 | contig 16585 bp, 30 predicted proteins | sample C65metaG_FD_113460 | JGI IMG/M metagenome (GOLD analysis project Ga0157373, IMG submission 113460) | Corn rhizosphere microbial communities from Kellogg Biological Station, Michigan, USA - C6-5 metaG | ecosystem: Host-associated > Plants > Roots > Rhizosphere > Soil | place: USA: Michigan... | reverse complement strand
CGTCAAGAATGCTTGACGTTGTCCACGCCGTCAAGTTTTCTTGACGGTTTAGCCGGCTATCGTGCACCAGCTGCGCGCCGGCGGCGGTTCACCAGATCTGATTCCCGGTTTCCTCGGGCCGGTGATCGTAGGCCCAGATCCCCACGATCGACCCGATCACCTCGGCCACGGGCCCGGCCGATTTGTCCCGGTCAATCCGTTCGGTGCCGTTGTTGGTCCGCAGCACCACCCGGGCCATAGCCTGCGCGAACACCTCGGACCCGTCATGCCGGAATGTCCGATCGTCGCGGGCCGCGGTCAGCCAGGCATCACAGGCGGTCCCGTAGTCGCGCATGCCGGGGGTCAGGATCTCCAGCGCCTCGACGCCGGCGGCCTGCTGCGCCTCGGTCGGGTTGGTCAGCTCATCGGTCACACGGCGGGCCGGGCCACCGTCGTCGGCGGCGATCACGGCAGGCTTCCAGGCGGCGGCCAGCCGGCGGACGTAGCCGGGCAGCCAGATAGTGCCCGGGGCGCTGTGCAGGACCCGGGTACAGGCCATGCCGGCATCGTCGCGCCAGGACGCCAGCACGGCGGCGCGGACGTTGCCGGGGGCGACCTCGTAGCTGATCGCCAGATCCGACCGGGCCGGCATGCCCTCGGGCGCGGTGTGCAGCTGCGCCCAATCCTCCGGGGTGATCACCGGGTCCTCTGCTTCGGTTAGGACGTTCATGTAGCCGCGCATCCGCTCGGCGTGGGTCATCCCGTCGCCGTACATTTCGGCCCGCAGCGCATCCTCGGTAATGGTGTTGCCCAGCGCCGGGTGAAATGCCCACCAGGTCGCCGGGTCGTCGGGGTCGGCGCCGTCCGGCATCGACCATTCAAAATAGGCCAGCCCGGGCGCGGTCCCGTCGCGGCCGGACTTGACCCATTTGTTCATGAACACGGACGCCGCGGTGCCGCGGGTGCTGATCATCCAGATCTGCGCCTGCCCGTGCAGGGTAATCTGCGCCGGCCCGACGCCGCCCAGCAGGTTGTCCCCGAGCTCCTCGCTGTACTTCCAAATCTCGTCATAGTCCACCAGGTGCGGGGTCTCGCCGTGAATGGCGCCCAGCGTCGGACTAAACCGGGTGACGTGCGCGCCGGTCTGCCGGACCTCCAGGCCCTCGGACCCGTTCGATTTCCGCGGCTTGAAGATCCCGGCCAGCGGCGACCCGGCCACCAGCTTAATCAGGTCCATCATCCGCTTCCCGGCGTCCTTGCCGGTCTGCGCCGTGCTAAAGCAGTTGATCCCGGGCCGGGTCATGATCCGGTGCAGCTTGACCGGGCCCATCAGCAGCGTCTTACCCGACTGCCGGGGCACGGTGATCAGGACTTTCGGGTAGTGATAGATCCGCCGGCCCCAGGTGTCCAGCCGGTACTCCGTCGCCACGTCAACGACTTGCCGCTGCCAGGGCATCAGTTCCTTGCCCAGCAGCCGGGCCAGCTTCGCGATCTCGTGACCCTCGGTCAGATAGCTGTAATCCCGGGCCGGGGCATGCTTCGCGGCCGGGTGATGGTCAAACTTGACCGGGGGTTTCTCCAGGGCCTGCACGCTCATGCCGGGGCCCCGGCGTCGGCGCCGTCGCCGGACATCATGAACGCCAGCGCCTTGTCCAGTGCATCACTCGATACGCTCTCCGGGGTCGGCAGCAGCTCAAAGATTTCTTTCATGGCGCGCAGCAGGTTCGCCTGCCCGGACGGGGCCCCGCGGCCCTCGGATGCATCGACCCGGCGGGCGGTCACGATCGCCAGGGCGACCGGGCCGGCGTGCCAGTCACTGATCCATCCGTCGGCGCGCAGCTTGTCCACCATCACCACGGTTGCGGCCTCGACGTAGCCGGGCGCGCCGGGGCCCGCAGCGGGCACCGGGCCCAGCCCGGGCAGCGCCGGCGTGATCTCATCCGAACGATCAGCCACGGGTGACCTCGATCATTCGGATGTTGTGCTCGGTTTCCCGTACCCGGTCCTGCTGGGACGACGTCGGGCGCCAACCTCCATCAACGACCCGATGAATCCTGCCGGTATAGCCGCGCAGGGCGTCCGGGTTGGTCGCCAGGATCACGTCACGGGGCCGCACGCCGTTCTTCCGGGCCCAGCGGTCAGCCTGCTGCCGGGCGCCATAGAACACCGTGACCATTGGGGGGAACAACAGGCGGCGCTGCCACGGCTGCAGCACGATGCCGGCGTCCGCCAGCAGCGACAGCACGCGGGCCTGCTGCTCGGGGGTGAACTCCGGGGCGGTCCGGGCGGTCTCGGGCTGATTCTCGGTCATTGTCAGGATCTCCGTTTTTCTGCTTTTTTTGTGGAGTGTTGGGGGGATATTTCCAGGTTGGCGCGGGGTGGAACGGGGGCCCCCGGACAGGAAAAAGCGCCCTCGATCGTGCATCGGCAGACGTCGGGCGGACCGTGCCCGCAGTCCTCACTTGTCACGGTGGCACCAGCAGATGCAAGCGTAGGTTTCATAGTCGCCTAGGTAGCCGTTGCATTGGCCTCGGTGGCATTCGCTTATGTGCAGTCCCATTGCGGCGCGCCGGTCCGCTTCGTTGGGTGTTGTGTGCGGGGTCATGGTTGGGCCGGCAGGTTGATCAGCACCAGGTGCCCGGTTGCCCAGCTGTGCAGGCGGGCCAGCATCCGTGCCCGTCCGAACGTCGGGCCGGGGCCCTGCTCGGGGCAGGCGGTGCAGCGCCAGGTGCAGCGCGGGCGCTTCATTCTCTTGTAAACCATGACTCTCCGTTATGGATCAGGGCGGCGACCGGGTCTAGTACCCGGTTGCCTAGGGCGTAGTTGCACTTACCATGTGCCGGCTTGTTGGTCGCGGTCTCCGTCTTGCCGCCCTTGGATCTCGGGATGACGTGCTGCAGTGATGCCTGCTTGCGGGACCTGATCGGCAGCCCGCAGATACAGCAGGACCAGCCGTAGATCTGCAGCGCCTTGTCCAGCAGCGCCCGACGCTGGGCGCCGGACAGGCTCAGGTAGTCATCGGTCATGCGGCGGCGGCCTGCGCCCGTTCGGTCAGGTGCGCCAGGACGGCGTCCACGGTCACGGCGGGAGGGCCCGGGAACGTCGCGCCGCAGATGCAATAGCCGGTGTTCGCGTCCACGGCCTGCAGCCCGTGCGGGGTCGCGGCGTCGCGCTGCCGGCGCTGCTCGTAACGGTCCTCGACCAGCCGGGCGATCGCGGCCCGGTCGGTGCCCAGCAGGTAGGGCACCAGCTGCGCCGGCCAGGCGTAGCCGCCGGGCAGGTCCACGCGCTGCGCGGCGGTGATCAGCTGATCAGTGAACACGGCCAGGGTGTCGGTCAGGGCCTGCTCAAACTCTGCGACGGCGGCGGCGCCGGCGTCCGGGCCCTCGGGGGTGGTGGTCTCGGTCATCGTGTCGTGGTTCCTTTCGGGGCGCGGGTGCTTGTCGTTTTGTTTTCTTTCAGCCAGGCGGCGACGTCGCCCGGGAAGTAGCGGACGTAGCGGCCCAGCTTGATGTAGGGCGGGCCGTTGCCGGTGATCCGCAGCTTAGAGGCCTGATCGGTGTTGATCTTCGCGAACGTCGCGAACTCCTCGGGGGTCCAGAGCTCAGCCACGGGCCCGCCGTCCGCCGGCGGTGTGCAGGGCGTGCCAGGTGCTGAACGCGTCCTGCCGCTGCTGCAGGGCCTCGGTGTGCTGGATGGTCGCGGCGGTCAGCCGGCGCTTTTGCCGGGCGGCGATCTCGGGGGTAGGCGCGGACCTCCACGCCTGCCGGGCGCGGGCGACCTGCACGGCGTAGGCGCGTTCTACGTTCTCGGCGTCGTCATAGCGGGCCCGGGCCTGCTCGGTCTCGCTCACTGTTCGGCCTCGATCTGATCCTTGAGGGCCTGCACGTAGGCGCCGCGGGCGGTGTCTGCAGCGGCTGCAGCGGCCTCGTAGGCGGTCCGGGCGGGCCCGATGCCGTCCAGGGCCCCGATAGCGTCCTGCAGGGCCTGCCACGCCTCGGTGCGGGTGTCACGGGCGGCGACGTAAGCCAGGTACACGGGCGCCGTCGGGCTGGATGCCGGCTGCAGCTCCACGGTGTGGTTATGGTCGTGTCCCGCCGCCGGGTCGTACCACGTACCGCAGTTCCCGCAGTACGGCTCCCCGGTCACGGGCTGCTCGGGCGGCAGGGCGACGGTCGCGGACAGCAGCTCGGGCAGCGTCGGGGCGGTGGTCTCAGTCATTGTTCAGGTCCTTGTCTGTGATGGTGCGGGGGTCGGTGCCCAGCAGGTAGGCGTAGGCGTCCTGCAGCTGCTCGGCCAGGTAGGGCTGCAGCCCGGGGCGGGTGTTGCGGATCTCGGCGGCCAGCAGCCGGCGGGCGGTCGCGGCGTTGTGCGCGTCGCCGGACACGGGCAGGCCCAGCCCGGTCGCCTCGTGCAGCTCGGCCACGCCGTGCAGGCTGTAGGACCCGACCAGATCCAGGGACTCGCCGGCCTCGGGCGCGATCGGTTCGCCAGGATTGATCCTTAGCGCCGTCGGGGTGGTCTGCGCGGTCACGTCTCGGGCCTTTCGTAAATGGATGGGGCCCACATGAAGTGGTGGGCGGTGTCCGCGGCGGCGCTGAACGGGGCAGCGGCCCGGGGTGAGATCCGGGCCTGCTCTTTCGCGTCGGCGGTCAGCTGCAGGTGCAGCACGATCAGGGTCTCCGTGTCGATCTGGTGTGCCGGTGTCCCGTAGTCGGGCAGGCGGGCCGGGCTGCTCAACTTTCGGCCCCGTCATCGTCAAGAGCTGCTTTTTGTTCTTGTTCGCACTCCCTGCAGGTGTAGGACTTCTGCCCCGGGTAATTCCGCTTGCGGACGTTGCCGCAGCCGGTGCACTCGATCCAGGGGTTATTCAGGCCCTTGCCGCTGCAGGCCGGGCAGTAGGACCCGGGCGCCGTGTGGTTCTGCCCGCAGGCCCAGCACTTGTGCGCGCCGCGCTCTGGTGAGGTACTTCGGGTAGGTGCGGGGGTGTAAGTGTTCTTGGATGGTTTAAGTCTGGTTAGTGGTTCAACAACTGAACCCCCCCCCCGTTCAGCAACTGACCCCCGGGGGGGGTCAACTACTGAACCGGGGTCCAGCAGTGACCCGGGGTTTATCCACAGCATCGACTCGGGCGGCAGCTCATCGTCGATCGGCTTGTGCTTGCGGGACTTGTCACAGTTCGCGGGACACTCAACGTTGATCTCGTAACGGTTGGTGCGGGCCCAGTAGGGGGTCTCCACGGTGCCGCCGGCCTGTACCTGCTTAGTGATCGCGCCGCCGGTCTCCAGCACCGCCAGGGACCGCTTCACGGACGCCGGGCTGCAGTTCGCGTAACGGGCCAGAGTGGAGATCGCCGGCCAGGCGCCGCCGTCGCCGTCATGGTTCGCGATCCCAACCAGGATCAGCTTGTCCCGGCCCGCGAACGGGGCATGCTGCAGGACTACGGCCAGGGACTCAACGCTCATGCCGCGGCCTGCAGCTCGGCCAGGGCGGCCGGGGCGATCAGGTACGGGCCGTTATAGCCGGGCACCTTGCGGGCCGGCAGCCTGCCGGCCTTGATCCAGCGGGACACGGTGCGCGGGGTGACCTGCAGCGCCTCGGCGGCCTGCCTTGTGGTCAGTTCATCAGGGGGGGTTGTCATGGGACCAACCTAAGACACGGGGCCGGATTGTTGCAAAAGCAACACGGCGGGCAGCTGCTACTTGTTTCCTGATTGGTGTGACTTGACCCCTGTTCAGCGGGGTGCATGTGTCTTAGATTGGACAAATGACAAGTAAGCCTGATTACACGCGGGGCACGATTCCGCAGATCACCCTGCCCGTCCGCCTGCGCCTCGCCAGGGAACACGCCGGGCTGCAGCAGGCGCAGTTGGCGGACCTCGTCGGGGTCGCCCGTAACACGATCAGCCGGGCAGAATCGGGGGCCGCGTCGCCGGGCCGGCCCCTGCTGCTCTCGTGGGCTATGGCCACCGGGGTGCCGCTGGGGTGGATCTTGACGGGGGAACGCCTCGCCGGCGCGCAGGCCGGCGGCGGCGCCCGGTACGCCGGCGCGGACCGGCGGGCCCGGGCTTGATCGGGTAAGGTGTGCGGTGGTGAGATTGCCAGTTGCCCGTAAGGTTTAGGCCGAACGTGCAGGGCCCCGGACGGTGTGAAACGTCCGGGGCCCATTTTTTTGGATCCAAATTGCTGCGCCAGCTGCTGCACCGGGCCGTCAAGCATTCTTGACGGTTTAGCCGGCTATCGGGGGCCAGCTGCTGCGCGGGGCCTAGTTCTTGGCCAGCGGCGCCAGGGCGGCGATCAGGCTAGCGGCGGTGCCCAGCGCGGTCCCAACGATCATCAGCAGCAGCTTGTTATGGTCCTGCTCTACCTGCTCGATCGCCTTGTCCTGCTCGGTGTCCTTGCGCAGCTGATCGGCCTTGATCGACTCGACCAGGGCCACGGTCGCGGCGGTGTCCAGTTTCCGCTCGATCCGGCCCAGCGTGCGGACTATCTCGGGCTGCGTCCAGGTGTCGGCGGCGGCGGGGGCGGTGTCAGACATGATCGCCGCGCTTGGATGGGACCAGCCAGCCGCCGGCGGCGCCCAGGGCCAGGGTCAGCAGCAGCCCGGCGGCGTCCTCGACGGACCCGGGCACGTCAATGCCGGCGGTGGTCTCCAGGGCCCAGACCAGCACCAGGGCCAGGGCGTACCCGGCGCCGGCCCCGCCGGTCGCGGCCAGGGTCACGGGCCCGACGGCGCGGGGGGCGCTCATGGTTTCCGCTCGATCCGGCCCAGGGCGCTCATCTCGCGCTTGTGGTTCTCGTTGACGTTCAGATCCAGCTGCCCCAGCAGCGACTCGAACTGGACGTCGTCGCCGTACTTGTTTTTGAACCAGAGGAACGGGACCCGGGCGACTTCCTCGCGGACTATCTTTCGGACTTCATCAGCGGTTGCCATAGCTAACCAATCTTTCGTGTTGGGGGTCCCGGCGGGCCGGATGGTCGCCGGGGTGATTACGGGGGTGCCGGCCACGTCCTCGGACCAGCCGCGGTAGGTCAGGGGCAGCCCGGCCCCGGCGTAGACGCGCTCCAGGTCCGCCAGGTTCGGGTGTCGGCGGGGTGTGAACCTGCCCAGGTCGGTAGTGGAGTAACAGGACCCGTCCGGGGCCCGCAGCACCACGTGCCCGGCGGGCACCCCGGCCAGGGCGTACCATACCGGGACCCACACCCCGGGCGGGAAATTGCGGTCCCGGTGTTTGCTCGGGGATGCCTCCCAGGCCTCGGTAGCGGTCAGGTAGCGGGCCGGCAGCCCGTAGGTGCGCCGCACGTACTCCAGGCACCAGCCGGGCCGGCAGCTGATCGCCGGGTCGGGGGTGATGGTCTGCGCCCAGCTCATGCCAGCTTCTTGACCTTGATAATCGCGTCACACCGGGCGCTGTTGGTCGGCTGCACGTTGAACTTGACCTGCTCGCCGGCGGTCACGGTCACGAAAGCCAGGGCGTTAGATTCCCACGCCGCGCCGGAGTCGTCGGACGCGTAGGCGGTCCCGGCGGCGGGCCGGATGAAACACTGCTTCACACCGGGGTTGGATGCGGAATAGTCCAGGTAGGTGATCAGGTAATCCCCGGGCATAGTGAAGTTCAGGAACCCGGCGGGGCCCGGCGCGCAAAAGTCATTGTTGGCGTTGTCGTCGTCGGTGGTGGCCTGCAGCACCCCCTGATTGGTGATGGTCGCCGCGGCGGGGGTGCACGTCGCCGTGAACTTCGCTTTGCGGGTCTTGGTCTTGTCCTCCAACGTGTTCAGCCGGGCCAGGACGGCGTTGAGGTCGGGGTTGCCCGGCGGTATCTGCGCGTCGGTCATGGCCTGCTCCAGCCGCTCGGCCACGGCCTGCGTGACCGTCGGCAGGTTCTTGTACGGCTCGTTTACGTCCATGTACTTGAACCGGTAGGTCGGGGTTTCCAGAATGGTCACGGGGTCAGACTCCTTGGGTGTAGGCGAGAGCTTCGGCGGTCACGGACCGGCCCAGCTGCCCGAACGTTACGGCGTTCAGGCGGGCCGGGTAGGTCGCGCCAGAGATCGGGGTCACGGTCGCGAACGTGCCGGCGCGGACCGGGGCGAACGTCAGCCCGGCGGTCCACACCCCGGGCGCGTCCGGGTCGGGCCGGCGGTAGCTGAACTGCCCGCCGATGTGGCACAGGGTCAGGGCGTGCCCGACTACGGCGTTATAGACGGACCCGGCGACCCAATACACGGACCGGGTCGCCATGCCGCCGATCATCCGCAGCGCCTCGGCCGCGTCCGCGAACCCGTCGCGGTACTTGATCTGCAGCGGCGGGTGCACGAACTGCGCCGCGTCATCGACCAGGTCCCGGGCCTTGGACCGGGTCGCCTCCAGGGCGTTGGCGCCCTGCGCGGACCGGGTGCCCTTGGTGTCGATCCGGTAATCCCGGGGCGCGAACACGTAGGACCCATACATCGGATCGGTCCAGGTGGCGTCGGCCCAGTCTTTCGGGTCCGCCGGCGACATATCCGACATTGTCCGCTCATACCCGGTCACGGTGATCGACGTGACGCCGGTCTCGGCGGTCGCGGTCGCCTCGGCGGTCGCCTCGGCCCGCCAGCCGGGCAGCATCACCCCGTTGGGCGGGGCGATCTCCCAGGGCCCGGCGGCGGACTGCTGCAGGGTCAGGGGGTAGGTCCCCTGCCCGGTCATCCGGCCGTACGCCTCCAGGCGGTTGGTGTGCGGGTCGTAGTTGAACGCCTCCTGCGTCGCCGCAAAGTCCATTTCCAGGATCTGGGCCGCGGTCGTGCCCTTGTAAAAGTGGTTACTCGTCACGTCAAAGAAATTGGCGCCGCCGCCGATGCCGGCAAAGACCTTGTAGGCGCCCATGTTGTAGACAGCGGTCCGCAGCTCGACGGGGGTGACGAACTTAGACCCGGACGATCCCAGGATCTGCCCGTCGGACCCGTCCGGGTTCAGGGGGCAGTTGATTATCACGTTGCCGAGGTCCGCCAGGCGGTCGGTCGCGGACACGGTCGCCCGGTACAGGCGGTGCCCGTTCACGGTCCGCCAGTAGGTGAACGGCAGCGACGCGATCGACCCGTTGAAGCAGATCCGGTTATCCGGCCCGGACCGCCAGCCGATCTGGAGGCGCTTGCCCGAGGTGCGGTAAAACAGGGTCCGGTAGGTGTCGGAGACGATCAGCTCGACGGTCGCGGACGCCGGCGACGGCTGCGACAGCAGCTCGCGGCGCCCGTAGGTGACGCTGAACCCGTCCAGGGCGACGGCGGTAAACGCCGCGGCGGACGGGTCGGCGGGGGTGATCTCGGCGCCGTCGATCACCACATAGGGGGCCGGGGTGTAGCTCATGCCAGGGCCCCGCCGGCGGCGGCGGGCCGGCGCCCGTCGGCGCGCTCCAGATCGACCAGCATCGTGCGCAGCTGCCGGGACACTGCCGGGGCGTCCAGGGCCCCGGTCACGGTCAGGTTATAGGTGTTGTTCACCACGGTGCCGGCGGCGCGTGACCCGGCGGCGGACCCGGACGGCAGGGCCGGGGCCGGGCCGGCCAGGGTCGCGACGCCGGCCAGCGGCGCGGGGGCGGCCAGCAGACCGAACTGGGGGGCCGGCGCGGACCGGGTCAGCGGGGTGGTGGTCCCGGGCCCGTAGGACCCGCCGCCGCCCGCGGCGGGGGCCAGGCCGGGGGCGCCCAGCAGGCCAAAGAACCCGCCGCCGTCGTTCCCGCCGCCGGACCCGCCGCCCATGCCAAAGAATCGGCCCAGCGCCGCGGCGGCGTCGTTGATCATGCCGATGATCCCGGCGAACCAGTTGCCCATTTGCTTAAGTACGTTCTCGATGCCGCCCAGCCCATTGATCAGCACCACGACGCCGGCGGCCAGGCCGGCGACGGCGATAATCATCAGGCCGATGGGGTTTAGGGACATGGCCAGGTTCACGGCCAGCACGGCGACGGCGACAGTGCCCAGCACCACGGCCAGGGCCTGCGCCAGTCCGCTGTTCTGCTCGACCCAGCCGGCGAACTGACCCAGGATCTGCGCGCCCAGCGTCAGGGCCGGCAGCAGCGCCGTGCCCAGGGATGCCTGCGCGTTCTCCAGCTGCGCCTTGAACCGTTCGGATGATCCGGCGGCGGTGCCGGCCTCGGCGGCGAACTTGCCCTGCACCAGTGCGGTCTGCTCCGTGACCATTGCCAGGCGGGCCTGCGTTTCGGCCTGCTTCTTCGCCTCGCCGTCCAGCTTGGACAGTCCCTGTGCGGCCAGCCGGGCGTTCACGTCGGACTGCTTCACAAACACGTTGTAACGCTCGATCGGGTCCGCCTCGCCGCGGAACAGGGACCCCAGGGCGGCGACGGCTTCCGCGGTCGTGCCGCCGTAGGTCGCGGCCAGATCCGATGCGGTCTTGATCAGGGACTCCGTGGTGCCGACGACTTCGCCGCCGGCGACCCCCAGGCCCTTGAGCTGCCCGCCCATGCTCGTCGCCAGCTCTTGGTATGAGTTGCGGGACAGCCCGACGGCGTCCGCGGCGCCCTTGGCCAGATCCTTGACGGCCTGCGCCTGATCACCGAACACGGTTTCAACGCCGCCGGTGGACTGCTCCAGTTTCGATGCCGCGTCGGCGGACGCCGCACCGATCGCCAGCAGTGACCCCACGATAGCGGTCGCGGCGACCTTGCCGGCCTGCGCGGCCTTGTCAAACCGGCCCGTGGCGGCGCTCGTCTGATCCAGGCCGGACACGGCAGACTTCGCGTCCGCAATGATCTTGATCGCCAGGATCGCTGTTTTCGCCACGGGGGGCCTCTCGGTCGGTCGTCAAGAATGCTTGACGGGTCGGGGGTGTTTGGGGGGCCAGCTGCGCGCCGGCGGGTCAGTCGTCGTCGTCGTCGCCGGCGAGCAGCGCCAGGGCGGTCTCAATAATCCCGTCGGGCTCCGCGGCCCACGCCGCCGGCGCTATGCCGGTGCGCAGCGCCAGGGACACGATCAGCCGGGAATATGACCCGGCCGGGTAGGGTCGCCCAGCTCGGCCTCGGCTGCCTTGAACTCCAGATCCTGCAGCTCGGCGTCGCGGAACTGTTCGAACGTCGCGGACGTGTGCCCGGCGCGGGTCGCGGCGGACCAGGCCAGGAATACCTGCTGCTCAGTCACGTGCGGGGAGTCGGTCGCGATCGGGCCCCACTTGTTCACCCGGGCGGTGCGCTCCAGGCGCAGCCGGTCCTGAATGGTGATCCGCAGATCCTCGTGCACGTCGCCGGTCGCCAGCTCGATAGTCACTACTGTCAGCTTCATTTACTTGCCCTCTATTCGGTACAGGATTTCTTCAATGGCGTTCTCGTAGACCGGTATCCACCGGCCCTCACTGTTCTTAGCGCCGTCGGACATAAACGGGTTGGGCCGGATCGGGGCGTAGTGCCGGAACGGGCCGGCGGCCTTATTCGGCCACCAGCGCCGGCCCCAGTGCACGGCGGGCCCGTAGGGGACAGCCTTGGTGCCGGCCCGGATGATCCCGGCCGTTTTCGTGCCGGCGGCCCGGATGGTCCGCTGCAGCCGGCCCGACTTGACCGGGGCGAGATCCGCCGATGCCCGGGCGGCGATCTCGGCGGCGCCCTTGTGGGCCGCTTTCAGGTCTGCCAGGTCGGCGCCGGCGGCCGCCAGCGTCGCCCGCAGCTTCTTTCCGCCCTCGACCTGCAGCTGCCCGGCCCGGATGCGGGCCAGTGACCGCGCGTCCGCCTCGATCTTGGCCAGGGCGTAGGACATGGCTAGACCAGGGCGTCCAGCTCGGGCTCACCGATCACCGGGAACGTAAAGTCGGAAGTGTTCTGCTTCTTCACGTCGCCGCCAATGTCCAGGGCCCGCAGCTTCAGCGTGCCGGACCAGGACTGAGCGCCCTCGGTCATCGGCACGAACGTAAACGGCAGCGGCTCCTTGGTCTTGCTGAATCGGTTCTCGAAACAGTAGGCCAGCAGCGAATCGGCATCATAGGACTGGTGCAGGGTGCCGGTCAGCTCCCAGGTCTCCGTCTCATCCCCGCCCAGCGTGCCGCCGTCCAGGGTGTTGATATCGTCCTCAGAATCAACCGACGGCGTCAGGGTGGTCTTGGTGGTCTGGATCGCAAACTCTTTTTCAGATCCGGTCGCGCCGATTTTCAGCGATCCCGGGCCCAGGCGGTGTGCAACGGTTGCCATAACGGCGGGTCTCCTTAGATGGTTTCAGTCAGGGTCAGGATGTAGCCGGGCCACGGCGGGCCCTGCTCGGGCCCGGCGCTGTAGTCCTGCGTCTTTGCGCCGGTCACGGCCAGGGCCTGCGCCAGCACCTCGATAATCGGGCCGGCGTTCTCCCAGGCCTCGACCCGGTCCGATTGCGGGCCGGTGATCAGGTGCAGCTCCCACGTCAGTTCGGCGGCGTCCCAGGTGGGGAACACGGCATCGGGCGGGTTGATCACCAGCACCGGCCCGGACCGCAGCGCGGACCCGATCTGCCGGGGGTCACGGGTCACGGTCACGGCCAGCCCGGCGGACTCCAGGGCCGCCAGGGCCAGCTGCTGCAGCTGCTCGCCGCGGGCGTAGCCGGTCATCCGATCACCGGGGCCAGCCAGGGCCGCAGCGTCGCGTAGCAGGCGCCCATCGGGTCATTACGGACCCGGACGGGCGCCATGCTCTCACCGTCGAACCCGGCGACCCCGTTCCGGGCCGCCCGCCGGTTATACAGATCCGCGCCGACCTCCAGCACCGCCCGGGCCCGGATCACCGGGGGCAGCGCCTCGACGCCGGCCCGCAGGTTCCCGGCGGTGTGCGCGTCCACCAGGGCCTCAGCCTCGGCGGTGCACTCCGCCAGGAACACGGCGTCACCGGCGCCGGCACTGACAAACTCGGCCAGGGTGGTCGGCATGGGACTAGGCGCCGGCCTTGGTCGGGATGATCGCGGACGGGAACGGGTTGGTAGCGGCCAGGTAGCCGTACAGGCTGAACGCCTTGGTCAGATTGATCACGTTTTCGTCCTGCAGCTGCGCCGGCGCGCCGGGGCTCTCCAGGGTCTCAATCGCCTGATTGTCGTAGAACGCCAGGGTGCCGGCGGCGGCGGTCGGCAGCAGCTCGACGTTGACGTTCGCCAGCTTGCCGGACACGGCCGACAGGTTCAGGGTGCCCAGCTGGTTGATCCCCGTGCCCTGCACGGTCATCAGCCGGTTGTCGCCGTCCTTAAGGCGGATGAGCTTCTTGAACACGTCTTTGGACACGTGCATGCCGTGCAGCGCAAAACCCTTTTCGTCCAGCAGCTCGGACCCGTCAACGATCAGGTCCAGGTACTCATCCGGGGACGCGGCGGCGCCCAGCGCCAGCCAGTCCTCGCCCTGATCGCCGGCCAGGTTCGCGGCGATCGTGGCCTTGTAGAGCGCACGCACGGCGCCCTCGGTCGCCCGGGCGTATTTCAGCGCCATAGCCTTGAATGTGGTGTCCAGCACGGGCACGCTCATCCGCTGGATTGCCTGCAGGGACAATTCCGTGTAGCCGCCGTAGGTCTCGACCGGGGCCGTGGCGGTGCCGATCTGAACCTTGCCGTAGGCCAGGTCCTCGCCCTGCGCGGCCTGCTTGCCGACGGCGGTCGTGTCGGAAACCAGCTTGCCGAACTCCACATTCATGCCCTGCGCCGGCAGGCTGCCGCGCTGGAACGTGTTTACGATCCGGCGGCGCTCGGTCGCGAGCTTGATAAACGTGCCGATGAACGAATCCTGCACGATCCCGTCGTCGGTCGTCGCGCCGGTGTAGGCGCGGTGGAACTCGGCGGCGTCCTGATCGCCGGCGGCGATCGCCTTGACGAAAGCGCCGATCGACCGGAACTGAGGCGCGGCCGGGGCCGGGGCCGTGTTGGTGCCGATCAGGGCCAGGGCCCGGCGCTGTTCTTCCAGCTGATCGGTGATGGGGGCGAGATCCGCCCGGGTAAGGGTTTCAGGGTCCACGGTGGGGGCCTTTCGGGTTTCGGTGCCGTTGGTTCGGCGTGCGGATCGAACTTGTGAAATGTGGGCGCCGTCATAGGCGGGGTGCGGGACCAGCGAGATCTCGCGGACCCTGATTTTGGTGTAGGTGATGTGGCCGTCTTCGTCCTCGGTCCACTCGACGGGCTCAAACCCGATCGACAGCTTGTCGATCGACCCGGACCGCAGCAGGGCGTAGGCGTCATCACCCAGCCGGGTCTCAGCGATCAGCCCGTCAATCTCCCAGCCGGCGTCGGCGTCGCGGTGCGCGGTGATGTGCCCGATGATCTCGCCGTGCCGCCAAAAGATCTTTGCGCCGTCGGACTCGATCACGGCGCCGCGGGCAACCTGCTCCGTCCAGTCACCCCAGAAACCTCGGATCGTCACCGGGTCATCCCAGGGCACGGCGATCCCGGTAAACGTCCGGTCGCCCTCGGTCGCGGCGGCGCGGACCTCCAGGGACCGGCGGGCCAGGCCGGCGCCGTGCTGCAGCTGCTCAAGTGTTTTCGTCATGATGCGGGGGTCTCCTGCTTCGCGGGGGCGGGTGTTGCGGGGCGGGCGGCGACCTCGGCGGCCTGCTCGGCCGTGAACGGGTCCAGGTCCTCGATCGTGCGGACCTCGGACGGGGCCAGCCAGCCGGACCTGATCGCGATTTCGTGACCCTCGTAGCGGGCCCGGGTGTCCAGGCGCAGCAGCGATTCAACGTTGAACCGGGCCACGGACCCGTTCGGCAGCAGATCCGTCAGGGCGTCCTCGATCTTTCCCAGGTACGCCATGAGGGTGAAACGGTAGAACGCCAGCCACTCCTGTGACACGTTCTGATACGTGCCGCTCTTGCCCTCGACGGCGGCCAGGGCCAGCGACGCCGGGATACCGAACAGGCGCGCCAGCTGGGTGACGCTGAACGATTGGGACTCAAGGAACTGCGCGTCGGCAGGCTTCAGATAGATGGGGGCGTAGTGCGCGCCCTTGCCCAGCACCCGGATGCCGCGGGTGCCCGGGGTGTGCGCGGCGTTGTCCTCCCAGCCGGCGCGGATCGCCTCGGCGTCGGACTTCGTCACGGCCTGATCGGTCGTCAGCACACCCTCGGGCTGCCCGGACCCGTTGAACCAGTTAGACGCGTAATCGCGCAGATCCAGGGCGCCGGCCAGATCGACCCGGGCGGCCTGAATCGGGCCCAGCCCGTACACGGCGCCCGGCAGCATGAACAGGGCCAGGTGCTTGACCTCGTGCGCCTGCAGCGTCAGCCCGCGCCAGCTGTAGGCGGTCCCGCCGGTCTCCCGGTTGACCGTCTTTGTGACCTCGTGCGGGTTTAGCAGCTGCACGTTCAACACGGCATCGTTCGCGGACCCGCCGGCGCGGATCAGGCGCCAGTACGCGTTACCCGTCGCGGCCATAGCCGTGACGGTCTGTTCGATGAAGTCGCCGCGGGACATGTCCAGGCAGGGGCGCTTGATCAGGGAATTGGCGGCCTCGGCGGGCACGGTCCGCCCGTAGGTGCGCTTTTGGTCCAGGCTGATCTGCCGGGCCGCGGTGCCCAGCAGCTGAATGTTGCGGTAGACCGGAATCAGCCCGACGGATGATTCGACGGTTGCGACGTTCCCGGCGGTGCGGGCCGGCGGAACGATGCCGGCGGGCGGGGTCGCCGCACGGGTGAATCCCAGGGCCCCGGCCATACGCTGCAGAATCGTCATGAGAGCGATCAAACACGCTCCCGGGCCCCGGGGCCCAGCCCGGGGTCCGCGGGGCGCTCTGAGGCGCTGCTGGGCGCCCGTGGGCGCCCTTCCCGGGTCAGGCCGGCCAGCGGTCCCTAGACTCGATGAACTCCTGCAGGGTCTGCCGGGCGGCGGCGCGGGTGATCTTGCGATACTTGCCGGCGGCCGTGGGCGCCCAGTGCCAGGCGTGCCAGTATCCGCCGGCAGCCGTCGGCGCTTGGGTCAGCATCAGCCAGCCGCCGCCCGGGGCCGGGTCGGCTACGGTGATCGACCAGTGGAACGCCTCGGGGTTGTGCGCGGTCACTTTCAGGCCGGCCAGGGCGGCGTCCAGGCGGAACTGTGACGTGACCGGGCTGACCGTCGCCGGGCCGTCCGTGGCGGGCCGGTATCCGGCGGGCGCGGCCGGCTGCTCGGGCGCTGCGGGCTGCTCGGGGGCGGCGGGCTGCTCGGGGGCGGCGTCCAGCTCCAGGGCCACGGTCCCGAACTCGTCCGCCTCGGGCAGCAGCTCGACGGTGGGGGCAGCTGCCGGCAGCTGCTCGGCGCTGCCGGCGGGTGCCTGCTTGTATCGCTGCTGCACGGCCTGCTTGGTCCGGCCCAGCCGCCCGCCAATCTGCGCCCAGGACACGCCGGCGGCCTGCGCGGCGCGGGCGGTCTCGCCGGTCAGGGCGTCCAGTTGGTCGCGCAGCTCGGCCAGTGCGGACAGGTGCGCCAGCAGCTGCAGTTCTTCGGTGCCGGGGGCGGCGCCGGGCCGGATTGACACGGTCACGGCCTGCAGGCGGGCCACGGTCAGGTTTCGGATTGCGTAGGTCTCCATCCGTCAAGAATGCTTGACGTTGTCCACGCCGTCAAGTTTTCTTGACGGTTTAGCCGGCTATCGTGCACCAGCTGCGCGCCGGCGGCGGTTCACCAGATCTGATTCCCGGTTTCCTCGGGCCGGT
>Ga0157373_10001730_pt1 | contig 16591 bp, 11 predicted proteins | sample C65metaG_FD_113460 | JGI IMG/M metagenome (GOLD analysis project Ga0157373, IMG submission 113460) | Corn rhizosphere microbial communities from Kellogg Biological Station, Michigan, USA - C6-5 metaG | ecosystem: Host-associated > Plants > Roots > Rhizosphere > Soil | place: USA: Michigan... | reverse complement strand
TACGAATTTTAAAACGCAGCCAGGGCTTGATGAAATTGCAGAGAAGGTGAATCTCAGTCCTTTTCATTTTCAAAGGCTTTTTACAGATTGGGCTGGAGTAAGCCCCAAGAAATTTCTGCAGTACCTCACCATTGCACATGCAAAGAAAATGCTGAAAGATAGTCAGGCTACACTTTTTGATACCGCATTCGAAAGCGGACTTTCAGGCACAGGAAGATTGCATGACCTGTTCATCAATATTGAGGGGATGACCCCGGGAGAGTACAAAAATGGGGGTGAGCAACTACATATCAATTACAGCTTTGCAGATACACTTTTCGGGAGGGCCCTGATCGCCTCTACTTCCAAGGGTATCTGCTATATTGCTTTTAATGAGGATGAGCATGCCGAGTTTGGCAGCCTGAAGGCAAAGTTCCCGCGGGCGCAATATCAACAGGAGACAGATACATTTCAGCAGGAGGTACTGCAGCTCTTCGTCCAACACTGGTCACAGCCCCAACAACTTAAGCTGCATCTCAAAGGAACTGATTTCCAGTTAAAAGTTTGGGAATCACTATTAAAGATCCCCTTGGGCCGGTTGAGTACCTACGGGTCTATTGCCGGGAGTATTGGACTTCCTTCTGCTTCAAGGGCAGTGGGCACCGCAGTAGGGGCAAATCCTGTAGCTTTTTTAATACCTTGTCACCGTGTAATCCAGTCAACCGGTATTTTTGGACAGTACCGCTGGGGCAGCATCCGCAAACAGGCTATGATCGGCTGGGAAGCTGCACAGCTAGAAAACAATCATTAGCATGAACTTATTTAATACCGGCGGGACCGCTAACTTATTACCATATGACGGTGAGAGCTATTATTACGGCAAAATCATGTCTGTTACAGATGCACAGTATTACCTGCAGAAATTGCTGGATGACATTGCCTGGAAGAATGACGAAGCCGTCATCTTTGGAAGACATATCATCACAAAGAGAAAAGTTGCCTGGTATGGTGATTCCGACTATTCATATACCTATTCCAATATCACCAAGCAGGCGCTGGAATGGACACCTGAATTGCTCGCCCTGAAACAGCTTACTGAACAAAGGACCGGAACTGCATTTAATTCCTGCCTGCTCAACTTATACCACGATGGTAATGAGGGCATGGCATGGCACAGTGATGATGAAAAATCCCTGGGAAAAAATACCAGTATAGCCTCTCTGAGTTTTGGCGCAGAGCGGAAGTTTGCCTTCAAACACAGGGAGAGCAAACATACCCTTTCGCTGATGCTGGAAAGCGGGAGCCTGCTGCTGATGAAAGGCGCCACGCAAAGTAACTGGCTCCATCAGTTACCTAAAACCACAAAAGTTACCCGCCCCAGGATCAATCTCACCTTTCGGACCATGATTTAGGAGGCCACACAAATTGCGCTGATCATTGTTATCTTTACAGTTCATACCCGATACTGCACATGATAGATGTTTCCGAGAAGAGTTTTTTAGCTGCGGCCAAAGGCAAAATTATTACTGGATTTGTACTCGCCTTCTTCGCCCTGTTTCTGGCGTGGGGAGTAAGTAAAATCGCCTTTAATGAAATGCTGGATACGGTAGATGCCATTTCTACGCCAAATGCAAAATTACGCCTCGTGAACCAGGTTTCCAGAAAGGTAGCCAGTCTGGACCAGCAGCAGAGAACGACGGCATTAAATTCTCCCGGGAAGTACAACGGTTTCCTGAAAGATTCGCGTCAGCTGAGGTTACTGCTTGATTCACTGGCAGGGATGTATAGTACTGACCTGATACAGCTGAACAGAATCAAATCTATTCAGAAGCTGCTCGTTGCCAGAGATAAACAGTTTGTAAACTACCTGAAAGTCCGCGAAGGACTGGTCAACAATAAATCTTTCACAGAAGAAGTACAAAAGTTGAATGCGCTGGTAAACCGCCCTCCGCAACAGCAGGACAGCACAATTGTAACCACAGAAAAAAAGACCTCTACAGTCACCATTTTGCCAGTGGATGAGACTGCAAAGCGGAAAGGGTTCCTGAGCAGGATCTTCAGTAAGAAAAGCGATCCGGAAGAACAGAGTAAGACCTATCAGGTAACTAACGAAGAGAAAATACAGCGCGATACCATTGCCTTGTCCGGAGAAACCATCATTGCTAAAGGACTTGAAAAATCATTGCGTAGCATTGCGACAGAACAGCAGCTCAAAAGTGCCCGTTTTTTAGATAGAGAGGCAGTTTTAGCAAACGCTAACGATGCACTGACGCGCCAGATGCTTGATATCCTCAGGAAAGTAGAAGCCGAAGTGGTCACCCAGATTGAGAAGAATGGCATATCAGCCAAAGCAGTGGTCAATACGGGTATTACCAGAATAAGCTGGATTATGATCGGTTTTTTTTTACTTACTATCATCTTGTTATACCTGATTCTTACAGATATCACCAGAAGCAACCTTTACAGGAAGGAACTTGAAGCTGCCCGCGATGAGGCCGAATATCATGGTATGGCCAAGCAGCGGTTTCTCTCCAATATGAGCCATGAGATCAGGACCCCGCTACAATCGATCATCGGCTATGCCGAGATCATCAGAAACCAGGAGCGGCCCCAGCACAAAGATATCGAAGCCATCTATCATTCTTCGGAACATCTCCTTCAGATCGTCAATGAGATCCTGGATTATAACCGCATCATTTCAGGGAAATTTACTTTCCAGCGAAAACCTTTTAATATTAAAGAGCTACTGGAAGAAGTTGTGTCTGTGATGAAACCACAGGCAGAACAGAAAAGCCTGACGATGCGTACAGCTATAGAATTGCATGGTATTGAGTTTGTTGAGGGGGACGCCTTCAGGCTAAAACAGATCCTCTATAATCTGCTCAGCAATGCCGTAAAGTTTACTCAGAAAGGAGAAGTTGTTTTAACGGTTTATTACAAACGGCAACTGGGGAACCTTCATTTCACCTTTGTGGTAAAAGATACGGGGATAGGATTTACAGAAGAAGAGAGCAGCAGGATCTTTAATGAATTTGAGCAGATAGATTCTGCAGACAAAGAGGTGATCAATAAGGCTGGTGCCGGCCTTGGCTTAACGATCATTAAATCTCTGATAGAGAATCAGGACGGACGTATTTACGTAAAAAGTAAATCTGGTGCCGGCAGTACGTTTACTGTTTATCTCACTTTTAAAGTAGCCGACTCGGTGCAGGTAGAAAAAGTGTTGCCTGTAGCCGCAAAGAAACTCAATACCAAGGATAAAGTTTGGGTAGTGGATGATGACCAACTGATCCTCGATCTTTGTGAGATCATCTTTACTAAAAAACAAATTCCTCATGTATGCTTTAACTCACCGGCGGCTGTTCTTGCTGCGGAATGGGACCCGGCGGTAAAGTTCATGCTGATGGATATGCGCATGCCTGAAATATCTGGTACAGAGTTATGTCATCAGATGAGAGCAAGGATCCCGGCAGATGTGAAAATCTATGCAATGACAGCCCAGGTTCTGCCTGAAGAATTGGAAGCTGTGCTGGAGCAGGGGTTTGACGGCCTGATCATGAAACCTTTCCGTGAGAATGACTTGCTTGCTGTATTCAGTACAGAGGACAAGGACATCCCGGTAATTAAGGAATCTGTGGCTGATGACGTTAAAGAGGCTGATTATTCAGACATCACTCTGGACACTTCTGTAGTGGAGAAAATGACATTCGGGGATCAGGAACTTCTGGTAAATATCCTGAACAGGTTTAAGGAAGATTGCGAAAATGATATTGCAGAGCTGCAACAAGGCATACTTGCAAATGATCTTGCTCTCGCAAGGCTTATTGTTCACCGGATTGCTGGCAGAACAGCGCAGATGGGCTCCGCCAAGCTGGCTGCAGAATTCAGGCTGATGGAGATAGAACTCGCTTCGGCAGATACAATTACAGCGCTGCACCGTCAAAAACTGGAAAACTGCATCAGCAGGCTTGGCTTACTGATGCAGCTTGTCAACTTAAAGATCGGTTAGATTTTATTCGATTTCGTAGCGCTCCATTTTGGAATACAGCGTTTTCCTGTCGATGTTGAGCATTTTAGCCGCTTTTGACTTATTATATTTAACCTTGATCAGCGTTTCGATAATCAGGGTCTTCTCATTGACTTCATTGATGGCTTTCAGATCCGATCCTGTAGGTTTTGGAGCCTGTTTGATCGCCAGAATCATCTCATCCGGAAGAGCCTCCAGATTAGCAGTGTCAGTTGGCGTTAACAATACCATCCTTTTGATCACATTTTTTAATTCGCGAAGGTTCCCCGGCCAGTCGTAATTCAGCAACAGGTCACGTACAGGCGCTGAAAGCTTTTGTACATTTCTGTCCAGCTCTTCATTTGAAAGCCTGATAAAATGGTCTATAAACAGTTCCAGGTCCTGACCACGGTCCCGCAATGCAGGAAGAAGGATCTTAAATTCGTTTAAACGGTGATAAAGATCTTCGCGGAATTCTCCGTTCTGAATACTGTTCAGCAGGTCGTCATTTGTTGCCGTTATGATACGGACATTCACAGCGATCTTTTTTGTGCTTCCTAAAGGCTGAATCACTCTTTCCTGTAATGCCCTCAGTAATTTGACCTGCACTTCATAGCTCAGGTTGCCCACTTCATCCAAAAAAAGAGTACCCCCTTCTGCGGCCTCAAATTGTCCTTTCTTATCATTTACTGCACCAGTAAATGCGCCTTTGACATGTCCAAACAGTTCACTAGCTGCAAGGTCTCTCGACAAAGCACCACAGTCAATCGCTATAAATGGTTTTGCACTTCGTTTACTTTGAGTATGTAGTGTCCGGGCAGCATATTCTTTGCCTGTACCACTTTCTCCCTGGATAATGACCGACATGTCTGTTGGTGCTACCAGGTCTATGTGTGCATAAAGTTTGTCAGCTGTAGCACTTTTACCCTTGATAAAGTCGGCATGTTCTACCGTAGCTTTGGTCGCGCTTTCGGTTTTTTTCTCCAATGCCCCACCAATGGTCATCAAGAGCTCATCAGGATTAACAGGTTTGGTAATATAATCTATCGCGCCCAGCTGAATTGATTTAACGGCTGTACGCACATCATTAAAACTTGTCATGATAACAACCGGATAGTTAAAGCCTTTTTCACGAACGTGAGAAAGTACTTCGAGGCCTGTACCATCTGGCAAGCGGTAGTCTACCAGTAAAAGTTGAAAGGTATCCTGAGCTAATATTTTGAAAGAATTTTTAACATCATGAACGATAAATGGCTGATGGCCATGCTTCTTAAGAAAGCCCTCTAACAACTGTGAGAAAGTTAGATCATCTTCAATAATAAGTATTTTCGCCATAGGTATCTGCTTTGATATAATGGCAAAAATACAAAAGCCGGAGGATTTCCGGCTTTAATATCTTCATAATTTGTGTTTAGTTTTATTTATTGGATGATCGACCCATCTTTACTAAGCTGTAAATAAGCCATGTCAGTTCCCTTTTTAACATCTACCTGATAGAAGGTTGATTTATCTGATTTTGTGATTATGAATGCTGTTGTTGGTGTCCATTCTTTGTAAGCATTTGCCTTCAGAGTTGTTTTTACTGCTTCAGGTAATTCTTCCAGTTTAACAGGAACTTTATCCGCAGTACTGTCTGATTGTAAGGCAATGGTTACTGGTGTGATGATTTCATTTGCTTTAACTGTAGATACGCCTGCGAATGCTAAGATAGCTGCTGATAAAATGAAATTTTTCATAGTGTGTTCGTTTATTTAAAAATTACTGTTTTAATTCTGATGTTATAAGTATGAAAATAATGCCATCGTGCCAGAATAGTGTAAACTAACTATGAATCAGTTTATTGTGGTTTAAGACTATCAAAAATGCTGTCCATTTTCTCTACAGTCTGTCCCTAACAGGAGCAAAATCCGCAAGAACAAAATCAAACAGCAAGCGTTATATAGCTATCTATAAATGTACAACTATGACTTACAAAGAACTTCTTTATGACCTGGCAGACAGAACTGCCGAAACTTATAACTCCTACTTGGAATCTAAAGTATCTTCACTGGTTGATCCTCAGCAGTCTGTGCCCGACCGGACGGAGTTGCACCGTGCTGAATATGAAAGGCTGGAGAAAAAACTGATTGCCTTACTGGCAACAGTTAAAAATGACGCATCTGCCGATAACGAAGCTCCCGGGGATTTCTATGAAGAGTTTATCAAAGAATAACAATAATCCTTTCATTCAGGGGGTTGAATTTTGTTTGATCCCCGTAACTTTTTACTAAGTAAATATTTAGCATTTATCATTACCTAAATCTTTTCTTAGCTTTGCATCCAATATGTTGTCTAAGAAAACAAAATATGCCATTAAAGCACTGGTGGCTTTAGGCAAAAACGTAGAAAACCCTCCAATGCAGATCGTTAGATTAGCAGAACAGGAGATGATACCCCGGAAATTTCTGGAACAGATATTATTAGACTTGCGTAATGCAGGTTATCTGTATAGCAAAAAGGGAGCTGGTGGAGGATATAGCCTCAACAAAAATGCTGCAGACATCTACCTGGCGGATATTCTACGAATCACCGATGGCCCTATTGCCATGGTTCCATGCGCAAGTTTAAAGTTCTATCGCAAATGCGATGAGTGTCATGACGAAAAAACTTGTGGAATTAGAAAAACTTTTATTGATGTAAGAGACGCCACCTTACAAGTATTGTCCAGAACTTCCGTTGCAGATGTAATAGCCAGGGAAACTTTGGACGACCTGATCAGTTAAACGGATCCGTTTTTGAGGGCTGAATAAATTATTTTAAAAATAAAGACTACTTATTCAATAGACTTTGTATATTTGTATTGCTAAACATACATATACACCCCTTAAAATTTCGGTTATGATTTTAAATAAAACAAAAAACAGCATCCAGGAACCACGTATTACATTGGTTGGAGCTGGCCCCGGAGATCCTGATTTAATTAGCTTAAAAGGAGTTAAGGCGCTTAACACAGCCGATGTGGTATTGTATGATGCATTAGTTAACGGTGCTTTATTAAACCATGCACCTGAACATGCTATCAAGATTTTTGTAGGCCGTTCTGATGATGAATCTTTTTCACAGGATGCCGTAAATAAACTAATGATTGATTATGCTTTAAATTATGGGCATGTAGTGCGTCTTAAAAGCGGCGATCCTTTTGTGTTTGCAAGGGGCTTTGAAGAAGTGGATTATGCAGAATCATATAGCATCCAAACTGAAATCATTCCGGGTATTTCAAGCGCCACAGGCGTACCGGGGCTGCATAAAATACCGATGATCTATGGCGATCTGAGTGAGAGTTTCTGGGTGCTTTCAGGAACAAATGCAAAAGGAGAAGTTTCGGCTGACCTAACCGGTGCTGCCAGATCAAATGCTACAGTTGTCGTACTGATGGGTATTGAAAAGATCAGAGAAATTGCTGCAATCTTCATTAAAGAAGGAAAGGACAGACTACCTGTTGCAGTAATTGAGAATGGATCAAGTAAAGACGAAAACATCATTGTTGGTGTGGTGGATACTATTGCAGAGCTCATCGAAGATCATCATATTTCTTCGCCGGCACTATTAGTGTTTGGTGATGTAGTTTCAGTGCATCCAGCTTTCGCCAGAATCAGAGATTTCTACGCGGTACTTTCAGAAGAGTATTAAAAAATATATACATCTTAATTTTGTTGCTAAAGCCGGGTTTTTACCCGGCTTTTTGCATTTAAATTAAGCTAAACCACTATCTTTGGCCTACCCTATTGCCTCTGGTAACCATACATATGTCCCTTTTCCGTGCGCTTTCCGTCTGTTTTTTTCTGGCATTCAGCTCCAAATTCCTTTTTTGCTTCCAAAAACCTTTGTCGTCAGCTGTTCCGGGATTAGATATCGCTGCATACGAGAAACTGGTGACGCGTTACCGGTATGATAAACCAGATTCTGCCTTGTTTTATGTCCGCGAGGGGATGAAACTTGCCAAAAAGAATAATGATGAAGAGGGGATTGCCAGAATGCTGAACCAGATGGGGATGATAGATGACAATACCGGAAATGCAGAATCTTCAAGACAAAGGTACCTCGAGGCGCTGGAGATCTATAAAAGGCTAAACAATCCTAAAGGGATAATTAAAGAAAACATCCGCCTCGGGGTGGTAGAAAACAGGAAAGGTAATTCGGCAGCTGCGCTTACTTATTTTCTGCAGGCATTAAAAGTAAGCGAAAAAAGTAATGATAAGAGCGGCATAATGGAATCTTATGTCACCCTTGGTGAAGTACATGCCTTCCGTCATAATTACGACCGGGCAATTTCTTTTTATCAAAAAGCCGAAGCCATCGGCAACCAGCTTCCCTTTTCGAGTTTAAAATTAAACAACTACCTCAATTTTGGTACTGCATACCGGGAAATGGGTGATTATCCCAAGGCAATCTTCTATTTTGAAAAGGGAATTGCACAAAGTGATTATCCTGAGATGATGGGCTTAAATATTTCACTCACCAACGGACTTGCACAGGTATACGCAAAGTCAGGTGCTACATCCAAAGCGATTGAACTTCAGAAAGGAGCCCTGCAAAAGTCCAGGAACATTCACAACACTATCCGGGAATTTCAAAGCCTTATGGCCCTTGCAGAAAGCTATGAGCCAACTGATCCTAAATTATCACTAAGATACCTGCATCAGGCGCTTAACCTTGGTCAAAATAAAAAAGCGAATAAACAAATCCTCGAAGCACTAGCGCATATTGCGGCACTCAATGAGAAAACAGGGGACTTTAAAGCTGCCTATGAGGCGAAGACGAAACAGTACAGTATTGCTGACAGTTTTTACTTCAAGGATATCTCTGCAAAGATATCAAACCTGCAGGCACAATATGAACTCACTAAGTCTCAGGCCAGGGTAGAACAGCTGAAATTTCAGAACAATGAACAGGAACTAGAGAAGAGAGCGCTGTCATGGATGATCTTTGGCAGCATCACACTTTTGCTCATTCTTGGAGCCTATTTTTTTAAAATCAGAAACCTAAACAGGTTAATGAACAAAGTTAATGCAGACCTTGTACAGTCAAACACCGTTAAGGATAAGCTTTTTTCAATTCTCGGGCACGACCTTAGAGGCCCGTTAAATTCAATACTCAATCTGCTGGGGCTGGTGAACAGGGGCTGGCTTGATGAACAGGAGAAGGCCGCGATGCTCAATAAGCTTGAAACACAGTGTAATGCCTCTCTGGATACCCTTAACTTGCTATTGCGGTGGGGACAGATGCAACTGAAAGGAGTAATGATCAATCAGACCGATATCTTACCAGCAAAAGTAATAAACAGAAACCTGTCTCTGCTTGGGGAAGCAGCTGCGCAGAAATCTATTACTATCGAACAGGAGACTGTACCGGATATCGTAGTTTTTTGTGATGGGGACCATCTGGATTTCCTGATCCGTAATATCCTGTCAAATGCCATAAAATTTACACCAGAGGGAGGTAAGATTAATATATCGGTAAAGCCTTACCAGGATGACCAGGTGATCTTTGAGGTGAGAGATACCGGTGTGGGTATTGAGCCTTCGCGTCTGGAATCTATTTTTAGTGTAAATAACGTAAGTACCTCAGGTACAAATAATGAGAAAGGTACCAGTTTGGGACTGGTCATCAGTAAGGAATTTGTAACTGCAAACGAAGGCAGAATCTGGGTGGAGAGCAAAGCCGGGGAAGGTTCCAGTTTCTTTTTCGTGCTAAAGAGAAAATAGATTCCAAAACAACTATTTTTGCTGATCAGCGTTTAAAAACTAATTGACTAAAAATATGAATAAACTGAAAAATAAAATTGTATTGAAGGGGGCATTGAGCATTTTGTTTGTTGCCGGACTTGGATTTCAATCATTTGCACAAAAGAAAAACTGTCAAAACCTGGATTTGAAAAAGGATATTGTTTTTGGTATAGACACAGAAAGAGCATATGCTGAATTATTAAAAGGTAAGAAATCTTCTCCCGTCGTAGTTGGTGTACTGGATGGAGGTGTAGACATTAATCACGAAGACCTTAAGCGAGTGATATGGGTAAATAAAAAAGAAAAAGCAGGTAACGGCAAGGATGATGATAAAAACGGCTATATTGATGATGTCAATGGCTGGAACTTTTTAGGTTCTGCAAAGGGATCTGTAAATCAGGAAACCCTGGAACTTACACGAATCCTGCGCAGGGACAAAGCAAAATTTGAAAATGAAACTGCTGCTACAGTAAAACCTGCAGACTCTGCGGCTTTTACACAATACCTCAAAGCAAAAATAGACTTCGAAAAACAAACCGAAGAAGCTAAAAGTGCAGTGGCAAACATCGGCGGACTTAAGAACGTGCTGGATGCCATGGTAAAAAAAATGGGTAAGGAGAATCCCGGAGTTGCAGACTTCCAGAATGTCAAAGCTGAATCTGCCATGGAAGACCGTCTGAAAAAAATCATGGTTTCCCAGTTGCAAAACACAAGCTTTGAGGCCTTCTATAAATCACAAATTGTTAAAGGATTAGATCATTACGAAGATCAGCTTAAATATAACCTGAACCTTGAATTTGATCCCAGACCTGAGTTTGTTGGTGATAACTATGCTGACAGCAAACAAAAGAACTATGGAAGCAATGACGTAAAAGGACCCGATGCCAGCCATGGAACACATGTTGCCGGAATTATCGGTGCTGACCGCACCAATACCATAGGTATTCTGGGTGTTGCTGATAACGTACTGATTATGGGCGTACGTGCTGTACCAAATGGCGATGAAAGAGATAAGGATGTTGCCAATACTATTCGTTATGCCGTAGATAACGGGGCCAAGGTGGTAAACATGAGTTTTGGTAAGGCTTATTCATGGGATAAAAAAACTGTAGATGAAGCTGTGAAATATGCAGTGTCTAAAGACGTTCTCCTGGTACAGGCTGCGGGTAACGACAACAAAAACCTTGATGTAGAACAAAGCTTCCCGAGCCGTCGTTACGAAGACGGAGGTATTGCTTCTTCTTACCTGGTGGTTGGTGCTTCAGGGCCTAATGACGATAAAACACTGAAGGCTGATTTCTCCAACTATGGTAAAACTACTGTAGATGTGTTCGCTCCGGGCGTACAGATCTATTCTACTGTGCCGGACGGTAAATATGAGGCTTACAATGGTACAAGTATGGCCTCACCTGTAGTAGCCGGTCTGGCTGCGCTGATCAGGTCTTACTATCCTAAGCTAACCGCCGTACAGGTGAAAGATATTATCATGAAATCTGTGGTGAAAGTTAATCACGATATCGAGATCGAAGGAGAAGAAGGTACTGCACCTCAAACTGTGCCTTTCGCTGATATCTGTATCACTGGTGGGATTGTTAATGCCTATGAAGCATTAAAGCTTGCTGCTACCTATAAATAAATACTATTTAGCCGTCATGCGAAATAAGCATGACGGCTTTAAAATAACTGTCTTGATAGTTGCTGCTCATCCAGCAGACATAGCTTTTCGTATTTATATTCATTAACCAGGTCATAATTCTCTAGATCTGTATAAATCATGATCAGCAGGTTAAAGATGAACATCGCGTTCAGTACCACATCATTTCTTTTAAAGAGCAACAAACATTCTTTTGCATAGTCGATTGCAAGAGAATATTCTTTTCGGTAGTAAGCTTGCTCCGCCTGGAACATCATTAAAATGGACTCCTGGTATTTTGTTAAAATTGAATTGCTCCTGTTGGACAAGTTAACCATAATATTCTCTATCTGGTTTGTCTTTCTGCCGGGATGCAACTTGGCACCATAGATTCCATATAAACTCAGAATGTACAGGTCAAAATTGCTTTTCTTCTTAATTTCCTTGGGATGCAGCTTTACGATGTTCTCAATGATTTTCCTCGCCGATGGGGCATCACCCAGGAAAATGTTGACCAGGATGATTAAAACATAAGTCACTCCCTCACGGGTATCCATCTGTTGATTCTCATTTACCTGAAAAGGATTTTCGCCTTCCTTGAATGCTTCTATTTGCTGAAGAAGCTGCTCATGCTGCATTGATGCTCCGTTAAGCTTGGCGAGGACAATTTCGAGAGCATGCGCCGGATTAACCATCCATTTGCTGCTATCCAGCGTTTTCAGTTTCGCGATAATATTCTTTATTCCATCTTTATCAAGCTTGATAATCTCCATTACCCCCAGAATGGAATAATACATCAGCAGATGTTCGTTACTCCTCGCTATATCTACAAGCGCGAGAACAGCCTCAGGATAACATGAATCTATGAAATCCAGATTGATCAGCTTGGATATGATGATTTCATGGAATTTATCTTCCTCAAGTACGCTGAGGATCTCAGCATTATATTTCGACCTGTATTTAATTTCTTCAGCAATGAACAAGATGATGTAATTGGTTTCAAAGCTGTTCAGGTTTAGTTTGAACATTGATTTCAGGGAATGGAAATTCCCGGTTTTGATCAAAAAGCGTGTAGCCCACTGCAATAGCTGGAAGCGCACCTGGTTGTAATCATATTCCTCATTAATGTAGGCGAAAAATTCCTTGCTCACTTGCAGGTGGAATTTCTCCAGAATCTCCACAAACAGGAAGTACTCAAACATGTGCGGATGCAGAAAACGTACATATTCTTTGGGATGTGCATCCTCAGATCTTTTCTCCTCCATTAAAATACCATCAGAAAGCAGTTCCATGTAGGCATTCCTAAATGCAGAAAGCTCTGCAATCAGGGAATCTTTTTCAACGGAGTTTGAATTTTTCCCGTAATTGGTTAGCTGAATAATTTTTTTCAGAAAGAGGATCTTTTCGGTGTAGTAGTTCGAACGGTATATCTTTTCCTGTATAAACCGTGAAACAAGCTCGTAGAAGGTGATATTGGTGTAGTAATTAAAATCTGGGTCCTCCTCTTTTAACTGATAATAGAGCTGGATATGGAAAGGAAACTTTAATTGTGCCTTTAATCTTGGATTGACCTCTTTATGGTCTAGATAATTAATCTTCGAGATGATGATTTCTACCTCTTTTTCTGATAGGGGTGGTACGTTGGAAAGTTCATGTAAATTAAAGTAGTTGCCGGGAAACCACTTGTTCTTTAGAAATGAAGAATGTCGCATACGGTCATAAAACCTTGTCCAGGTAGTAGAACGCATCGCCATGATCAGTTTGATATGCTGACAATCTTCCAATGAACAGATCAGGTTAATGATACTGTCATATAATGTTGTCTTATCCTCTTTCTTAAGTACCAGTTCTGCAAAGCCATCAATGATGATAAAGAACTTACCGCCATGTGCGCCCTGCAGGCGGTCTATATACTGTAATACATTTTCATTTGTTTCGATCTGAAGGTGTAGTTTCAGTTGTTCCTCCAGGTGCAGGTGCATGGCGTCTTTATTGAAAAAGCTATATGCTTTGATAAAAAGCACTGCAGAATCTTTGTAAGCCGCATTAGGTCTGTAAAAAAGGTTCTCGGTCAGATGACTGAGTAATATCGTTTTCCCGTAACCGGGTTGTGAAACGAAGGTAGTAAAGATAAATTCTCCGTTGTAAAATTCATCAAAGTCGTGCTCAGCAAATTTCCTGCTGATCGTCATGTCGTATGGAATGCCTGAACGGTTTCTTATGGTCTTGAGCGTGAAATTGGTTATAGCATCGGATTTCTCTTTCAGAGCTTTCCACTCATCGATGTGGTCAGTGCTGACTGCAGGCAACTGTGTTCTCTCCGGCCCGGCAATGTCAACATATTCAGCTAAAGTGGTAAGCGTGAAAGTGGAAAATTTATGTTTTACCAATGCAAATCCAAACAATCGTTTGATAGTAGTCTCGCTAACATTTTTGTTCAGGTGCTTACTGATCTCAATCGAAATTCTCTTACAATCTGCAGGTGTAATAAATCGGATACCAAGTTTTGAGAGAATCAGGCCTTTGAGCTCATCCAGCCGATTATTGTATTCCATAGTACCTTTTTAAGTCGACAAGTTTATCATTTGGTAAATAGCTAATTAGAACCACTTCTGGAAGCCAATATAACACATATACGTTATAAATGAACAGAAAGGTTTCAAATAAAACCGGAGGGAAATGTAAGATTTAGGAGACAAAGTGCCCTGCAGTATCACTAAATCCATATAGCCTTAATTTTCGGCTGAGGAAATTTAAAAATGAACAGAATGAATGATCAGAGTGAATGATTTCGCCTTTCGTAATGAATGATTTGAACACTTAAAGAGAAGTTCTCTATTCTTAAAATTGCCGTAAGTATTAAAGTTAACCTCTAAAGCTTCCCGGAATGAATATAATTTCTACTCCTAAAATTACGAAAAACTACCTCTTTTTGATTGCGAATCTTATACTAATAACGGTATTTGGCTCTCAATCTTATGCCCAGACGAAAAATTATGCAGAAGTTGCTCCCTCTACAAGAAACATCGCATATTTTACAAATGCTCTGGGTGGGGCAGCAGTTCAAAATCCTTCAGCAAATGCTGCCGTTACCAATGCAGGTAATGCAAGCTCCGGGACCTCTACACTCCCGGCGACGCTAACAGCTAATTACGCTACTATACTTGGTTTGTTTAATGCTGAGGGAGAAGCGTCTATTCAGCTAAAATATGGCGCAGCCTTGCCGGCCGGTAAAACTACCTATATCCCCTTTGATGCTCCAACTACAACAGGTATAAATTTAGATTTGCTTAACCTTGTAGGAGATCTTACCGGGCTATTTAGCAAACAGATTGTTACGATCGAAGCCTATACTGGTGCTACAGCCGGAGCTGACGGTACACAGGTTCCGCAGGGTGGTGTTTTAAGTACTATCGTAAGGGACGCCGCTGGCAGGAATTATTTTGCCGTTACTCCTAACAGTACATATAACTCTGTACGTATTAAACTGCGCGTTCCCAGCACCCTGCTCGGATTGTCACTTGGCTCAGGTGTCAGCCTTAATGTATATACTGCATTTAATTACACAGCTGATAATTGCGGAACTCCACTGTATACCAACATTGGTGAATCTACAGGTCTGAATGTTTCTCTTACGACGCTGGTGATTAATCCTGAGCGTGCTATCGATAACAATGTAAATACCTTCTCACAAATACAGGCCGGCGTAGCCGCTCTGGGGGGCTCGGTTTCACAAACGGTGTTCCTGAACGGATTATCAGGAACAGGCGATGTAGCTAAAGTTGTGCTTTCGCAGCCGGGAACTGTGTTAACTGTTAATTTGCTCAATACCATCACCATTCAGGCCTTCAACGGAAATACTGCCGTGGGTGGCGTTCAGTCAGTGGGTAGCCTACTCAACCTGCAGCTACTTACTTCAACCGGGAACAATAACAGATTCCCGGTTTATTTCACACCCGGTGCTCCGTTTGACAGAATAAAGGTTACGCTCAACAATGGACTGGCAATTGGTGGAAACATCCTGTCAGGAGGACTCAATGTTCATGAAGTTCAACGCACAGTGACCAAACCTGTATTTGCTGGTACAACAGGTGGCGCACTAACTATATGTGGCGGGAGTACCCTAAGCCTCAGTGGGCAGAACCTTAACCCGGCATATACCTATAACTTTTATAAAAAAGAAAACACCGTTACCACCCAGGTTGCAGCAGCAACAGCCGGTACCTATACCGAGACTGGACTTGCTGCGGGCACTTATACGTATTATATATCTGCACAGAAAGCCGGTTGTGCCGGTGAGTCTGATAGAGACAGTGTGCTGGTTACTGTAAAACCAACGTTAGTATTCCCAACGGCTACATTAACAAATGCGTCAGTAGGCAGGGCTTATTCCCGACAGGTTCCTGCCGCTACTGGCGGTACTCCAGGTTACACTTATGCACTGGCTGCAGGAAGCTCCCTTCCCGCAGGCCTGACCATTTCTCCTGCCGGACTTATCTCGGGAACACCTTCTGCTGCTGGTCCAGTAACTTTCAGCCTGGTCGTAACCGACAGCTTTGGCTGTACCACCACAACCAGCTTCACCCTTAATGTAACTCCAGCCCTGGTGCTGCCGCCAGCAGTGCTGCCAACGGGAACAACTGGAACGGCTTACACGCCAACTTTACTTCCTGCCCCTTCCGGAGGTACCACACCTTATACTTATACCGCAGCAAATATTCCTCCCGGATTAACAATCAATCCTTCCACAGGAGAAATCAGCGGTACGCCAACACAATCAGGAACTTTTACCTTCCCGATAACGCTGACAGATGCTGATGGAAACACGGTAAATACCAATTTTACCATCATCGTCAGAGATCCGCTGGCCATCACTCCTGCTACTTTATCAGACGGGACTGTAGGTAGTGCTTATCCTACACAGATCATCCCTTCCGCGACCGGGGGAAGTGGTGTCTATACTTATACTGCTACTAACTTACCGGCGGGACTAACCTTTAATCCTGCAACCAGGGAGATTACCGGTACGCCTACACAATCAGGAACATTTACTTTTCCGGTTACAGTAAGCGACAATGAAGGGCGGACCGCTTCTGCCAATTATACCATCGTAGTCAGGGATCCTCTTGTACTGGGAACTGCAACATTGCCTAATGGTACTGTGGGAGTGATGTATCCTACACAAACTCTTCCGGCAGCAAGTGGAGG
>Ga0157373_10001729_pt1 | contig 16599 bp, 12 predicted proteins | sample C65metaG_FD_113460 | JGI IMG/M metagenome (GOLD analysis project Ga0157373, IMG submission 113460) | Corn rhizosphere microbial communities from Kellogg Biological Station, Michigan, USA - C6-5 metaG | ecosystem: Host-associated > Plants > Roots > Rhizosphere > Soil | place: USA: Michigan... | reverse complement strand
GGTCACTCCCCTTGACGTTCGACAAGAGCATGCGATGGGTCTTGTCGAATGTCAAGGGGAACCGGGCGGGCCCGCTGGCGCACCAGCGGGCGGCGGCGGTGCCGGGAGGGGGCACGGCGCACCCGGGGGACGGGCCGGCGCCGGCCGGGTGTCCTTGCCTCCGTTTCGCGCCTGGCGCATGTTCCCGGTCCGGGCGCCGGCGGTGCCGCGCACCCGGACCCGCGCCGATCCGTGGAGCACACGGATCCGCCGCCGGGTTTCTCCTGACTCCCACCGTCGAGACCGCAGATGCTGTTCTCCCGCAGGAATGCCGATGTCCGGGCTCGGGCATATGCATACGTGATTGTCGCCAGCTTTGTATGCTGTGTGGCGTCCTCCAGTGCCGTGCTCGCGCAGGCGGCCGCGCCAGCGACCGCGACTGAGACCGCCGCACGCGCCGCCAGCTTCACGCTGGAGCAGGTGCTCAGCTATCCGTTCGCGCAGGAACTCGTCGCGGCACCGAAAGGCTCGCAGATCGCGTGGGTCTTCAACCGGAACGGCGTGCGCAACATCTGGACGGCCGCGGGCCCCGACTTCGCCGCGCGCGCCATCACGACCTACACCGCCGACGACGGACAGGAGCTGACCAATCTGGCCATCACGCCGGATGGTGGGACAGTCGTCTATGTGCGCGGCGGTGATCACGACGCCAACTGGGAAGCGGAGGGCGGCCTGCCGCCGGACCCTGATCACTCGCCCATCCAGCCCAAGGTCGAGATCTGGGCAGTGCCCACGTCGGGCGGTGCGCCGAAGAAGCTCGCCGAGGGCGATGAGCCGGTGATCTCGCCACGCGGCGATCGCGTCGCCTTCACCCGCGGGCATCAGATCTGGGTCGTCCCGGTCGACGGCTCGGCCAAGGCCACGCAGCTCTTCTTCTCGCGCGGCGAGAGTGAATCGCCGGTGTGGTCGCCGAACGGCGACCGCGTGGCATTCGTCTCGAATCGCGGTGATCACAGCTTCATTGGCATCTTCACGTCGGACTCGGTGCCGCTGCACTACCTCGCGCCATCCACGTCGCACGATGGGTCGCCCGTGTGGTCGCCCGACGGGACGCGCATCGCGTTCGTGCGACGCCCGGGCACCGGCGGGGCGCCCCAGTCGCCGCTCACGCTGCACCCGAATCCGTGGGCGATCTGGACCGCCGACGCGACAACCGGAGCCGGTCACCTCGTGTGGCAGAGCCCGAAGACGCTCCACGGCTCCGCGCCCACCACCGCCGGTGGCGCGAATCTCGCCTGGGGCACCGGCGATCGTCTCGTGTTCCTGGCGGATCTGGATGGCTGGCCGCATCTCTATTCGGTGCCCGAGGCAGGTGGCAAGCCCCTGCTGCTCACGCCGGGCGCGTTCATGGCGGAATACATCACCATGACGCCGGACGCGTCGGCCATCGTATACAACGCCAACACCGGCAGGACGCCGGGCGACGGTGATCGCCGTCACCTGTATCGCGTGCCGGTGGATCGCGCCGCACCGGTGGCCATCACCTCCGGTGCGGGCCTCGAGTGGACGCCGGCTGTGACCGGCGACGGCCGCAGTGTCGCGTTCATTGGTGCCGGCGCGCAGCGGCCGCCGCTCCCCATGGTCGTCGCGCTCGACGGCGGAACGCCCCGTGCGCTGGCCGAAGACGCCATTCCAGCGGACTTCCCCACGTCCGCGCTCGTCATTCCGAAACCGGTGACCTTCAGGGCGGCGGACGGCACCGTCGTGCACGGTCAGCTCTTCCAGCGCGCGGACGGTGCCGCCCGGAAGCCGGGCATCGTGTTCGTGCATGGTGGTCCGCCGCGGCAGATGCTGCTCGGCTGGCATTACATGGACTACTACTCCAACGCCTACGCGGTGAATCAGTATCTCGCCAATCACGGCTATGTCGTGCTCTCGGTGAACTATCGGCTGGGCATTGGCTACGGCCACGACTACCACCATCCGGCCCACGCCGGCCCGTGGGGCGCGTCGGAATATCAGGACGTGAAGGCAGGCGGTGTCTATCTGCGCTCGCTTCCGTTCGTCGACGCCCGGCACATCGGCATCTGGGGCGGCTCCTACGGCGGCCTGCTCACCGCGCTCGCGCTCGCGCGCAATTCCGACATCTTCAAGGCTGGCGTGGACATGCACGGCGTGCACGACTGGATCTCGGAGTACGGCTCACGACTGACCGAGCAACAGCTTCGCTACGAGAAGGGCGACATCCAGCAGGCGCTGAACGTCGCGTGGAAGTCCTCGCCCGTAGCGTCCGTCTCGACATGGAAGAGTCCCGTGCTGCTCATCCAGGGCGACGATGATCGCAACGTGCACTTTCATCAGACGGTGGATCTCGCACGTCGCCTGTCGGCTGTCGGCGTATCGTACGACGAGCTCGTCCTGCCGGATGAGATCCACGGTTTCCTGCGACACCAATCGTGGGTGACCGCGGATTCCGCGACCGTGGCGTATTTCGGGAAGCAATTCGACGTGAAGAACTAGCGGGTGCACGCTCTGACGAGACGAGGTGAATGCATGCGCATGTCAATCCGGATCACGCTGCCTGGCGCCTGCCTGCTCTGCGCCACGGCGGCCATCGCTCACCCGGTCCGGGCACAGAACAGCGGGTCCGGCGGTTCTCTCGGCGCGCAGGTGGACTCCATTGCGTCGGCGGTGCTCGCCAGCACGGGCGTGCCGAGTGCGTCGATTGCCGTGGTGCGGCAGGGCCGCCTGCTGTACGCGCACGCCTATGGCGCGGCGAAGCTCGACCCGCGCGTCGCGGCCACGGCCGACATGCGCTACGGAATCGGCTCGATCAGCAAGCAGTTCACGGCGGCGGCCATCCTGCTCCTGCAGCAGGAAGGGAAGCTCACGCTCGACGATCCCGTCGCGAAGTACGTGCCCGGCCTCACGCGCGGCAACGAGGTCACGATACGCGAGATCCTGTCGCACACCTCCGGCTATCAGGATTTCTGGCCGCAGGACTACGTGCCACCCAGCATGGAGAAGCCCATCAGTCCGGAAGGCATTCTCGATCACTGGGCCCGGCAGCCGCTCGACTTCGACCCCGGCACGCGCTGGCAGTACAGCAACACGAATTTCGTGATCGCGGCGCTCATCGTGCAGAACGTGAGCGGTGCGCCGTTCTTCCAGTTCATTCGCACGAAGATATTGCAGCCGCTTGGCATGACGAGCGCGGTGGACTTCGACGCCATGGGGCCGACTTCGGTACAGCCCGTGGGATACATGCGCTACGCACTCGGTCTCCTGCGTGCCGGTCCGTCAACCGGCCCCGGATGGATGTTCGGCGCCGGCGAGCTCGCCATGACGGCGAGCGATCTGGCCAGGTGGGACATCGCGATGATCCATCAGTCGCTGCTCTCGCCCGCATCGTACCGCGCGATGGAAACCACCGTCCTGCTGCGCGACGGCGTCAGCTCGGGCTACGGGCTAGGGGTCGATGTCGGAATGATGAACGGGCACCGCGCGATCTCGCACACCGGCGAGGTGTCCGGATTCACCGCGATGAACGCCGTCTTTCCCGACGACAGCGCCGCGGTGGTGGTGCTCACGAACCAGGATGCGGCGCCGGCGTACGGCGCGATCACGCGCGGCATCGCGCAGCTGCTCTTCTCGCACCAGGACTCGTTGACCACGAGCCGCACCGCGCGCGCGCGTGCGATCTTCGAAGGATTGCAGCACGGCACCATCGATCGCTCGCTCTTCACGGCGAACGCCAACGCATACTTCAGCGCTCAGGCGCTCGAGGATTTCAAGTCCTCGCTCTCTTCGCTCGGCGCACCAACCGTGTTCGAACAGACGGGGCAGTCCGATCGCGGCGGCATGGTGGAGCGCAGCTATCGGGTCGTCTGCCCCAGTCGTACGCTTCGTGTGTGGACATACGAGATGCCGGACGGAACGCTGGAGCAGTACCAGGTGGCGCCCGTGGGGTGACGGAGAGCGACTCGTCCAACGTGCTGCTCGCGAACTCCGTATAGCTTGTAGCATTCCCGGCACATATCCAGCTATCCGGTTCTCTTGTATCCCCAGGTCTCCCTCCGATGCGCACACTCCTCGTTTTCGCTCTGAGCGCCTCGGCGCTCGTGGCCGCTTCGCGCGCGCTCGTCGCACAGACCTTTCCAACCGATGACCCGGTGATCAAGCGCATCTGGGCCATCGGAATGGACAGCTCCGAAACCGGGCACCTCGCCGAGCAGCTCTTCGACTCCATTGGCCCGCGCCTCACGGGCACGCCGGAACAGAAACTCGGCAACGACTGGCTGGTTCGGACCTACACGTCATGGGGGATTGAGGCACGGAACGAACAGTACGGCACCTGGCGCGGCTGGCGCCGTGGCTACTCGCACATCGATCTCGTGTCGCCGCGCGTGCGCTCACTCGAAGGGACCATGCTCGGCTATAGCCCGGGCACCGGGAAGAAGGACCTGACCGCGAGCACGATCATCCTGCCGCGCTTCGCCGACAGCACGGCATTCGTGAAGTGGCTGCCGAACGCGAAGGGCAAGTTCATCCTGGTGGCTGCGCCGCAACCCACCTGCCGGCCGCGGGAGGACTGGGACACCAATGCGACGCCTGCATCACGCGCCCGCATGGACAGCCTGCGCACCGCGGTGCAGCGCGAATGGGGCGGGCGCAACGTGCGCGGCACGGGGTACAGCCTGGCGATCGGCACGGGCGAGCTCGGACTGCGCCTTGAAGAAGGCGGTGTTGCGGGAATCATCACCTCGCGCCCGAAGAACGGCTGGGGGACCATCGAGATCTTCGAGACGTACGACAGGAAGGCGCCCGCCATCGCACTCAGTTGCGAGGACTACGGACTCGTCTTCCGTCTCACCGAGAACAACCAGCATCCACGGATCACCATGAACCTGGATGCGCAACTGCTCGGCGAGCGTCCGGTGTTCAATACGATCGCGGAGATCAAGGGGACGGAGCACCCGGACCAGTACGTGATGATGTCGGCCCACTTCGATTCATGGGACGGTTCGTCGGGCGCCACGGACAACGGTACCGGCACGCTCACCATGATGGAAGCCATGCGCATTCTGAAAAAGGTCTATCCCCACCCGAAGCGCACGATACTGGTGGGACACTGGAGCGGTGAAGAGGAAGGCGAGGTCGGCTCCAAGGCGTTCACCGAGGATCATCCCGAGGTGCTGAAGGGGTTGCAGGCGCTCTTCAACCAGGACAACGGAACGGGACGCATCGTGCGCATGAGCGGAGCGGGGCTGCCCGATGCCGCGACGCACATCACGGAGTGGCTCGACAAGGTGCCCACGGAGTTCAAGGAGCAGATCGACTTTGGCGGGGCTGGATTCCCGGCCGGCGGCGGCAGCGATGACTTCTCGTTCTCGTGCTACGGACTGCCGGCGTTCGGGCTCGGGGCGCTGCCGTGGGACTACGGCAACTACACCTGGCACACGAATCGCGACACGTATGACAAGATCGTCTTTGACGATCTCAAGTCGAATGCGACGCTCACGGCCATGCTCGTCTACCTGGCGTCGGAAGATCCCACGATGATCAAGCGCGATCGCGTGGACCTTGCCGCGCTGGCGGCCGCGCGTGATTCGGCGCAAGCCCGGACCGGCAGCACGAGTGGTCAGAGCGCCGCGCGTGGCCGGTTTCGCCGTTTCCCGACGACGTGGCCCGCCTGCAGCAAGGCGCCGCGCACGACGTCGCCGCGGTTGAAGTAGCGTGCGCGGGAACTTCCGGCGTGCGCGCCGCCGTTCGTCACGGTGGACCCTGCTGGAAAGGATGGAGACATGTCGGATACGACGACTCAGGAAATTGCCACGCTCGCCGGAGGGTGCTACTGGTGCCTCGATGCGGCGTTCAGCCAGCTCCGTGGCGTCACGCGCATCGAGCCGGGCTTCTCAGGCGGCACCGTGGCCAATCCGTCGTACGAGGACGTGTGCACCGGGCGGACGGGTCACGCGGAGGTCGTGCGCGTGACCTTCGATCCGCGCGAGCTGAGCTATCACGACCTGCTCGTGGTGTTCTTCACCATCCACGATCCCACCACGCGCAACCGTCAGGGGCCGGACGTCGGTACGCAGTACAGGTCGGCGATCTTCTACCACACGCCTGAACAGCGCGCGGAAGCAGAGTCCGTCATCACGGAGCTCGAGGCGCAGCATCTCTGGCGCAACCCGGTGGTCACCGAGATCCTGCCGGCGCCGGCATTCTACCCGGCGCCGGCGTACCACGACGACTACTACGCGAACAACCCGCTGACGTCGTATTGCCAGGTCGTCGTGGCCCCCAAGGTGGCCAAGGTGCGGCATGCGTTCATGGAGAAGCTGGCGGTGCCGTAATGGCGATGCCGCGTCACGGGGTCGCGGGCTTGTCCGGCACCCGCATGAACGTCACGCCGAACGCCCGCGCGCTGCTCACATGTCCGGCGCCGTCCGGCGCGAAGGTCACGAACAGATCGTCGTCCATCGGGGTATCCGGGTGCGCCCGGAACCTGTCGTAGTCCCAGTGCTCCAGTGGCCTCACCGGGCCGCCGGCGAAGCTGAACTGCAGCGTGCTGTCGCCCAGGGTCACGATCACGTTGCCGTACGTCGAATCACTGTACGTGCCCGTGTAGCGCTCGAGCGGGAGCGACGGATGCGTGTTTGAGGCACGCCTGGTCGCACGGTCACGCTGCGCGGCGCGCTCCTGCTGCTCCAGCCCATCATAGAGTTTGTGCATGTCCGCGCTCCAGTCGCGCGGCGCATTCCCCTCGTACAGGTCGAGCACACGATACATGAGCGCGTGACGCAGCTCGGCGTGGTCCAGGTTGGCCAGCACGTACACGCCCGCGCGCTGGTCGGGCAGGAGCGCGATGAGCGCGCTCATGCCGTCAATGCTGCCGGTGTGCATCCAGATGATCTGGCCGTGATAGTCCTGCACCAACCAGCCCAGCGCGTACATGAACACGTGCGGGCGGGAGAGCGAGAGCGCAGGGTACAGGTCGAGTGGTACGCGCATTTCGGGGGCGACGATCTCGCGAAATGTCGCTGGCTTGAGAAGCCGCGTCGTGTCGACGCGACCGCTGTCCAGCATGAACCGCATCCAGCGTGACATGTCTCGCACGCTGGACCAGACGGACCCCGCGGGGGCGATCGCGTCCGTGGTGCGGATGGGCACCACGCGGACCGTGTCGTGCACTTCGCCGTGCGGCACGGCGACGTTGGGTTGTCCCATGATGCCGGCAACGGTGGGAATCGTTTCCGTCATGCCGAGCGGGGCGAAAATGCGGCTGCGCACGAAGTCGGCCCACGACATGCCGGATGCCTGCTCCACGATGGCGCCCGCCACGGCGAACATGATGTTCTGATAGTCCCATTGCGACCGGAAGGAGGACTCCGGCTTCACGTAGCGGAGGCGCCGGATCACCTCGGTCGTGGGATAGCTGTTGAACACCCAGAGCAGATCGGTGCCGGGCAGGCCGGTGCGGTGCGTCAGCAGGTCGCGTATGGTGAGCTCGCGGGTGACGTACGCGTCGGAGAGCCGGAAGTCCGGCAGATGATCGATCACCCGATCGTCCCAGTGGAGCTTCCCCTCATCCACCAGCATGCCGAGTGCAGCGACGGTCATGGCCTTGGTGGTCGACCCGATGGCGAATCGCGTGTCAATGGTGACGGGTGCGGGCTTGCCCATCTCGATGACGCCGTACCCCTTGGCGAAGACCAGGGAGTCGTCCTTGACCACAGCGATGGCCAGCCCGGGCACTTTCCAGTCGCGCACGGCTTGCGCGACGTAGCGGTCAAACCTGGTGAAATCCGGGCGCGGCTGGACGCGCGCGGTCTGTTGTGCGGCAAGCGCCGGCGTGCAGAGCGCGGCGGCCGCGACCGGAACCACCGCGACCTGCGACCAGATCGCGGTGAGTGCGACAAGGGAGCGGAGGCGCCCGGCGGGGGCGTACCGCGCGAGCGGCTGGCGGGGCTCGTGTGTCATGGTCAGCGAAGGGTGGGGGAGATGGCGGGCGCAGCGCCGGTAGCCCGGCGCCGGACAATCAGTATACTAAACTGGCGACTAACTTGCTCGCACCCTGCTGATCAATCCCCGCTTGCGCTGGAGCGCGTCCCGCAGCTCGCTCGCGTGCCCCCAGCGGTCGCACGGATCCTTGGCCATGCACCGCTCGATCGCCGCGACAACCTCGCGCGGCGTGCCGGGCGCGAGCCGCGCGAGCGACGGGGCTCGTTCGTTCAGATGTTTTGCCGCGATTTCCTCGAACGTCACGCCGATGAACGGCAGGCGACCCGACAGCATCAGAAAGCCCAGTACACCCAGCCCGTAAATGTCGCTCCGGCCATCGAGGTCCACCTCGCCCATGGCCTGTTCGGGCGACATGAAGTGCGGCGTGCCGAACGCGCGATGCAGCTCGTCTCGCACCGGGTCCCAGGAGCGTCGCGTGGCCACACCAAAGTCCGCCAGCAGCGCGTGATGGTCCTCCCGCTCCAGCAGCACGTTCTCCGGCTTGAGATCGCGATGCACCACCCCCTGCCGGTGCGCGTAGTCGAGCGCGGCAGCCACGTCGCACAGAATCGCCCGCGTGTCCCCATGCGGCAGGCGATGCTCGCGACGCAGTCGCTGGCCAAGCGACTCGCCCGACACATAGTGCATGACCATGTACATGAGGCGTGGCGTCTCGCCGAATGAATGAAGCGGGACGATTCCCGGGTGATGGAGCTGCGCCGAAAGCCGGGCCTCGCGCAGGAACCGGGGGCGGGAGTCCGTCATCGCGTCGGCATCAGCGTGCAGTACCTTGAGCGCGACGTGCCGGTGCAGGGCGACATCGCGCGCGAGATACACGGAGCCCATCCCGCCACGTCCCAGGTGACGCACCACCTGGTACTGGTGGGAGAGCTCGCGGTCGACGAGCGCGCGCTCTTCATCAACGACGACGTACGACCGTGTGCGTTCGAGCACTTCGAGCGGGCTGATGGTCACGCCAGCGCCTGTAGAAAGGATCGGGCCACGGTTCGCGAAACGCTATCCGTCTATCTGGCAACGGATTATCTGTTAGACAACGCAACGCGAAAACGGTTGCCTGTCCGGAATTGGGACGCGCCGTCTCGACAGTGGGACGCCACGGTGCCAATTCGTAATCGTGGCGCATCCGTTTCGTAATCGAGGTGCATGCCAGCGCGTCATCTCGAGACCTCATTGTGGCCGAAGCAGTGTTGGCGTGGTCCAGCTCACCGTCTGCCCTTCGGAGGTCCCGGCATGCTCTCGACACTCATCGAGTCACGACGACTCCCGCGCCGCGGCGCGAGCGGCTCCGCGACCAGCTCCGCGACCGGCGCCGCGGCCAGCATCGCGATCCACGCGGCGCTCATCATGGTGCTGGTGGCCGTCACGGCCCACGCAGGAGAACACCGGTCCGCCAGTCGGAAGGCGCCGGACATTTTCTACAGCGTACCGGTGACGCACCACCCGCCACAGCCGCGCCCGGGAAGGGTGTCACGCCCCGCGACCGCTCCGCCACGGCCATCACTCCCGCGCCCGCCGATCGTCATCCCGAAGACCATACCGGGTGAGGCGCCCACGATTGACATCTCGCCACTCGTCACGACGGGGAACGACTTCATTCCCGGACGTCCAGATTCCCCGTCAACGGCGGGTGCCGGAGTGCCGGATGGTGATGGTGCGGGAACGCCGTATTCCGCCGCGCAGGTGGAGCGACCGGCCGTGGCGCTGACGGGCAATGCGCGCCCGCGCTATCCAGCCGTGCTGGAAGAGGCCCGCGTGAGCGGCGCGGTGATCGTCCAGTTCGTGGTGGACACATCGGGCCGGGTGGACCTGTCGACGGTACGCATACTGGAGGCGTCGAACGAGCTGTTCGCCGCGTCCGTGCGAGCGGTGCTGCCCCAATGGAGATTTCGCCCGGCGAGAGCGGGTGGCCGAACGGTGAAGCAACTCGTCCAACTGCCGCTGCTCTTCCGGATGCCGTGAGCGGCGCGGACGACGGGGGAATGGGCGCGGGCGGCGTTCGCCGTTCCCCGTCGCCCGCCTGGCTCCATCAGCGCGCCGTGAAGTCCGTCTCCCTGGTCACGCGCCGGCACGTCTCCGCGATCAACGTGATGGCGCGGTCGAGATCGTCCAGCGCGATCATCTCGTTGGGCGAGTGCATGTACCGGTTCGGGACCGACACCAGCGCCGTCGCGACGCCTTCGCGCGCGATGTGAATCGCATCGGCATCGGTGCCGGTGTTGCGCCCCGCGGCCTGCACCGTGTAGGGCATCTTGAGCTCATCGGCCGTGGTGCGGAGCAGACGAAATACCACCGGCGAGATGATGGAGCCGCGCGTGAGCACGGGGCCGCTGCCCAGGGCGTGATCACCCAGCTCCTTCTTCTCGATGTCGGGATGATCCGTGGCGAACGTCACATCCACGACGATCGCCATCTGCGCGCGCAGCGCGTGTGCTCCCACTCCGGCCCCACCGCCGCGATAGCCGATCTCTTCCTGCGTGGTGGCCGTGGCGACGACTGTCGCGCTGCCGGGCTGCGCGGCATAGCGGCGCAGCGCCTCCAGCGCCACGAATGCGCCCACGCGGTTGTCGATCGAGCGTGACACGAGGCGCCCGTTCGGAAAATCCATGCTATTCGAATCAATGACACCCGCATCCCCCACGCTGAGCCGGCTTTCTGCGTCCGTTCTGCTCGTGGCCCCAATGTCCACCCAGAGATCCGTGAGCTTCGACGCCTTGTCGCGATCGCCAGGCTTGATGAGATGAATGGGCTTCTTCCCCACGACGCCGTACACGGTCCCCGCCGCGCCGAGAAAGCGAATGCGCTGCGCGACCAGCACCTGCGGATCCCAGCCGCCAATGGAGGCGATGTGCGCGTAGCCATCATCGTCGATGTGCTGCACAATGACACCGATCTCGTCAATGTGTCCCGCGATCATGATCGTCGGCCCGCCGTCACCGTTGACGCGAGCCATGCTGTTCCCGTGCACGTCGCCGTGCACCTGGGCGAAGGGTGCGGCTTCCTTCCGCCACACCGCCGCCGGCGCGGATTCGAACCCCGAGGGACCGGGCGTGTCGAGCAACCGCTTGAGAAACGTGATCGAGCTGTCAGCGAGCATGGAATGATCAGCGAGTTGGATGGTTCGCGCGATGCGGGATCGCCAGCATCACTTGCGTTCGTACACGGCGACCCCACCCACGTAGGTCGCCACCACACTGGTCTGCAGAATGCGCTCCGCGGGCGCCGTCATGATATCCTGATCGAGCACGACGAAGTCCGCGTACTTTCCCGGCTCCAGCGAGCCCATGAGCTTGTCCTCGAAGGCGGCGTACGCGGGCCAGATGGTCATGGACTTCAATGCCTCCCCGCGCGTCATCTTCTGCTCGGGATGCCAGCCGCCCGGCGGCCAGTTGTTCTCGTCCTCGCGGCTGATCGCCGAGTGAAAGGTCCGCATCGGATTCACCGCCTCCACGGGGAAGTCGGTACCGTTGGGAACGATCACGCCCGTGTTCAGCAGCGATCGCCAGGCATAGGCGCCGTACAGCCGACCGCCGCCCAGCCGCTGTTCCGCCCAGTACATGTCGCTCGTCTGGTGCGTGGCCTGCATGGACGGAATGACGCCAAGCTGCGCGAATCGCGGAATGTCCGCGTGATCGAGAATCTGCGCGTGCTCGATGCGAAAGCGATGATCGGCTGTTGGGACCGAGTCGAGCGCGGCCTCGTACGCGTCGAGGACGATGCGATTCCCGCGGTCACCGATGGCGTGCGTCGCCACCTGGAAACCGTGGCGCAGGGCCTCGACCGCGACGTGCTGGATGTGCGCCGGTGTGCTCACCAGCAGCCCGGAGTTTCCCGGGTCATCGCTGTACGGATCGAGCAGCGCGGCGCCGCGCGAGCCAAGCGCGCCGTCCGCGTACAGCTTGATGGCGCGGATCCAGAGATGCCCGTCGTAGAGGGCGTTCTGCGGACCGCGCGCGAAGTAGTGCGCGATCTCGGCGGAATCGTCCGAAATGAGGGCGTACACGCGCAGCGGCAGCGCGCCGCGCTTCGCGAGTTCCTCGAGCGCGGCGATCGTCTGCTCCGACTCGCCCGGGTCCGTGACTGCGGTGAGGCCCCAGCGATTGGCATCCGCGGCGGCCGCCTGCAGAGCCTTGCTCGTCTGTTCTGCCGTGAGCGGCGGAATCACGCGGTAGATCAGATCCTGCGCGTTGTCCACGAACACGCCGCTCGGCGAGCCGTCCGGAAGACGCACGATGCGCCCGCCAGCCGGATCCTTCGTCGCGCTCGTCAAGCCGGCGAGCGCCATGGCCTTCGCGTTCGCCAGCACCGCATGGCCATCCACGCGACGGAGCGCCACGGGGTGATCGGGCACCGCGCGCGAGAGCGCGTCGTGGGTGGGGAAGCTCGTGTTCCCCCAGTCGTTCTGGTCCCAGCCATTGCCGGTGACCCACTGGCCCGCCGGAGTCCGTCTGGCGCGCTCCACGACGCGCGCAATCACCTGCTGGTAGGAGTTCGTGCCGTTGAGGTCCACCTCGCTCAGTGACTGTCCGAGTCCGAGCAGATGGCCGTGGGCATCCTGCAGTCCCGGCAGAATCGTGCGGCCGGGGAAATTCAGCGTGCGCGTCGCCGGGCCGCGCAGCGCTTCCACCTCACGCAGCGACCCCGCGAAAACGATCCGCTTGTCGCGAATCGCCATCGCCTGGACAAATGGCTGCGCATCGCTCGCGGTGTAGATGCGATCAGCCGTGACGATGAGATCGGCCGGGGCGGCGGGCGCCGCGTGCTGCGCAACGGCGAGCACAGGCATGAACATGACGAGGAGCGCGACGAGCGCGCCCGTGAACGGACGGGACATGGCGTGCGGGCATTAGGGCGGACAGGAACGGCGGGTACTGAGGTATAGTGGCGCTCGGAACGACGAATGGTAATGGGGACCAGGTCACCGCGCACCGGCATGTCCCGCTGTCCCGTGCGCGCGCTCTGGCAGCGCCCGAGCGGCCACGACTCAGTGCAGGTACGGCTGCTGCCGCTGTCCCGCCCGCAGTCGCTCGATGGTATCGATGAGCACGTTCCGCTCGACGGGCTTCACGAGGTACTCGGCGGCGCCGAGTGTCGTTCCGCGTGCGCGTTCGGAGAGATTCGACAGCACGATGACCGGAATCGTGCGCAACTCGGGGTCGGCCTTCAGCTCGCTCAGCACCTGCCAGCCGTCCTTGTCGGGCATCATGATGTCGAGGGTGATCACCACCGGGTGCAACGCGCGCGCCAGCTCCACGCCCAGAGCGCCGCTCCGCGCGCCGGCAACACGGAAGTGCGCCGGCACGAGCGAATCGCGCAGCAATGACAGCACCTCGGGATCGTCGTCGATCGCGACGATCGTCGGGTCATCCGTGTGGCCATCCGCGGCGACGACGGGAGCGGGCAGCGCGTCCGCTTCACGGCGCACCGGCAGCGTGACGCTGAAGGTCGCGCCCGCGCCGGGAGTGCTCTCCACCACGATCGTGCCCCCCAGCAGGCGCACAATGCGGTTCGCAATCGGGAGGCCGAGCCCGATACCGTAGTACCGGCGCGTCGTACCGTTCTCGACCTGCTCGAAGTTGTCGAAGATGCGGAGCAGATCCTCGGCCGCGATGCCGATGCCGGTATCGCGTACGCGCGTCGTGAAGCGATCGCCCGTGTCAGGGTCGAGTGACAGTTCCACATCGCCATGCGGCGGCGTGAACTTCACCGCGTTCGCCGCCAGTTGCAGCACCACCTGCTTGTATTTGGCGCGGTCGAGGGTCACCAACGTGTGCATGCCGGATCGTATGGTCACCGAGAGCGCCTTCTCGCGCGCGTACGGCGTGATGGCGTCCCGCACCTCCGCCACCACTGCGCCCGGGTCGAACTCGTTCGTCTCGAGCCCGAGACTGCCGCTCTCGATGCGCGAGAGCGCGAGCACGTCATCAATGAGCAATTGCAGATCGCGGGCGCGGCGCACGATGGCGCGCACCGCGCGATCCTGCGACTCGGTGACCGGTCCGTAGACGCCGTCGCGCAGCAGTCCGGCGTAGCCGAGCACCGCATTCAGCGGCGTGCGCAACTCGTGCGACATGGTGGAGAGAAAGCGCGCCTTCGTTTCCGCCGCGTTCTCCACCATGCGCCACAGCTCCGGCTGATCCGCAAGCGCCACCAGCCAGAGACTTCGCCCCGATGGGAAAACCTCGAAGGTGAGCGCCCGGGTGCCATCCCCGGCCTGGAAATGGAGCGTGATGGAGTCACCTTGGGGCGTCTCGCGTCGCAACAGCGCGCGCACCAGTTCCACGTCGCCCGGCTCCACCAGATGCTCCAGCGTCCGGCCCGCGACGAGGTGATCGTGGTGCAGAGCGTGCGACAGAGCCTTGTTGGACTCGCGAATGACGCCAGCCGGATCGACACGAAGCACGGGGAGAGGAAGGAGTTCGACCGGCAACCGCCCCCGTGCCGTGGTAACGCGTCCGCTGGCCCCCAGGCGGGTCGATTTCCTTCTCATGACCCCGCACCAGTGCAAGGGGTACGCCACCTGGGCCCGGAGTGACAATCTGTTCGCAGGCGATCAGTAACGGTGCGCAACTCGCCACGAACTGCTTTCGCGCCATCGGCTGCTTGCCCTCTCTGGCGTCCGATGCAACCTTTACGGCGCCGCTTCCTCCCTCCTACCCGCCAAGGGGCCAGTCATTATGTCCACTACCACCGCGCCGAAGCCGCCAGCGATCTGGGATGACTTCATCGACATTTTCGTGTCGCCGTCACAGGTCTTTTCCCGGCGCAGGGCGGCGGGATTCGGCATCGCGCTGCTCGTCCTCACGGTCATCTGCACGGTGCTCTATTTCGGCACCAAATCACTGACGCAGCCGGTGTTCGACGCGGAGTTCGCGCGCCAGACCGCGGCGGCCATGAAGGCGAATCCGCAGATCACCGCCGACCAGATGCAGAAGGGACAGGCGATCTTCGACAAGGTCGGGTTTCTGACCATTCTGATCGGCCTGCCCATTCGCGTCATCGTTGTCGGACTCGTGCTCTGGCTCGTCGGCAAGCTGTTCGATTCGAAGCTCACGCCGGGCTCCTCGTTCATGGTATCCACCTATGCGTCGTTCCCGCTGATCCTCGGATTTGTCGCCGGCGGCATCATGGCCTATCTCACGGATCCGGCAAAGTTGACCAGCAGATACAGCGTGACGCTGAGCGTCGCGAAATTGCTCGACCCCGACAAGTCGTCGCAAATGCTGCAGGCACTGACCGGTCGCGTGGATGTGTTCGCGATCTGGGTGACGATTCTCCTGGGTATCGGGCTCTACGTCGTTGGCAAGGTGTCGAAGCAGCAGGCGGCCATTGGCGCCATCATCATGTGGGTGATTGGCGCTCTCCCCGCGATCTACGCGGCAATCAAGGCGGGATGACCGGGGGCTGACATGCGCGCGATGGTGCTCGAACGGCCTGGCGAACCATTGCGAATGACCGAGCTGCCCCGGCCCATACCCGGCCCGGGGCAGCTTCTGCTTCGCGTGCAGGCGTGCGCGGTGTGCCGCACGGATCTGCACGTCGTGGACGGCGAGCTGCCCTCACCGGCGCTGCCGCTCGTTCCCGGACACGAGATCGTCGGAATTGTTGACGCATGCGGCGACGGCGCGGAACGCTTCGCGCCCGCCGACCGGGTGGGCGTCCCCTGGCTCGGCTGGACCTGCGGCGTCTGTCGCTACTGCCGCTCGGGCCGCGAGAATCTCTGTGACCGCGCGCGCTTCACGGGCTATCAGATTGACGGTGGCTATGCGGAATACACGGTGGCCGATGAGCGATTCTGCTTTCCCATCCCCGCGTCGTACAGTGACGCGAGTGCGGCGCCCCTGCTGTGCGCGGGGCTCATCGGGTATCGCTCGCTGCGCGCGGCGGGCGACGCCGCGCGCATCGGCCTGTACGGCTTCGGCGCCGCCGCGCACATCGTGGCGCAGGTAGCGCGCGCGGAAGACCGACGCGTGTTCGCGTTCACGCGCGCCGGTGACGCCGCAGGGCAGCAGTTCGCGCGCGGCGTTGGAGCGGAATGGGCGGGCGGCTCGGACGAGCCTCCACCCGAACCGCTCGATGCGGCGATCATTTTCGCGCCGGTGGGTTCGCTCGTTCCCGTCGCGCTCCGCCATGTCGTGAAGGGCGGCACGGTGGTGTGTGCCGGCATCCACATGAGCGATATCCCCGCGTTCCCCTATGAGATCCTGTGGGGCGAGCGTGTTGTGCGCTCCGTGGCGAATCTCACGCGACGCGATGGCGAGGAGTTCCTCGCGCTCGCGCCGCGCGTGCCGGTGCACACGACCATCGAGACCATGCCGCTCGCTGCCGCCAACCAGGCGCTCGAGCGGCTGCGTGCCGGCGCGGTCACCGGTGCGCTCGTGCTGAATACCGCAGCGTGATCGGTCACGGTCCGCTCGGTGTCCAGCGCTGATTGTCGCGATTCACGTCCGGAAACTCGCCGTCCGGATCGATCGCCACGCGGACCACGTCCGGATGGCCGGCGACCCGCACCACATGGCGACGCGCGCCGTGCAGCCAGACGTCAACGGGAACAGTAATGCGCTGCACACTCCGGTCGGATCGCGTGACCGCCAGCAG
>Ga0157373_10001726_pt1 | contig 16609 bp, 16 predicted proteins | sample C65metaG_FD_113460 | JGI IMG/M metagenome (GOLD analysis project Ga0157373, IMG submission 113460) | Corn rhizosphere microbial communities from Kellogg Biological Station, Michigan, USA - C6-5 metaG | ecosystem: Host-associated > Plants > Roots > Rhizosphere > Soil | place: USA: Michigan... | reverse complement strand
CGCATTAAAAGCTCAGGACGTTGACTCTGACGTTATTGTATATTTTCAATTCAGGGAGAGCAATCAGACAGATACGTTCAGCAAAACTCCCTTTCAAAAGGCCAGGGCAGTATTTAACATCTTATCGGAGCGGTACCTATCAAAGGCAGTATCCAAAGCCCTGAAAACCCCTTTTTCCCTGCAATGGTTCGGGCGTTCCGTGATCCGGCATCCCAAGGTGCAAGCCGCGGACATCATTCATTTACATTGGGTGAACCACGGCTTCCTATCGCCGAAATTTCTTGCCGAACTGGACGAGCTGGAGAAACCTGTGGTATGGACATTTCACGACAGCAATGCCTTTACCGGAGGCTGCCACGTGCGCTACTCCTGCGAGAACTACCATAAAGAATGCGGCTTCTGCCCTCTGCTAAAGGTAAATGGGAAGAATGACCTCTCTCACCAGACCTGGGCGCGCAAGAAAAAAGCATATTCCGAACTCAACTGTCATATTGTAGCCCCAAGCAACTGGATGGCCAACTCCGTAAAATTCAGCAGTTTGATGGGTGCCAGAGCAGTAACAGTCATTCCAAACACCATTGAAACGGATGTTTTTAAACCCTATGTCAAGTCGGAAGCCAAAAAAATCCTGAAGATCCATCCGGACAAGTTTGTACTGATGAGCGGCTTCATGCCCTCCAAGAATGACAAACACAAAGGCACCTCTTACCTGATTGCAGCATTGAATGACCTCGCTTCAAGACCTGGCATCGTGAAGGAAAATATAGAACTGGTGATCTTCGGAAATAAAGACCAGGCTGACATGCCTGAGTTCCCATTCAAGACTACCTTTCTGGGTACAATCAGCAATGACAGTCACCTTGCTAAATGTTATTCAGCCGCAGATGCCTTTATTACGCCTTCCCTTGAAGACAATCTGCCCAACACGGTAATGGAGAGCCTTGCTTGTGCAACACCGGTAGTGGCCTTTAAAACGGGCGGCATTCCTGATATGGTAAGACACCTGGAGAATGGTTATCTGGCAAAGTATGAGTCTTCAGAAGATCTTGCAACCGGCATGGAATGGCTATACCATGAAGACCATGCTGCAGATATCCAGAAGGAAGCACGCAGGACAATCCTGATGCAATTCTCGGAAACTGTAATCGCAGAAAAGCACTTATCATTATATCAATCACTAATCAACCAACAGCCCCGTTAATCTTCCGCCCCCTATGCAACCAAAGCTCAGCGTCATTACTATCGTTTATAATAATGTAAAGGACATCGAACGGACCATGCTGTCTGTTTTGAACCAGACTTACACGAATATTGAATACCTCGTAATTGATGGCGCATCAAAAGACGGCACGAAAGAAGTCATTGAAAAATATCAATCCAGACTTGCCTACTTCATTTCTGAGCCCGACAAGGGCATCTATGATGCCATGAACAAGGGACTGACAGCAGCTACAGGAGATTATGTACTTTTTATGAACTCAGGGGATGAGATCTACTCGCCAGTTACCGTTGCCGAGATTTTTGAATGTGGTGGTCATGCAGATATCTATTACGGGGAGACAGAGATGTACGACGAGAACTGGAAGAGTCTTGGACAGCGGAGGCATACTGCTCCGGCAGTTTTCAACTGGAAGAGCTTTAGGTATGGCATGAACATCAGTCACCAGGCCATTTACATCAGAAGGAGCCTTACCGCACCTTATGATTTACAATATAAGTACAGTGCGGATATCGACTGGATCATCAGAGCAGCAAAGAAGGCATCCAGCATTGTGAATACTCACAGTTATCTGGCCAAATATCTCGTTGGTGGCATTTCCAATAAAAAACACATAACAAGCCTCAAGGAGAGGTTCCGCATATTCATTAAATACTATGGGCTGGTACCCAATCTCATCAACCATATTTTCATCGCGATGAATTTGTTCCAGTACTATGTCAGACACCGCAGAACCAACGATTAGAAAGCGGCTTCGGAAGCTGTTGATCAGCAATTTTTCAAAATGTAAAACATTATTTATCCCGGCTTGTAATTAATGAGGCGAAAGTCAAGTTTATACATTAAAATTCAAGAATATGGGAACATTAAGCAATCGAACCATAGCCGTTCTATCAGAAAACGGTTTCGAAGAAACAGAGCTGACCAGTCCGGTACAGCGACTCAAAGAAGAAGATGCCACGGTACACATCATATCCTCCGCTGAGGGACAAATACAGGCGATGAAAGGCGATCATGAATGGACCATCAAGGTAGACGTGGATAGGACGCTGGCTGAAGTAAAGGCAGAAGATTATGACGGACTGCTCATCCCAGGAGGAGTACTCAACCCGGACTCATTAAGAAAAAACGAAGATGCGCTGAAATTTGTGCGCGACTTCTTCGCTGCCGGCAAACCAGTAGCTGCAATATGTCACGGGCCCCAGGTGCTGATCAGCGCTGAAGTGGTGGAAGGGAGAACACTAACCTCTACAAAAACCATCAAAATAGACCTTGTAAATGCAGGAGCGATCTGGCAGGATGAGGAAGTGGTAGTGGATCAGGGGCTCGTTACCAGCCGTAGTCCGGATGACCTTCCGGCGTTCAATGACAAAATTGTAGAAGAATTTGCGGAAGGCGTGCATGAGCATCAGCATGTTTAAGGGTTCCCGGCAACAGGATTCTTTAATGCCATTAAAAGAAGAAGCCCCTGAGCAATCGCTCAGGGGCTTCTTCATATCATAAAACACCTGTTTTTACAGGATGATTCAGCTTACTGGAATTTTTTAGCGTTGATTTTACGCTCATTTTCCGTTAAATAGATCTTACGCAGACGCATACTTACCGGAGTTACCTCAATGTACTCATCAGCCTGGATGTACTCCATTGCTTCCTCAAGAGAGAATTTAATGGCTGGAGCAATACGGGTATTGTCATCTGTACCTGAAGCACGCATGTTGGTCAATGCTTTACCTTTAACGATGTTGATGACCAGGTCATTATCACGGATGTGCTCTCCAAGGATCTGACCTTCGTAGATGTCTACTCCCGGATCAACGAAGAAACGTCCACGATCCTGCAGTTTATCAATAGAATAAGCAGTAGTGTTACCTTTATCCATAGAAACCAATACACCGTTCATCCTTCCAGGGATGGTACCTTTCCAAGGCTCATATGCTTTGAAACGGTGTGCCATGATGGCTTCACCTGCAGTAGCGGTAAGGACATTATTTCTCAAGCCGATGATACCACGTGACGGGATCTCGAACTCAAGATGTTGTAGATCTCCTTTTGGTTCCATGATCAGCAATTCGCCTTTACGTTGTGTAACCAGCTCAATTACTTTACCAGCAACTTCTCCAGGAACGTCAACAATAAGCGTTTCAATAGGCTCACATTTTTTACCATCGATTTCCTTAACGATAACCTGTGGTTGTCCTACCTGGATCTCATAACCTTCGCGACGCATGGTCTCGATCAATACGGATAAATGGAGAATACCCCTTCCATATACGAGATAAGCATCAGGAGATTCTGTTTCTACCACTTTAAGCGCAAGGTTTTTCTCCATCTCCTTGTACAAACGTTCTCTGATACGCTGAGAAGTCACAAATTTACCTTCTTTACCGAAGAATGGTGAGTTGTTGATGGTGAACAACATGTTCATCGTAGGCTCATCAATCTTGATTACCGGCAGTTGTTCCGGAGCTTCAAAATCTGCTATGGTATCGCCGATATCGAAACCATCGATACCCACTACAGCACAGATGTCACCAGACTTCACTTCTGTAGTGCGGATTTTACCCAGACCTTCGAATGTATATAATTCTTTTACTCTTGTTTTTACGATTTTACCATCACGTTTGATCAACGTTACCGGTTGGTTTTCTTTGATAGAACCACGGTGTACACGTCCGATAGCGATACGACCTACGAAAGACGAATAATCTAACGAGGTGATCTGCATCTGCAGGGTACCGTCATTGGTAGGTGCAGGAGGAATATTGGCAACTACAGCATCCAATAATGCAAAGATGTCCGTAGTAGGCACTTTCCAATCGGTACTCATCCATCCTTGTTTGGATGATCCGTAGATTACAGGGAAGTCTAACTGCTCTTCTGTTGCTTCAAGGTTAAAGAACAATTCGAAGATCTGTTCGTAAACCTCTTCCGGACGGCAGTTTTCTTTATCCACTTTGTTGACAACAACAATTGGTTTAAGACCTAATGCCAAAGCTTTCTGAGTTACGAAACGGGTTTGAGGCATCGCACCTTCAAAGGCATCGCACAACAACAACACCCCATCAGCCATTTTCAATACACGCTCTACTTCACCACCGAAATCGGCGTGACCAGGAGTATCAATAATATTGATTTTTACATCTTTATATTGTACTGATACGTTTTTTGAAACGATGGTAATTCCACGCTCACGCTCCAGGTCGTTGTTGTCAAGAATTAAATCTCCGGTCTGCTCGTTATCACGAAAGATAGAACAAGAGTGTAAGATCTTATCAACCAATGTAGTTTTACCGTGGTCAACGTGTGCTATGATAGCTATATTTCTTATTTTTTGCATACAATGCGTAGTAAATTTTGGCGCAAAGATAGGATTTATTATCAACATATCAATCAATTAGTTAAGAGCAAATAATGAAATGTTTCATCAGCAAAGACATAGGCATGGCAACTATATATAAAATCGTTCTACCTTTGTGCATACACAGTAATAAGCAGAGGCAGCATGATCAACGATTTCACACTCGGCGTAGAAGAAGAATACATGGTGATTGACCCGGTCACCCGCGAACTTTGCTCTCACGATCAGAAGATTGTCGAGGCCGCGCAGAAGATTTACCAGGATAAGGTGAAGGCAGAGATGCACCAGGCGGTGGTAGAGGTGGGCACCGGCATCTGCAGGAATACCGACGAAGCAAGACGTGAGATCACAGACCTTCGGCGAACAGTAGCACAGCTGGCCGGCGAACAGGGGCTCCTGATCGGCGCTTCAGGTACACACCCATTTTCGCATTGGGAGAAGCAGCTGATGACAGAGCATCCCCGCTATAATGAAATTGTCAATGAGCTTCAGGAAGCTGCACGCTCCAACCTGATCTTTGGCCTGCACGTTCATGTGGGGTTCCAGTCCCGCGAGCTTGCCATACATATTGCCAACCAAGTGCGTTATTTTCTGCCACATGTATTTGCGCTGTCGACCAACTCTCCCTTCTGGGAAGGACGTAATACAGGATATAAATCTTTCCGCACCAAAGTATTTGATAAATTTCCAAGAACAGGGATCCCGGACGTCTTCAATAGTATTGAGGATTATGACAACTACATCAAGCTGCTGATCAAAACCAGGAGTATTGACAATGCTAAGAAAATATGGTGGGACATCAGGGTGCATCCTTTTTATGAAACAATAGAATTCAGGATCTGCGACTGCCCCATGCTGGTGGACGAAACGATGGCCTTTGTTGCCCTTTTTCAGGCGCTTTGTGCAAAGTTGTACAAACTGCGTCTGCAGAATATGAATTACATTACCTACTCCAGAGCGCTGATCAATGAAAATAAATGGCGGGCAGCGCGTTATGGCATCGACGGCAAGCTGATTGATTTTGGTAAGGAAATCGAGGTCAACTGCAGAAACCTGATCCTCGAGCTGCTCGACTTCATTGACGATGTGGTGGATGAGCTGGGCTGCAGATCGGAGATCAATTACGTACACCAGATCCTGGAGAACGGAACAGGTGCAGACCGGCAGCTGGAGGTATACCGCAACAGCGGGTCCTTTGAGTCTGTTGTGGATTTCATCACCGAGCAGACACTTGCAGGAATAAAATAGAAGATATGGGCAGGAAAAAGATCAGCGCAGCGATAATAGACATGAACAATGGCATGCCCAACCTTGGGATCCAGGGAATTTGTGACAGCCTGACTGCTTATGCTGATGCGGCATCTTTATCTTTGACGGTGGAGATCTTTAGCCTGCGTGAACTGGGAGAAATTCCAGGCATGGAATACGACATCTACATCTCCAGCGGCGGCCCTGGCAGCCCTTATGAAGGAGAAGGTTTGGCTTGGGAAAATGCTTTCTTCCAGCTTCTGGAAGATATTGAACTTTTCAACACCGCGGGCAGCAATACGGGAAAAACCTTCCCAAAGAAATATATGCTGTTGATCTGTCATTCCTTTCAGATGGCCTGCCGCAAGTTCGGCGTTGGCACATTGCTACGCAGGAAATCACCAGTATTTGGCATATTCCCGGTATTTATTACGGAGGAAGGCGATAGCGACCCCTTATTTACAGGTCTCCCAAATCCTTTCTTTTGTGTCGACAGCAGGAGCTGGCAGGTGACCAACCCAGATGACCAGCTGTTCTCGAACGAAAAGGCGGTTGTCCTTGCGTTGGAAAAAGAACGGCCACAGGCGGACATGGAGCGTTGTGTTATGGCGCTGCGCTTCACAAAAGAAATCTGTGGCACACAGTTTCATCCTGAGGCAAATGCGGAAGGAATGAGCAGCTACCTTCTGCAGGAAGACACGAGAAATACCATCGTCAATGAACATGGGCTGAAGCGATATGAAGAGATGCTGATCCATCTGACACACCCCGACCGCATTTCACTCACCCAGCAACTGATTATCCCTAATTTTCTGGCAGAGGCCATAGATCACATTAAGCAGAGGCGTCCATGATCCCATCAGAAAGAAAATCATTTAACGAAACCTTTTCATCCGAGAAATACGATTCTTTCCGGAAGGCGATAGCTAAAGGTTTTCATGACATCCCATTTCGGGTTGCAGAAACACCTGTTTTTATCCCTGCTGAACTCCGGCAACAACTGATTGATGCGGGCGATGAGCTGATCCGCTTCATCCGTCAGCCAGAGTTTAAAACACTGAGCCAACCAGCCATTCCAGAGGAGTGGAAGGTGCCCGGCGAAAATGAACATCCACATTTTATATGTTTCGACTTTGGCATCACCAGTGATCGGGAAGGAAAGATGAAACCCATGTTGATCGAACTGCAGGGATTTCCATCACTCTACAGCTTCCAGCCACATCTGGCCAGGTTTTATAAGGAACAGTTTAACTTAACGGAAGAGCTAAGTCCCTTTTTCGGAGCATTTGATGAGGCTAGCTATAACGCAATGCTACGGGAGGTCATCATCGGTAAACACGAACCTCATGAAGTGGCCATGATGGACCTCGATCCGCTCAACCAGAAAACAGCGATCGATTTTGAACTGACCTCAAAGCTACTCGGCATTCCCGTCCTGAGCATCACAGACATTGAAAAGAAGGGAAACCAGCTCTTCTATCATCGGGATGGTGAGTCTATACAGCTGAAACGCATTTACAACCGGTTGATATTTGAAGAAATCGATCTGGAAACGGGTTTATTTGAGGGTTCCTTTAACCCGCGAACACCGCTCGACATCGAATGGATTACACACCCGAACTGGTATTACCGGATCAGCAAGTACCTGATGCCATTTATGAAGAGCGATTTTGTTCCGGAGACGAGTTTTCTGAACAAGCTGGAGCGGATTCCCGAAGACCTGGAAAATTACGTACTGAAACCGCTGTTTTCATTTGCGGGAAAGGGGGTACTCATTGACATTACAAAAGCCGATATTGATGAAATCCCAGATCCGGAATATTGGATACTGCAGCGTAAGGTTGACTATGCCCCATTGGTGCAGTCGCCGGAAGGGGGTGTAAAAGTAGAAGTCCGGTTGATGTACCTATGGCCCGACGGACAGGAGCCCGCATTGTGTGTCAATGTAACACGACTGAGCCGTGGAAAAATGATTGGTGTCGCCCACAACAGGAATTTTAATTGGGTAGGTGGCACAGTTGGACTGATGAAATCGTAAATTTACATTCTAAAGACTGCAGCGGGGCAGTGTTTATTTAGTTTTGCGTTATGGACATTCAAACCATATTGGTCATTCTTCTTTTTATGGCTGCGGCATTTTACGTTGGTCGCATCCTCTACAGATCCATTTCCCCCAAGAAGGGAGGCTGTGCCTCGGGATGTGGCAAGTGTGGTGCTGATTTCTCCAATGTCGATCCCTCAAAAAAATAGGCCGTAGTCCACCTTATGGAACAATTCAAAGAATACCTGCAGAAACGTGTTGCCATCACTGACGAACAATTTGCACTCATCTCTACCAAGTTAAAAGTAAAACACTTTGACAAAAATGAGATGCTGCTGATGAAGGGCGAAGTCACCACGCAGGTGTATTTTGTGCTGGAAGGTCTGCTGCGCAGTTACTCCATCGATCATAAAGGAAAAACACACATCATACAATTTGCACCGGAGCAATGGTGGATGTCCGACAGGAACAGCGTACTCTTTAATGAGGGTTCTGATTTTTTTATTGATGCCATTGAACCTACAAAAGCGGTAGTGATGCCCAAAGGTTTTATGGAAGAGGCCGTGGCACTTGTGCCGTGTATGGGCAACCTCAATACCACGATGCTGCACAACTCCATCCGCTTCATGCAGAAACGCATAAATATGCTGCTGAGTGCCACTGCGGAAGAAAGATACCTGAACTTCATCCAGCTTTATCCAAACCTTACCCTAAGGGTGCCGCAATGGATGATTGCCTCCTATCTCGGCATCACACCTGAATCTCTCAGCAGGGTTCGTAAAGACCTGACAAACAAACATTTTAAAGCTTAATACTTTCTTATCATACATCAATGCAGGGTCTAAACCTTCGCCGTAATTTTGTGTTGTAATAAAAAGGAAAAATTAAAAACACAATATTATGGCAACTACAAAATGGACTTTAGACCCTACACACAGTGAACTGCAGTTTAAAGTAAAACACCTGATGATCACGACTGTAACAGGTAGCATCAATGACCTGACTGCTGAACTGACTACTGAGGCTGATGATTTTGATCAGGCTACAGTTTCTTTTGAAGGCAGCATCCACTCTATTGATACAGGAAATACAGACAGAGATAACCATTTGAAAAGCGGCGATTTCTTCGATGCTGATCAGTTTCCGAAAATCACGTTCCACTCTACTTCACTGAATAAAGATGGTGACGACTACATATTAACTGGTGACCTTACTGTGAAAGGCATTACCAAAGCCGTAAAATTAGATGTAGAATTCGGCGGTATCGCTACGGATCCATGGGGAAATACAAAAGCAGGTTTCACATTGAGCGGAAAGATCAACAGAACAGATTTCGGCCTTACCTGGAACGCAGCATTGGAAACCGGTGGTGTAATGGTGAGCGAAGACGTTAAAATTCTTGGTGAGCTACAGTTTGTCAAACAAGCATAGTCAACCGGATTCCGGATAAATAATTCTTTAGTTTTTAAGAGCAGGATACTTTTAGGGTATCCTGCTTTTTTTATGACAAAGATCCGCTGCATTAAGGGGAAAGGGCGGAGTTTAAACAGGATGGCTTAAAGTTTCTGGATGAGGCATACGGCGTAAGCCACCACTCCCTCCTCACGTCCTATGAAGCCCATTTGCTCATTTGTAGTTGCTTTTATGGAAATGTCTTCTACGTCAACGCCTATAGCTGCTGAAATATGCTGCTGCATGGCTGGAATATGCGGATTGATCTTTGGCGCTTCCAGGCAGAGCATGGCGTCTATGTTGCCAATTTCAAAACCCTTATCTTTTACGAGCTTTACACTCTCCTGCAGAAGGATCAGACTGCTGATTCCTTTCCAGCGTGGATCTGTATTTTTAAAATGGAATCCAATGTCCCGCAGGTTTGCCGCACCCAGCAGGGCATCGCATATCGCATGCAGAAGCACATCGGCATCAGAATGGCCGTAAGCACCCTTATGATGTTCGAGGTTTACACCACCCACTACAAATGGATGTCCATCTTTCAACTGATGCACATCAAATCCAAAACCGACTTTAATCTTCATTTTTTAATTTTAAAATTTATCTTTCGATTGCTGTTCCGGCATCAATAGCTTTTCAAGTCCCCGAAATTGAAAATCAGGGAGAATCGCAGCGTATTTGCCAACGCACTTTTCTGTGCATTGGCGAGCAGATAGGCAAAATCTATATTGAAAACATTATACTTTAACCCGGCACCAACGGTCATATAACGCCGGTTTCCCTTTTGCGGACTCTCATAAAAATAGCCCGCCCTTAAGCCAAATTGCTGATTATACCAATATTCCAGGCCCGTCGCAATGCTGATCTCGCGCAACTCTTCTGGGAAACCGCCGGGGGCGTCACTAAAGGAGCCGAAAATACCTGATGTAACAGAACGATTGGGATCTTTTCCGGACAGGATGCGCCCTTCCTCATCATAGACAGGTTGCGTGGGCACCAGGAGCTTATTAAAATCAAGCGCGATGGTGAACTGGTTGTAGTCGTCAATGATAAAGGTGGAGGCACCTCCAAGCTTTAGGTTGGTCGGCAGGAAGTTACCATTCTCTCCGTCCACATATCCGAGTTTCGTACCAATATTGGAAACATTAACTCCGGCAGACAATACGGCGTCGCGCCCAAGAAAAACCGCTGGCTTCTTAAAATAAGCCGATACGTCTACTGCAAAGGCCGTACCCGCTTTTGTTTGCTGACCAGCAGCAAACTGGCCCGAAAAAAGATTGGAATAAATATACCTCACTGCTGTTCCAAGCGAAAATGACTCCCCGAACTGCCGGGCAAGAGAAACATCTAATGCCATTTCATAAGGGGTGTATAACCCCATGTCCTGCTGACCGATGTCCGTCAACTGGATCTCACCAAGGTTAAAATAACGAAGGGAGGCCCCGATAGTATTCCGTTCGTCGAGTTTGGAATACCCGGAAAGGTAAGTAAGGCTGACATCAGGGACCACATTTTTTAACCAGGGGCTGTAAGCAACAGAAAATCCATAATCTCGGTCTATAAAAGCCAGCTTCGACGGGTTAATGCTCATGGCATTTGCGTCCGGCTGCACAGCTACTCCAGCGTCCCCCATTCCTCCCGCCCTGGCGTCAGGCGTAATCAATAAAAAGGGTACTGCGGTGAGAATGTTATTGCGCCTGCTTCCATTCGTCTCAGTGCCAGACTCAACAAGCTGTGCAGAAAGCTCTGTGCAAATTGTAACTAAAGAAAATACGCTAAAAACAGTCTTGAACAACCTGCTACTCATTCGCCGTATAAATAAAATATTATGGACTGCAAGTTAGCATTGTACGCAATAATATCAAAGTAATACTCAATTCAGGGCCCCGATGCTCGGCTTTGAAAACTGGACAACGTAAATTATCAACTATTATTTTCAATAAACCATCTTGATTTTTTGTTGTGTAACTCTTTTTTTATGTAATTTTAACAGTTAAAGTATTAGGACATCATCTCTATGAAAAAATCATACCTATATTCACTTGCATCTGTGGCACTTATCGCTGCACTTGCATCCTGTAAATCCAAGGTGGCCACTTCTGAAAAAACTGGTCTTGCCTATAACAAACAGGAGTATGGAGGCTTTGAAGTAAACAAAAAATTCAGACGTGGCCCTGGTCCGGGTTTAGTAGAAATTGAAGGTGGTGTTTTTGTGATGGGCGGAAGTGCAATTAATGTGTCCGGACAGGAACTCAGCAATTATAACCACAAAAGAGAAACTACGGTATCTTCATTTTATATGGATGAGACCGAGGTTTCCAATACCAACTGGCTCGAATACCTGAACTGGATCCGTACCAACTATCCTGAAGATTACGAATATTATTATACCGAAACACCGGATACACTGGTATGGCGCCGTCCGCTATCCTATAATGAGCCCTATGTAGACAACTACCTCCGGCATCCCGCTTATCAGGATTATCCCGTAGTAGGTGTCAACTGGGAGCAGGCGGAAAGATATTGCGCATGGAAACCGACAGCGTAAATGAGCTGCTGTTACGCGAAGGCGGTTATATGACCAGCTATAAAGACATTAATGGAGGTGCCAAAGGCGCTACGGCGACAACTGCAGCAGCGAGACCTACAGATCCCTTCAACACAGACATCTATTTGAATGGTCAATATGACGACAAGGGTAAACGTGCCATGAAGGACCTTAACCCTGCAAATGCAGCCGCAGGAACGGGAAAAAATACAGCAACAAGGAACGTAAGGCTTGAAGATGGTATCCTAAAACAACCTTATCGCCTGCCTACTGAAGCTGAGTGGGAGTATGCTGCACTTGGACTGATCGGCAATACACAGTACGAAAATATCAATGAGAATAAAATCTATCCATGGAATGGCCTAGGATTGAGCTCAGCGAAGAAAAGTACCAGGGGATTGATTCTGGCCAACTTTAAACGTACCAAAGGGGATTATATGGGCGTAGGTGGTTCACTGAATGATAAAGGCGGACTCACTGTTGCCGTAAGGTCTTATATGCCGAATGATTTTGGCCTGTACAACATGGCAGGGAATGTGAATGAGTGGGTGGCCGATGTTTATCGTACCAACACCTTCGAAGCTGCTGATGCGTTTAACCCGTATAGGGGTAACTATTACAAGGACAAGAAAATTGCCGATGCTCTTACTGGCAAGGTAGAAAAAGACAAATATAACCGCCCTGTCCTGACAGATGCGACTTCCTACAAGAAACAGACTTGGGCAGAAAAGCAGGCTGCGGCAAGTCAACCGGCACCGGCAGTAAATACCTATGCAGATCAAAGGGGCTATCGCGACAAGGAAAATGAGCTTTATGGCGAAATTACATTGGTAACTGATAAATCAAGAGTTTATAAAGGCGGTTCATGGGACGACCAGGCACTATGGTTAAATCCTGCAACAAGAAGGTTCCTTTCTCAGGATGAATCTACCGCTGATATCGGTTTCCGTTGCGCAATGACCATGCTGGGTGCGTCAGAGATTCGTTCTACAGGTAAACCACAGTTTAAAAATAAACCTCAGAAAGCATTCCGCTCAGGAAAATAACCTGAACATGATTCATAAAAAAGGGGTAACACTTCGTGAAGTGTTACCCCTTTTTTATTTTTATTGTGTCAGCGCGTACTGGATTAAATTTGCGCCCATTTTTAAGGCATTTAAGCGCTGATCTTGTGTGTCTTCAGGATAAGTACCATAATCCTCCCATCCATTACCCAGATCGCATTCAAATGTATAATAAGAAACTACACGGCCTTCCCAGATTAAGGCATATCCCTTCGGGGCCTTTCCATCATGTTCGTGAATTTTGGGCAGGCCTGAAGGAAATTTAAATTTCTGATGATATAATGGGTGATTAGCCGGCAATTCCACAAAGGACAGCTCCGGAAATACCTTTTTCATTTCCCGACGTATAAATTTGTCTAATCCATAGTTATCGTCAATATGCAGAAAACCTCCACCAATAAGATACTTACGCAGGTTTGAAGCTTCGGATTGGTTAAAAACAACGTTCCCATGACCGGTAAGGTATACAAAGGGTAAGTTGAACAATTCTGCACTTCCCACATCGACAACAACCTCCTGCGATGCAATATTGGTATGAATCTGCTGGTTACAAAATGTAATCAGATTGGGCAGTGCAGTGCGGTTAGCATACCAGTCGCCACCGCCATTATATTTTAACTTCCCTATTTTATAGGTTGGCGGGCTGAACCCGAAAGATAAAATGACAACTAAGAAAAATAAACTGGTTTTAAAATTCATCGGTTTAAGTAATTCACTTCAAAACAGGCTGCTAAGGCAGCGGTTTCTGTTCTCAGACGTGTATTACCTAAAGTTAACGGTTTATAACCGCTTTGCAAAGCGTGCTGAATTTCTTTCTCGCTGAAGTCGCCTTCGGGACCAATTAAGATAGTGTAACGTCCCGAAGGTTGTATCACCTCGCTAATGTATTCCCTGGGCGCCCCATCGATACAATGTGCAATCATCTTAAAAGTATCATTTTGCTGCTTCAGAAAGTCAGCCATTGATGTCAATGGGTTTAAAACAGGGTGGTAAGCCTGTAGCGACTGCTTCACCGCGGAGGTGATCACCTTGAACAGACGGTCTTCCTTGACGATCTTTCGCTCTGAGCGTTCGCAAAGTAAAGGCGTAATTTCATCAATCCCGATTTCGGTCGCCTTCTCCAGGAACCACTCCAGGCGGTCAATATTTTTAGTCGGAGCAATGGCAATGTGCAGGTGATGATTTCTTTTTTGAAATTCCTGTTGGGCATGCGTCACCCTGAGCTTTACATTTCTTTTACCAGCCTCGATGATCTCTGCTTCGTAAAAACCTCCTCTCCCATCAATAAGGCTCACCACATCGCCAACACCAAGCCGAAGTACTTTCAGGCAGTGTTTGCTCTCCTCCTCATTCAGGAAGTACTCAATGGCATCAATATCAGGGGTATAAAACAGATGCATATCTGTGGCTTAGTGGTTATCAACCATATCGCTCTTGGCAATGACCAGTTCCAGTTTGATGGTTTCAATGTTCTGCTCTGTTTTCTTCAGGATGGTAAACAGATACCCATAACATTCTTCGCTATCCCCAACTTCAGGAATCTTACCAAAGGCGTGCGAAACCAGACCTCCTACAGTATCAAAATCTTCATCTTCCGGAAGGTCATGAGGCAAGTGTTCATTAACATCGTATACTGTCGCATAAGCATTGATAATGAACTCTGTATCAGAAATTTTCTCTACAGTAGGTTTCTCTTCATCATATTCATCCTGGATTTCTCCAACGATTTCCTCGACGATGTCTTCCAATGTCACCATTCCTGCGGTACCACCAAACTCATCGATCACGATAGCAATCTGGATGCGTTTTTGCTGAAGTTCGCTCAGCAGGTCATTGATTTTTTTTGTCTCAGGGACAAAATAAGGCTTTCTGATGATATCTTTTAATGTCCATTCTTTCTTCTCTGCCAATAAAGGAAGTACGTCTTTTGCGTGAATGATACCAATGATCTTATCAATGATATCATCATAAACCGGAAGTCTGGAGTAGCCCTCACCGATAATCATCGCAATGACTTCTTCGGTAGGTGTCGATAACTCTATGCCCGAAATTTTGGTACGGGGAACCATGATATTCTTTACTACACGCTCATTAAAATCAAACACATTTCTGATGAGTTCGTGCTCGTTGGTATCCAAAGCACCACTTTCCTTACCCTGATCCAACAGATAATACAACTCCTCGGTACTGTGCACCGATTCGTGTCCACCAACGCTGGAGATACCGAAAAGTTTGAGGATGACATTTGCCATTCCATTCAGCACCCAGATAAAGGGCCTGAATATCCAGTAAAATCCCTGCAATGGAAGCGCAATAAACAGGGTAGTTGCAACGGGCCTTTGTATGGCTACTGATTTTGGTGCAAGCTCACCGAAAACGATGTGCATGATGGTGATCAATAGAAAGGCAATGAAGGTAGATATTGATGTAATGTAAACTTCCGACAGGTTAAAGTTAATGAGTAGATCATGTACGATGGTATGCATGACCGATTCACCAACCCAACCCAGGCCCAGTGAGGCTAGGGTGATACCCAGCTGCGTAGCAGCCAGGTACCCGTCAAGATGCTGGGTAATATATTTTGCAATATTGGCTACCCTGCTGCCTGATTTTGCTTTGATCTCAATCTGGGACGCACGAACTTTAACAATTGCAAACTCTGCTGCAACGAAAAATCCGTTCAGTGCGACTAAGAAGAATGTTAAAAATATCTTGAAACCTTCCATTAAGAGTTGTTATTTCTGAACTTTTGATCATAAAGGATGATACTTTCCTGTATCACTTTATGCGCATAGCGAACGCCCATCAGGTGTTCTATAGTCACTTGTTTTTCTTCAAGTGCCTTATAGTCCTGGAAGAACTTCACAATTTCTTTCATGGTATGCGGAGGCAGCTCTGCCAGGTCATTGATATAATTGACAGACATGTCGTTCTTGGCTACAGCAATGATTTTATCATCCTGTTCACCGTTGTCAACCATATGCATCACACCGATTACCTTTGCTTCCAGAATGGTCATCGGATAGACATCCACAGAACACAACACCAGGATATCCAATGGATCATTATCGTCACAATATGTTTGCGGGATAAAGCCGTAATTGGCAGGATACATCACGGAAGAAAAAAGAACCCTGTCCAATTTAATCAGATGGGAATCTTTATCGATTTCATACTTCGCTTTAGATCCTTTAGGAATTTCAATAATTGCATTTACAAATTCTGGCAGATTTTCGCCAGGAGAAACAGAGTGCCACGGATGAGTCGGGTCTTTAGTCATTTTTATTGATCAGTGTTTGGTAGGTCGTCAGTATTTTCCTTCACCACTTTCTTCTTCACGAATGTGTAAACAAGTGGAATGGTGGTAATTACAATGAAACCTATAATTATATATAATAAATAGTCGTTAATTTCTTGTTCAAATCTCCTGCCAAGGAAATAACCCAGCAAAGTTAAGGAAGCAATCCAAATAATTGCACCCGTAATGTTATATAATGCGAACTTTTTAAAGTCCAGCTTTACTACCCCAGCAAAAATCGGTGCAAAAGTTCTTACAATAGGAACAAAACGTCCCATAATCAGCGCAAAGGCGCCCTGTTTAGTGTAATAATCCTCAGCAGCCTTCAAATAACGTTTCTTAAAAAAAAAAGAGTCCTTTCTATGGTACAGTACTGGTCCT
>Ga0157373_10001725_pt1 | contig 16609 bp, 21 predicted proteins | sample C65metaG_FD_113460 | JGI IMG/M metagenome (GOLD analysis project Ga0157373, IMG submission 113460) | Corn rhizosphere microbial communities from Kellogg Biological Station, Michigan, USA - C6-5 metaG | ecosystem: Host-associated > Plants > Roots > Rhizosphere > Soil | place: USA: Michigan... | reverse complement strand
GCTCTTCTTCCCGCTGGCGAACAAGAGCTACGAGTCCATCACCAAGATGAAGAAGATCCAGCCCAAGCTGGAGGAGCTGAAGGTCCGCTACAAGGACGACCTGCCCAAGCAGCAGCAGGAGACCATGCAGCTGTACCAGCGGGAGAAGATCAACCCGCTGATGGGCTGCCTGCCGCTCTTGATCCAGATCCCGGTCTTCTACTCGCTCTACAAGGTGCTGAGCGTCACCATCGAGATGCGCCAGGCGCCCTTCTTCGGCTGGATCCACGACCTGTCGGCGCGCGATCCGACCACGGTCTGGAACCTGTTCGGCCTGATCCCCTGGAACCCGGCGAGCGCACCGCTGATCGGGAGCTTCCTCGACGGCGGGCTGCACATCGGCATCTGGCCGCTGATCATGGGCTTCACCATGTGGCTGCAGCAAGCGATGAACCCGCCTGCGCCGGACCCGACGCAGCAGCGCATCTTCCAGTTCTTCCCGTTCGTGTTCACCTTCATGCTGGCGCCGTTCGCGGCCGGGCTGGTGATCTACTGGACCTGGAACAACCTGCTCTCGATCCTCCAGCAGTGGGTGATCATGCGCCGCTTTAACGTCGAGAACCCGATCGACAAGGTGCTGGCCCGCCTGGGCGTCAGGGCGGCGGCGGGGTGAGCGACGAGCCGTTCAGCGAAGACGAGATCGAAGCCGCGCGGGTTCTCTTCGCCCGGCCGGTCGCCTTCCTGATGGGCGCGGTCAACATCGAGGGCCTGCCGAGCGCCGACCTGCCGGAGGTGGCTTTCGCCGGCCGCTCCAACGTCGGCAAGTCGAGCCTGATCAACGCGCTGGTCGGCCAGAAGCATCTGGCCCGCGCGTCGAACGAGCCGGGCCGTACGCGAGAGGTGAACTTCTTCGTGCTGGACGAGCGGCTGCGGCTGGTCGACCTGCCCGGCTACGGCTGGGCCAAGGCGTCGAAGGATGCGGTCAAGAAATTCCAGAATCTCGGGCGCTCCTACCTGCGCGGACGGCCGAACCTGAAGCGGGTCTATCTGCTGATCGACGCCCGCCACGGGCTGAAGGACGTGGACAAGGAGGCCCTCGATGCGCTCGATCTGGCCGCCGTCTCCTATCAGATCGTGCTGACCAAGGCCGACAAGCTCAAAGCCTCGGACGTGGCCGCCGTCACCGAACGCACCCTCAAAGCCGTCGCCAAACGCCCCGCCGCCTTCCCGCGCGTGCTGCCTACCTCCTCCGAAAAGGGAACCGGCATCCCCACCCTGCGCGCCGAGATCGCGGCGGCCTGCGCGGTCTGACGCGTGACAGCGGGGCCCGCCTCCGCTATCTGACCCCCGCCTTGAGCCGGGAGTAGAGCCCTTGACCGACGACACCGAAGAGCGGGGTTGGGCCACGGCCCGGACCCTCGCCGAGGCCCTGCCCTATATCCAGATCTATGACCGCTCGACGGTGGTTATAAAGTACGGCGGCCACGCCATGGGCGAGGAAGAGGTCGCGCGCCTGTTCGCCGCCGACGCCGTGTTGCTGAAGCTGCTGGGCGTGCACCCGGTCGTCGTCCACGGCGGCGGCCCGCAGATCAGCGCCATGCTGGAGCGGGCGGGCGTCAAGTCGACCTTCATCGACGGCCTCAGGGTCACCGACGCGCCGACCATGGAAGTGGCCGAGATGGTGCTGTCGGGCGCCATCAACAAGGAAATCGCCAACTGGATCACGCTGGCCGGCCGGGAAGCCGACGTGCGGGGCGTGGGCCTGTCGGGCAAGGACGCTCGGCTGATCACCGTCGAGAAGGCCAGCCGCACCAAGAAGGACCCCGGGTCGCACATCGAGGAGGTCATCGACCTCGGCTTCGTGGGCGAACCGACGCATATCGACCCGCAGATCCTGCAGGCGCTGATCCACGCCGAGCACGACTATGTACCGGTCGTCGCGCCCATCGGCGTGGCCGAGGACGGCCAGACCTACAACATCAACGCCGACACGGTGGCGGGCGCGCTGGCAGGCGCACTGAACGCCAAGCGCATGCTGCTGCTGACCGACGTGGCGGGCGTGCTGGACAAGAACGGCGAGCTGATCCGCCAGCTGACGGTCGCCGAAGCGCGCAACGCCATCGCCAAGGGCGTCGCCACCGGCGGCATGATCCCCAAGCTCGAGACCGCCATCGCCGCGGTGGAGGCAGGTGTCGAAGCGGTGGTCATCCTCGACGGGCGGCGTCCGCACGCGATGCTGGTCGAGCTGTTCAGCGAACACGGCGCGGGCACCCTGATCAGGGCATGAGCGCCGATCTGACTCATGTCGAGACCTGGCTGTTCGACCTCGACAACACCCTCTACCCGGCCGAGTGCGAGTTCATGGCGCTGGTCGAAGGCCGGATGACAGAGTTCGTGGCGCGCGAGACCGGCCTGCCCCGGCCCGAGGCGCTGGCGCTGCAGAAGAAGTACCTGCACGAACATGGCACCACGCTGGCCGGCCTGATGACCGTGCACGGCATCGATCCCGAACGCTTCCTGGAAGAGGTCCATGACGTCAGCCTCGACCGCATCCAGCCCAACGAGGCGCTGGTCGAGGGTCTGGAGCGCCTTCCCGGACGGCGGCTCGTCTTCACCAACGGCTCGGCGGCGCACGCCGAACGCATCCTCGCCCACCTCGGCGTCGAGCACCTGTTCGAGGACGTCTTCCACATCGCCAGCGGCGACTACATCCCCAAGCCCTCGCCCGCGACCTTCGAGCGGCTGGTCGAACGTCACGCCGTGCCGCCCACCGAGACCGCCTTCTTCGAGGATTCCGAGCGCAACCTGCGTCCGGCCGCCGCGCTTGGCATGACCACGGTGCTGGTCGGCGCGCACGCGGCTGACAGCGCCGCCGAATTCGTCCACTACCGCACCCACGACCTGCCGGGCTTCCTCGCCAGCGCAAAGGTCAGGAGCCAAGACGCATGACGACCATCGCCACATCCGACCTCCAGCTCGAGATCGAGGCCGCCTGGGAGGCCCGCGACGGCGTCTCCACCGCCACCACCGGCCCGGTGCGCACAGCGGTCGAGGAAACGTTGCGCCTGCTCGACGCCGGCAAGGTGCGCGTGGCGCAGAAGGCCGACGGCGACTGGGTGGTCAACCAGTGGGCCAAGAAGGCCGTGCTGCTTTCCTTCCGCCTGACGCCGAACGCCCTGATGCACTCGGGCGGCGGCGTGGGGCCGTGGTTCGACAAGGTCCCCTCCAAGTTCGAGGGCTGGGGCGCGGCTCAGTTCGAGGCGGCGGGTTTCCGCGCCGTGCCGGGCTCGATCGTGCGGCGCGGGGCCTTCATCGGCCGCAACGTCGTCTTGATGCCCTCGTTCGTGAACATCGGCGCCTATGTCGACGAAGGCTCGATGGTGGACGGCTGGGCCACGGTCGGCTCCTGCGCCCAGATCGGCAAGAACGTGCACATCTCCGGCGGCGCGGGCATCGGCGGGGTGCTGGAGCCGCTGCAGGCCAACCCGACCATCATCGAGGATGACTGCTTCATCGGCGCCCGCTCCGAGGTGGCCGAGGGCGTCATCGTCGGCCAGGGCTCGGTGCTGTCGATGGGTGTCTTCCTGACCGCCTCGACCACCATCATCGACCGCAAGACCGGCGAGCGGTTCCGGGGCAAGGTGCCGCCCTATTCCGTGGTGGTGCCAGGCTCCATGCCGAGCGCCCACGAAGGCGGCCCGAACCTCTACTGCGCCGTGATCGTCAAGACCGTTGACGCCCAGACCCGCTCCAAGACCTCGATCAACGAGCTTCTGCGCGACTAGTAGGGCGCGCCGTCGCGGTGGCGGTAGGGCTGGTCGCCGGGCCCCACGATCATGTCGAGGTCGGGGTAGTCGCAGGCGTCCTCGATGCTGCGGCTGCCCACCTCCAGCAGCACGGCGTCGCGGCCCGAGCGGTTCTGGATGTGGTGGCCGTCCCGCTCACCCGCCTTGAACCCCGCGCAGTCGCCGGCGCGCAAGGTCTCCTCGCCCGCGTCGGTCACCAGCACCACCTCGCCCTCGACCACCCAGACGAACTCGTCCTCGTGGCTGTGCCAATGGCGCTGGCTCGACCACTGGCCGTGCGGCAAGCGCAGCAGGTTCACGCCAAACTGGCTCAGGCCCGCCGCTTCGCCCAATTGCCGGCGCGTACGCTCGAGGCAGGGGACGTTGTAGGGCGGCGGATAGCCGCTGCCGCCGCGCACGGGCAGCGTTTCCAGATCGATCTTCTTCATCGCATCCTCCTGAAACGAGACTGTAGCCCATGGCGCGGGCGCGGGTTAAGGGAGCCCCGATGAGCTTTCCCGTCGATCCCGTCGCGCTCGCCCAGGCGCTGATCCGCCGCCCGTCCGTCACCCCGGCCGACGAAGGCGCGATGGATGTGCTTCAGCGCGAGCTGGAGGCGCTGGGCTTCGCCTGTCGCCGGATGAAGTTCGGCGAGATCGAGAACCTCTACGCCCGGCGCGGCACGGCGCGGCCTAATCTCTGCTTTGCGGGCCACACGGACGTGGTGCCGGTGGGCGACGAGGCCGCCTGGGCGAGCGGGCCCTTCGAGGCGGAGATCCGCGACGGCGTCCTGCATGGGCGCGGCACGGTCGACATGAAGAGCGCCATCGCCGCCTTCGTCGCGGCAGTCTCGGGTGTGGCGGCGCCGAAGGGTTCGCTCAGCTTCCTCATTACCGGCGACGAAGAGGGCATGGCGCAGGACGGCACCAAGCGCGTCGTCGAGGCGCTGGCCGCCGAGGGCGAGGTCATCGACCACTGCATCGTCGGCGAGCCCACATCGTCGGTCGCGCTGGGCGACATGGTCAAGGTCGGCAGGCGCGGCTCGATCAACGCCTGGATCACGGTCGAGGGCCGCCAAGGCCACGTCGCCTATCCGCAGAAGGCGGCCAACCCGATCCCGGTGCTGGTGACCCTGCTCGGGCGGCTGGAGGCGCGGGTGTTGGACGACGGCTACGAAGGTTTCCAGCCATCCAACCTCGAGGTCACCACCGTCGATGTTGGCAACACGGCGACCAACGTGATCCCGGCGGCGGCGAAGGCGCGGCTGAACATTCGCTTCAACCCGGCCCACAAGGGCGCCGAGCTGGCCCGCTGGATCGAGGACGAGTGCCGTGCGGCGGGCGAAGGCTTCGAGGGGCGCGTCGAGCTGAAGACCCTGATCAGCGGCGAGGCCTTTCTGACCGAAGAAGGGCCGTTCACCGAGGTCGTGGCGAAGGCGGTCGAGGAAGCGCTGGGCCGCGCCCCCGAGCTGTCCACCAGCGGCGGCACCTCCGACGCTCGCTTCATCCGTTCTCTCTGCCCGGTCGTCGAGTTCGGCCTCGTCGGAACCACCATGCATGCCGTCGACGAGCGTACGCCCGTGGCCGAGGTGGTGGCGCTGGCGGACGCCTATCAGCGCATCATCGAGCGCTACTTCGAGCGGTTCAGTAGCTGACGCCGGTGAAGTAGAGGCCGTCTGACGGCGCGACCGGCCCGCAGGCGGTGCGGTCGCGGGCTTCCAGCGCGGCGACCAGGTCGGCCTTTGTCCAGCGGCCCGCGCCGACCTCGGCCAGCGTGCCCGTCATCGAACGCACCTGACGGTGCAGGAACGAGCGGGCCGCGAATTCCAGCAGGACGTACTCGCCCTCGCGGCGGACCGAGGCGCTGTCGAGCGTCTTCTCGGGCGACTTTGACTGGCAGTTGATGTCGCGGAAGGTGGTGAAGTCGTGGTGGCCGACGAGAGCCTGCGCCGCCTCGTGCATGGCCGCTATGTTCAGCGGCTTCTTCACATGCCAGACGCGGCCCTGGTCGAGCGCGGGCGGGCTCTTGCGGTTGAGGATGCGGTAAAGGTAGCGCCGCTGCTTCGCCGAAAACCGCGCGTGCCAGTCGCCGCCGGGGACGTCGACTTCCAGAATGGAGATCGGCTCGGGCACGAGGTGGGCGTTCAGGGCATCGCGGACGACGGCGGGTTTCCAGTCCTTCTCGAGGTCGACGTGCAGCACGGCGCCAGTCGCATGGACGCCGGTGTCGGTGCGTCCGGCCGCCTGCAGGCGCACGGCCTCGCCGCAGAAGGCCTTCACCGCGCGTTCGATGGAGTCCTGCACCGTCGGCTGGTCGGCCTGAGCCTGATAGCCCCTGTAGGGACGGCCGTCGTACTCGACGAGAAGGCGATATCGCGGCATCAGGCGAGCCGCGTTCCCGGCGCGAGCGGGAAGCCGCGCAGGAAGTCGGCGGCCTCCTGCGGGCCCCGGCCCTCGCGCTGGGCGCGGAGAATACGCACGGAGCCCTTCGAACAGCCGATCAGGAACTGCTCGTCCAGCACCTCGCCCGCCGGGCCATCGAGTTCGCCGGCCTGGGAGAGCAGCGCCTTGACGCGGACGGGCCCGCGCTCGGTCTCGACCTCGAACCAGGCGCCGGGCCAGGGCGACAGGCCGCGAATCTGGCGGTCGACGTCGTGGGCGGGGCGGTTCCAGCCGATGCGGGTCTCCTCGGGCGTGATCTTTTTCGCATAGGTGACGCCGACGCGGGGCTGGGGCGTCTCGGTGTCCGTGCCTTCCTCGACGCTCTCCATCGCTTCGACGAGGAGGCGGGCGCCGATCTGGGCGAGGCGTTCCTGAAGGGTCTCGACGGTGTCCAGCGCGTCTATGCGAGCGGTTTCGGACAGGACCACCGGGCCTTCGTCCAGTCCCTCGGTCATGCGCATCACCTGCACGCCGGTCATGTGGTCGCCGGCCATGATGGCGCGGTGGATGGGCGCGGCGCCCCGCCATCTCGGCAGCAGGGAGGCATGAAGGTTGAAACAGCCCTCCTTCGGCGCCTCCAGCACGCCGCGCACCAGGATCTGGCCGAAGGCGACGACCACGGCGGCGTCGAGGTTCAACAGCCGGAAAGCCTCGATCTCGGCCGGGTCCTTCATGGAAACCGGCGTGCGCACGGGGATACCGCGCGCTTCGGCGAACGCCTGCACCGGCGAGGCGCGCATTTCCTGGCCGCGACCGCGCGGCTTGGGCGGCTGGCTATAGACGCAGGCGATCTCGTGTCCGGCCTCGATCAGCGCGGCGAGGCTGGGCACGGCGAAGTCAGGGGTGCCGAGAAACGCAAGTCGCATGTGCGCGGTTTACCGGGCCTTGGCCCTGCGGGAAAGCGCGGGAACCTTCGCCGTGAAACCCGTGTTTCCAGCGCCAGGGAGGTCCTTCATGAAATCCATCGCGCTTATGATGCTCGCCGCCGCGGCCCTGGGCTTAAGCGCCTGCAAGGACAAGGCCAGCGACCTGCAGAACAACGTCGAAAAGGTCGGCGCGGACATCAAGGACCGCGTCGGCTCCGACCCCGACATGAAAGAGGCGGGCCAGGCGCTGAAGAAGGCGACCAAGGACGGCGGCAAGGCGATCAAGCAAGTCGCGGCCTCGGCCAAGGATGCGGCGGACAAGAAAAAGGGCTAGGCCGCCTTCGCCGCCTTCTTGACGGTCTTTACGGCCCGCTCGCGCTTCAGGCGCGACAGGTGGTCGATGAACAGGACCCCTTCGAGGTGGTCCATCTCGTGCTGGATGCAGACGGCGTAGAGGCCCTCGGCCTCCTCCTCGATCTCCACGCCCTCGCGGTTCAGGTAACGGATGCGCACGCGGGCGGGGCGTTCGACCTCGTCGAAGATGTCCGGGACCGACAGGCAGCCCTCCTCGTAGGGAAGCGTCTCCTCGGAGGCCCAGAGGATTTCCGGATTGACGAAATAGCGCGGCTCACGGGCGTCCTCGTCGCGGCTGATATCCATGACCAGCACGCGCTTGGGCACGCCGATCTGGATGGCGGCCAGGCCGATGCCGGGCGCGGCGTACATGGTCTCCAGCATGTCATCCATCAGCACGCGCAGCTCGTCGTCGACCTTCTCGACCGGAAGGGACTTCTGCTTGAGCACAGGCGCCGCGTCGGCGACGGTCAGGATCGGGCGGATAGCCATGGGCCGCAGGTAAGGTCAGGCGGCGGGAGCGTCAAGGTTGGCGACGATCCGGCCTGCCCCCAAGCTCAGCGCTCGGGCCTAAGCAAGTACTGGAACGGCCATACGCCACGCCTAACGCGACCGCACCGGGGGCAGATCGGGTCTGGAACGTATCCGACGGAATACCCCGGGGTGGGTTTGCCATCTATTCCGAAGCGGCACCGGGGACATTTGTAGTTTAGCACCACGAGGCAACAGATGCCGGCACCCACAAGCAGAAACACCCCGAGGACCCGGTTTGCCTCGATGGTCATCATAGCGGCCAGCGCGAGAAGGGCGCCCAAGACCATGTAAGGCAGCGTTCGATACATCGGCCCGCCTATTCCACCGGTTCTACTACAGCCAGCTTCGCCAGCGGCCGCAGGCCTGTCTCCACCGCCTCCAGCTGCGGCAGTTCCTTGCCCTCGTGATCGACCTTGAGGTCCTCGAACTTACGGGCCTGGCTCATCACCTGGGTCTCCAGCGAGCCCACGAACTGGTTGTACTTGCCGACCGCCGTATCGAGCGCCTTGCCCATCTGGCTGACGTAGCCGCCCATGACGGCGATGCGCTTGTAGAGGTCGCGGCCGAGGTCGGCGATGTGGGCCGCGTTCAACGCCTGCTTCTCGACGCGCCAGCCGTAGGCCACGGCCTTGCATAGCGCGAAGAGGGTGCTGGGCGTGGCCAGGATGACCTTCTTCTCCATCGCCTCGGTCATCAGCTCGGGCGAGCGCTCCAGCGCCGCGGCGAGGAAGCCGTCGCCCGGCACGAACATCACCACGAAGTCGGGCGAGGCGTCGAACTGGTCCCAGTAGGCCTTCTGCAACAGCCCCTGCACGTGGCCGCGGACGCTCTGGGTGTGGCGCAGGTAACCGGCCTCGCGGACCGTCTCCTCGGCGGCGTCCTGCGCTTCCAGATAGGCATTCAGCGAGCACTTGGCGTCGATGACGAACACCCCGCCGCCGGGCAGGCGCACGACCACGTCGGGACGGCGGCGGCCTTCGTCGGTGTCGGTCGACGCCTGCTCCTCGAAATCGATCCGCGCGACGAGCCCGGCCATCTCCAGCACGTTGCGAAGCATCTGCTCGCCCCAGCGGCCCTGCACGCCGGCGCCACGGCGAAGCGCGGCCGACAGCTTTCGGGCCTCGACCTGGGTGGCCATCGAGGCCTCCAGCAGGGCGGTGATCTGCTGCTTGAGCCCGCCGGTTTCCTCGGCGCGGGCCTTTTCGATGTCGGTGACCTGCTTTTCGAACTTGGCCAGCGTCTCGGCGACGGGCTTCAGCTGCGCCTCGATCCGCGCCTGCGCCAGCTGCTCGCGGTTCTTGAAGCTCTCGTCGGCGCGCTTGACCAGCTCGTCGGCGACGACGCCGGCGGATTCCCGCGCCTGCGCCTTTAGATACTCCGCCATCGTCTCGCGGGCGTCTTCCTGCAGCCGCAGCTTCTCGGCCAGCACCTGACCGGCGCCGCGCTCGCGCAACCACAACACGAGCGTGCCGACGAAGGCGACGCCCAACACGAGCGCAAGAGCGGCGAGCATGACGAACTCCACGGATGTTCTCACTCCGTTCTATACCCGGAGTCGGCGAAATTGTCTCCAGAGTCTCCATCTCTCTCAAACGTCATCCTCGGGCTTGTCCCGAGGACCCCTTGCGCCGCTACACCGCGTTGGGAGATGCCCCACCGTGTGGTGCGGCCGAGAGAGGGGTCCTAGGCACAAGGCCTAGGATGACGGTGTTTCGGGGGGAGGGGATAAGTGGGCGGAGCTCGCGGACGAATGTCCCGCTTTGTCTCCACTGGAGATGTCTCGCTCTACGCCGGACGCCGCGCCCTCAGCGCCTGGGCGATGGTGCCGTCGTCGAGCCAGTCGAGTTCGCCGCCGACCGGGACGCCTCGGGCCAGCATGGTCACGGCCGCGCCGGAGTGGGTGAGGCGTTCGGCGAGGTAGTGGGCGGTGGTCTGGCCGTCGACCGTGGCCGGCAGGGCGAGGATGACTTCGCGGATTTCGCCGGATGACACGCGGGCCAGAAGCTCGTTGATGCGCAGCGAGGTGGGACCAACGCCATCCAGCGCCGAAAGCAGGCCGCCCAGCACGTGGTAGCGGCCCCGGAAGGCCCCGCCGCGTTCCATGGCCCAGAGCGCGCCGACCTCCTCCACCACCAGCAGCTGCGAGGGGTCGCGGTGGGTATCGGCGCAGATGGTGCAGGGGTCGGTGGTGTCGAGCGAGCCGCAGACCGAGCAGGTCTTCACCCGGTCGCGCGCCTCGGTCAGCGCCTCGGTCAACGGACTCAGCAGCTGGTCGCGCCGCTTCATCAGCGCCAGCGCCGCGCGACGAGCCGAACGCGGTCCCAGGCCCGGCAGCTTGGAGAGCAGTCCGATCAGCCGCTCGATCTCGGGTCCGGCGGAGGCGGCCAACTAATCCACCGTCATCCTCGGGCTTGTCCCGAGGACCCATGCGTGGTGAGCCAGCCGGAAAGAGCTGTGTTCATGGATCGTCGGAACAAGTCCGACGAGGACGAAGAAAGGGGCGGAGGCGGCCACGCGGCGCTATTCCTCGTCTTCCTCGACAGGGGCGTCGGCCGGAGCTTCCGGCGCGGCAAGCTGGCGGACCTCGATCACCTTGGCGCCGGGGAAGGCTTCCAGCACCGACTTCACGAACGGGTCGGCCTCGATCTCGGCGCGGGCTTCGCGCTGCTCGCGCTTCTGGCGTTCCCAGGCGGACTCCGCCCCGCCGCCACCTTCGGCCGCCACTAGCCATGGCTGGCCTGTCCACTCCTTCAGCCGCGCGACGAGGCGGCCGGCGAGGTTGGCCGGCGCGCCGGGGGCGGCCTCGTAGGTGATGGCGCCGGGGCGGAAGCTGATCGGGCGGACAAACCGTTCGACGTCCAGCTTCAGGCCGATGTCGCGGCGCGCGTCGATCAGCTTCACCACGTCCTCGAACGAGGCGAGCGTCGGCGCGGGTTGGGCTGCCGGCTGAGGCGCGGCCATGCTGCGGGCCTGCGCCACCGCGCCGCCGCCTCCCCCGCCGCCGGACGGCATCGGCGCGCCACCGCCGCCTCCACCGACCGGCTCCCCGTCGCGCAGCGCCTTCAGCGCCTCCTCAGGTCCCGGCAGATCGGCGGCGTAGCAAAGTCGGATCAGCGCCATCTCGGCGGCCGCGGCCGGGTCGGGCGCCTGGCGCACTTCGGCATGAGCCTTCATCAGCATCTGCCACAGCCGCGCCAGCGTCCCGGCCGAGGCTTGCGCCCCAACGCCGGCCAATCGCGAGGCCTGGTCCTTGGGCAAGGTCAGCGCATCAGGCCCGATGGCCTTGGAGATCGAGGCGCCGTGGCAGTGCTCCAGCAGGTCGAGCATCACCTGCGCCGGATCGGCGCCGAAGCCCCACAGCGATCGGAAGCTCTCCAGCGCCAGGCCCGTCTCGCCCCGCACCACCTGTTCGAACAGGCCGATGGTCGCGGCCCGGTCGGCCAGGCCCAGCATGTCGCGCACGACTTCCGCGCTGACCACCTGGCCGCGCTCAGCCTGCACCATGGCCTGGTCGAGCAGGGACAGCGCATCACGCACCGAACCCTCGGCGGCGCGGGCGATGAGCGCCAAGCCGTCGGTCTCGACCTTGGCGTCCTCCTTGGCGCAGATGCTTTCGAGGTGCTTGAGCAGTACGTCCGGCTCGACGCGGCGCAGGTCGAAGCGCTGGCAGCGTGACAGGATGGTCACCGGGACCTTGCGGATCTCGGTGGTGGCGAAGATGAACTTGGCGTGGGGCGGCGGCTCCTCCAGCGTCTTCAGCAGCGCATTGAACGCCGCCGTCGACAGCATGTGGACCTCGTCGATGATGTAGACCTTGTAGCGCGCCTCGACGGGGGCATAGCGCACGCCGTCGAGCAGCTCGCGCATCTCGTCGACCTTGGTGCGGCTGGCGGCGTCGAGCTCGAGGACGTCCATGTGTCGCCCGTCGATGATGGCGCGGTCGTGGCGACCCTCCTCGGTCAGCGCGACAGTCGGCTGGTGGACCGTGTCGGTCTCATAGTTCAGCGCCCGGGCCAGCAGCCGCGCGGTCGTGGTCTTGCCGACGCCCCGCACGCCGGTGAGCATGAAGGCATGGGCGATGCGGCCGGTGGCGAAGGCGTTGGTCAGCGTCCGGACCATGGCCTCCTGGCCGATCAGGTCCTCGAAGGTGCGCGGGCGGTACTTGCGCGCCAGCACCGTATAGGCGGCCGACGGCTCCGCCACGGGGGCGGGAGGCGGCGCCTTGGGCTGCGCGCCAAAGATGTCGGCCGTGTTGGGATCGGGCTCGGCGGCGTCTTCTTCGAGCTCGATTTCGGTGTCGGTCATCGTGGCCCAACATGCGTTATGCCGCGTGGCGCCCGCAAGGGCGGCCTGACCGCTGCGCGTCGCTAGTTGTGGGTAAGGTGGAGACCGGACAACGACCCGAACGTGACTCGTTGTGGCTGCTTCCTTCCGGACCTGACCAGGTTGGCGAGGCGTCCGCCCGTCGCCGATCTCCAAGGCCTATATCGCTGCTCGGCGCCGCCCGCGCAAGGCGGCTGGTTCGCCACGGCCTTGGCATCGCTGGCGCGAGCGCCTTATCATTCCAACTCGCGCGCTAAGCGAATGGGGGAGCAGCCATGGGCGCCGGACTTTTGGGGCTGCTGGCGGTTGCGACCGGGATCACCCTGTTTCAGCCCTACCGGATCGCGAAGCATCGAACGGCCCAGTTCGCGTTGCGCTGTCTCGGCGTCGTTCTCGCTGGGCTGACTGTCTGGGCCGCGTGGGTGTCTTTTCAGCGCATCGTGCTTTCGAGCTGAAGCTAGCCCTAGCGGCGATCCTTGGGCGCGAAGCTGCGCTGGGTCGATTCGGCGAGCGCGCGCCAGCGGCCGGAGAGCTCCATGTAGGCTTCCCGAAGTTTGGGATTTTGCACCTTGAGCCCGATCGTGCGGGTGTGCTCGGCCATCTCCCGATAGCGCTCAATGCGTTCTTCCGGGGGAAGCTCGTCCATGTCCGGGGGCATATGTCGGGTATCCGACGCTTACTCGATTAGCGCCATAACCCCGAAACCCGGCTTGGGTTCCGAGCTTGCCCATATCAAATGATTGGGCCACGAAGGTTTCATGCCCCTGACCTTCTACAGCAACGTTTTCACCGGCAACCCGCTCGACCGGGCGAGCGACCGGCGGGCGGACGCCGCGTGGCTGGCGGAGAAGCTGAAGGATCCCGGCTCACTGGCCGTGGCGCTGTGGAACGGCCAGCCCCTGGTGGAGGACGGGCCGAACAAGACGCCCCAGATCGCCTACCTGCCCGCCGCCATGGCCGAGGAACTGTCCGGCGGGCCCGAGCGGCTGCTGTTCATGGGCCTATGGAAAGACGCCGCTGTCTTCGCCCTCGACCTGGAGGGCGGGACCGATCCGGCCGAGGGCGCGTTGCAGGGCATGGGCCGCTTCGTCGACCTGCGCGGGGCAGCCACGCAACTGCCGGCCACGGACGCCGGCATCCTCGCCACCGCCAAGGCGATGTTCGAGTGGCGGCGAAAGCACCGCCACTGCGCCAACTGCGGCGAGCCGAGCCTGCCCTCCGACGGCGGCTGGAAGCGGGTCTGCCCGGCCTGCAACGCCGAGCACTTCCCGCGCACCGATCCGGTCGTGATCATGCTGCCGGTCAGGGGTGAGAGCTGCCTGATGGGCCGTCAGGCGGTGTGGCCCAAGGGGATGTATTCGGCGCTGGCCGGCTTCGTGGAGCCCGGTGAGAGCATCGAGGAGGCCTGCGCGCGGGAGCTGTTCGAGGAGGCGGCGCTTCGGACCCTGTCGGTCCGCTACCACTCGACCCAGCCCTGGCCGTACCCGTCGTCGCTGATGATCGGCCTGATCGCCGAGGTCGAGAACGAGGACGCCAGCCCCGACCAGACCGAGCTGGAGGAAGTGCGGTGGTTCACCCGCGAGGAGGCGCGAAAGCTCCTCGCGGGCGAGTTCAAGGACGTGTGGGCGCCGCCGCCCCTGGCGATCGCCCACCACCTGCTGAAGGCCTGGGCCTCCGAGGGCTAGAAGAGGCCGATGACCTCGCGAAGCGACCACAGCGCCAGCACCGTCGTTCCAAGCGTGAAGATGACGAACCGCGCCGGCACGTAGTTGCCGATGATCTGCACCAGGGAATGGACGACCCGCAGCCCCAGATAGGCCCAGGCGAAGGCGAGGCTGACGCTGTCGCCGTGACCCGCCAGGTAGGTGTAGAGGGCCAGCGCGTAGAAGAGCGTCGGCTGCTCCATCAGGTGGTTGTAGTTGTCCGAAATCTGGCGGACGGACGATGGCAGCACGCTGAGGTCGGCGGTGTGGCGGGCGTCGTTCAGGCGCAGCCCCATCCGGCTCATCGCCGGAAAGCGCGTCAGCGCCATCACGCCCAGCACCAGCAGCGACCAGACCACCAGCAAGAGAACCGGCGTCAGAATAGAGTCCATGTGAAAACCTCCCCCGTCTTGAAGACGGGGGAGGCTATAGCGCCGTTGTCAGTCTTGAAAGCGAACGCTTAGAGGACCGCCATCAGCTCGCGCACGGCCCACACGATCAGCACGATGGTGGAGAGCGAGAAGACGGTGAAGCGCAGCATCACGCGGTTGATGGTGCACTGGATCAGGCTGTGGATCACCCGCAGCACGACGTAGGCCCAGGCCAGCGTGACCGCCAGACCCGTGTCGTGGTGCATGAGCACCGCATAGAAGGCCAACGCATAGAAAATCGTCGGCTGTTCCATCAGGTGGTTGTAGTTGTCGGCCACCTGCTTGACGCCCGACGGCAGGCTGTCCAGCGAGCCGGGATGGCGCGCGTCGTCAGGATTGATCTTGGCGGCCTGCATGGCCGGGATGCGGGTGGCGTACATCCACACCCAGATCACCAGCGACCAGACGACCAGCGCCAGCACCGCGCCAAGAACCGAACTCGTAAGTGAGATTTCCATGAGCTTTGCCTCCCCAGGCTTTGTTTCAGTTTGGGGAGGCTAAGCTAGTTTCGTCCGAACGCACAATCTCGGGTTAGACGCGGTCGCGGAACGGGTCGGCCGGGAAGACGCCGAGGATCTCGAACTTCTCGGAGAAGAACTTCAATTCGTCGAAGGCGAGCGCAACGTTGCGGTCTTCGGGGCGGCCGTCGACTTCGCTGTAGAAGAAGGTGGCGGTGAAGGCGCCGTCCTCCATGTAGCTCTCCAGCTTGGTCATGTTCACGCCGTTGGTCGCAAACCCGCCCAGCGCCTTGTAGAGGGCGGCCGGCAGGTTGCGGACGCGGAAGACGAAGCTGGTGATGCACTTGTTGCGGAAATCGGGGCGCGGCGGCTCCTTGCCCCCGGTCATCACCAGGAAGCGGGTGGTGTTGTGCCGCTCGTCCTCGATGTCGCGCATCAGGATGTCGAGGCCGTAGATCTCGGCCGCCAGCGCCGGCGCGATGGCGCCACGGGTCGGGTCGGGGTTCTGGGCGAGCATGCGCGCCGCACCCGCCGTGTCGCCGACGGCCTCGGTGGCGACGCCGAGCTTCTTCAGCGACTTGCGGCACTGGTGCAGGGCGATGGCCATCGAGGACACCGTCTTGATGTCGGCGAGCTTGGCGCCCTTGTTGGCCATCAGCTGGAAGCGGATCGGCTTGAAGCGTTCGCCGATGATGTGCAGGCCGGAGTTGGGCAGCAGGTGGTGCACGTCGGCGACGCGCCCGGCGATGGAGTTCTCGACCGGGATCAGGCCGAGCTCGCACTCGCCCGACTTCATCGCCTCGAAGGCTTCCTCGAAGGTCGGATAGGGCCGCGCCTCGTAGCCGGGGAAGTGGTCGCGGCAAGCCTCGTGACTGTTGGCGCCGGGTTCGCCCTGGAAGGCGATCTTGGGAAGGCCGCTCATGGGTGGTCGCTCGCGTAGGCTCTGGCCGCTTCGAGATCGGCGGGGTTGTCGACCGAGATGGGGGCGGCCTCGGCGACGGCGGCCCAGTAGCTAAGGCCAAGCTCCAGCCCGCGCAACTGCTCCAACTTCTCGCGCTTCTCCAGCGGCGAGGGCGGTGCGGCATTGAACGCCTCCAGCGCCGCGCGCCGGTAGCCGTAGATGCCGATGTGGCGCCAGATCGGCTCGTCGCCATAAAGCGTCGAGCGGGTGAAGTAGAGCGCCCGGCCCGCGCGCGAGCCTTTCGGGAAGGAGAGAACCGCCTTCACCACATCCGGATTGCTCCGGTCGGCGGGCGAGGCTTCGGGCGCGACGACGGTGGCGATATCGCAGGTGGGTTCGCCGGCCAGCAGGGCGGCGCAGGCGACCAGGATGCGCTCCTCGACGAACGGCATGTCGCCCTGCAGGTTGATGACCACGTCGTGCTTGCCGCCCATCTGATCGAGCGCGGCCAGGATGCGGTCGGAACCGGAGGGCAGGTTCGGGTCGGTCAGGATGGCGTGGCCTCCGGCGGCCTCGACCGCCTCGACGATCTCGGGGTCGCCAGCCGCCACCGCGACCGGACCAACGCCCGCACGCTCGGCCTGGCGCAGGACACGCACGATCATCGGAACGCCCGCGATATCGGCCAGCGGTTTGCCCGGAAGCCGGGTTGCGGCCATGCGCGCTGGGATCAGGATCACCGGATTCATGGAATGGCCGCGGTTGGTGGGACTGCCCGGTTGCGCGTGCGGCGGTAGCGTGTAAGAGAGCCGAGCGCAACAAGGGGGCGGGATT
>Ga0157373_10001722_pt1 | contig 16623 bp, 18 predicted proteins | sample C65metaG_FD_113460 | JGI IMG/M metagenome (GOLD analysis project Ga0157373, IMG submission 113460) | Corn rhizosphere microbial communities from Kellogg Biological Station, Michigan, USA - C6-5 metaG | ecosystem: Host-associated > Plants > Roots > Rhizosphere > Soil | place: USA: Michigan... | reverse complement strand
GACGCTTACGACTCCAGACGACATCGGCGCCTTGACAGCGGAAATCGTTTTCTTCGAACCCCGCTTTCGCAATGAAATTGTTTATCTATCTGGAGACACTGTGACGTACGGAGAGGTCGCCAGTCTCCTTGAACGTGTGCTGGGTCGCCCGTTCAAACGAAACGTGTGGACTGTTCCATACTTGCTTGAGGAATTGGAGAAAGATCCGACGCATCACATCAAGAAGTATCGCGCTGTGTTTGCTCAGGGCAAAGGTGTGTCATGGCCTAAGGCAGGCACCTTCAACGAGCAGCATTCGATTCAAGTCACGACCGCCGAGGACTGGGCCCAGGCAAACCTGACAACCTCTTCAGTATAAGTGGGGTAGCTGAGCTAACATTTCCGCGCTGGAAATGTACCTGCTACAAGCTCTGCAGTCTGATAGGGCTGTCGATAACCGAAGCTACAAAACGGGGCAGGGATACCTGATTGCCCTGAGCACCATTCCCCTAGTTTTCGGTGGTAGGGGAGCGATCCCATAGAAAGCCTACCGTCGAGCGGCTCATCCCAAGCTGCCTGGCGGTTTCGGCTTTCGTCAGCCCAGCATTCTTGCTCTCAAGCACTTGCTGCAGTTTCAGAGGATCGGCTGGGCGCGCGGCGGGGCGCTTCATAATCTCTTTACCGGTCAACTGCTCTGCGATATCGCTCGGGCTGATCTTCTCTTCTATCGCCTTCAGTTGGTCTGTTGCTTCTGTCAGCACGGTCGAGGTGGGGACGTTGTCTCGTGTCGCAATGACAAGGGAGAGCAAAGCAACCGGGCTCAGGTTAAGGGCAGCGGCGAGCTCTGTGAACTTGTCGAGGGTAGGGGAGCTGAGCGCGTTCTCGATCTTTGCTGCGTAGGTGCGCGAGATGGCATGGCCCAGCCCTTCCTGGGTCAGACCCAAGCTTCCTCGGACTGTCCGTATAACTGCTGCAAGCGCCGGCCTTATCAACGCAGATCCCCTTAAAACTGAGGATGTAGCCACGGCGCGGTGTACAGTTACACAGCATATAGTGTATAAAACCGATCATGCGCGTCGCTGTGGATGCATTATGGCGCCCACGTCATGGATGGCTTGTGAGAAGTGTCATTAGCCTGGCACTCCTACAAGCCTGTGCTTCCTTGGAAGACAGCGTGGGAGCGGCGTTCAATAAAGCGCTAAATCGTCAGTTGCTTACGCTATGTCGTTGCGAACCCTATGGAGGGTGAAGGTTTGAAAGTCAGGATCTACTCAGACCTGCATCGTGAATTTCACCCTTGGAATCCCCCCGATTGTTCAGGCGTTGACCTGGTGATATTGGCTGGAGACGTCGACAAAAAGACTCGCGGTGTCCAGTGGGCCAATGAGTCGTTCGAATGCAAGGTAGCCTACGTCATGGGTAATCACGAGCTGTACGGCGGTCATCTTGATCGCACGCTGCAGAAGATGCGGGATGCCGCTGCGGCGCACGTGCATGTTCTGGAAAACCAGATCTTGGAGTTGGCTGGCGTCAGGGTGCTTGGCACGATGAGCTGGACGGATTTCACGAGCACTGGCGACCAGCTTGCCGCTAGCAACATGGCGAGAGAGTGGATGACAGATTTTAAACAGATCAGGACAGATAGTAACTACCGTCGCATCCGTCCAGATGATCTGGTCAGCCGAAATCAGCTGGCCAAGGCGTGGCTGACCGAGCAATTGAATCAACCCTATGAGGGCAAGACGGTTGTCGTGACCCATCATTGTCCGTCGTCGGTTGTGGCCGGAACTCAAAATGAAGGGCATCTCAATGCCGCTTATACCAACGAGTGGGCAAGCCTGATCGAGAAAAGTGACATATGGGTATTCGGCCACACTCACCATGCTGTCGATGTAACACTTGCCGGCTGCCGATTGATTTCAAATCCGCGAGGCTATCCAAATGAGCCTACGGCTTTCGATCCGTTTTTTGAGATTGAGATCTGATGTCGAGTTCAGTATTGAAGTATGAGTTCAGAGGCAAAGAAGGTGGCTCGGCTCCTAATCAAACCGTTCCCACCGAGGTAGTACAGGCGCGAAATCTGGATTGGGGTGTGATTGTAGATGCCTACTTGGTCGGGGCGGCCAGGGTGGGGGATCGCTTTGCGGCAAGAGTTTTTCACGATTTATCGGGCGTTAATGAAAATGCTATGACTGTAGTGACTCCTCCTCTGCAGGAGGTTGAGCGCAGGTACGGATTCAAATTAATGCGAAGTGTAAGTGGTGTGAACTACTTCGTTATTGCAAGTGAACTGAGTTCCTCAACGCGTTAAGTTCAAGATATGTGTGCGTGCTTGAGTTAGGCAAGCGCCGTTGGCATTCTAGCGATTGCACAGTGATCAGCTTTTATAGTACTTCCTTTCCTGCCTAAAAAGCGGTGGGGTAGGTGGCCTGCGTTCAAGTTAATTAAGGACGTTCCATGTCTGAACTGAAAAAAATTAAAGTAGTAGTAAAGAATTATGACGTGCAGGGATCGGGTGATCTGGATGCACTGTATGGCCGGGTTAGGCTTGAGGATGAACAAGGTCAGACGTTTTACTTCAAGCAGGTAGTAATGCCGAAATACTTGAAGCAACATGGCGCGATGGCAATGAATGTGCCACGCACATGGTTTTACAAGCATGTTTCCAAGAAATCAATTGTGGTTATCGCATTTGAGAATGCTAACGGAAAGGTTGAATATGACCTCAGTGATCTGCAGTTGATCGCTAGGTCAACGGTTATGAAAGGTATTTTAATGACGATTGCAGCGATCCCAATGGGCGTTATCGCTGCGACGGCAACTTATGGATTGGGGCTGATACTCATTCCGATGGGATTCTGGTATGGGTATCGGAATACGTTCAAGCTGCCAGCGATGCTTAGCCGGAAAAGAATTCTCAGTGACTTTTCTGCCTATGGTATCGAGGTTCGATAAGCCATTGTTCGATGTGATGAACTCTGTGAGCATGCCCAGTATTCGGAGCAGCTCTGCGTTCTAGACCGAGCAGGAATAGAACTCTGTAGCGCCTGAATCTCTCAGGCGCTATGTTTTCAAAATTAGGATTAATCGCTGAGGAGTCTTCTTAGTTCTTCGCGAAGAATGGGGCCTTATTTTCGACGAGATCGTCAGGAATGCAGGTAGTGATTGTTAGTCTGCCATTCTCAGATTTGCCGTAGTACAGCTCACTCAAAATTCCACCAAAGCGAGCAAGTGGTGCATCTTTAGTAATGATCGTATACCCTTGGGAATTCACCAGCGAAGGCGGTGAATTTCGGGGCAGGGTGCAATGGCCTCTGATCATGAATAGTTCAGTTCAGATCCTTGAAGCTTGTTTGGCTGGGGTGGGACTTGCGCAGCTTGCCGATGCGTACGTTCACGAACACATTGAGAGTGGCGTGCTTGAGGAGGTACTGAGGGAGTGGTCGGAAACCTTTCCTAGCCTGCACGTATATTATCCGAAGGTCGGCAGCAGACTGCCGCTTTCAAGGTGGTTTTGAATGCGCTCAGGAGCGATGACGCGCCGGTTTGACAGCGGAAGCGATGGGGTGGGACACCTTCAATACGTATTCGGCAAACTCATCGAGGTTGGCGAAATCTTTACCCCCATTGCGGTTCAGCAGAAACCCCTGAATGCCCACGGCCATAGGGCCGTCACGGTCACACTTTTCTGAATCGCCAATCATCAGTACATCGCTTTCTCCACACGCATCGCTTGTCTTTGCCCCCAAGAGTTCGCAGGTAGCTCGATACAGGAATGGCTGGGGTTTCAGGGCTCCAACAGCGAAGCTGAAACCATAGGCATCCATCGTTGGGTACAAGCGCCGGACAGGCGCTGCATATGGGGCTGCTAGATTGGAGGCGATGGCGATCTTGATGCCCGCAGCCTGTAATCTCTCGACTGCTCGAATCCCATCTTCGAAGGCTTCGATACTGTCCAGTTCTGCTTCAAGAGCACCTTGAATCTCGGCCATGCGATCTGCAGGGATCTTGATCCCGAATTGCTTTGCCGCATCGGTCAGGCTCAGAGCACGAGCCATGATGTGGTGAAGGTCATCTGGTCGCGGCTTGCGGCCCTGGCGGATGCCCTCCTTGAGAATTTGACGATAAGGGTGAGTGGCTTTGGGGATGCAGACAAGCGTGCCGAACGCATCGAAGAGGACAAATTTGACGGTCATCTGAGCGCCTTGATCAACGTGGGGCGACTGCCCGTGAGGTCAGAAATGATACCTTGGATTAGGATTGTATGGGCTTGGCTGAGCCGTTTCGTTGAAGCCATGCTGGGGCTGCTAGTTGTGCCCTCAGCCCTTCAGGTAGCTGCCTGGTCAAAGGCAAACTGTTGAGAGCCATGCGCCTGGCTGGCATCAGCGGAGACGTCGGCAAACTGTGGGTTGAACAGGTCAGGATCGACGTGTCGTCGAGGCGAAGGTTGACTGGGGGCAAACGCCTAAACAGGCCTCGAAAGCAGTCTTTCCTCTTAGGCACGACGGTAATAGGATACCGAGTAGTGGCCTTCAGCAGCTAAGGACAGCATCGTGATCAAGAATTTGATATTGCGCGGCGTTTCGAGCTACTCCCCAGAGCAAAACTCCCATATCGGCCCACTCACGAAAGTGAACATGTTTTATGGGCACAATGGAACGGGTAAGACCACGATCGGCAATTATCTCCAAGATCCTTCTGACCTGCTGTACCACCAGTGCAAGACCCAGCCTGTCTCGGCGGAACGTGAAGTGATGGTCTACAACCACACGTTCATGGAGACCAATTTTCACGCGAGCTCACAGCCCGGCATCTTCACGCTCAATGAAGGAAATATTGAGGCCGAGAAAAAGCTGCTCGCGGCTGAAGAAGCACTCAAAAAGCTAATGGTCGAACACCAGGCCGAGGTGGCAGCGGGCAATGGATTCGGAGAGTCCCAAAAATCCAATAAAGCGGATTTGCTTGATCAGCTATGGGCCCTCAAAAGACCGTTCGATACCGGGCCTCTGCGGTACTGCTTCACTTCTCTCAACACAAAGGAACGGCTTGGGGAAAAGCTACGCACCCTGTCTCTTGTGCCGTCGCCGGATGATTTCTCAGCTTTGGCGGCGGAGGCGGAACAGCTGCAATCAGCCAGTGATGCTGAGCTGCCTGGTATACCCATAATCCGGTTTGCGGAAGCGGACGTTGAAGCCAGCTCTCTGCTATCGGAGGCCATTGCCGGCTCCGGTGACTCCTATCTTTCCGCCTTGATCACCGACCTGGGGAACTCCGATTGGGTAAAGCGAGGGTTGCAGTACCCGCAGCGGGAAGAGTGCCCGTTTTGTCAGCAAACTCTACCTTCTGGATTTTACGAAGAAATCCAGAAGGTGTTCGACAAGACGTATGAACAGCGCATCACCCAATTGAAAGCCCTGAAAACGCGGTACGAAGGCGGGGTCACTCGCTTGAGAACCCAGCTCAAGCGTCCCGAATACGACGCGTCTGGGTATCAACTGCTGATTACGAAACTCGATGCTCTGCTTTCGCAGAACACGCAAAAGCTGGATGCCAAAGTGGCCAGTCCTTCAATGGTAGTGGCACTAGAGCCTACCGGGTTGATCATTGATGATCTCACCGACTTGATTGCAGAAGGTCAAAGGAAAATCGATGCTTTCAATCTCAAGGTGAAAGACAAGAAAAACCACTTGGAAAAAATCAAGACACGCTTCTGGATCTGCTTCAGATCCAGTTGCGATGGTGCAATCGCATCGGCCAAGAAGGTGCACGAAGAGCTTGGGTTCAAGAAGGAAGCGAAACGCAAGCTGGCGGATGAGATCCGTCTCAAATCACAAGCTCACCAAGATGTCATCGCCGAGAGTAAAGCCAAGATCACGAATATTGACCAATCCATTGGCAACATTAACTCGTCACTTACTGCATTGGGCCTGAACGGCTTTGTAGTGGTCAGGGAGGAGGGGGAGTTGCCGCGCTACCGTCTGCAGCGGCCTGATCAGCAGGCTGGGGTGTTCAAGACGCTCAGCGAGGGTGAGAAGACCCTGATTTCATTCCTGTACTTCCTTGAAGTGTGTAATGGCGAGCTCGACGATAAAGGTGGCAAGCTCAAAAGTGAGCGGATCATTGTCATTGACGATCCTATCTCAAGCCTCTCTCACAACTATATTTACGACATCGCCACAATGATCCATAGGCGAGTGCTGAGCCCCAAGGAACGCTTTAAGCAAGTATTTATCCTGACGCATAATTTGTTCTTCTTTCATGAAATGCTGAAGCACCTCAGGAAATCCGACGAATACTCGTTGTTCCGGATCACCAAGGCAGCTCACAGCATGATCACACCGATGAAGGCCAGTGACGTACAGAATGACTATCAATCATTTTGGCAGGCCATTAAGGATGCTCAAGCAGGTCGTACTTCTCCTAGCGTTATTCCAAACATGATGCGAAACATTCTGGAGTACTACTTCAACTTCGTACATCGGCAGGATGAGCTCCAGGCAGCACTTATGGCACTGTCAGACGAGGATGCAGAATTCAAAGCCCTCTATCGATACGTAAACCGCGAGTCTCATTCCGATGCAGTCAATTTGACTGATTTTGGTGAGGTTGTGCCATCGCATTACGTGGATCGATTCAGGGAGGTTTTTGTTAGGACTGGTTTTGAAGAGCACTATGAAAAGATGATGGGGGAGCATGCTTGAATCGACTGGTGATGTGAATTCCGGTCGTAATAGTGGAGGCTCAGTATTGGCGATTGCAAGCAGGTTTATTCCGTAGCCTGTTATATTGGCATTAACCAAGGAAGGAGGGGGTAAGGGTTATGTATAATTTTCTAGTGACGTCTCGTGAGGGGGCATGGGAAAGCGGCTATGAGTATGATAAGAGCCGCTTTCTGGAGTACACGAACGATGATATTGCTGCAAGTTTCAAAGAGCTCAAAGAGCCACAGCTTAAAGCACTGATGGAGCTCCCTTGCCTGTTTGCTTACGAGGGCACGCATCATGCCATGAGAGTGGGGAAGCTTGAGATAAAGCTTCGTAGCAACGGTAGAGTTTTGTTTGCTCGACCAATCATGGATGATCAAATTGCACCCATTGAGTTTGAGCAGATCAAACCTCTTCAAGCCGCTCTTGATATTCGCGATTGGGAGATCAATCGCACGCACTGGGCAGTCAAGGACGAAGACCTTTTTGCCATTCTTCATCACGCAGGTCTTTTGCCGGAAGGGACGGTTGGCTCGAAAGTCACCAAGGAAGATCTTCCTGCCGCCTCGCCACCAGAAACTCAAGCTGACAGCGTCGGTGCCTTCATTGAACATGTTTTTCGACTAAACCATGGCCGTCGCGAGGTCTTTTATCGAGGGCACTCGAACAGCAAAAAGTATCGCTTGGAGCCTTCGATTTTTCGCAGGGATCAAGATGGCAACTTCGTATACCGAGATGCTGAAGATAGGATGTATCGGGAACTTCTGGTTTCCAACTCCCTGGATTTCAGTGGCGATATCTATACCTTGGATCGCCTGGTGCGGATGCAGCATTATTCGCTGCCGACACGATTACTCGATATTACATCGAACCCATTGATCGGGTTATACTTTTGCTGTAAGAGCCACTTAGATGATGCTGGAGAGGTCATCGTGCTCTCAATGGATCCTGGTTATATAAAATACTTCGATTCTGATACGGCTAGTTGTATTGCTAACCTGTCTCGTTTGTCGAAAGGTGTAGGGACTCAATCACATTCGATTCTGAAGACGTAGATGGTTTTAACGATCAGCGGGCATTGAAGCAGTTACTTCATTTTATCAAGGAAGAAAAGCCATTCTTTGAACCCCGCTTAGAACCTGGGCATCTTCGCTCTGTGTTGTGCGTCAAAGGAAAGCACACCAATAGCAGAATCTCATTTCAGTCGGGAGCTTTCCTTCTGTTCGGTGATGAAGCGGTGCTGGATGAGGAAGGTACTTCCGATATCACGCTTCACCGCATAGCGGTAACGAACAAGAGAAGTATTTTGAAAGAACTCGATCGGTTGAATATAAATGAAAGTACCGTGTTTCCCTATATAGAGAGCTCGGCGAAGTACATTGCTCAGAAGTTTGCCTTTCAAGCCAGTGAGTGACTGCTCGCCACCATATGCTCGGTCAGGAATATAAGGTAACTCAAGACGGTGTGATTCACCTTTGATCGCTAGTGTTTTGTCTCTTAAATACGTTCTCTTTTGGCGAGTGGCTTTGGTGTTCGGCCAAGGCGCCGCGACAAGTCATAGCAGGGCTATGGCGAGGAGTGGCAACGCTGGCCGGGCAGCAAAGGCGCCGCCAAGAGTGAACCGCTTATTTCCGAGGCCGGACACTAGGTCTCTACCTCGCGAGTTAAGGCGAAGAGCCTGTGTAGAAGGCCACGGGAAAGGCTTGGCTACCTACCGTCGCACGTAGCCAGCCTTATTTAGGTACGACGCTTCTTGGTTTTCAAGGTCGCATGAGCGCCTGTCGTAGTGAGTGAAACGTAGTGTTCGGCCATGGAACTGGAGGAGTGACCCAACTGATCGGCGATTCGCTTGGCAAGCTGTTGCGGTGGGGTGGACGCTACTAGCTGTGCCATAGCTGCCCGTCTCAAGGTGCTTGGCGTGAGTGTTGAGCGGGGGAGTTGAGCTTCTCGTTCCCACGACTGAAAAATCCGAAGCAGTTGCGATGTCGACATGGGTTGCTTTCGGTCATCACTCGGGAAGAGATAGTCATCGGTAGAGAGATTTTCCTCCCTGATGTACTTCTCGATTACTGCTGTGTTTGCAAGAGGTAGCGGTGGTTTAGCTTTCGTGATCTCAATGGATATCCCTTTGCTCGAAGACATTTGGGTTTCCAAGCTGACAACCTGGGAAACCTTGGCACCAAGGATGACGTGCCCCCGAAGCCCTGTCTCCAGCAATGTAAAAAGGCTCCGGTCGCGAAGGCTTCCTGAGTTTTCGACGATCCGCTTGATCGAATCACTGTGAGTGAAGACATCCAGTCCCAACGAAATGGCCTGGAGCTTCGATGGCTTGTGCGTTATAGGTGGACACGTGTAGCGCGGGACTTCTGACTCTGGGGCGGAGGTGTTCACAGGACAGATTTTAGTCTGGTCTAAATCAGGCATTGGGATCTTGGTCACCTCCTCGCCTCGTGAGGAAGCCCCCTTGAACGTGCTAAGCGCTTTCAACGGGAGCGTCTCGACAAAAGGGTCAAGCACACTGCGCGGTACTGACGTGTCGTTGGCCAAGGCCAATACTGAAAACATCTCAGCCGCGAGCTGGGTGTGCGTAGCACTCAGGGCAGGCGTTTCTGCATCCCGAGGCCAGATGACGGACTTTTTCATGAGATCGTGGTAATTGGCATACCCTAGTCCCTTGGACAGGGTCTCTCGGGCAAAAGAGAGCTGGACGGGTGATTGGCCTGGCCATCGTTTCTGGATGAGTTTGGCGAGTCTTTTGACGGCGGCTTGGGGGAGCAGATCTTCGGGATAGACCGGAACGCGCATGGCAATTCTCCAATGTCACGGTGTCGGCTGCCCGCTGACAATTGTCGAAGTGCGTGCAAAAGAAGGGGAGAAACACCTGAGGCGCAAAGGCTCTGCATGCCGACCGCTCGATCCAGGAAGACCGTGGTCAATACGGTAGCATCGCTCCTGGTGCTGATCAACACTCAGGGACTTGCCAGTTGGACAGGCTTGCCAGGCTTGACCATGAGGCGGATTTTTCGACTGCCCTGATGGAAGTCATCGTACAGGGAGCAACGGGGAAACTGTCTTGGGTCACGAGCTATGCTTCACAGGGCGGGTACTGCTGATATTGATCGCGGAATTATATTCCTATTGACTTCAGCATCTCTATTGCTTGAGCCGGTTCGCTTAGATGGATTGGCAGATTAAAGGTATCAGCGTCGCAGGTTGAAGACTCTTAACGAACAAGGAATGATCTATGTGGGAAAAGCATCCTGATACTTGTGCAGTGGTTGTTGATCCAGCTAATGAGAAGGTATACGAATTTCGTAAGTCAATGCTCATTAATCAGATAACTCGCGATGCTGATAAAATTGCTAAAAGTTTTGATGCGCTACACAGTGCCGACCTTGAGAAAATGAGCGCACTTTTTGCCCACTGCTCCGCTATCTGGGCTTCGGGAATGTTCAGGGCCGAACGCGACGAAGACAAGCTCCGCATGGCGTGTGCGGAGCTCCTCTCCAACGCCCTGAACTCCATGGTTGGCGCGGCCTACATGCTTCGAGGTGGCTTCGTTTTGCAGCCTGGGCCGGTCGTGCGTTCAGCCATTGAAACCATGGCTGTAGCCCTCCATCTTATGCAGTTTCCGGAAGACTTTAAGAAATATCAAGAGCACAAATTCGAGTCTCCGCGCGCCGTTTCTAGTGCCAAACGCGTCTTCCCTCCATTCGGCCATATCTACGGTTTATTGAGTCGAGAATTCACCCATATCGGAACTTTGCATAAGCAATTCACACCCATTCGTGAATATGTCGGTACTGAGGAATCGTTGCAGTTAAATATTCAACTCCTGACTGGAGGTTTATGGTTGTGCTACGTAACCTGCGAACTAGTGTTTTTGGACTGCGTAGCTCAATCAAGATATTGGCGTGAACTGCCTGAACAAGTTGAAGGTAAGACTGCTTATTCTTACGAGCCCAGCGACGAGGAGCGAACTTGGATGGCGGACTTCCTGGGCTTGGATAATCCGGTCTTCAGAGGAGATGCCTGAGACGCATCAGGTGCGCTTCTTCACATGCGCTCGGATGCCGGTGCTACCGGGGGCGGTGGATCTCGCCGCTTGGTTGCACTCGGTTAGGGGAGGCGGTCGATCGCGGCGCCGTAGTCAAAATCCACGGTTGATCCCGACACGAGGACTGCTTCGAGCTGATGCTTGGATTCGTCCTTGACGATGCGAAATTCGCTCACTTCCCCTGCCTGGCGGGTGAGTTTCCAGATCAACCTGAGCTTCTCAGTGGCCATGCGCAGCTGTATCGCGCCTTGGGAAGACTTGGCCAGGAAGGCATTGAGCTTGCTCTTCAGCTCAAACCTGGAGTCGTATTGATAAGGGCCGAGGGTGAAGGGGCCGTCTCCGATGATTCGATCAAGCTCGACTCTGGGCTTCATGTGCAGTGCCTGGATTTGGCGATGCTCCCTCGTGCGGTTCCAAACCGTGATACCCCTGGCGGTACAGTGCTTGATCCAGCGTGTCTCGGCCTCCAATGAGGCCTCTTTGGATTCGCAGGTTTCCACGACTTTGAATGCCGGGGTCATCCCGTCATCGAGTATCTGGGCGATCTTCGCTGCCGCGCGCTTGCAGTCGTGATTGGCTTTCCTAAGATGGCCTCGTTGCCGGCCTTCGAAGTCGCCTGTCTGCCCCACGTAGAAGGGCTCCTCCGTCACGGGATCAATGATCAGATAGACGACATAGTCCTTGGCAACCACGCCGTCCAAGGGCGGCTGTTGAGGCTGTTGTGGAGTGACGGTCGGCTGTTGCGCGGACGCTTGCGTGTTGAAGTGGAGAACCGGTGAGTGGTTCGAGCCTGGCGTGGGGGTGTTCTGGCGGTACCACTCTTCAGCGAGCTCAAGCGTTGCGAACGACTGGTGCTTCGCTTCCGGAAAGCGGTCAATGGACAAGCGAGCCCCACCTTCCCAGCTATTGAAAATCCCTAGTTTCCGTCCGTGGATGACAGCGTAGAATTTGGGTTTCTTGGCCATCCCGTGCAACCTCCCTGAATGGCTTAATTGGCCTGCGGGTTGATCTGCCTATCTCGTAATGCCTTCAGGCACCGAACCCATGCTCGATGCGCGCAAGAAGCGTCAAGGCGTCGTCGACGGGGACATCCCTCGGGCGTTTCGCTCCCAACGCTCGCGAGGGCTTCGATAGCCAGTCCACCGCACTCTTTTCGTCGCCGAACAACGCCATGGCTGCATCAAGCACACGCGGGTCAATCGCTTCCGACGACTCAGTGCTGTCCTTGCTTGGGTTCATCGCGTCACTGATCGCCTCTGCGAGCGTTTCCAAGGCCTCTCTGAGGCGAGCATTTTCTCGGAAATCATCAGAGCTTGCCTGGTGCTCTTCGCAATGGTGCAACAGGGCTTGCGCGTCATTATGGTTGAGGTCGAACTTGATCAGCATGTCCATTCCTTGAGTGGGCTCAATGTCCGGGTATGGCAGCGTCCGGATTGGGTATCCGACAGCGCACTAGAGGCACACATCTCCGATGTGGAGGCCAGCGTTATTCCAAAGCAATTTGGGCCCTGAGCCGTCTGGGATGGTATGCCAATCGCGGCGCTTCAGCCATCATGCCCTTCTTGATGAACAGGCTCAGGTACTGCCAGCACCATGCGAAAGGAAAATGTGAAGGACGGCGAGGCTCTCAAGATGGTGTGTTATCAATGCGTGCACGACCCCTTTCTAGGGCGGCAGATCCAGCGCACTGGGGCTTCCTCTCAGTGCAGCCTTTGCGACTCGAAACGCAAGTGCGTGCCACTCGCTGAGATCGTCTCTCGTGTCACCGAAATCCTTGGTACCTACATCACAGAAGGTGATCATGTTTGGCGTTGGAGCGGTGGTCGGATTGATCATCAAGAAGGCGAGAGCATCGAACATTGGGTGAGCGAAATCTTTGGCTGCGACAACATCGAGCCGATCGTGGCTGCAGTGTGCCGGCGCCTGACTTCATACAGTGACGACATTCAGTACACCAGGCAACGTTTCAGCTTGGATGACATCGGCCACCAATGGTGCGAGTTCCAGGAAGGCATGAAGCATGGAATCCGCTTCTTCAACGACAGCGCCAAGGCGTTTCTGGACTGGATCTTCAAAGATCTGGACAGGTACTCAGCCTCATCTGATGAGCATGCTGTGGTGCGATTGCTCACACCTGAAGGTTCTCCAGCGATCTACCGCGCTCGAACCTGCATGAGTTCAGAAAGCGTCTCCGAGATCACAGCTGATCCTGCACGTAATCTCGGTGCGCCTCCCAAGGAGCGAGCAGGTGAAGGCAGGATGAACCCGGCAGGTGTCCCTGCCTTCTACGGAGCCTTCGAGCGCAAGACCTGTGTCGCCGAGCTCCGGCCCCCGGTCGGCGGCACTGTGGTCAGTGGAGAGTTCAGGTTGGTCAGGGAGGTCAAGGTGTTGGATTTCGGACGCTTCGAAAAAGCTGACCTCGGGCCTATGCCAAGCTTCTTTGACTCCAAATACCATTCAAAGGTGGGCCGTCGAGATTTCCTGAGGTACCTGCATGACGCAATCACGGTGCCTGTGCTTCCTGGAGCAGAGCGCGACTATCTGACCACTCAAGTCATCGCTGAGTACCTCGCGACCCACTGCAAGCCCCGAATTGACGGTGTGATCTTCAAGTCGGTGCAGGAAAGCGACGGTAGCAACATCGTCTTGTTCTCGCACGTTGCCTGCGCTGCCACCGCATTGATTGGAAGGATTCAGAACGGCTTTATGATCAGAGGCCCCAAGGCATCCGAGGGGCCTTGTATCGAGTATGTCAGTGACAGCCTCGTCCACCACGGGATTCAGCAGGTGAAGTACTACACAGATGATCAGGCGCTGCCGGAGGATAAACGGCTGCCAGTGCAGCGTGCGCATCCGTTGCCCATGAGAAGCGAAGGGCTGCTGGCGAATGAGGACTTCTGAACATTTTGTCGGGCTTTTTCCATATATGGTGTCGCTGGGTGTTAATCGCTACATGTTGTGTTTTGAGTCGGGCTGCTAAGTTTACAGCTACCCCTTACTGAGCGAGGTGTCTCATGGCAGGCAAAGGCAAAAACCAACACGTGGTGAAGCGTGACGATGGCTGGGCAGTCCGGGGCGAAGGCAACTCCAAGGATACATCTCACCATCGAACTCAACAGGAAGCCGCCGATGCGGCACGGGCGATCGCGCAGAATCAAAAGAGCGAAGTGCTGATCCATGGAAGGGATAACAAGATCAGGGAGCGGGACTCGTACGGTAATGATCCGCATCCGCCTAAGGGGTGAGTTGACCTTAGGTTTTCGGTTCTTAGTTGGCAGATGCGGGGGGGCTCTCGGAGCCCTCTCTGGCCGTCCCTAAGGTGGCCAGCAGATTGGACATGGTCGTTTTAGGAATTCGTTGCATGGTGTTTGTCCTGCAGGCAGGGAATGATCTTCTGCCTGGTCTGCAGGATCTCAGTGCCGGAGCGATCGCAGGAAGGCGTCGACGGTGCGCTCCACGATCTGCTCGATCTCCTCGCGGGCGAGCGGCTCGCCGTTGGCTCTGATCTGTTTCAGGAGTACCCCGCCATCGAGCATGTCCATAAAGTAGCGGGCGTCAGTCTCAGCCACTTGAACTGACAGAATGCCTCGTCGTGCCAATTCGGCGAGATAGTCGCTGATGACAGCCATAGCTGGCCCCTGGATAATTTCGTCAAAGCGGCAGGCAAGCACGGGGAACCGCCGACCTTCCAAGAAGATCATGCGTAGGAAGTCGGCTGCCGTCGGGCCAGACCAGAAGCATGCAAACACGGTAGCGATCTGCATCAGTCCATTCTTGGGGTCAGCTAGCGCGCGCTCATCGGTCGGCACGTGCATAACCGGGAAGGCCTTCCACATACGTTCTGCCACCGCCACGAACAGTGACTCTTTGCCCTCGGGGAAACGGTTGTACAGGGTCTGGCGGGTCACGGCTGCAGCTTTGGCAATCTCCTCCATGCTGGCCCCTTCGTACCCGTGCTCGATGAACATTCTGCCCGCAGCCGCAAGAATTCTGACAGGGCGTGATGCGCTTTCGCCTGGATTGAGCAAGTCGTCGACGGGGGAGGAAGTGGCCACATTCATTTCGGATACCTGTGCAGAATAGGTTAAGTGTTACTGAAAGAGATGCGATTCGCCACCCATGTTTTGTGTTGTTATCTTTACTGGGTTGTAAAGTAAAGCTCATTTAGCAGCGGGGGGCGGTGAGTGGGATTAGCGGTTGCCGAATTATTTGGACAGGGGCGCTGGTTGATCATCTGCCACTTCGGGGTAGGTTTCGGCTTGATACTCTGGCCGGCCATGATGGTGGATGGATCGCGCTGAGGGTATCCATAACGATGAAATTTTGTTTCGGATAGGTACCGACACCTTATGGCGGAACCCTTATCATCGGATTATCAATTAATTGAGGTTTTGAAATGGATATTAAAGTTCGTACCACTGCAATCGAGGTGTGTGAAAACATATTGCGTGAAGACTTCAAATATAACGAGGAGCACGGTACCTGGCGCAGTATCAATCCAATCATCGAGGGTCTGCTGGGACGCACCACTGAGCTTGCTGATGCCTACGTCGAGCTGCATGCCGCGCTGGCTGAGCAACCCAGGGCGCTGAAGTCATTCTTCGATGTTTTCACCGCCACGGTGTACTCCTGGAATCCAGGAAAGATCAAAGAAGCTCGTGAGGATAGGGAGAGGCTCACTGAATTGAATGCGCGAATAGCAAAAGTTTCAGAGCTGCTTTCGGAGTTGCTGTCGCGGCGCACCGAGGTTAAAGAGATGTCCAGTTTTAGTAGTGATACCTACTACCACATTATGGATGTCGTTGAAGATGCTTCTGAGGATAATGGGCTTTTCAGGTCTTACCTGAAGAAGAAGTTGGATAACTTGACCTATCAATATGATCTCAAATACTGGCCGTCCATAACTAAGGTGGTGGCGCAGATTGGTGTGAATGCAGCCAATGCAGCAACAGTCTCAAGTGACTCCGCTGCAAGTGCAGCAACTGAAGCTCGCCGCCCTGGCTTGGCTGACTTCTTGAAAGCGTTTGAAGAGGAACTTAATAAGAACAGGGAGGAGAATATCGGCCTTATTCCCAACGATTTTTCGCTGACCGATAGTTCTATGGCTTCGTTGGTAAACTGCGGGCTTGGGCTAAAAATTGAAGAATTGATCGAATCCACGTTTGTAAAGCGCTACCGCCAACGTGAGCGTGAGCGTGGTTAGGAGCCCGATCTTGATCATGGTCGGATGCGCGACTGAGAGTTGAAAACGACTAAACGTTGGAATAGATGCTGGTGATCGTTTGGAGCTCTGTCGATGTCCAGGTGTTTTTTGAGGGGGAGGGCTTGCCATTCCGTTCACTCCCTTTCGAAAATTCTGGGTCGACTTTCAAGACGGCATTCAGCGGGCATTCTGGGACGCACGATGATGGGCTGGTTGGCGATCCAGGCTTGGTACGGAAATGAGCTTTTTGGGGTTTATTGGGTGACCCGAGGAGGGCTATGGTCTGTCGATGCGCCATTCTGGACGGCGCCGACGGTGCACCAAATTTTGGTGACTCTAGGGGGGCTAGGGAGCTTGAATCTAGGGACTGCTACGATGCTTCCTAAGACTTTCTGCTTGAGGGGGAATCCCCTGGAAGGCCCGGAAACACTGGCTCGAAGGTGGAGCGGGTAGAGGGAATCGAACCCTCACCGATTGCTTGGGAAGCAATAGTTGTACCATTCAACTATACCCGCTTTTCTTGCCTCGACGGTGCACTAAAGTGGCGTGTCCAATAAGAACCCTCGTCGGAAGCTTGGGAAGCTACTGTTCTACCATTAAACTATACCCGCTCAGAGCGGCTGACTTTGTACCAGATGTTCGCCGGGATTTGAAGTTTTTCTTCAAAAAAGTGAGTGTGG
>Ga0157373_10001721_pt1 | contig 16625 bp, 17 predicted proteins | sample C65metaG_FD_113460 | JGI IMG/M metagenome (GOLD analysis project Ga0157373, IMG submission 113460) | Corn rhizosphere microbial communities from Kellogg Biological Station, Michigan, USA - C6-5 metaG | ecosystem: Host-associated > Plants > Roots > Rhizosphere > Soil | place: USA: Michigan... | reverse complement strand
CTTCACCGGCGACGGCGCCCGCCGTGACGAGGACGGCGATTACTGGATTACCGGACGCATCGATGACGTGATCAATGTCTCCGGCCACCGCATTGGCACCGCCGAGGTGGAAAGCGCCCTGGTGCTGCACGACAGCATCGCCGAAGCGGCGGTCGTCGGTTACCCCCATGACCTCAAGGGCCAGGGCATCTATGCGTTTGTCACGCCGATGAACGGGGTCGAGGCCAATGATGAATTGAAGAAAGAATTGCTGGCCCACGTCAGCAAGGAAATCGGCAGCTTCGCCAAGCCGGAACTGATCCAGTGGGCGCCGGCCCTGCCCAAGACCCGCTCGGGCAAGATCATGCGGCGCATCCTGCGCAAGATCGCCTGCAATGAACTCGACAGCCTCGGGGATACCTCGACCCTGGCCGACCCGAGCGTGGTGGAGGGGCTGATCGACAAACGCCTGAATCGCTAAACGACCACCGTACTGATCGTTCCCACGCTCTGCGTGGGAACGCCGCAACGGACGCTCCGCGTTCGGCCTCTGGGGACGCGGAGCGTCCCTGGCTGCATTCCCACGCAGAGCGTGGGAACGATCCTTCCCGAAGCTGCTAAACTCCCGCGCCTCATTTCCTTAAGGCGCGTGTGGCATGTCTTCCTTGAATCAGGCGCTGCGCGCCGCCCTCGACCAGCGTCAGGACCTGCTCAGCCAGTTGCACCAGCAAGGCACCGATTGTTATCGCCTGTTCCATGGCAGCCAGGAAGGCGCCCCCGGCCTGACCGTCGACCGCTACGGCCCGCAATTGCTGGTGCAGAGTTTCCATCAGTCGCTGGAGCGCGAGGCCTTGTTGCAGTTGCACGGTATCGTCAACGAAGCCCTGGGCGTCGACACCCTGCTGGTCTACAACGACCGCGCCCGAGGCAACTCGCGGATCGACCGCCAGGACACGGTCTACCAAGCCGAAGAAGCCGCCCTGCAAGACCTGGTCGGCCACGAATGGGGCCTGAATTATCGCGTCCGTGGACGCCATGCCGGACAGGATCCATTGCTGTTTCTCGACCTGCGCAATGCCCGGGGCTGGGTCAAGGAACACAGCCGCAACAAAAGCGTGTTGAACCTGTTCGCCTACACCTGCGGCGTTGGCCTGAGCGCCGCGGCCGGTGGCGCACGGGAGGTGTGCAACCTGGACTTTGCCGAAGGCAACCTGGCGGTAGGTCGCGAAAACGGCCTGCTCAATCCCGCGTTACTCCCCATGGAGTTCGTGCAGTCGGACTACTTCCCGGCGATCCGCCAACTGGCAGGCCTGCCCATCAGCCAACGGCGCGGGCAGAAACTACCCAGCTATGTACGCCTGGAGCAACGCCAGTACGATCTGGTGCTGCTTGACCCGCCAGCTTGGGCCAAGAGCGCCTTCGGCACCGTCGACCTGCTGCGGGACTACCAGAGCCTGCTCAAACCGGCGCTGCTCACCACCGCCGACAATGGCGTGCTGATCTGCTGCAACAATCTGGCAAAGGTGTCCATGGACGACTGGCGCGAACAGGTGTTGCGCTGCGCGGAAAAAGCCGGCCGACCGGTGCGCGAATGGAGCGTGCTGACGCCCGGCGAGGACTTTCCTTCCATGGACCGAAATCCTCCGCTCAAGACACTGATCCTGCAGTTCTGAGCCAACCTCAGCACTCCTACGGGAAAAACGGACAAATCTCATAAATACCAGTGGCTTCGGAACCGTAAACGCGTGCCATACTCCAAGGCACTCCGATTCCACCAGATGAAGCCACACATGCTCAAAGGATTGCTGCGCGCCCTTGGCGCCCTGTTCACCGCACTGGCCCTCTACAGCCTGCTGGGGTTCCTGATACTGCCAGGCATCGCCTTGCGCATCGCCAATCAACAACTGGCCAACCATGCCACGGTACCCGCTCAGATCCAGCGCATCGAACTCAATCCTTTCAGCCTTGAAGTCACCGTCTGGGGCCTGAACATCGGTGAACCGGGCAAGGAACAGGTGGGCTTCGAACGGCTGTACGCCAACCTGCAGATCGACAGCCTGTGGTCCGGCGCCCTGCACCTGGCCGACATCGAACTGGACAAGCCCCGGACCGAGGTGCTGTTCGCCAAGGACGGCCAACTGAACCTCCTGGGCTTGTTCAAGCTGCCACCCAGCGAACCGACCCCAGCCAACCCCGAGGCCAAGCCGTTTCCCCTGCGGGTCGACCGGATCAAGCTGGCCACCGGCTATGTCCATTTCCAGGACCTTCGCCCCAGCGAACCCATCGAATTTCTCTACGACACCCTTGATTTCGAGCTGAAGAACCTCAGCACCCTGCCCGACGACAGCGCCGACATGACCCTGGTGGCCGCCGGTCCCGAAGGTGGGAAGGTCGACTGGACCGGTAACTTCAGCCTTTCGCCGATCGCGTCCGAGGGCAAACTGAAGGTCTCCGATGGCCAGATGAAGTTCTGGTGGCCTTACGTCCGCGACGCGGTACCGCTGGTGCTGGAGAACGGCATCCTCAACCTGAGCACCGACTACAAGCTCAACCTGGCCAAGGGCACCGAGCTGCTGCTCAACAACGTGGCCGTCAGTGTCGCGCCTTTTGCCATCAAGGCCCCGATGGCCGTCCGCTGGCGAAGCTCGAACGCCTGGATGTCAGCGAAACCACGGTGGACCTGGCTAAACAGCAGGTGGTCGTGGGCAAGATCCGCAGCCAGAAACTCGAAACCTGGGCGGCACGCGAAGCCGATGGCCAGTTGGACTGGCAGAAACTCTTCGCCAGCCAGCCGGCCAAGCCGCAGGTCAAGGTCGAACCGGCATCGGCCCCGGCAGCGGCCGATTCGCCCAAACCCGAGCCCAAGGCAGCCGCCAAACCCTGGCAGGTGCTGTTGAAGGATGTGCAACTGCGCGATTACCGGGTGCATCTGGCCGACCGCCAGGCGCAACCCGCCGTGGCACTGGACGTCGGCCCGCTGAACCTCGACCTGCAGAACTACGACACCCTCAACGGCTCGCCTTTTACCCTCAAGCTTGATACCGGCGTGGGTAAACAGGGCAAGCTCATGGCCGACGGCGAAGTCAACCTGAACCCGATCACCGCCAGGCTCAAGGTCAAGACCCAGGACATCGACCTGCGTGTCGCCCAGGCCTATATCACCCCGTTCATTCGCCTGGAGCTGCGCTCAGGGATGCTCGGCAGCGATCTGGCGGTCGACCTCAAGAGCACCGCGCCGCTGGCCTTCGCGGTCACCGGCCGCGCCCAGGTCGACCAACTGCACACCCTCGACACCCTCAAGACCCGCGATTTCGTCAAATGGCAAAGCCTGGTGCTCGAAGGCCTCAATTATCAGCATGGCGACAGCCTGTCCATCGACAAGGTCAACCTGTTCCAACCTTATGCACGCTTCATGATCAACGACGATCGCACCACCAACGTCGATGACTTGCTGATCCCACAGCCGCCGGACAGCGGTACGAAGAGCACTGCAGCAAAACCGGCGTCCCAGGAAAAACCGCTGGGTATTCACGTCGGCGCGATTGCCATCAACGACGGTTCGGCCAACTTCGCCGACTTCAGCCTGACGCCGAATTTCGCCACGGCCATCCAGCAGCTCAACGGCCAGATCGGCACCATCGACAGCCGCCAGGCCAAACCGGCCAGCGTAGACGTCAACGGCAAGGTCGACCGCTATGCGCCGGTAACGATCAAGGGTGCTCTCAACCCGTTCGACCCGATGGCCAGCCTCGATATCGCCACCAGCTTCAAACGGGTCGAGCTGACGACGCTGACGCCCTACTCCGGCAAATTCGCCGGTTATCGCATCCGCAAGGGCCGACTCAATCTCGACCTGCATTACCGGATCACCAATGGTCAGCTCCAGGCCGAAAACAAGGTGGTGGTCGAGCAACTGCAACTGGGGGAAAAGGTCGACAGCCCGGACGCAGTGAGCCTGCCGTTGAAACTGGCCGTCGCGCTGCTGAAGGATTCCCAGGGCAGGATCTCCATCGAGCTGCCGGTGTCCGGCAACCTCAACGACCCGCAATTCAGTGTGATGCCGATTGTCTGGCAAACCCTGCGCAACCTGGTGGTGCGGGCTGCCCAGGCGCCGTTCAAACTCATCGGTGGGCTGGTGGCCGGCGGTGGCTCGGAAGACCTGGGCAGCGTGGCCTTTGCACCGGGCTCCAGCGACCTGAGCCCGGAAAACGAAGGCGTGCTGCTCAAGCTCTCCGAGGCGCTGGCCAAGCGTCCGGAACTGCGCCTGGAAATCGAAGGCACTGCCGCCGAAAGCAGCGACGGGCCGCTGCTCGCCGGCCAGCGCCTGGAACGTGAATACCAGTACAACTACTACAAGATGCTGCAACGCCGGGGCGACAAGGTTCCCGCCAAGGCGGCGCTGCTGCAGGTGCCGGAAGACGAAAAGGCACCGCTGCTGGAAGGCATCTATCGAACCCGTCTCAAGACCCAGCCGCCGGCCGAATGGACACAACTGGATAAAAAGGCCCGCATCGAGAAACTGCGTGAAGGCGTTATCAAATTCTGGAGCGGCAGTGACGTATTGCTGCGCGAGTTGGGCCAGGAGCGGGCCAGCAGCATCAAGGACTTCCTGGTGGACAAGGGCAAGTTGGCCGATGACCGTGTCTATTTCATCGACGCCAGCCTCGGCCAGGCCGAAAGCGACGGGCGTGTGATCACCCCTCTGCATCTGGATGCCGAATAGGATGAAGCGTCTCTACTGGCTCGGCTTGGGCTTGCTGCTCACCACCGCTCACGCATCGGCTGCCGACACATTGCGCTGCGGCAGCCAGTTGATCAGCGTCGGCGACCGCTCGAGCGAAGTGCTGCAAAAGTGCGGGCAACCGGTGGCGCGGGATGACCTGGGCTACAAACGCAGCGTCAATCGCCGGGAGGAATACCCGGTGGAAGAATGGACCTACGGTCCTAACAGCGGCATGTACCAGTTCTTGCGTTTCGAGGGTAATCGGCTGGTGCAGATCAACAGTCGGCGTGGGCACTGAGGCTGGCAGTGACACCGCTATCGCGAGCAGGCTCGCTCCCACAGGGGATCGGTGCCCGCCCTTGGATTTTGAGAACACCCCAGCCCATGTGGGAGCGAGCCTGCTCGCGATGGCAGTAGCCTAGCCAACACAAGTGTCGGCTGACTCTCACCCAAAATAAAACAGGCCCCCGGCAAAATGCCGAGGGCCTGTGGCGGCCACGTCCCTGTGGCCTTTCGCATGAACTCCAAAGCAACGGCAAACGTATGACTCAGCCCGTCTGCCGTGCCCTCTCCCAGTCCAGGCGAGAAGTCTTGGCCTTATTCGGCCTTCAGGCCATCAGCCGATACGGCTTTGACGCCTTTGATTTTCTTTGCGATTGCCACAGCGGTGGTTTTTTGAGCTGCGGTAACAGCAACGGTCGAAGACAGGGATACGACGCCTTTGTTGGTTTCAACCTTGATGTCGGAGCCTGGGATACCTTTTTCGGTCACCAGGTCGGCTTTGACCTTGGTGGTGATCCAGGTGTCCTTGGTTTCTTCCTTGGCTTTAGTCAATTCACCAGCAGCCAACATCATCGGAGCCTGGGTCGCTTGAGCAGTCTCGGCAAATGCGTTAGCCATGGTCAAGGTCAGTGCGGCAGCAGTAGCGGCAGTGATAGCGAACTTCTTCATACGAGTAACTCCTGTTTTTCTCAGAAACTGCCGGAGGTGATTCCCGGCAGGGTTATCAGGAGTAGTGCGAAGGGTGTGCCAGTTTTGAGAAATTAATTAATTTGTTTAAAATCAAAGTGTTAAGCGAAGCGGTCATTTTCATAATCTTGCAAAATGCATGACCTGCCAGTTATCTACATGCAACTTACCGGTTCTGTGTCCAACTTCTAAGCTTATGAATCGCGAAGACTTTATGTGACGGGAAGTGAATCCCGCCACATGACCGACTCTAAATCACGGCGCTGCTCAAGTGCCGGTGCAACCCGCCGGCAGAAACTCTTGGGCGGCAGTCGAGCCGCATGACCAGGCACCTGCCGCCGTGCGAGTGAGCGTGATGGTCTTGCCCATTACCTGACTGGGTGCTTTCGTGAGGGTACATACAAGGGTTCCCCCGGCGGCGGCCGTTCCCGTGACGGAAAACGTGCAGTTACTGGACGTCGGGAAGTTCATAAGGGCCGCTGTCGGGTCGGTACCTTGATTGACCAGATCCTCGTACTGCACCTTCATCGCGCTGATTTCCCCAAGCCCCGCCGTGGCCTTCGCCCGCGCCTGATACTTGGAATACTGCGGCAACGCAAACGTCGCCAGAATGCCGATAATCGCCACGACGATCAGCAGCTCGATCAACGTGAAACCATTCTGCTTGCTCATAGACATCTCCATTAACATGAGGCGAAATCTCATGCTTGGAGGGTGTATTGCACGGCACATGCCAATCCCCGCGACCCTGCCAGCAAGAGCTTCCGGCCCAAGGAAGCCCAACGTCCTACCCCAACATCCGCACTATCTGACGTTTTTTGTCACTCGACCCCGCTGGTTTGGCGTCGATGCTTGACTAGGCTATAAGTCATGAACTGTCAGCAGTCGGTATCCCCATGAATGACATCGCCCTCAGCGGCCTGACCAAGCAACTGGTGCTGGCCGAGCTGATCACCGAGCAAAGCGCGCAGCAGGCGCAGCAGCAAGCCCAACGCAACCGCATGCCCCTGGTCAGATACCTGGTGCAGAACAAACTGGTCCAGAGTCGCCAGGTTGCGGAAATCGCCTCGGAGCATTTCGGCGTCGCCCTGCTGGACCTCAACAGCCTGGACAAGGAAAGCCAGCCCACCGGTCTGGTCAGTGAAAAACTGGTCCGGCAACACCATGCCCTGCCGCTGTGGCGGCGCGGCAACAAGCTGTTCGTGGGGATCTCCGACCCCACCAACCACCAGGCCATCAACGACATCCAGTTCAGTACCGGCCTGACCACCGAAGCCATCCTGGTGGAAGACGACAAACTCAGCGATGCCATCGAGAAGTTTTTCGAATCCAGCACCACGGGCCTGGAAGGCATGGGTGATGTCGACCTCGATGGCCTGGACATCGAGTCGGATGACGATCGCAAGCAGGACGCCATCGCCGGCCAGGACGCCGACGATGCGCCGGTGGTGCGGTTCGTCAACAAGATGCTGCTGGACGCGATCAAGGGCGGCTCTTCCGACCTGCACTTCGAACCCTATGAAAAATCCTACCGGGTGCGGGTGCGTACCGACGGCATGCTGCGGGAAGTGGCCAGGCCGCCGACCCAGCTAGCCAGCCGCATCGCCGCGCGCCTGAAGGTCATGGCCAGCCTGGATATTTCCGAGCGGCGCAAGCCGCAGGACGGCCGGTTGAAGATGCGCCTGTCGAAAACCAAGTCCATCGACTTCCGGGTCAATACCCTGCCCACGCTCTGGGGCGAAAAAGTGGTGATCCGGATCCTCGATCCTTCCAGCGCCCAAATGGGCATCGGTGCCCTGGGCTACGAACCGGATCAGAAAGAGCTTTACCTCGCGGCGCTCAAACAACCACAAGGGCTGATCCTGGTCACCGGGCCGACCGGCTCGGGCAAGACGGTCTCGCTCTACACCGGCCTGAATATCCTCAATACCGTGGACATCAATATTTCCACCGCCGAAGACCCGGTGGAAATCAACATGGAAGGCATCAACCAGGTCAACGTAAACCCACGTCAGGGAATGGACTTTGCCCAGGCCCTGCGCTCGTTCCTGCGCCAGGATCCGGACGTGATCATGGTGGGCGAGATCCGCGACCTCGAAACGGCCGAAATCGCCATCAAGGCGGCCCAGACCGGGCACATGGTGCTCTCCACCCTGCACACCAACAGCGCCGCCGAAACCCTGATCCGCCTGCAGAACATGGGCATTCCCGGCTTCAACATCGCCACGGCGGTCCACCTGATCATCGCCCAGCGCCTGGCGCGAAAACTGTGCAGCCAATGCAAGAAAGCCACGGAGATTCCCGAGGAAACCCTGCTCAAGGAAGGCTTCCCCAAGGAACGCATCGGCTCCTTCACGATCTATGAGCCGGTCGGTTGCGAACAGTGCAACAGCGGCTACAAAGGACGCGTGGGGGTTTATGAAGTGGTGAAAAACACACCCGAACTGCAACGGCTGATCATGGCCGAGGGCAATTCCCTGGAAATCGACCTGCAAATGCGCAAGGACGGGTTCAACGACCTGCGCACTTCGGGGCTGCTCAAAGTGATGCAAGGCTTGACCAGCCTCGAAGAAATCAACCGGGTCACCAAGGACTAAACATGGCGGTCAAGGCAGTAAAAACCGACACCTACACCTGGGAAGGCAAAGACCGCAAAGGCACGAAGGTGTCCGGTGAGCTGACCGGCCAGAGCCCGGCCCTGGTCAAGGCGCAACTGCGCAAACAAGGTATCAACCCGGAAAAGGTGCGCAAGAAGTCCACCTCGATATTCGGCAAGGGCAAACGCATCAAGCCGCTGGATATCGCCCTTTTCACCCGCCAGATGGCGACGATGCTCAAGGCCGGTGTTCCCCTGCTGCAAGCCTTCGACATCATTGGCGAGGGCTTCGACAATGCCAACATGCGCAAGCTGGTGGAAGAGGTGAAACAGGAGGTCGCCGCCGGCAACAGTTTCGCTGCGTCGTTGCGCAAGTGCCCGCAGTACTTCGACGAGCTGTACTGCAACCTGGTGGACGCTGGTGAACAGGCCGGCGCCCTGGACACCTTGCTGGACCGGGTCGAGACCTACAAGGAAAAGAGCGAAGCCCTCAAGGCCAAGATCAAGAAAGCCATGACCTATCCAACGGCCGTTGTGCTCGTCGCGGCAGTGGTCACGGGCATTCTGCTGGTCAAGGTGGTGCCGCAGTTCGAATCGGTGTTTTCCGGGTTCGGCGCGCAGTTGCCTGCCTTCACCCTGATGGTCATCGGCCTGTCGGAATTCATGCAAGAGTCGTGGTGGTTGCTGCTGGGCGGGGCGGTGGGCGCGTTTTTTGGCGTGAAGTATGCGCTCAAACGCTCCCAGGGCTTTCGTGACTGGCGCGATAAATGGTTGCTCAAGCTGCCGCTGGTAGGTGCCCTGATGTACAAATCCGCGGTCGCCCGCTACGCCAGGACGCTGTCCACTACCTTCGCCGCCGGCGTACCACTGGTGGAGGCGCTGGATTCAGTCTCCGGCGCCACCGGCAACGTGGTGTTCAAACGTGCGGTCCAGCGCATCCGGCAAGATGTCTCGACCGGCATGCAGTTGAATTTTTCCATGCGCGCCTCAGGCATATTTCCGAACCTGGCGATCCAGATGACTGCCATCGGCGAGGAATCCGGGGCGCTGGACGATATGCTCGACAAGGTGGCAGGTTTCTATGAGGCCGAGGTCGACAACCTGGTGGACAACCTCACCAGCCTGATGGAACCGTTCATCATGGTGGTCCTGGGGGTGGTCGTCGGCGGCCTGGTGGTTGCCATGTACCTGCCCATCTTTCAACTCGGCTCTGCGATCTGACATGCCCCTGACCGAATTCTTCGTGATTTATCCCCTGGCCTTTGTGCTGGCGGCGCTTTTGCTCGGGCTGATCGTCGGCAGCTTTCTCAATGTCCTGGTGTGGCGCCTGCCCAAGATGCTCACCCGGGAATGGCGGCTGCAAGCCCACGACCTGCTGGGCCTGCCTGCCGAAACACCCGGCCCGGCCTACAACCTGATGCTGCCTCATTCCCAATGCACCCATTGCGGCCACCGCATCCGGGCCTGGGAAAATATCCCGTTGTTCAGCTACCTCCTGCTGCGTGGCCGCTGCTCCAGTTGTGCCACCCCCATTGGGCGACGTTACCCCCTGACCGAACTGGCCTGCGGTGTGCTGTCGGCGTTCGTCGCCTGGCAGTTCGGCTTCGGCTGGCAGGCCGCGCTGGTGATGGTCTTGAGCTGGGGCCTGCTGGGCATGAGCCTGATCGATGCCGAGCATCAACTGCTGCCCGATACCCTGGTGCTGCCCTTGTTATGGCTGGGACTGATCGTCAACAGCTTCGGATTGTTCGTCTCGTTGAACCAGGCGGTTTGGGGAGCGGTGGCCGGTTATCTGGCGCTGTGGTCGGTATTCTGGATCTTCAAGTTGATGACCGGCAAGGAAGGCATGGGCTACGGAGACTTCAAGCTGCTGGCGATGCTGGGGGCCTGGGGCGGCTGGCAGATCCTGCCGCTGACACTGCTGCTGTCGTCGCTGGTGGGCGCCGTGGTCGGGGTCATTGTGTTGCGCATGCGAAATGCTCCGGCTTCGACCCAGATCCCCTTTGGGCCCTATTTGGCCATTGCCGGCTGGATTGCCTTGCTCTGGGGTGGTCAAATAACCGACTCCTATTGGCACTCTGTCGGTTTCTAATGATTTCCTTATGAACAATCCCGTGGAAAAACCCTGGATTCTTGGCCTGACCGGCGGTATCGGCAGCGGCAAAAGTGCTGCGGCCCAGCATTTCATCGACCTGGGTGTGCATGTGATCGACGCCGATCACGCGGCGCGCTGGGTGGTCGAGCCGGGGCGTCCGGCACTGGCGAAAATCGCCGAACACTTCGGCTCGGACGTGCTGCGGGCCGACGGCACGCTGGATCGCGCGGCCCTGCGCAAACTGATTTTCGAGAACGCCGATGAGCGTCGCTGGCTCGAAGCGCTGCTGCATCCGTTGATCGCCGACGAAATTGCCCATCACCTGGCCCAGGCCCGCTCGTCATACGCAATCCTCGTATCGCCGCTGTTGATCGAGTCAGGGCAGTACGCCATGACCCAACGCATCCTGGTGATCGACGCACCCGAACAACTTCAGATCGAACGGACCTTGCAGCGCGACCAGATCAGCGAGCAACAGGTCCAGGCGATCCTCAAGGCACAGTCCAGTCGCCAGGATCGCCTGAACCATGCCGACGATGTGGTGGTCAACGATCGCGACCTCGCCTGGCTGCACAGCGAGGTCGAACGCCTGCATCACTCTTACCTTACATTGCGTGGAGGCCAGTCATGAGCCAGACCCCAACCGTTGATTGCCCGACCTGCGGCGCCCCTGTCGAATGGAGCCCGGAAAGCAAGTTCCGGCCATTCTGTTCCGATCGCTGCAAACTCATCGACCTGGGCGCCTGGGCGTCGGAAGAACACAAGATCCCCGTCAGCCCCGATGCCGAGGACGAGCTGTTCAGCGAAGACTTCAATCCCCGCTCACACCATTGAAGCCGTCGTCCTGGACACTGCGCCCGCCTTGGCATGAATCAAGGCTTGTCGTTGTCGTTCCAGGGTGCCGACAGATAGCGCGTGCGGTTGAAGGTTTCCAGCCATTCGGGGCTGAATACCACCAGCGCGCTGATCACCATGCCATTGATGAACGCTTCGGGAAAAATGATCAACCAGAGGTAGCCGACGAAATCACTCAGCCAATAAGGCATGGCGAACACCCCGTCGTACCACAGCAGGCCCAGCCCCAGCAGCAGGCACAGCAACGCCGACAGGGCGGCGGCGAGAAATCCCGAGCAGAAGATATACACGAACAGATTACGCGGTTGGGCACGCTCCACCAGGATCGCGCAGCATTCGGTGACCAGCACCGGTAGCAGGATCAACAGCACCCCGTTCACACCCAGTGCCAGCATGTCCTGGCGCCCCAGCAGCACCAGCGCAAGCTGGGCAATGAGGCCACCAAGGATCGCCAGCGGCCAGTCCAGCAGCAACGTCACGGCGGTCATGCCGATGAAGTGATAGGACACACCGGTGTCGAAATCCCGTCGCACCAGCCACAACAGGAACAACGCCAGCACCGTGCCGAACAGCAGGTGCTGGCGACGGCTGTCGGTAAACAGCTCCACCCACGGCGCCCGCCACGCCGCCCAGGCCAGCACCGGGACATAGATCAACCAGCCAACCGCAAGCGTCTGGGATGAGAGCAGTTCGGCTCCGATCATGTGACTACACCTTTTTACCCTTGTGTTCCGTGGCGAGGGAGCTTACTCCCGCAGGGCTGTGCAGCAGCCCCCTTCCCAGGGGCTTCGCCCGCAAGCGGGGTCTTCCTCGCTACCGTCGTTTCATGTCGGCAGTCTACACCGGCTCGGATAACCACTAATCAACGCAACGCTTCCAGCTTGTCGCAATTGGACGCTAAGCTTGAGTTCATGGATGATTCCGATTATTTACGCCTGCTGACCATCGCGGCCGAGCAAGCCAACGCCTTTCTCTCCAATGCCCGCAAATGGGAGCGTGAGCGTTGGGTCTGCCAGCGACTGCTGCAAGGGCTGAACGTGCCCTACCGCGCCGACGAGTTCGCCCCCGCCGGGGAACCACCGGACGTGTTGTTCCGTGATGCCAACTTCGAAGTGTTCTTCGTCCTCGACGAGGGTCGACGGCTCAATGACGAATGGCGTGACGAACTGCAACGCCGTCGCAGCGCATTCTCCCTGAGCCAACTGGTGCGCCGCGAAGCCAAGCCCAGGCGGATCCCGGCCAATGAATTCCTGCTGAGGTTGGCACCGACCCTGCGCAAGAAAGCCCATAACTACACCGAACGCGGCATGGACCTGGGAGAGCTGGATATCATTGCCTTCGCCAGCCTCAAGCGTGAAGTGCTGGACCTCAACAGCCATTTCCCGCCCCCCACCGAATACCTGCGCCAGGGCTGGCGCTCGCTGTCGCTGGTAGGGCCGACCTTCGCCCGAGTGTTGTTCGCCCACCCCGATGCGCCGGATTTCCTGCGGGGCAACCTGGGACGCAGCATCGTGTTCGATGTGGGGATCAGCCTGTAAAGCATCACCGCGTCCACCGAACGGCTATGCTGTTCGCAGCCGCAAGCAATCCCCTGTAACGTACGCACACTTCGCAACGTCTACCTGACGAGGCCTTTATGACCAGCCGCCTGAACCCTGACGACCAGAAGCATGTCGAAGAGTACCTGCAACTGTCCCAGCACCGAGTCGAGCGCCGGCCTTTCCGGCCGTGGATGCTCCTGGTGGTGGTACTGGCCGTGACGATCGGCCTGGGCCTGTTGAGCCGACTGATCAGTTACCTGACGCTATGAGCGGCCTGCTGTCGAGGGATACGACACTGGCGCTCGCGGGGGTAACGGCACCGATTTCCTTTAGCCTTGCGAGATATCCCCATGACTCATCGTATTGTCATCGTTGGCGGCGGCGCCGGCGGCCTGGAGTTGGCTACCCGTCTGGGTAAGACCCTGGGTAAACGTGGCACGGCCAGCGTGATGCTGGTCGACGCGAACCTGACCCACATCTGGAAACCCTTGCTGCACGCAGTGGCGGCCGGCTCCCTTAACTCCTCCGAAGACGAACTCAACTACGTCGCCCAGGCGAAATGGAACCACTTCGAGTTCCAGCTCGGGCGCATGAGCGGCCTGGATCGCGAACGAAAAAGTATCCAACTGGCCGCCACCTACGACGAAGCCGGCGCGGAACTACTGCCGGCCCGCGTGCTGGGCTACGACACCCTGGTGATTGCCGTCGGCAGTACCACCAACGACTTCGGCACCGAGGGCGCGGCGCAGCATTGCCTGTTCCTCGATACCCGCAAACAGGCCGAGCGCTTCCATCAGCAATTGCTCAATCATTACCTGCGCGCCCACGCCGGCCAGACCGATACAGTGGAGCGTATCAGCGTCGCCATCGTCGGTGCCGGTGCCACAGGCGTCGAACTGGCGGCCGAGCTGCATAACGCCGCCCATGAGCTGGCGGCCTATGGTCTGGCCCGGATCAAGCCGGAAAACATGCACATCACCCTGATCGAAGCCGGGCCACGGGTGCTGCCGGCATTGCCGGAGCGTATCGGCGGCCCTGTGCACAAGACCCTGGAAAAGCTCGGGGTCAATGTCATGACCAACGCCGCGGTCGGCCAGGTAACCGCCGACAGCCTGATCACCGTCGATGGCCAGGTGATCGACGCCAGCCTGAAAGTCTGGGCTGCCGGGATTCGCGCCCCGGAGTTCCTCAAGGACATCGACGGGCTGGAAACCAACCGGATCAACCAGTTGCACGTACTGCCACTCTGCAGACCACCCGCGACGAGAACATCTTCGCCTTCGGCGACTGCGCCGCCTGCCCGCAACCGGACAGCGACCGCAACGTACCGCCCCGCGCCCAGGCGGCGCACCAGCAGGCATCGCTGCTGGCCAAGTCCTTGAAGCTGCGGATCGAAGGCAAGGCGTTGCCGCATTACAAGTACACCGACTACGGCTCATTGATCTCGCTGTCGAAGTTCTCGGCGGTGGGCAACCTGATGGGCAATCTCACCGGCAGCGTGATGCTCGAAGGCTGGCTGGCGCGGATGTTTTATGTGTCGCTGTACCGCATGCACCAGATGGCGTTGTATGGGATGTTCCGTACGGCGATGTTGATGCTGGGCAGCAAGATTGGACGTGGGACCGAGCCGCGGCTCAAGTTGCACTGAAAATAGCAGCGGCCTGACACAGCGCTTTCGCGAGCAGGCTCGCTCCCACAAGTTCTGGTGGCGTATGCCCAATGTGGAAGCGGGCAGGCCCTAATGTAGTCAGTTAAGCCACAAACCTGTGGGAGCAAAGCTTGCTCGCGATAGCGATGGGCCAGTCAACATTGTGACTGACTTACCGCAATCGCGAGCAAGCTTTGCTCCCACAGGTGTTGCGCCGTTTGATCCTTTACTGACTAACATTAGGGAGCCCGGCTCCCACAGGGTCCGGTGGCGTACACAAATACTGCATCCACCCCGGATCCCATGTGGGAGCGAGCCTGCTCGCGAAGACGGCTGTGCTGTCGGCGCCGATCTACAACCCCGCACTCAAACCTGAAACCGCTGCACCATCGTGCGCAACGAATTCGCCAGTTGCGACAGCTCATGGCTGGACGCGCTGGTCTGGTCCGCGCCAGTGGCCGAGCGCACCGACAGATCACGGATGTTCACCAGGTTGCGATCGACCTCGCGGGCCACCTGGGCCTGCTCTTCGGCCGCGCTGGCGATCACCAGGTTGCGCTCGTGGATTTCGCTGACCGACGCGGTGATGGTCTGCAACGCCTCCCCCGCCCGTTCCGCCATCGCCAGAGTGCTGGCGGCGCGGGTCGAGCTGGCCTGCATGGAATCCAGGGCCTGGGTGGCTCCGCTGCGCATGCCCTGGACCATTTGTTCGATTTCCTGGGTCGATTGCTGCGTGCGATAAGCCAGCGCTCGCACTTCATCAGCCACCACCGCAAACCCACGACCACTTTCGCCGGCCCGGGCCGCTTCAATGGCCGCGTTGAGGGCCAGCAAATTGGTTTGCTCGGCAATGGCCCGGATCACATCCAGAACCTTGCCGATATCCTGCGACTGGTTGGCCAAGGATTGCACCAGCCCACCCGTCACCTGCACGTCGCTGGCAAGGGCGCCAATCGCGTCAACCGTGTCGCTGACCCGCTGCTGTCCGAGGGATGCCGACTCACTGGACTGACGCGTGGCGTCGGAAGTGGAAACCGCGTTGCGCGCCACTTCTTCTACGGCAGTGGTCATTTCGGTGACAGCCGTGGCGGCCTGTTCAATTTCATTGTTTTGTTGTTGCAGGCTCTGGGTGCTGTCAAGGGTGACGGCGTTCAGCTCATCGGCTGCCGTTGCCAACTGCGCCGCCGAACCGCTGATGCTCTGCAACGTATCGCGCAGGTTTTTCTGCATGGTCGCCAGGGCCTTGAGCAAGCGGCTCACTTCGTCGTTGCCATGGGTTTCGATTGGCCGGGTCAGGTCACCTTCAGCCACGCTTTCTGCGGCGCTCAGCGCCTCACCCAGGGGCTTGACGATGCTGCGCGTCAGCAACATCGCGAGGGCCACCGTAGCCAGGGCGGCCAGCACGATGAAAAGGCTGACAATCATGCGGGAATTGGCGTAATGCTCCTGGGACTTCTGGCTCTCGATGGACACCTGCTTGGAAAACAGCTCAGCCAGATCGTTGAGCTGCTTGCCGGAGCCGTCCACGACGGTTTTCATGTCCACCAGCAGCAGTTTGATCAGCTCGTCGCGGCGCCCCTGCTCCGCGAGGACGAAGGATTGCGCGATACCCGCGCGGTAGGCGGCAAAAGTCTGCTTGAACTGATCGTAGAGCGCTTTGCCTTCAGGGGTCACGACGAGTTTTTCGTAACTGGCGATTTTTTCGCTCAGTTCCTTGTCACGGACGTCCATTTGCCCGCGGTAGATCGAGGTGTTCTTGGGATCCTGATCCAGGGCCATGCGCAGGGAGATGGTACGAATACGCAGCATCCATTCACGAATCTCGTCACCGCCGCGAATGCTCGGTAGCCACTGGGTTTCCACCGCCACCTCACTGTCACGGATACTCGACATCTGCCCCAGCGCAAACATCCCGAGCAGTGCCACCAGCACGGCGATCAAGGCAAAACCCAGCGCCGCGCGAGGGGCGATATTCAGTTGGCGAAGAAACATAACGGGCGCCCTTTTTTGTTATTGGCCTGGAATGGGGACGTGCCCCTGTCGGTGAGCTATCGGCAAGTTGTACGATAACTTAAGACTTTCCAGCTTTTTTCGCGGGCAAAAAAAATCCCCGTATCTTTCGATACGAGGATTTTTAATATGGTCGGGGTAAGGGGATTCGAACTCCTGACATCCTGCTCCCAAAGCAGGCGCGCTACCGGACTGCGCTATACCCCGGT
>Ga0157373_10001717_pt1 | contig 16650 bp, 16 predicted proteins | sample C65metaG_FD_113460 | JGI IMG/M metagenome (GOLD analysis project Ga0157373, IMG submission 113460) | Corn rhizosphere microbial communities from Kellogg Biological Station, Michigan, USA - C6-5 metaG | ecosystem: Host-associated > Plants > Roots > Rhizosphere > Soil | place: USA: Michigan... | reverse complement strand
CCGGTCTCGCCGTCGCCACTATGCGCGGCAAATCCTACCTCGGCATGGGCGGCGTCTCCATGGGTATCGCCGGTTCCATCGTCGATCAGCCGTTCTTCGAGGATTACCTCGGCATGCGCGTGGAGACCATCGACATGACTGAGTTTCTCCGCCGTATCGATCACGGCATCTACGATCAGGAGGAATATGAAAAAGCCCTGGCGTGGGTGAAGAACCACTGCAAGGAAGGAAAGGATTATAATTCACCAACCACCACCCGCTCCCGCGAACAACTGGACAATGAGTGGGAAATCTCCGTAAAGATGGCTCTCATTGCACGGGATCTGATGGTGGGAAATCCGAAACTCGCGGACAAGGGATTCGGCGAGGAAGCTCAAGGCCACAACGCCCTCGTCTCCGGCTTCCAAGGCCAGCGCCAATGGACGGACTATCGCCCCAATGGAGATTTCCTGGAGGCCATTCTCAATACTTCCGCGGATTGGAACGGCATCCGCTCCCCGTATCTCGTCGCGACGGAAAACGATGCCCTCAATGGAGCCTCAATGCTCTTCGGCTACCTTCTCACGAATACCGCACAGATCTTTGCGGACGTGCGCACCTACTGGAGCCCGGAATCGGTGAAACGTGTGGCCAACCACGAGCTGAGCGGCCGTGCCGCAAATGGCATCCTCCACCTCATCAACTCCGGTCCTGCCACCCTTGATGGCACCGGCTGCCACACCCGTGATGGAAAGCCTGTGATGAAACCTTTCTGGGAAATCAGTGAAGACGAGGCACAAGCCTGCTTCGATTCCACCACTTGGCACCCATCCATCACAGAATATTTCCCTGGCGGCGGCTGGTCCACACGCTACCTTACCAAAGGAGACATGCCAGTCACCATGTGCCGGATCAATCTCGTCAAAGGCCTCGGCCCTGCCCTCCAAATCGCGGAAGGCCACACCGTCGAGATCCCGGAAAGCGTCCACTCCCGCCTGGATGACCGCACCAACCCTACCTGGCCAACCACCTGGTTCGCCCCCGTTCTCACGGGCAAGGGTGCTTTCCGCGATGTCTACAGCGTGATGAATCACTGGGGCGCCAATCACGGCTCCATCAGCTATGGCCACATCGGCGCGGAACTCATTACCCTCGCATCCATGCTCCGCATCCCCGTTTACATGCACAATGTCTCCGAGGAGCGCATCTTCCGCCCCAGTGCCTGGACGTCCTTCGGCACGCAGGATCTGGAAGGTGCAGACTATCGTGCCTGCCAAAACTTCGGTCCTCTTTACTCCTGATCACCATGGACTCCCACCATCAAGATATCCTCAACCGTCTCATCCGGCTTTCCCACAAGTTAGGCGATGAACAGCGGGGATTCGCCATCCTTGGAGAAGGAAACACCAGTGCGGATCTGGGGGATGAGACATTCCTCGTAAAGGCCTCCGGCAGCCAACTCGGCACCATTGATGAAAACGGTCTCACCCGTGTCCATATGGCCCCCATCCTTGAAGCTCTGGATGAGGCAGCCGATATCTCGGACGATGAGGTGCGCCGCCGTCTTGAAATCAGCCGCGTGAATCAATCCGCCAGGCTCCCTTCCGTGGAAACCTTCCTTCACGCGCTCTGCCTGAAGGAAGGAGGAGCCAAATGGGTGGGCCACACCCACACCATTTCCGTTCTTCAGATCCTGTGCAGCATCCATGGCGCGGAGCCATTCCTGCGCCACGTGTTTCCGGATGCCATCGTCGTATGTGGCCGCCAACTGGCAGTCGTCCCCTACATCGATCCAGGCATCCATCTCGCAGTCGCCGTGCGTCAGTCACTGCGGGATTTCATCCAGAGCCACGGCACTGCGCCCAAGGTCATCCTCATGGAGAACCATGGTCCCGTTGCCCTTGGTCAGACGGATGCTGAGGTCTTCAACATCATGCTCATGCTGGACAAATGGGCAAAGGTCATCGGCGGCGCGCTTGCTGCAGGCGGTCCCAGATTCCTGGATTCCACCATCGCAGACCGTATCGAAAATCGCCCGGATGAGCATTACCGCAGAAAAGCCATCGGTAATCTGAACTCTTAGATTCATGGAAAAGTGATCCGCACAGCCTCCTGTGCGGATCACTTGTTTCAAGGGGCCACGGCGAGGCGCTCGGTGGGGGTTTCCCGTTCGAAGAGGAAGCCGTTTTCCTTGTAGGTTTTGAGACGGAAGTGGGTGGCGGTGGAGAGGATGCCTTCCAAGCTGCTGAGTTTTTCCGAAACGAAGCGCGCGACCTCGCGGAGATCCTTGCCTTCGACGACGACCATGAGATCGTAGCCGCCGCTGGCGAGGTAGCAGGAAACGACCTGATCGAACCGGGAAAGGCGCATGGCCAGGCGATCAAAACCGCCGCCTCGCTCAGGAGTGACCTTTACCTCGATGAAAGCGGAGACGGCAGTGTCCCCGGCGGTTTCCGGATCGATGACGGCGTGGTAGCCGAGAATGGTGCCAGCGGCCTCCAGAGCAGCGATTTTTTCGCCCACGGCAGCGGGAGTCATGGCGAGGAGTTCCGCGATTTCCTGGTGGCTGATGCGGGCTTTTGAACGAAGGAGCTGGAGCAAGGGATCTGAAGACATGGCGGAGAAGCGGTGGGTTTTTTAATTCTGGAAGAAATGGTGCGGTTGAGCAAGGCGGGGATATCCGGGCCCCATCACTCATCGCCCATGCAGATGCCCACGGCCTTTGCAGCCTGGACCAGTTCGCCCTGGGGATCGACGAGACGGAGTTTGTTCACGGCGTCCTCGATGGGGACGGAATCGACGTGATAGGCCTGATAGCTGACCATGCGGCCAAAGGCCTGCTCCTTGGCGAGCTTTACCGCCATGACGCCGAAACGCATGCCGAGGATGCGATCGAGCGCCGTAGGAGCGCCGCCGCGCTGGAGATGACCCAGGGTGCATGAGCGGGTATCCTTTCCGGTCAACTGGGCCAGGCGGGCTGCGATCTGATCCCCAATGCCGCCGAGGCGGACCTCTCCACCTTCATTGGAATGAATGGTGACAATGTCTCCCTCCGGCATCCTGGCCCCTTCTGCCACGACGACGAGACTGCTGTGGTGGCCCTGGTCGTCACGCTGCTTGATGCAGGCGGCCACTTTTTCCAGGGAAAAGGGAATTTCCGGGAGAAGGATGGCATTTGCCCCACCGGCAATGCCTCCCCAGAGGGCGATCCAGCCGGCGTGACGGCCCATCACCTCTAGCACCATCACCCGCTTGTGGCTCTCCGCCGTGGTGTGCAGGCGGTCCAACCCATCGACGACGGTGGTGACGGCACTATCGAAACCGAAAGTCATTGCCGTGGCACTGAGGTCGTTGTCGATGGTCTTTGGCACGCCAATGACGGGCCAGCCCTGGCGGTAAAGCTGGAGGGCAGTGGTGAGGGAACCATCCCCTCCTACAATGATGAGAGCGGAAATTCCCAGTTGGTCCATGGTCCGCTTCGCCTTGTCAACGATGCCCTGCGGAACTTCGGCAATATCCCCCTTCCCCACCTTGGCGGCGAAGTGGCCCTTGTTGGTGGTACCGAGGATGGTGCCGCCCATTTTGAGAATGCCGATGGTGTCCTTGGGCTTGAGAATGGAGTAATCGCCCGGCGGAAGGAGGCCCTCAAAGCCATCCCGAAAGCCGATGACCTCCCAACCGAGTTGGTCTGCTGCGCCGACGACGCCGTGAATGACTGCGTTCAGGCCGGGACAATCCCCGCCGCTGTTGAGAATACCGATACGCATGAGATTGAAAAATTAAGGAGCTGAACGGGCGGATTAATGCAACATCCTCCCGGCCAATCAAACGAGGATTTGAAATTATTGAGGCATCTGCATCGGCAGAATTTCGCGGGCGCGATCCTGAACCGGAGCACCGGAGGCCAACCATGGATCATAGATGGACCAACCCTGCTGAAGCAGATTCCGTGCACGGTTGAAACGATCTGGATTATTGAGAACGACGACGATCATGCGGCGGGGTGTGACGCCTTTGCTGCCATCCGCCTTTTGCCGGACGACCGGATCGTGATCCTGACAGACGGAGACGCAGGGGCCTGCGGCAGCGGTGGTCCCGGTCTTCAGCCCGATGACGCCGACTTCTCCGGCCAATTCATTGGTGTTCTTTACGTTATAGCTGCGCTTTCCATTCACCCCATTGACACTGACCTGCCGGACTTTCTGGCGGACGATGAAGGTGATGGCGTTTTTCCGCATGGCATAGATGGAAAGGCGGGCCACATCCGCAGCGGTGGAGTAGCCGGGTGCGCCCTTGGCAGTGGATTCCAGGCCATGGGGATTGACGAAACGGGTATTGGTGGTGCCGATGGCCTTGGCCAAGCGGTTCATCTCCGCGACGAAGGCGGCCACGGGATCGCCACTGCCGCCACGGCGGGACAGCAACTCGCGGCCAATGTGATCTGCGATGCTGAGGGCAGCCAGATTGTCCGAGCCCAGCATGGCGGAATAAAGCGCATCCTTCAGCGTGAGGGTTTCGCCCGGCTGGAGATTCATGGGATTCGGCCCGCCGACGAGGGTGATCGTTTGCGGTACGGAGATGGTGACATTGCCGATGTCATTTCCGGTGGCGGTAGCCCAATCGACCGCTACAGCGGCCATGGCGATCTTGGTGAGGCTGGCGATGGGCCGCTTCTGCGCGGCATTTTGTGCGACAAGGATTTTCCCGGAATAGGCCTCCACCACCATGACGCTCTCAGTGGCCTGGGCAGCGAGGACTCCGGGCAGGAAACAACCGAGAAAGGCGAGCGTTTTAAAAATACGGGAATGCTTCATGGCGGTAACGAGGCGGAGGCTAGCGCGTGGCGCGGGCAACTCAATGGCAAAGGCTGCACAAGGATTGCGAAACAAGTCAACGGGGAGTAAACAAAAGCATGTGGGACATTTATCATCTGGCAGCCGTCTGGGACGGTGTGGGAACGGGAGTGGCGTGGCTGGTGACGGGGAGCCTGCTGGTGGCGGGGCTGGTGGGCTGTGTGCTGCCCATTCTGCCGGGACACCTCATTCTGTTCATCGCCGCAGTGGCTCATCGGCTGATGCTGGGGGAAGCCTCCGGCTTGCGCTGGTGGTCCTTCGCCATCCTGCTGGTGCTGATGGCCATTTCACAGACCTTTGAAATGGTGAGCGGCGCTGCGGGGACAAAGTGGTTTGGCGGCACGAAGTGGGGCGCCCTGGGGGCGCTCATCGGCAGCATGGTGGGATTGTTTTTCCTGCCGCTAGGGCTGCTGCTGGGCCCACTCATCGGTGCGTTTGTGCTGGAAATCGCCGTGGCGCGAAAGGAGGCGAAGCCCGCTGCTGTCTCCGGTGTGGGATCGGTGGTCGGCACGCTGGCTGGGATGGGCTTCAAGATCGTGATTGGTCTGGTGATGGTGGCCTGGTTTTTTCTGGATGTCTTTTTAGTTGGAAAGTGAGGATGGTGCCCCCATCCTGCTGCCGCCGCTCCCCGGGCGATCGCAATCACGGTGCAAACTGGTAGTTGAGGAAAGTCCGGACACCATAGGGCAGCGCGCCTTGCGAAAGTGAGGGACGGAAGCCGCGAGGCAACCGGACGGAAAGTGCAACAGAAAGATACCGCCGATGGTCCGCAAGGGCACAGGTAAGGTTGAAATGGTGGAGTAAGAGCCCACCGCGAACCCGGGCAACCGGACGGCACGGCAAACCCCGCGTGGTGCAAGACAGAACAGGAGAAGGGCGGCCCGCCCGTTAAACCTCCGGGTATTAGTCGCACTCTGCGCAAGCAGGGCGCTCCGCTCCGGCGGAGTGAGAGAAATGGTCGCACAGTCCCGCCCGCGGGATGGACAGAATCCGGCTTACAGGGGAGCGGCACCTCTCTTTCAACCCAATAAAAAAAGCGTCAATCCCATTGATTGACGCTTTGAGCTTAGAAAATCCTATCCGGCTTAAATTATTGGGCCGTCAGTTGGATTTTCTTCGAGAATTGGAAGGAGTTTTTCGCAAAGAATTCTGCCTTCTGGGTATCATTCATTTTACGGCTACGAAGTTGCTCCAGTCCATTATCGGACAGAACAGTGACCGAGACCTCGATGGAGCTCACGTATCCCGCCTTCAGTTCATCGACGGTGACCCCAGCGGCACCTCCAAAGTCCGTTTCGATGCCTGTGCCTTTGATGTGAAACTCCGAGGCCTTGCTGCTTTGCACATCCTCATTGATGGTAACAGGAACGATTTGCCTTTCCCCATTGGATTTTAAAACCGTAACGCAGAAAGTCAGGCTGAACTGATAGATGTTTTCACAAACATAATTTTTCAGTTCCGTAACGGAGTCTGCGGGATAACTGGCATTGAAAGTCTGCTCCAGATCAGTCGCACCAAAGAGTTTGTTATAGGTCTCATCCGGGTTCACCAACTTGCGATAGAGAGCGAAGGTGTAGAGATTTTCCTTCGTGCCTGTCTTGATGGGATCCTTGTAATCCAGCCTATAGGAAACACAGGAGACATTTCCACCCAGATCCGCGGTTGCCTGTCCTATTTGGCCTTCATAACGATCTGTTGCACTGGTGAAGAAAGTTAGTTCCGAAGCATTGGAACTCTGATTGTCCGGGGGGCCAACCTTGTTAGACACCGTAGCATACAGCCATTCAAAATTCCCGGTTTTGCGTGACACCAGGGACTCCAGATCCCGGGAAAGGGTATCTACCAAGACTTTAGCCTGACGGGCCGCGCGTGTTTCCGAGCGGCTGCGGTTCCAAGTGTCCAATGCCACGGAAGTGATGGAAACGAGAACGGTGATGATCAGGGTTGTGATGGCCATGGCCACCATCAACTCCATAAGAGTAAAACCTTTCTTCCGGGGGAAATTTCTTTGGGCTTTCATGATGAAGTTCAGCGGATGTTAGCGCTGCACGGAAAGATTTTTGGAAAGAACAGGATTGGAAAGTCTCGGGAATTCCGATTTAAAGGATGAACCCGTGAGGTAGGCGATGCTGTTGGACGAAACCGAATAAAACTCAGCATCGAAGAGAATCACCGAGCTGCCATAATCTACCGAAGATTGGACTATCGCCCCCGTTTCCGGGTCCACGATCACACCCGCCGCGCCTGTTTTGTATTCTGCGTTTGAAGAAAGGGGGTCAGAGGTCAGTTGGTTACACTTCACCACATAAATCTTGCCTTCCACTGCCTCAATATCATCTGCCAGATTGGGATCATCTATGCCCCTCATCATGGGCTGAACAATATAATCCTGGCCGGGTACCCCTTTGATCGCAGCAACAGGTTCCGCAGAGCCATCAGCCCGCAACCTTGTAAGGCTACCACGGTACTGATAGACCATCAGGGCATTTTGTGACTTATTGGAATTCTGGATCTGCTGAAAAGCCTTATCAAATGCCGACGAATAACTATTTTTCTGACCTGCCCGAAGGTTGGTCATTTCCTGAATCACCGCATTGGTAAGCCGATCCGCTTCCTGTGCGCTAAGGGCCTTTCTGATACCCACTGCTGCTGGACCAAAAACACTGACGAAGGCGGTGAGCAGAACGGCCAAAATGCCGATGGCGATCACTGTCTCCATCAGTGTAAAACCTTTCCTGCAATCAATATGATGGGTTTTCATAGATAATTAGAAATTTTTCTGCGTGGAGGGAATGTTCATTTGCTCAGGACTCTTGATCAAAGACGTGCGCCCATTCCTCCATACGACGAAACCTCCAAAATCCCGTTTGCCGTTAGCAGTCAGCGAGGGTTTCGATGCGCCGGGTGGGCGGGCTCCCTGCCCCAGCACAAAGCTGGCGCCGGGTGTGGTACAGATTCCTTCTGCATTAAATTCATAATAAACGTATTCGCCCTGATAGGCGGACTTGATTTCATCCCCGGACAGATTCTGGGTATCCAATTCACCACCGGTACCACTCTCCATATCCTTCACGCTCAAATCGCGGCTGAAGAAAACCCCATCCGGTAAAATGATGCCTCGATCCAGCAGCACCCAGGAATCCGGCTGCACTTCCCCATCAGTATTTCGATCCTGATAAACAACGATGAGACGTTTAAGATAAGTGTCGGAATTCGGATCACTCACATCCACCAGAAAACGAGCCTTGCACCCATTGCCAATGGCTGTGGAGCGAGCCGTATCGAAATAAGCCTCTGCGCTGGCGACAGCGGTGGAAACTCCTTTTCCCCCCGCCATACCGCCGATACCAATGGCTCCGACGGTCATCAGAATGGAAATGATGGCGATGACAATAAGAAGCTCTACAAGGGTAAAGCCCTTATGCGCATGCCGCCGATTGGAGGCTAGCTGCAGTTGGATTTGCATTGGGTTTTTGGAAATCGGGTTTTGAACTATTTGTGGAGAATTACTCCACGATGCAAGCGCAAATGTCAATACATCGCAATTACGAAGTCTTCTTCGTGTTGGCAGGGTAATGGCCTGCATGCGGCCCGCTGACCCAGTTCCATGCAGGACGCACCATGTCACGGATGTCCTTGCGGGAGGCCACCCATCCCAGCACTTCCTTGGCGTAGGATGGATCTGCCACCAGCATGTCTGGATCGCCTTCACGGCGGGGGCCGTATTTCACGGGCACGGTCTTGCCGGTCACTTCTTCCACCGCGGAAATAATTTCGTTTACGGAAACGCCCACCCCAGTGCCGAGGTTGCAGCGGATGGATTCTCCACCGGCGGCAAGGTAGTCCAGTGCACGACCATGGGCATCCGCCAAGTCCTCCACGTGGATGTAATCACGGATGCAGGTGCCATCTGGCGTGTTGTAATCGGTGCCGAAGACTTCGATGTGATCGATCTCACCGGTAAGCGCCATGAGCACGCGCGGGATGAGGTGGGTTTCCGGATTGTGGTCCTCACCAATGAGGCCATCCAGGGAACCACCGCTGGCATTGAAGTAGCGGAGGCAGGCGCTGCGGAGGCCCCATGCGTGGCCGCAATCCTTGAGCACCCATTCCACCATCAGCTTGCTGCGACCGTAAGGGTTGATCGGGTCCTGCACATTGGTTTCCGTGATCGGCAGCTTGTTCGGCACACCGTAAGTGGCACAGGTGGAGGAGAACACAAACACCTTGCAGCCGAATTCCTGCATCACCTGAAGCAGGGAAATGGGTTCCGCTGTGTTGTTCTGATAGTATTTCAAAGGATCGGTAACGGACTCGCCCACGTAGGCGTAGGCGGCGAAGTGGATGACCGCGCTGAAGTTGTATTTTTCGAAAAGGGAGCGGACGAGTGCCTTGTCCCCCACCTCACCCACCACCAATTCCACGGAAGGATCGATAATGGCCTGCTCATGACCGTAGACGAGATTGTCCAGCACCACGATCTTCCTCCCCTCCGCCGCTAGCATGCGAACGGTGTGTGATCCAATGTAACCTGCGCCGCCGGTGATGAGAATGGGTGTATCCATGAGTGTGGCTTTAGAAAACGGGAGAAAGGCTGAGTCTGTCAATCCCGACTGGATCATTGGATTCGCTATTTCATCTCATATGCCTAGGTGCCGCTCTTCTTCAATTCCATGCTGGCTCTCGGGCGGTGAAACCGGATAAAAATCCAGGATGATGAGCAAAATCGCAGGATTTTCCGCCGCAGCACTCGCCCTTCTGGCGTTTTCCTCCTGTTCAAAGAAAACCACCACCTCTGCCAGCCAGCCGCTCTCACCTCCAGTGCGGGCGGTGGAGGCCAGCCATGAACAGCAGCAGGCCATCGCCCAGGCGGTGAGGCCCTATCTGGCGAGCCGCATCGAGCGCCACCAGGAAACGGAAAAGCTTTATGAATTGAAAGAAACCGAAGCTACCAGCGCGCAGGTGGAAGTCGTCCAGGACAAGCTGGCCATTCTCCGGGGAAAGGAAGCACGCCATGAACGACTGCTGCGCGGCCTGCCGGGCGTGGATCAGACGCCCTGGATGACAGAAGTGTGGGACCTGGCCGGGGCTATCAACCAAGTGGAGGACTGCCTGGCAGAAATGGAAAAAATCCTCACTGCTGAAGCCAACGGCGTGGACGCCGGGACATCCCTGCGCGCCGTTGTCCAGAGGCAGGATGAAATTCTCAAACGCATCGAGGTTTTAAACGCCAGCATCACCACCCGCCTGAATTCCTTCCAGCCGCCTTCCCCGGCCCAGCAATGAGACGCACAGAAATTCTTTCGAATATCTTTATCCGTGCTTACGTTGAACGGCCATGACAACCAACCTACTTCGCCGGGTCGTCGCCACTCTGGGGATTGCATCCGCCGTTTCCCTCACCTCCTGCGTATACGATCCCTACTATGGGGGCGGAGGCGCATCCTACTATGGAGGCGGAGGCGGTTATTACTCATCCTCCTCGGTTTTCGTCACCACGGGAGATCCACGATGGGGCTATGACCCCTATTGCCACAGCTATTATGATTACAGCCGCCGGGCCTATTATGATCCCTACCGCTACGGCTACTATCCAGTGGGCTACCGCCCGCCCATCGTCTATGGAGTGCCTCACCCCCATGGCTGGCGCCCAGGTTACTGCCCACCTCCCCGCCGGGTTTCCACCATCGTTCTCAGAGACTATCGGAACCGGGGAGACGCCTATCGCCGCCTGAACTATGACTGGGCACGCCGCGTCCAGCAGCGTGAGGATGGCCGTTCCTTCAATCCGCCCAGCCGTCCGGGTGGCAACTCCCAGTTCGGCGGACAGGGCAACTTCAGGCCCAATGGCCAGAACAGCCCCAAGTTCAAAGGCCAAGGCAGCCCTCAGTTCAATGGGCAGGGAAGCTCCCAATATAAAGCCCCATACAATCAACCGCAGAATCCTTCATGGAAAAACGGCCAAGGCTTTGATCCTGGGCGCAATGTACAGCCCCGCCCATCCATGGACGGGCAGCGCAGGCGCAGCGGAGATAGCTCGGCCTATCAACGCCAAGTCCAGCCGCAAGTGAAACCCACCACCCGTTTCACCCCGGGTGATGGTGGCAGCTACCAGCCCCAGCGGCGCAGCAGCGGAGGCGGTGGCCAGAACTATCAGCCAAAACAGCGTAGCGGTGGAGGCCAGAACTATCAACCCCAACAACGGCAGGGCGGCGGCGAAAACTCCGGCGGGAATCGCGGTAAAAGCGGTAAATACCAGCGCGACGACCAGCCACCGATCTGATAGAAACTACAATACATCCATCCACAGGGAGCGGCGGTTGTAAAAAGCGCTACTCTCTGTGGTGATCTGCATGTGGTGATCTGCATTCCATCATTTACCTTTTTCTGCGAGTTGCTCGCGGCGAAGTCGTTCCCGGTGGAGGGATGCGAGGGTGACACGGGGCCGCAGTAGCCAATGGCCGTAGAGCCAGCCTGCCACGCCGCCCCCGAAGTGGCAGGCGTGGCCCATTTCAAACCAGCCGTGATGCCCCCATGCGACAAGTTGCTTCCCCAATAGGGAAAAGCCGGGAAGGTGCAGACCTGGATCCATGAGCGCGAGCAGAAACTCTGATAGAAGAAGCCCCACCCCCAGGCTGCGGGCGGAAATGGGCAGCGGAAACATCCGCGATCCGGGGGAAAGCGTGGTGAGCAGCAGGAGCAGCGCCATGCAACCGCCGGAAAATCCCACCAGCAGGGAATCCCGCGTCACGCCTAACAAAAGATGCCCCGCACCACCGGCGATGACGCCCAGCAGGGCGCAAGCCAGCATTCGCCTGCCGCCGATTTGCCATTCCAGCTTTCCCCCTACCAGCAGGAGGCAGGCTGCATTCATGCCAACATGGCTCCACCCGCCATGGAGAAGGCCATAGGTGAGAAGCTGCCAGATTTTTCCAGAAAACACGCCATCCGCCCAGAGTCCAAAGGTATCATACCAGCGGAATTGCGCATCATAGCCTCCTGCTAATTCCACCCCCGCATGGATGGCCAGCAGAATGGCCACCAGCATCCATGAGACCCGCGCCCGTGCGAGGGGCAGCAGGTTCATGTAAAGGCGGTGCAGAAAAACCATGGCAGGCAGTGATGGAGTGGATGCCAGTCGCCCGCCCGGAATCAGATGCCCAGAAAATTCCGGATGAGTTGGAGCCCAGCTTCCTGGCTTTTTTCCGGGTGGAACTGACAGGCCAGTAGATGGGGCAGCTCGATGGCGGCAGCGAAATCGTCCTGCCCGTAGCTCGTGCGTGCGGCGATGATTTCCTCACTTTCCGGCACCGGGAAATAGGAGTGCACGTAGTAGAAATACGGCTCCTGTCCCAGCTCCGCCCAGCGGCCCGCATCCGGCCGGGTGGGAATGACGGAATTCCACCCCATATGTGGAATCTTGAGGCCCGGTGCCTCCTGAAAGCGGCGGACGGTTCCTGCAAGAATACCCAGGCCTTTCACCCCGGGTGTTTCTTCGCTGGAATCGAACAAAATCTGATAGCCCAGGCAGATGCCCAGATATGGCTTGCCCGCCGTGACCCACTCGCGAATGGGGCCCAGCAGGTCCCGCTTTTCCAACTCCGCCATGCAATCGCCAAACGACCCCACACCGGGCAGAACCAAATGCGTGGTATCCGACAGATCCCCGGGACCGGTGGCGATGGATGGCTCCACTCCCAGAGCACGCAGAGCATTGGCGACGCTGCGGAGATTTCCGGCGCCGTAATCGATAAGGGTGACGTTCACAGTGCTTCCTTGGTGCTGGGGATACCCTTCACACGAGCGTCACGCTCGCACGCATCCCGGAGGGCGCGGGCGAGACCCTTGAAGACTGCTTCCGCGATGTGATGGCCATCCCGGCCATACAACACTTCTACGTGGATGTTGGCCCGCAGATTCGACGCCACGGCACGGCAGAACTCCTCCACCAGGGTGAAGGGCATGTTCGGCGCACCCGGCGTGCCTGCCGGGGCGCGAAATTCCAGATGGGGGCGATTGCTCAGATCCACCACCACACGAGCCAGCGTCTCATCCATCGGCAGGTAGCAACTGCCGTAGCGGCGGATGCCTTCCTTGGTTCCCAGCGCCTCGCGCAGGCAATCTCCGATGACGATGCCTGTATCCTCAATGGTGTGATGGGCATCTACGAGAATATCCCCGATGGTTTTCACCTGGAGATCAAAAAGACCGTGCTTCGAAAACAGCGTGAGCATGTGATCGAAAAACGGAACACCTGTATCGATCGTTGAGACGCCCGAGCCATCGATATCGATGGAAAGGGTGATGTCTGTCTCAGCGGTCTTGCGGCTGCGGCTGGCGGTACGGGATGTGGGCATGGGAAAAATCAAGGTTTCTTGAGGGCAGCGTCCTTTTCAGCGGCTTCCTCCGCTTTCTTGGCCGCCTTCTCAGCTTCCGCTGCGGCTTTTGCTTTCTTTGCTTCCTCGGTCACCTCCACCTTGATCACCTTTCCCTGAGTTTCCAGAGGATCGATGTATCGGGAGGGAACCTTGGAGGACTTCGCTGCAGAAAGGGTGGTAGTAATTTCTTTGGGGTCACGGGCCTGAACAGCATTCCATAGATCACGGTAAGCTTGCCCCGGATCTTTCTGGGTGCTGCTGGGCTTGTAGGAATTCAGGCGGCTGCGGCTGGTCTGGATGGCACGTTCTGCATCTTCCAGGGAGGTCTTGTGCAGCGGATCCACGGATACCCATGTCTGTTTATCTGCTTTCTCGGCCTTAAACCGGGCATCCACCTCTGCCATCTGTGCAGTCAGAGCACTTTCCGCATTGACGCGATCTCCCCCAGCCATGCGATCCAGCCCGACTTTCTGCTCCTTCTGGCGGGCAGGAAGGCTATCCAGCGCATTCTTAATCTGTGCTTCATAGGCATTGAGCACGGCATTCGTGACGGGGATGGAGTCATTGTACGCCTTGCTGCCCTTGAATTCCTTTTCCAGTTCATCGAAGGAGCGCAAAGCGCTTATAAGGTCCCCTCTGTTTTTCGCCGCTAGGATTTCAGCAGCCTTTTTACTGGCATCGATATCGTAGGCATTCGCCTTGTAATCGGAGGCGGCCACAATTTCTCCCTTTATTTTCATTCCACCAGCCGCCACTGCTGACGCTTCACTTTCGAGTGTTCCCAGAATTTTGGTGGCCTCCGCCTTCTTGGTGGAAGTGGGATAGGTTTTGAGAAACTTGTTCACTGCGGAGATGCGGGCAGCGTAGTCCTCCTTACTCAATAAATCCGGCGTAGGCACGAGCTTTTTGATTTCCTCGAAGGCATTCAGATCGAGCCGCTCCCGTTCGATGCGGACCACATCCGCCTTTGCCACCACTTTTTCATCGCGAATGCTTTTGGTGATCAACACGTTGAGGACATAGTTGGAACCTTCCTCCCGCAGGATGGAACCCTCAAGGCGTGAGCCGTCCTTGAGCACAAACACGTCCGCCATGGCAGGCAGGGCAATCAGGAGAGAACAAATGGGAATGATGAATGATTGGGTTTTCATGAGGAAACAAATGGAGTCAATGGCTCCGCAGGCAAGCTAGGCGGAATTCAGCGCGAGGGCAAGACGGCTTCTTGAAGCTGATCCGGATTGGAAGCCTCTACAATACGGCCTGTAGCGGAAACAACTTTCACCGTGCCTGCCGCCACACCGTCCTGCGGAGTGGCCTGCCGACGCTTGATGACGCGGATGGGCAGGCAGGAAACTGCCTTCTGCAAAGGAGCGGGAAGATTTTCCCCCATCACCACTGTGGAGGAGAAGTCACGGGTGAGGGCGGCCTGAATCAGATCCGTGTAAAGCATCGGCCGGGCACTGGCTTTTTTAGGAAACTTCCCGTTCACCGGGGAAAGGGACTCTGCGGCCGGGGCGGGGCGACCCTGCACGCGGGAACCCGCATAGGCAAAGAGGCCGGCTGTGGTATCATCAAACATTTTCAACTGATCGGACAGAGCCATCCCCATCAGATCCACCTCCTTGGGACATTCCCGCAGATAATCCCCATCTCGGAAAATCTGGGCAGCGGTGGAAGAAAGATCATCGGCCCACTTCCACCACTTTTCATCCAGCGTCACATCCGCCACATCCAGGATCGCCTGGATTGCGAGGCCGTAGAGGAAGGCACGGCCTTCCGCGATGGACGGCTCCTGGCTACCGGAGTACATCTGGAGGCGCAGGCCGGAGCCGAAAATGGCACGTGCCCGCTCCAGCAGCAGAGCGGCCTTTTCCCGGTAAGCGGCATCCCCCGTGGCCACGTAGGCGGCAGCATAGGCGGATACCATGCGGAAGGTGGTGGCGGCATGGGAAAAATCATCCTTGGCGACGGGGCCGATGCGTTGATTGCGGGTGGTGAGCAGTTCCTGGCGGATTCTTTCATACTTGCGGAGGAAGTCCGCAGGAGCGGTCTTGCTGGCCGCAGTGAGATCCGCCAAGGTATGAGCGCGGGAGAGGCTGTTGAGACGGAAGCAACGGCGGAGCGGATCCGCCTCCGGGGGTATGTTCCCCTCGTGGGTGACGCCCGTGATTTTAGCCCACCATGCAGCATCGGCGGGGCTGAGCAGTTTTTCCAGATCCTCCATCCCCCAGAGCCACTGCTCCGGGTGGGGCAATTTTCCGAAACCGGAGGCAAACAATCCCTCGGTGGTGGTGTAGTTCTTTTCAGCAAAGGTGATGGCATCCAGCGCCTTCTCCAGTGCCAGGGGATTGCCAGTGAGCTGATAGGCCCTCAGCAATGCCAGGCTCACGCGTGCCTGGGTGGATGCATCCCGCTCGAAAGAAGGCAGACTGGCGTAACTTTGATAGCGTGCGGAAAAGACGCCTCCATCCAGCGGATCGAACATGGCAGTGGGGAGCAGATCCTCCAGCAGCATGCGCGTCTTTTCCCGGCTGCTCCGCCGCAGGTCCTCCGGCAGGCCAGGGATGATGGCAGCGGAGGCCAACAGATCGATGGCCCCCACGGGAAACAGGCCCCCGCCTTCGTCCAGGCTGCGTGAGCCTTCATCATAAAGGGAAAGCATCTGCCGCAGTGCAGCCACAGCATCCGCAGAAGGATCCTCGCTGAAGGAAGATTTACGCCGACGCTCCTGCAGCAGTTCCATACGCCGCTCCTGGGATTGCGCACTGTTCTTCGTCACATAGGCGGGCGTATCCCGCCACATTCCGCCGACGACGGATTCATTCTGTTTGAATAGCTTGATGTTTTCTTCCGGACTCCGCGCCGGGACTGATACCCAGTTCACCGGATTCCCATCCGGGCTCATCCATAGGAAAAACGGGAACTGGATCTGGCTCTTCGTCTCCACACAGAGCGTGATGGCGAGCAACTGCATTTCGCGGGCGGCATTCGCATCGATCAAAACCGGCACATAGTTTTCACTGATTTTTTTGACCAATGCGGGATCGGAGGCCAGATCATCCAGCACCTGCTGGAATACCGGCTGCTGGGGCATGACGATGACGGCGAAGATGAGCCGGTTGGATGCCTTCGCGTCTGCGAGGGTGGCAGGTGTCCAGGCTTGCCATCGAATGGGGGAAGATGCCTGACTCTGATAGACCGGACCGGGCTGGCTGGCCATGGTATTGAGCGCCAGTTCGGGAGGCAGTTCCTTTTGGCTGGGCGGCACCTCCGCCAGCGAGGTGCGCTTGCGGCAGGAGGCGGATGAAACCACGAGAAGCGCACCCATCGCCAGGGCAGCCGCCGGAGTCAGAAAAGAAGGAAGCTTGGTCATACGGGGTAAAGAACACCGCCATCCTCTCCAAGCCGCACGACTTGTGAAGAAAAGACTTCCGCTGATG
>Ga0157373_10001715_pt1 | contig 16663 bp, 12 predicted proteins | sample C65metaG_FD_113460 | JGI IMG/M metagenome (GOLD analysis project Ga0157373, IMG submission 113460) | Corn rhizosphere microbial communities from Kellogg Biological Station, Michigan, USA - C6-5 metaG | ecosystem: Host-associated > Plants > Roots > Rhizosphere > Soil | place: USA: Michigan... | reverse complement strand
CGTGCCTGGATCAATAGACGGCGTAGGTGCTCAACCTGCTGAAACAGGGCTTCGCCAGCCTGTTCGACCAGGACTCGGCCCAATAGAATGCCGAGCGAGCGTACGTCACGACGCAGGGGATGTTCTTTGGCGCGGTCTTCTGTACTGGCCGTAAGCTCCGCCAGTCGCGCCGCCTGGTCTTTAGCTCTCCACAAAGCCTCGGGCATGAGTTTTATGCATCCATAGTAACTGATGATGAAAAGCGCGACAGGCCCCTGGAATCAGCAATTTCCGGAGCAGCTTGCGGTGAAAGCGAACTGCCTGAATAATGAATAACAAATGAGCCAAGGCAGGGTATTGATCGTAGAGGACGAAGAGAACGAGCGTACCGGACTGAGTGAAATTATTTCCTCGTGGGGGTATTCCGCCGAAATCGCGGCGGACGGTCAAGAGGGATATGACAAGGTCGGCGCATGGTCTCCGTCCATTGTGATCACCGATCTGAAGATGCCCCGCATGGGCGGCCTGGAACTACTCGAAAAAATTTCCGGTGATAGTCAGACGATTGCGGTGATCGTGGTGACGGCGCAGGGAACCATCGATAGCGCGGTCCAGGCGATGCGCATGGGCGCTTACGACTACATCACCAAGCCGATCGACACCAATCGCCTGCGGGCAATTCTGCAAAACGCATCTGCCCTGCTCGGGGCACGCGCCGAGCTGGAAGTTACGCGCCGGAAACTGCGAGACACCGGATCACTAGGATCGTTGGTTGGGCCTTCTCGGAAGATGCAGGAGATATTCCGGCTCATCGAGATGGTCGCTCCCAGCACGGCTTCAGTTCTGATTACCGGGGCAAGCGGCACGGGCAAAGAGTTGGTTGCGCGCACGATCCACGAGCTGAGCCCGCGCCGAACGAAGCCATTCATTGCCATCAATTGCGCTGCGATTCCCGAAACTTTGATCGAAAGCGAAGTTTTCGGGCACGAGAAAGGTGCTTTTACCGGAGCATTGGAGCGACGCACGGGGTGCTTCGAACTGGCTGAAGGCGGCACGTTGCTACTGGATGAAATCGGCGAAATGCCAATCGCGACTCAAGCCAAGCTGCTGCGGGTGTTGGAAGACCGCAAGCTGCGAAGATTGGGCAGCAAGGTCGAAACCACCGTGGACGTCCGTGTACTGGCCGCAACCAACAAAGTTCCTGAGGATGCAGTCGCACGCGGCGAGTTGCGGAATGACCTTTACTACCGACTGAATGTTTTTAACATTCATATGCTGCCGCTGCGCGACCACCGCGAAGATATCCCTGATCTTGTGCAGTCTCTCCTCGCCGATATGAGCGCCAAGCACGGGCGCCGCATAGCGACCGTGAGTGAGGCTGTTCTGAATGCATTCCGGGCCTACGCATGGCCCGGCAATGTGCGCGAGTTGCGCAATACTCTGGAACGTGCGGTGATCGTGTGCGAAGGGCCGGTCATTGAGACCAAACATCTGCCTCCGGGATTTGGTCATACTCCGTTACGCCCATCGCTCGACGATGCTGATTCAATTCGCGTCGGAGTAGGGACCACAGTAGGGGAGGCTGAGCGCCTGCTGATTTTGAAAACCCTGGAATCAACCAACAACAATAAGACGCGCGCCGCGGACATTCTTGGCATAAGCCTGAAGACGTTGCACAACAAGCTGAAGGAGTACGGCTCGAACGCCGAGTCAGGGCGCGCCGACAGGGAAGAAACGGAAGAAGTGAAGGATTTGTAGCGGACTCATGCCAAATAGCGGCTGAATACTAAAACTTTTTTCATGCGCCGTAGGACCCAAATCGTACTGGCCATCACCTTTATGGTGGCTGCACTGGTTTCAGGGGCGTCGTACATCTACATCTCGCAAATTCTTCACCAGCGGATCTCTACGGCACACGATACGGCCATGTATTTGACTTCGCAGTTGGCATATCTCGCGACTAATGCCGCTCCTGATCTGAGTAGCACCCGGGTGGATACGAGCAATCCCGAGGCGGTGAAGCGCGGGGTTGCGTATTACCTGGGAACCGACCGCGACCTCAACACCATGCTCGATTCCGTGGTGGGAAGCTGGCCCACGGTTTATGACGCCGCCATTCTCGACTCTGACGGAAAGGCCATTCTCGATACCGATCCGAATATGGTTGGGAAAAAGATTGGCGAGCGGCCGGACTTCTCGGCGATGCAAACGGCTGGCTTCAGGCGGCAATTGCGGCTTATTTATAACCCTCCTACGGTGTATGAAGTCAGCATGCCAATGCTGTTGAACGGGACAGTTTTTGGCAGTATCCGCGTCGGTGTTTCCACAATTTTTCTCCGAAATGAACTCACACCACGGTTGCAGCATGCGCTGGTATTGTCTGGGATTGCAGTTTTGTGTTCGCTTATTCTGGCTGCGCTGCTATCACATGTGGCTCTGGGACCACTGGAGCACATAAACCGCAGTCTCGACAGCATGACAGATGGGCACGGGACCAATGCTCCCGCCGGAGAAGTTGATGAATACGGCCAAGTGAGCCAGAAGATTGCCAATCTCGGACGTCAAATGAGGGACGCCCGCGAAATCTTTTCGGCATTAAAGAACAATGTCGATCAGATTATGACAAGCCTGCAGGATGGGCTCATGCTTTTTACCCATGACTCGCGGGTGGTACTGGTCAGCGCGTCCGTTGAACGTTTCTTAGGGCGCTCGCGGCGCGAGCTTTTGGGGCGTAGCGTGAAGGAAATATTTTCGGCCGAATCAAGCCTGGGATCCGTGATGCTCGATGCTTTTCGGCTACATCACAGCGTGGGCCAGCAGGAAATTGAAACCCCGAATGGCCGGCGCGTGCAGATTTCGCTGGATTTCATTCATCAAAAGGGAACTCAGATCGGCGCCCTGTTGACGATGCGCGATGCCGAATCAGCACGGCGGATTGAAGACGAGATCGAGCTTTCGCGCCGCATTTCGGCGAGCGGTCGAGTTACACGCGGAGTCGCGCACGAAGTTAAGAATCCGATCAATGCGATCGTGCTGCATCTGCAACTGTTACGCAACAAACTTCAATCAGTGGATCCGAACACCAGCCGGCATGTGGACATCATAGACAGCGAAATTCACCGCCTCGATCGTGTGGTGCAAATTCTGGTGGACTTCACACGTCCCCGCGATCTTCACATTGAAGACGCTGACCTTCGGGTCATCCTGGATGAGGTTTCGGTTTTAGCTGCGCCGGATGCCGCACAGCACGGGGTCAAGCTGAACAGGGAATTGCCGTCAGAGCCGATTCCGGTGAAGGTCGATATCGATCTCATCAAGCAGGCAATACTGAACGTTGTATTGAATGGTGTGCAAGCTATGCCGGATGGCGGAATGCTCACGATCACCGTTCGCGGCGATGAAGATACCGTCGTGACTGAAATCCGAGACGAAGGTGGGGGCATTCCCCAAGCCGTACAGGACAAAGTGTTCGAGCTCTACTTCACCACCAAGAAATCAGGAAGCGGCATAGGCCTGGCGCAGACCTACCAAATTATGCAGTGGCACTACGGCTCGGTGGATTTCGAATCTGTGGAAGGAAAAGGGACCACTTTCAGATTGCAGCTTCCTCTCGCGGAGAATCGCGCGTCCGTGGAAGAGGCCGGAAACGGGGAAGTAGTGCTTTCACGCAAAGAGTGATCATGAGGAGATGGACACATTTCGTATGGCTCGCGATGCTGTTTTGCATCGCTCTTTGCACGTGCTCTGTTGCGCAACAGGATCAGGGCGCGCCTGCAAATCCGCCGCAAAGTGATCAGAATGCGGCCCAGGCTCCGTCTGGTGATCAGGCCCAAGTGCCAAACCCGCCACTCCAAACCGAGGAGCAACCGCAAGCCGAAACTCAGCAGCAAAAGCCTGCCCCGACAAAAGCAAAGCCTGCTGCAAAGAAACGCAGAGCAGTGAGGAGACATGCCGCTGCAACTCAATCGGGGAAGGTGGTGGTTCGAAACGGCGGAACGAAAGACAATTCCGGGCAACTGACGCCCGCTTTGAGCCCTGAGCAGGAACTCCACAGTCGCGAACACACTACGCAACTGCTGGCAAAAACGGACTCGAACCTGAAGAAGGTCGGTGACCGCCAGCTTTCAGGTCCGCAACAGAACATGCTTGATCAGATTCATACTTATGTCCGACAGGCTAAGGCGGCTTCGGATTCGGGCGATCTGACTCGCGCGCACACCTTGGCGTATAAGGCCCACTTGCTATCCGCTGAATTAGCAGGAAAGTAATTATTTTCCCGCGGCGCGCGCGGTGTTCACCTTGGTAAGCAGTTCCTTCGCTGGTCCTTGAACTGCTCCCGGAATTGCGACAACCTCATTCAGCACAGCTCGCGCCTCGGTGAGTTTGCTCAACTTGGCATAGTCCCATCCAAGATAGTAGGCGGCGACCGCGAACTGTTGCTCGTCTTGTCCTTTGAGCAGCGTGGTGGCGGACTTCAGTTCAGAAATCGAGGGCAGCGTTTTGCCCTGGTTGGCATAGATGCGGCCCAAAACAGAATGCGCTGAGCCCGCCGAGACCTTCCGCGCCCGATCGGCGTCGGGTGAATCAGCTTTTGCGACCAGGATTGCCTTCTGAGCGTAGGGGATGGCCTTCATTGATTCATTGGCATCGGCGTAAGTGTTGGCCAGCATCACCAGCGCCGGAAGATTGTCAGGGTCCGCCGCCAGCGCCTTCTCGCCGTAAGAGATCAGGCGCTTGTTGTCTTTCAGTTCAGAAAGCGAAAGCATCGCAAGCGAGGCAAGTTGGTTATCCATCTCCGACTTCGGAAACGTGATGGTAAACCTGTCGATGTCATCCATACGCGTTCTAGCGTCGTTCTCGGTGGCGATTGCGTTGAATGCTGCAGTTTGGAAAAAATCGTAAGAATTTTTATTGGATGATTTTTCTGTGTCCTGGTCCGACGCAAACTGCTCCGCGGTGACATCCGCGGGTTTGGTTTGCTTGTCGATGGAGTTATAGAGTTCGCCGCCAGCAATCGCATACTTGAACATAGCCCCACTATTCTTAAGTTGTTCAGCCACGGTGACCTGCGAAACCAGGATGTCGAGATTGTGCGGCGCTGCGGCGATAGCCTTGTCGCCGGCATCCAGCGCTTTCTGCAATTCACCGGTGCTCTGATATGCCTGCGCCAATTGCCAATTGGCGTAGGCAACGGCAACGCTATTGGCAGAATATTTCTGAATATAGTCCTGATACATGGATATCTTCTTTTGATTGTCCTGCTCGCTGGTAATGACGGTCAGATCTTTATCTTCGGCCGATCCCGCAGGGATGGTGAGAGTTTCAATTTGTCCGAGGGCAGGAATTACTGATAGAACCACTGCGAAGATCAAAACGCGCGCGCGTTTCATGGGCGACCTCCTGCATGCGTCCGAAATCCTAACTCCGAAGAGCCGAGGCGGCAAGCAGGAATTTGGTTTGCGAGCGGCTTGATGGCGAAAAGTCGACGCCGTGCTGTACTCTGGCGAGGTGAATCGCGCGAATGCATTGCAAGCCGGCGATGCGGTTTCGCTTCGTCCATCTGATGGAGTGCGTCGGAGATTCTGGCGCTCCGTGTGGTTCATTGTGCTTGTCGCGCTTTTACTGCGGCTTGCCGTGATCACGATTGGCCACACTTACCGAATCACTCCGCGGCGTGATCACTTTCAGTTTGGCTGGGAAATGGGCCGACTAGCCCGGTCGGTAGCGCAAGGCCGCGGATTTAGCTCTCCCACCGACCTCGATTCTGGACCAAGCGCATGGACGGCGCCTGTATATCCATACATCCTCGCCGGGGTTTTCAAGGTTTTCGGGATCTATACTCCGACATCGGCGTGGATGATTCTGGCTTTCAATAGCGTGTTTGCGGCGCTGACTTGCTCGACAATTTTCCGGGTCTCCGAACGTATTTATGGAGGCAAAATCGGGTTGTGGGCAGGCTGGACGTGGGCAGTCTTTCCGTATCTTATTTACTGGCCGGTGAGGGTGGTGTGGGAAGCCAGTTTTTCGACATTTCTGTTGACGTTGGCGCTTTGGCTCGCGATTCGTATGGCTGACTCGGAACTGCCGAAGCCCCGCAATTGGGTTATATTCGGAGTGCTCTGGGGGCTGATTGCGCTCACTAATACGGCGTTAATAATCTTGTTGCCATTTTTTATTGGCTGGATGATTGGCAAGCTTCCGTCGAATTCCCGACGACTTACCGGGGCTGGGATTTGCCTAAGCGTATTTGTGCTTTGCCTGGTCCCGTGGACGGTCAGGAACTACGAAACGTTCGGACGGTTCATTTTTATTCGCGACAATCTGCCGCTCGAATTGTATGAGGCGAACAACAATGCGTCGTCCGGCCTGTGGACACGCAACGAGCACCCCGGAAACAACCCTGCTACGATGCAACGATTTCAGGAACTGGGTGAAATTCGTTTTATGGACCAGGAGAAGCGCGAGCTGCAGGAGTTCGTGCGCGAGCGTCCTGAAAAGGTGTTGCGGTTTACCGCCCAGCGTATCTGGTATTTCTGGGCAGCGCCGCCGCAAGCGACGGTAGTTGCCGGCTACGATTTTCGAATCGAGCGCCATGCGCAATTTTTTCTGGCGGCGCTGTTTGCTTTCGCGGGACTGGTCTTGACTTTTCGGCGGAAGAATCGCTATCGCTGGCTGTTGGCGCCGTTTCTGCTGATTTATCCCTTGCCTTACTACCTTGTAAATCCGTTTCCGCGCTACAAGCATCCGATTGAGCCGGTCATGCTGATTTTGATCGTATATATAGTGTGGGAGGCGAGGAAGGTGCGAGTCGGATCAGCCACAAGTTGAACGCGCAGACGGCAAGTTTCCGGAGTATTATTCGTCGGGCAATTCCAGCGTAGCTGCCGTTGTCCCCGACGAGGGCCTGGGCTTCCTGGGTGCGGTTACATAGGCGTAAGGATCCTCAGGCTCTTGCGGTTCGCTTCTTCGTCGAAGCAGATCAAGAACCCTGCGGTACAACGCAGCGAGTCCCTTACGGCTTGTCTTTCTTCGAGAATTCACCAGTTCGCTCCAATGATGAAATGCTACGCTTTGATGCTCCCGCGCACAACATGGGTTGATGTGGTTGGCGACAGCGGACTGGATTGCGTAGAGTAGTTCATGCGCTCGATTTTGCAGAAGAAGGGTTTGCGTTTCATTTTCGGCGCGAACCTGGTATCTATGATTGGCAGCGGCATGAACTCCGCCGCGGTGGCCTGGTATATTCTGCAAGCCACGCATTCGGAAATCGCGTTGGGAACATTTGCTGTGGTGCAGACGATTCCCGCCCTTCTGCTTCTACCCTTTACCGGCGTAATTATCGATCGCGAAGACCGTCGCCGCCTGGTGATGATGCTAGACGCGCTTCGCGCATTAATCATCCTGGCAGTTTCGTTGCTGGCCTTTGCGGGCAAGGCAAAGATATGGGAACTGTACGCAATGAACATGCTGGTAGCGGCGGGTTTCTGGATGTTCTGGCCGACGATCACCGCTCTGATTCAGGAATTAACTCCCGGCGATGAGTTCGTGCATGCGAATACATTTCTGCTGGCTGGGGTGCAGGGCGGGTGGCTGATCGCCGGATCGATCGTTGGATTCGTTTACAACAAAATTGGATTGGGCGGCGTGCTGCTGATCGATGTGAGCACCTACGTGGTGTCGTTTCTGTGTTATTTCGCGGTCCGCAAAGGACGGCACGTAGTTCCGCGTCCGGAAGAGTTGCATTCTGACATCGTGGCTGCTGAATCTGCCTTTGCGAAATTTTTTCGCGAGATGCGCGAGGGCGTGCAATTCTTGCGGGGCCATCGCGAACTGGTGATGCTTGGGTTGAGTTGGGCGCTGTTTCTCTCAGCCATGATGACCGGCGTGGTAGTGACGCCGCCATTGAGCGAGCACTTCCATGCCGGCGCAGTAGGCTACGGCTGGCTGAATGGCGGTTGGGGAGTTGGAGCATTTGTGAGCGCGTTCTATGCGCCGTTCTTCATCGGCAAGTTCGGTGCCCGCCGGGCGATTGCGATTTCTCTCGGGGCGCTCACGGTGCTGATGATCTCGGCTCCGACTATGCCGTGGCTTGTTCTCGCGGTTTTGGTGTACGCGCTCATGGGGTCAGGTCGCGGCATCACCGGCGTCGCCATGAACACCAGCCTGATGGAAAACATTCCGCAGCATTTTATGGGGCGGGTACAGAATATTTTCTACGCCGCAGGAACAGCGTTGCAAGTGCTGCAATCGTACCTGGTGGGAGCAGTGGCGCAGAGAAACCTGGTCGCGGGGTTTTCGCTGATTGGGTTCGTATATGCGCTCGGTTTCGTGAGCGCGACCTGGCCAATTCGCGTGCAAAGGCCGGCCGAGATGACCCCTGCGGGTTGAAGCGGCGCGCCAGGAGCGGCGAGAAATGCCGCGTATAATTATCTTCTCAACTCTTTCCTCAAGGATTGTGATTCATGCCTGCCGCCAACGGACAAAATGGGAACGGAAATAATGGAGATGGGCACGCCGGATACGAAGTACCCCGTCCTCGCGCCGAATGGATTGAAAGCCGCAAGACGAAGAATGGCGACCGTAATTTTTCCCAGATGCACTATGCCCGCCTCGGCGTAATTACGGAGGAAATGTGCTATGTAGCTGCTAAGGAAAAGATTGCGCCAGAGTTGGTGCGCGACGAAGTTGCATGCGGCCGCATGATCATACCTGCCAACATCAATCATCCTGAACTGGAGCCGATGGCGATCGGCGTGGCTTCTCTCTGCAAGATCAACGCGAACATTGGAAATAGCGCTGTCACATCTAACATCGGCGATGAATTGAATAAGCTGCACACGGCGGTCCATTACGGCGCCGACACCGTCATGGATCTTTCGACAGGCGGCGATATTCACGAAATCCGGGAGGCGATCCTGCGGCATTCGCCAGTGCCAATCGGGACCGTGCCGATTTACGAGGCGGTTTCGCGGGTGAAGAGGATCGAAGACCTGAATGCCGACGTGATGCTGGAAGTAATTCAAGAGCAGGCTGAGCAGGGCGTGGACTATATGACCATCCACGCCGGCGTGCTGATTCAGTATCTGCCGATGGTGGCAAAGCGGATTACTGGCATTGTTAGCCGTGGCGGAGCGATTCTGGGGCAGTGGATGGCACACCATCGTCAGCAGAATTTTCTTTACGAGCGCTTTGATGATATCTGCAAAATATTTGCGAAACATGACGTTTCCTTTTCCCTCGGGGACGGCCTTCGACCCGGTTGCATAGCCGATGCCAGCGATGAAGCTCAGTTTTCGGAGTTGAAAACGCTGGGAGAACTGACTAAGGCCGCTTGGGAACACGACGTGCAGGTGATGATTGAAGGGCCAGGTCACGTCCCGCTCGATAAGATCAAGGAGCAGGTGGATAAGGAGCGCGAACTTTGCTATGAAGCTCCTTTCTACACTCTGGGGCCGCTGGTGACTGATATTGCGCCGGGATATGACCACATTACGTCAGCGATCGGTGCGGCCATGATCGGGTGGCACGGAGCGGCAATGCTCTGTTATGTCACGCCCAAAGAGCATCTCGGCTTGCCCAACGAAAAAGACGTGAAAGACGGAATCATCGCGTACAAGATCGCGGCGCATGCTGCCGATCTGGCGCGGCACCGTCCAGGGGCTCAGGATCGCGACAACGCCCTGAGTTATGCGCGCTATAAGTTCGATTGGGAAAAGCAATTTGCGCTTTCTCTTGATCCAGAAACCGCGCGCGCAATGCATGATGAAACACTTCCCGATGATTACTACAAGGAAGCGGCTTTCTGTTCGATGTGCGGCCCGAAATTCTGTTCGATGAATTATTCGTCAAAAGTAGATGAGTATAACCGCGCTGTTCACGGACTTGAGAAGCAAGACTATTCTCCGTTGGTGGATCGGCTTGTATCAGTAAAATAGGAACCTGCAGCGTCCCTCCCCACCAGGTCTCCTGCTTGAAATGAGGAGTTGCCTCAATGAGCACGTCATCTGTGTCTATTTCATCTGCAACAAATTTGAATGCCGCTGGCGACAGATTCGGCAAGCCCGCACGGACTCGTTGGTATTCGCAGCCGACGGCGCTACGGTTGGTCTTTTGGATACTTGGTCTTTCATTGGCTTGTGCGCAAGCGTGGGTGTATCGCTATCAGACCTCGGCCGATTCCATCTCCTACCTTGACATGAGTGACGGCATCATGCCGGGTGGCGACTGGCATCGCCTGATTAATCGGACATGGAACCCGCTTTATCCTTTCCTGCTGGGATGTTTTCGGCGGGTTTTCGGAATCTCTGCGGGGCACGAGATCGTAGCCGCACATCTGCTGAATATCGGCTTCTTCATTCTGGCATTCGTCAGCTTTGAAATATTTTTTGCTAATCTAGTGCGCCATGCGTCGGCCCGAGATTCCAAAATCAGCGCCTTCGGGGCACTTCCAGATTGGGTGCCGCTCTCGATGGCCTATTCACTTTTCTTGTGGAGCGCGATGTCAGGCATTTCGCTCGAGTTCCTGCGGCCAGATATGCTGCTCTCGAGTTTCTTCTATCTGGCGGCCGCCATTCTACTCAGCATGTACGCCAAAAATGCCCACTGGAAAGACTATTTAATCTTCGGCTTGGTCTCGGGTGTCGGCTTTTTGGCGAAGGTGGCAATGTGGCCGGTGGCTGCTGTAATGCTCGTGATCAGTTTATTCGTGGTGGCTGACTGGCGTCCTGCATTCAAAATGGCGGTGAGCGCGTTTGCGCTGATGTTTGTCATCGGTGCGCTTTACTTTGTTCCGCTCTCACGGGTGGTTGGAAAAATCACTCTGGGCGAAACGGGTGCTTACAATTATCTGGTGCATGTGGACCGCGCCGGTCCGGGAGATGGTTGGTATTTGGAAAACCCCGGAAAAGGCTCGGGAACTTTTCTGCATCCGCCACTAAGAATATTTTCTTCGCCGCCAGCATATGCCTTTGGTCAGAATGAGCTGGTTACGCACCCCTTGCGATTCGATCCAGCATGGTGGATGGAAGGGGTGCGGCCTCGGATTAACTTGAAGCGCCAGATTGGCGAGACCTACGCCAGCTTGATTGACTTATGCCGTTCGCTACGATGGCTGCTCCCGTTCTCGGCGTTTGTCATGTTTGTTGGGCTCGCCGTACCAAAAGATAAGCACCTGCAAGGTATACGACGAGTGTGGCCTATTTTATTGGTTGCGATTGCGGGCTGCGGAATGTACTCGCTGGTGCATGTTGAGGCCCGCTACGTCGCGGTATTTCTAGTGATGTTCTGTTGCGCATGGCTGATAACGTTTCGGGAACGGCCCCACAGGATTGCCCCCAAAATCCTGGCTGCGGCTACGATTTTGATTGTGGTGTCGTTGCTTTTGCCATCAACGTTGATTGTTTATTCCAAATATTTTCAGTTCGGACGCAGCCGAAATACTGATGCATTGGCCGCCGCCCAACTCGAGACTTTGGGGGTTCAGCCCGGTGACCACGTAGGACGGATCAGTTCATTACTCACGGACCTGGCGATTGAAAGGATTGCTCGCGTTGAGGTAGTCACAGAAGTGGATTTTACGTTTGCGAAGCATTTCTGGGCTTCTCCGCTTGAAACGCAAAGGCAGATACTCAGACTCTTTATAGCGAACGGAGCAAAGGCAGTGATTGCGACCAAGCCCGAGTTGACAGATGCGAATCGGCAAGAGTGGGAACAACTCGCTTCCAGCCAATATTGGGTGTGGGTGGCGTCTGGCGATCGCAGTCTGCGCTAACGCTTGTTTCCGTAGTAAACGTACGTGTCAGGCGCCACATAATCTGTATCTTCGTTGCGATGTGGACGGTGGATCGTTTTCACCGCTGGGGTATTCCCTGGCGTGCGCAATGCGGTGTTTACAACTGGCGAACTCTTCGCGGGGTGTGCAGAAATTGGGGCTGCGCCTACCAAAGGTTTTACCGTGGCGGGGTTCGCGGGAGCAGCCGGGGCGCCTTGTGACTGCCTCGAAGTCACCGCAGCCGCGTCAGCACTTGCCGACGGCTGGGAGTGTCCTATTACGAGTATTAATCCGAGCATGAGTAAAGCTGATAGTGCCGCCATCGCCAACGAAGTCGCGAGTCGAGAATTTTGTCGCAGTACGCTGACCGATTTCCTCTGCGCATTGTGAAACCGGCTCACATAGGAATGCAGCTGCGCCCCGCCAGCAATCCGAATTCGTACCTGACGATGCATTATGCCGCGCACTGAGCCGGCGGAATTTGCAAAGGAAGCTGCAGCCTTGTTCTGGATGCGTGCTGCGGCGGTACGCACGACCATGAGCGTGGCCGGTGTGTTTGAGGAAGTTTCGTTCTCAGGGACATCTACGGGTGTTGACTTTTGCGCGACCGCTTCCGCCAAGCGCGCCTGGGCTCGTTCCCGCGTTTGGCGGAGATTCTTCTGGATTTCCCAACCCGCGTATGCATGTCTCGCATTGGCATACAACTCAGCGGTCGCGTGCGTCAACTCAAACCACGCCGCACGCAACTCTTGCTTACGTTCCCCGAAAAATTCTTTGACAATGATTTGTCGCGTCGAGCGTTGATTAGACCCGGCACTCCGAGTCGGTACTGCTGCGAGCTGTGGTTTTACAGCAGCGGGAGATACCGACTTCGAATCGCCCGCCCGCGAAGCCGCTTGCGGCATTTTCAATCCAGCGTCACGATCCAAGGAGGGAGGTGGACGTTTTACTGCGCCTTTCGCGTTCATGGATGCCCACGGCAGGAGATCAGAAACAGGACCCATTTTTGGCGGACTGTCATCACTCGTTTTTGGCTGATCCGACGGGGGAGGAACGCGCCTCAGCGGAACTGAGTTGGGAGAATTAGTTTCCTGCACTACGCCAGGATCAGTTCTCTCCGCCTTGGCAGGCATGGGGTCCTCGGTAGCCTGCCAAATCAATCCATGAGGAACCAGAGGTTCGTCGTGTTGGGGCCTGGGTTTGCGCCACGCAAACATGCAGCCCTTTGGATGCTGACAGGGTATGTAGAAGGTACCCCGGAAGACTAATTAATCTTGAGGCGATAGGCAAGAGGTATGAAACCCGGATCGGGCCTAAAGACCGCCGTCAGGGCCCGTTTCAGACCGGAACGGCCACGTCACGCTGCATCTTGTAGGCATTGGTGACATATTGCAAGACCATCCGTTGTGTGTTGAAAAACGAACCATTTAGCGCGATTGCGAAGCGCATCACTTCGGTGTAGCGGTTGGGGCGTCCGTAGAACATGGGAACAATTTCCCGCTCGAGCTTGTCGTAGAGGGCAGCGATCTCAAGCGACGGGTCTTCAGCCAGTTCGCTGCTTCCTATAGACCACCCAGTGACGCCCTCTATGTGGCCTTCAGCCCACCAGCCGTCCACCACGCTGAAACTGGGAACACCGTTCAGCGTAGCCTTCATGCCGCTGGTACCGGAGGCCTCCTGCGGACGTAGCGGATTGTTGAGCCATAAGTCAACCCCTGAGGTAATCAGCCTGCCCCAGCGCATGTCGTAGTTCTGAACGTAAACCGTGCGGATCACGTCCGAAAGTCCGGCGGAACTGCCCACCACGCGCCGAATGAGATTTTTGCCACCCTCATCGTGGGGATGAGCTTTGCCCCCGTATACCAGTTGTATGGGCCCGACTTCGCGGGCAATTTTTCGCAACCGCTCTGGATCCTGAAAAAGAAGATCTGCCCGCTTATAGGTGCTGGCCCGGCGCGCGAAACCGATGGTGAAGAGTTTGGGATCGAGTTGCACGCCGAATGACTGTCCAATGGCTTCGAACAGTTCTGACTTGGCCTCAGCATGCGCTTGCCGGATTGCGGGCAGGGGAATGCTGATCGCATAGCGCAGATAATTGTTGTCGGTGCGCCATCCTGGAATGTAGGAATCGAACAGCTCACTAAATGCGGCTGAAGTCCATGTGGTGGCATGCACGCCGTTGGTGATGGCGCTGATTTCATAACTGGGGAACATGCCGCGCGAAACTTCGCCGTGGCGCATGGCAACGCCGTTTACGTATCCAGAAAAGCGCAACGCCAGATAAGTCATATTGAGGGCATCGCCTTCCCAGGCCTCGGCTTCATCCAGCAGCGAGATGTGGTCGCGCGCCAGCACCTGCACCGCCAGACTGCGTGGAAACTGATCATGACCTGCCGGCACCGGGGTATGGGTGGTGAAAATACACATGTCGCGTATGCCGTCGATGTCCAGTTGCTTCAGGCGCCCTGCAAAACTCTGATCGAGCCTGCGCTCCAGCAGGCCGAGGGAGAGCAGCGCAGAGTGGCCCTCGTTCATGTGATAGGTCTCGATCTGCCCGGGATAAAGCTTATCCAGAAGACGGAAGCCTCCAAATCCGAGAACAATTTCCTGCGCCAGTCGATAACGCTGGTCGCCGCCGTAGAGAGAATCCGTCAAGTGGCGATCGTAGTCGGAGTTTTGCGGCAGATCGGTGTCCAGCAAATAGACGGACACCACATCGCCATTGACTCCCGTAATCGCATACTTCCATGCCCGGACCACGACCGGGCGCCCCTCCACCTCCACCACAACCTGGGATTTAGCCTCGGCCAACTGATCCTCGGGTGACCACTCTTGCGGTTGCTCGAACTGATTGCCGGCTTCGTCAAGAATCTGGCGGAAGTATCCCTTGCGATAAGCAAGTGTGACCGCCACCAACGGGACACCCAAGTCGGCGGCGGAACGAAGCGTGTCGCCTGCCAAGATTCCGAGGCCACCACTGTAAGTAGGGATATCGGGTTCCAAAGCGATTTCCATCGAAAAATAGGAAATCCGCGGAGAGTTGCTTTTCTTCATTGACCTTCTTTCAAAATTGCCGCGAGATAAACTTTGAGGCGTGTTTCTGAGGAACTTTGGCCTAAGTATAACGTTTCGGTGTCGTGAGTTCCAGAAAATGAGGAGCGCAGTATTGCCATCGGCTAAAGAGCGCACAACAATTAGTACAGTTTTTCGGCATCCGGAGAGTCCTTTGTTCGCGCGGCGAAGGCCTTAGTGGCTTCTCTCAATGAGAAACTTAGCGAGGTCTTTGAGGGCTTGTCCGCGACTGCCAAAAATCTCAAGGGCTGCGGAAGCCGAGTCCAGCAAAGACGCGGCTTTCCGGCGCGACCCATCAAGCCCGAATAGCGCCGGGTAAGTGGCTTTTTCTGATGCCACGTCTTTGCCGGCCGTTTTGCCTAGCTGTTCGGATGTCTGAGTGACATCGAGAATGTCGTCCACGATCTGAAAGGCGAGGCCGATGGATTGCCCGTAACTGCGTAGCCGGTCAACCTGTTCTGGCGAGGCGCCTGCGTAAATTCCTCCGCTTACCACGCTTGCCGTTATTAGCGCCGCAGTCTTCGCGCGGTGGATGTATTCGAGCGTCTCGGCATCGGGTTTGCTATGTTCGGCTTCGAGATCAACCACCTGGCCGCCGATCATGCCATTGATGGTGCCGGTGGCGCGAGAGATTTCCTCGATGGCCCGCACGCGGGCTTCAGCCGGGCAGTTCAACCGGGATAACGTTTCGTATGCCCGGGTTTGCAATGCATCGCCGGCAAGAATTGCGATCGCTTCCCCGAAAACTTTGTGGCTGGTTGGGCGGCCGCGCCGCAAATCGTCGTTATCGAGAGCAGGCAGGTCATCATGGATGAGTGAGTAGGTATGGAGCATTTCGAGGGCTGCTCCCAGGTCTTCAATGCCCTCCGGAATCTTTCCTGCGACGGCTCGTCCAGCCTCCATGCACAGAATCGGACGAATGCGTTTACCTCCAGCAAAGACGCTGTGCCGCATGGCTTCATGAATAGATGACGGACGCGCATTGGGCTGCGGAAGCAGTCGCTCGAGAGCCGAATCGGCGAGTTTGCGTCCTTCTTCCAGAGTCTGCGCCAGCATGAAAGTGAGTATAGCAAGCGGGTATTCGGAGACATGCGTCAAGCTGCAAACAAAAAAGACGCCCCGTGGCGTCTTTTTGGAGGAGATATTTAGTTAAATCATGCAACCATGACACGAGCCATCTTGGGGTCTGAAGTTTGCACCGCCGCACAGAGGATCGCCCGCATATCGGACGACGGGCAGCAGTCGTCGGCGCCGGCGGTCAGAGTGCGCGTCCACATCTCTTCGTCGGCAACGCGGTGATTGCAGATGATACGGATGCCGGTGAATTCGCGCTTCAGTTCCTCGACGTCTGCCAGACTGGCAGATTCCAAATCGAGAATGATGGTGTGAGGACGGTGCTTGGCGGCGGCATGCCGCAAGTCGTCCACTGATTGCGCCACGTGGACGCCATGAAATGAACTAGTGAGTGAGGAGGAGAGCGATTGAGCGATCTGAGGGTCGCTCTGGAGGAGGACGATGTGGGTAGTTCGCATAATTCCTCTTGGGCCGCTTGATCACGGCAGCTAAAGTCTCGCGGAGATTCGCAAGAACGAAATACTTTTTGCCAAAAGCCGTTACTTCGCGTCAGCGGTAAACGGCTCGGCCTGTAACTTTCCGTTTTGCTTAAGGAGAATCTCCACTTTACCTTCGGCTTCTTCGAGCTCCTTACGGCACGAGGAAGAAAGTTGCATGCCTTCTTCAAAGAGGGTCAGTGATTTTTCGAGGGGAACTTCCCCCTGTTCAAGCTCCTGAACGATCTTTTCAAGCCGCTGAATACATTCTTCAAATTTTGGCAATGGGGAT
>Ga0157373_10001714_pt1 | contig 16670 bp, 14 predicted proteins | sample C65metaG_FD_113460 | JGI IMG/M metagenome (GOLD analysis project Ga0157373, IMG submission 113460) | Corn rhizosphere microbial communities from Kellogg Biological Station, Michigan, USA - C6-5 metaG | ecosystem: Host-associated > Plants > Roots > Rhizosphere > Soil | place: USA: Michigan... | reverse complement strand
GATGTTTCTCGTCAACATACGCTGAGTCTAATTTGAACCCGTAAGATTCGATTATCGATTTCCATTCAGTAAAAGCCCGACAATAAGTATCACTTCTTGTTTTAGCACCAGAATCTAAAAATGAGTCTATATCTGATAGGACTCGTTTACAGTCGGATGAACTATCATATTCTTTAATTAAAAACACTCCCCCTTTTTTAATTATACGTGCGATATCTCGTAATTTATCATCTATATCATCAATCATATGCAATACCATCAACGATGTTACAAATGAGAATGACGAAGTTTGAAACGGAAGCTTTCCGTCGGTTTTCATTTCATTTGGTATTTCTATATGTTGATATCCCAGCTTTACATAAGTTACATTTTTTTCTGGTATATTTAACACTTTATTCATCGGTAATTTTGCAATCTCTTTCGATCCCAAGTCGAGATATTTAAACTCTCCTTTATAAAGCGCTTGAAACACGGGGGCTTTAAATATAGATTGAAGATTGTATTCGGTCGTATCTCTAGGTTTAATTTTTTGAAACTTTCTAAAGTTAGGTTCAACCTCTGTATCCTGTTTCACATTTTTTAAAATTGTTTCAATGTCTCGATATGTGGCTTTATAGTATCTACTAAAGATTTCAACTGTTACTACAGGATTGCACAGAAACGATGTTCTTACCTGAATATTACTTCTATAAGAAGTGTAAACCATAACAGATCTAGAACTTAAAACTCTCACTATATCGTAAACAATCAGCTCTGCAGGGGTATAAGCATACACAACACCAGGGTAAAATCGTTTTATATCCTCAAAAATATACTGTATCATGATAAGAGCGTTGATAAAAGTATCTGTAACATTCCAGTCTCGAGAGTGTATATGTCTTCTGGTACTGTAATCGTATATCACATCATTAATATCATCTAGACGGTTATTAAATGTTTCAAATATGTACTCTGATTTTACCATCTCATACTCTTTAAAGACACCGTAAGCCTTATGATAGTATTCCTCTAAAATCTCATCTAACATAATACGGGATGAAACTTGAGAGTAATCGATAAATAGTTTATAATTCTCATAAACTGATATAAACTTTTCGATCTCATTCATTTTATAGTTTAGTTTTTTAACATCATCAATCCCTTTTATTTTTTTGAACTTTTCAGAGCATAAATCCAGATCAATTTCCAGTTTTATAGATGATAGATCATTTATATAGTTGGTTAATATCTCTTTATCATTCTCTTCGTAAGTATCCTTATTCAGTTCCGTTTGTGTGTTAAGTTTTTTAATCTTTCTCTTAATACTATCAGAATTTTTAATATTATTTCCAAACATAGTCACCACTTTTGCAAACTCGTTAGAGATAAATCGATTGATGATGTAACTTTTAGTATCAGTTTGTAAAATTTTACATTCTTTAATCTCATCCATAAGATTGTAATTGAATATTTTTCCTCCTTCAATCTTTGCACTATAAGAATTAAGAATCCGATCGGACTGGACATTGTATTTAGTACTAGACATTTTTACTGTATGTACCCAAAACTCTGGGTTACGGGTCATAATCCAATTGATAAAATTTATAGGATTATCGTAATACAGAGTTGGATTGTTCTGTTTTATAGAAAAGAAATTATCCGACCCTTTCTCGAATGATCTTTTCAATCTTTCAAAGTCTTTATCGTGATAACTGTTATGGATTCCGTACGGATCCTCTTTTAATGTGAAGTAGTCCAGAATCCACGAGATATCAGCAAACATCTTTTCCCCCTTTCTAAAACACGAGTACAATGAATACATCACCATTTTGTACATATCAAACCCTTTACATGTGATGGTGGGTATAATACCAAACTCGGGCATGTTTTTTACTCCAATAGGAATTCCATCAAGTATAAAGTGTGAATATCCGTAATCGATAATTGTAGGAATTAGATCAGTCTCTATTTTGTAAGTTAAACCTCCAATACTGTACTCTACTACTCTAGGGGATGATAATGTTCGAAGAATAATATTATCAGTATGAAGATCATAGTGAATATATCCAATCTCTCGTTGAGCAATAGATAGAGTCAAAATCAACTGAATTATGTACGATATAAGTTTATTCATTCCTTCCTTATTTTTGATATCTTTTATGTAATCGTTTAATGTCACCCCTTTTATCTTTTCATAAACAACGTAGAACATACTACCCACTCCTTTGTCCTTTGTACAGAATGTGCTTTTTGAAACATTTTTATCTTCATCGAATACCAGAGGATTACATTTAAAGATTGCAAGTGTATATGCAAAATTGGGGATAAACTTCCTGAGTTTATTGATACCTATAGTTCCAATAAAATATTCAAATAGAATATTAAGGTTATCCTTCATACGTCTTGCAGTTTTAATAACAACCATATCGTCTATGGTTTTGAAATTAGAAAAAAGAGCATAACCTTCAGTTGTGTTTATTTTCGAAGCCATTTTCAATGACGATAAAAAATTAGAGATAGATGTGTCTAAATACGGAATATTAAGATCATCCTTTATCAATGGTTTGTCTGACTGTTGTAGAAAAATCATATTAAACATGGATTTAAGTATGTCCAATTGTGATCCATCCATATATTTCTCCTTCAAAATTGTATCAACGATTTTTTCATCTATGGTATCGGGAGTGTGTTCGTCTTTATCGGTTACTATATTGATATTCTTTTCCAGGGAAAGAGTTTGGAAAATTATGTTCCAAACGAAATCGTTGTATTCAAACGTCATCTTCTTACGTGAAAATATTATTAACTAACTTAGTTAATAATATTATATCAATATTTTTACTTGTTATACGGTATCTGTTTTATCGATCACCCCAGATGTTGGTTGGAAACATACAGAACAGACCTTGATATGAGAATAACCGGTTTTTATGGATTTTAAAGAGAGGGTCTTCCCGCATATTCTACATGGTCCGAAACAAGAAAGACAAGAGAACAAGATACTTTTTAATCTATTCAAGAACGACATCGGATGTATTGGTGTATGGTATACTTTAGATAAAAACAGTTTTTAGTCAATCTCCTCGATATTGGTTTTACTGGAAGAGGTCGTGTGAGCATCGGGTGTATCGGTATATGACAGAATCTCATTGTATTTATCAGTATATTCCTGAAGGGTTCGATCGGCAGAATTCATCCACGATTTACAGTCCTCCATCTTTTTCTTAAGACCGTCGTCCTGTGTACTGGATTTACTATTGATAACCTGTTCAAGACGAATTTTAGACATCTCAATCTGATCTTCATTCTTAAACTTTTCAGCGTCCTTAATCATCTTCTCAATCTGTGCTTTAGTAAGACGTCCTGCGTCATTCGTGATAGAGATTTGATTAGTCTTTCCTCCAGACTTCTCTGTCGCGGAAACGGTGAGAATACCGTTCGAATCAACATCAAAAGACACTTCAATCTGGGGAACTCCTTGAGGTGCAGGAGGAATACCAGACAGCTCAAACTGCCCAATAAGATTGTTATCTCTAGTAAGAGGACGTTCACCTTCAAAGATTCTGATAGACACAGAAGACTGATTATCTTTGTAAGTCGAAAACACCTTAGTTCTTCTAGAAGGGATAGTAAAGTTACGATCAATAATGTTTGTCATGGTCTTTCCATCAGTCTCAATCCCCAGAGAAAGAGGGACGACATCGATGACGAGTCCAACCGAAGTATCTGCAGTTCCGTTAAGAATGGCGGCCTGAATAGCTGCGCCATAAGCAACTGCTTCATCAGGATTGATTTTAGTAGACAGTTCCTTTCCGTTAAAGAATCTACTAAGAAGTTCTCTGATTTTAGGAATCCTAGTAGATCCTCCTACAAGAACAACTTCGTGGATATCACTCTTTGACATTTTCGAATCCTTAAGAACTTTCTCAACGGGTGCGATAGTTGTGTTAAAATAGTTGCAACACATGTCTTCAAACTTAGCTCTGGTGATAGATGAAATAAGATCGATTCCATCAAATAGCGAGTCGATCTCTACATTCGCAACGGTAGTTGTAGAAAGTGTTCTCTTCGCTCTCTCACATGCAGTTCTAAGTCGTCTAAGAGCTCTATCAGATGTGGAGATATCCTTCTTGTGTCTCTTTTTAAACTCATCGATGAAATACTGAACCATACTGTTATCAAAATCCTCTCCTCCCAAATGTACATTTCCATCTGTAGATTTTACCTCATATACTCCCCCCTCAATCGTCAGAAGAGAAACATCAAACGTCCCTCCTCCAAGATCAAATACAAGAATATTCTTTTCAGATTCTCCAGTATTAATATGGTCAAATCCGTAAGCCATGGCAGCTGCAGTAGGCTCGTTAAGAATACGTTTAACATTAAGACCGGCAATAGTCCCTGCATCCTTAGTAGATTGACGTTGAGCATCATTGAAATACGCAGGGACGGTAACGACCGCGTCAGTTACACTTTCACCAAGATATGTTTCAGCGGTCTCTTTCATTTTAGTAAGAACCATCGCAGAGATCTCTTCAGGTTTAAACCGTTTAGTATTCTCTTTATAAGTAACTTCGATAACAGGCTTTCCGGATTCGTTAACCACCTTGAACGGCCACAGTTTCATATCAGACTGAACGGACGGTGTTTTGAACTCGAGACCGATTAGACGTTTCGCGTCAAACACGGTGTTTGACGGATTCATCGCAGCCTGATTTTTAGCAGACTCACCGATCAGTCTCTCTGTGTCAGTAAAAGCTACATAAGATGGAGTGGTACGATTTCCCTGATCATTACTGATAACTTCCACTTTATTATTTTTCATAACCGCGACACAACTGTAAGTCGTGCCGAGATCAATACCGATGCTGTATTTGGAGGAAGAAGACATTGTGATGATATAGAATACTATATAGTATTCTATATCGTTTAAACTCATTTTTAATAAACATCGTTTAGTTATACATATCCCTCCAGGTTGTAAACTCGGGGAACGACTCGTTAAACTGCTTAACATCACCCCCTATTTTAAGATAAAGTTCTCTTCGAGTTAGAAAATGTTTAAACAGTGTGTGCATCTTATCAAGGAAATCAAACACGATCGGAACTGCATCTTCTCGTCTAAACACTCGTCCTACATACTGCTCTATACCCTCCTGTACATCACTTGCTATAATCAATGCATCTAATCTAGGATGATCAAAACCTACACCTGTTTTTGAGTATGTGGAAATCAGAATACGACTTTCATAGTTGAATGTCTTACCAGTCCCCACAAAGATATCTACATCTTCACCGCACGATCTAAGTCTCTTTAACAGTATATTCGATTGATCAATTCGTTTGCATAAGATAAGAAAAGTTCTGGTTTTGAAATACCGTACCGTATCAATGATGAGATTATTTCTATTATCATCGAGAGATTGACTCTCCAAAACAGAGTTCCAGTCCAGTCTTCCTTGAGCATTCTGTTGCGATTTCGGTTTAAATCCTGTATGATAAACATACGCGTTGAAAAGGCGATGTAACTTTCTTACTATTCTCTCTTCTCCAAAATACAGATCCAATATCTTTCCCATTCCATCTGTTCTATCAGGAGTTGCTGTGAGACCGATAAGATACTTTGGTTTAAAATACAGAAATGCACGAGACATATTCTCTGTACAGATTGTATGAGCTTCATCTACGATAAGAATCCCTACATGATTAAAATCGTCCATATCCCTCTTACTCACATTAGACACATTCATAATATAGAAATCCGCCTCGGGATCGATAGGTGTATTTCCATTTAACACCTGTACTAGAGCTTCTGGACATACTTTATGAATAGAATACTCCCATTGATCGATAATATTTATTCTGTGACAAAGCACACAAACTTTATACTGTAATATCGAACATATAAAGATAGCAAAGATTGTTTTTCCCATACCACATGCAAGACTGATAAGAATACTTCTTGTTCTGTTTAAGATTTCATAAGCGATAGGTTTAACTTCATTCTGTATAGAGTTTAGTGTTCCATCGAACGTGTATCCCGACGCTTTAGGATAAAAAATATCTCCATTGGGAAAAGCAGTCTTAATCTCCTTTTGTAGATTTCTAAAAACATAAGAGAAAGGAAATAGAGCATAGTGTCTCTTTGTCTCATCTTCGACTTGATCAAACGCTTCAAAACATAACACCGATTCCTTTTTCCCGTACTGTGTTGTATTGGGAACAACTTCTAATTCGGAAACAATCTTTTTACGAGTTTGAAGATTCAAACGTTCTAAGTCCAAAACACAAGACATCTTGAGAGTTATAATATTACCTAGGTAATATTATAAACTGGTTATCAATTTCTTTTATCTCTTTTCAATCGTTCTCTTTTCAATCGTTCTCTTTTCAATCGTTCTCTTAGTCATCATAGTCATTTCCGTAGTAGTTATTATCATCGTAGTCACTCCCATCGTCGTCGCCATACTCCAAAAACGGGTCATGTACCAGATTGCTGTAATCATCGTAATCACTCTCTGCGTAGTAAAACCGATCAGGATCGTAATCATAATCATCAAACCCGTACGTATCATAATCGTCTAGTTCATCTAGATTCTCATACTTATTATCCCGATCCTGTTTCCGATTCAGTGTTCTTTGTCTTTGTTTGGATTTTCTTTCCTTGTTTTTCTTCGTCGGTCCCTTCTTCGTCGGTCCCTTCTTCGTCGGTCCCTTCTTCGTCGGTTTCTTTGGTCGAAGAGGAACACTCCCAGACTTGATGGAACAGGTAGAGAGGTCCTGTTTAATCTCTGGTCTCTCGACTATACTCGGATTGTAGGTGATGCTTGATGCGGCCGGTCCCACATCTTCGGGTTGAGTGAAGAATCGAACCGTGTAGGTGGTAAAAGGGTTGATTCCTTTTGGTGAGATATAGATGCTGCGCTTCCTGTTCCACCAGATTGGGTATTTGGTGTGAAATATGGACTTGTACTTGCATCCATTATACGTAAACATGTCACGCATAGTCGAGTAAGTCTCATCGCAGCCCATCACCATCTGGATGACATCAGTAGGAAGGTTGGTTGTCTCGTGTAGCATTTTGTATTTGTACAGAACACGATCGATCTTTCTATGATCGTAAGTAGACGGAAGAGTTGCGTCTCCCATCTGTTTGAACCATCCGTACACTTCACACGCCTTATCGTAGACGGACTCTCCGTACGCGTAGACAGCAGGGAGGATGGAGGAAAGAAACATCTGGAAGATCTGGAAGTAGTTGGGAGGTAAAAGTTTGTTGAGGATGTAGAAGAAGGTGTAATTTCGTACTGTTGTATGTATTTTATTCACTTTTTACGGAAGAGAGTCTATAAAGTCTTGTTTATGATCTATCGTCCGTGAAGGTTTTCTAAACCATTCTATGATAGATTGAAACATAGGCCAACAGCATTCTTCTTTTACAGGATTAGGTCCTTCTACTAAAATATGTTTTGGATACAGTTCGGTATCAGAAGACCATTTCCCCACAAGACTTCTCTTTACTATATGTTCTCCGTTTACGATAGTGAATGTTTCATTATTCGAGATATAGATCTGGTTCTTTGTTATGTTTGTAGTATCGAACGGATCGATCAATGTACTATGTTCTAATTTCGGAATCTGAGATACACAATCTATATATCCGATCCAGATGTTAGAAATATCAGAAAGAGGATTTTTTAAACGGATAGTTGTTCCTCTATTATCTATAACGATAACAGTTCCTAGATAAGATTTCCTTTTTATTACACTGTTATCTGGATCGATTATCGAAAGTTCTTCATTGAATACAATACAAAGATAACATTTCTTTGTTGATTTAGTATATGAGATTATATAATCCGTTCCTTTCTTATACTGCTCTGTATCGATATCACAATCTATAAAAGGTTCAAATGTTAATGATGTTACATTATATATTATTTCTGGATCGAATATATCCATAATATATTATTTATAAATAATATATTATATAGGTTTAATTAATTTAATTGTAAAGAGTATAAGTTCCGGTAGCTCCATCAAGACCTCCGCTAACAGAGAGCCATTCTAGATATACAGGTGTGATTTTTCCAACAGGGACAGTTGCACCGGTATAAGATGGTCCAGCTGCGTCAACCACTCCACCGTTATAAGCAATAATTGCGGTACCGTCACCTCCAACCGTGTTGGACTTAATATAGGCAGGAGAAGTTCCTCGATTGACAACATTAAAAACAATCATATTTCCTGCTCTGGTCGTAGGCACTCCAGTATCAATGGATCGTCCAAATTCAGAGAGAAGAGAGGATGCAGTAGGAAGAGTGTAAGTCTGAGACGCAGTGACAGGGCTTACAATAATAGTGTGACCCAGAACGAGAGATGCTGGAATAGCCTTACCAGTTGCCCCAAGATCGTTTTTGAGAACAACACCCGAATGGAGATTAAAATTGTTGGATGGAGGATTCTGAACTACAGAATTTCGCACCTTGAAATTCGGTTTAGAGTTGACAGACGTTACAATTTGAGACATTTTAATATTTCACAAGACAATTATTTATTTCTACTTAAATCTGTATATCTTTGGTTATTTAGTATGTGCGTAAAGTTGATATGCTTTATTGATGAATTACGAGAGAAAGTAGAAAAAAACGAACTGTCGGATGAAATGAATTCGCTGTTGGTTGAACTGTTTCTTTCTTATGAAACTGAGAAGACTGGGAAGAGATTAAATATAAAAGAGTATATGAAGTATGTCACTCTGGGGTGGTATATCTACAGTATGAAGGTGTAATTTTATTATCGTTTTGGATAATAAAATAGTTATAAGAATAATTTACTCGTCGTTCTTCGACTTCTTAGCGGAACGACGCTTGGAGCTCTTCTTAGCGCTACGACGCTTGGAGCTCTTCTTAGCGCTACGACGCTTAGCGGAACGACGCTTAGCGGAACGACGCTTGGAGCTCTTCTTAGCGGAACGACGCTTGGAGCTCTTCTTAGCGCTACGACGCTTAGCAGAACGACGCTTGGAGCTCTTCTTAGCGCTACGACGCTTGGAGCTCTTGCGAGTAGACTTCTTGAACTTTCCCTCAACCGAAAATCCCGATTCGAGTAGATACTTTTTGCACATGGTCGCTTTCTTTGGCGACGGCATTGTTGATAGATTTAATATAAGATATGAAAAAAGTTTTATTAAATAAAAGTTCTAATTGTCTAAAGCCAAAAATTACAGTTCGGAAATTAAGTTAATGTATTTAATATTTTTTCAATCAGATCTTTTGTAACTGTTTAGGATCGAGAGCAATTCCACAATAGTTTGTCACAAGAGATTTGTTAGGATCGTAGATCCCTAGTTTATACGCTTTTGTCAGTAGATGTTCAAACATTCCTCTGAATTCAGGGGTAACATGTTCTACATCAATCACATCTGTTAATGCGTGACTACATTCATGTATCGCTACATACATCAGCATGTTGTAGTCGTAGTAATTACCTTTCTCATCTTTCAAACATAAGAATATCTTGGTCTTGTCTTCGGTGTAACTTTCATCAGATGAAAAAAAGTCGATATGTGAAATTTTCGGATCTAGTAGACTCACATCGTACTTTATTTTTCGGATTAAAGGATCTTGATATGTTCTCCTTTTATATTTTAGGTTGTAGAACCCAATACTTATAACGATCAGTAGTGATAAGAGAAGAATTAGATCCATATTACATTCATAAAATATTATAAAACTATCAGAGATACATTTTGTTATTATCGATTTGATTCTTTTTTATTTTTCTTTCATAATCAATAAAGGATGCTCAATTCTAGAACAATTCTGATCGGACTATTGATAATTCTTGTTGGTGCTCTAATCTTCTGTAACTGTAATAAGAAGAAGGAGAATTATGCGGATGTCTTCTATAACAAAGGTCTAGACTCATCGATTCAAACCCGGCCCTCTTTTAATTCTAATCTCGATCCTAACAATATGAATCTACGAACTGATCCTTACGCTTACGGAGGATATATTAAAGGAAATGCACCTAATGTAAATAACCTTGCAGCTTCAAATATGAGAGAGGGATTTGCTCCTCTTCAGACAGAGGCTAAACGTCCTAATTCTAACGATTTTGCATCTATCGGGAACGAAGGAACCGCTCAAGCTACGAAGATGAACGCATCAGCGACGGCTTATAAAGCATCTCTCAATAACTATAACCCCAATACTCTTAAATACACTGTCCCTCAGGATCTTCTACCCGCCCCTGATATGAGACAGCCTCTTGCTCGTGACCCCTCTGATCCTTCTAACTTTATGTACGATCGTACAGTATTTGCTCCCCTGAAAAAGCGCAACCACAATGAGGCAGACCGTATTAGAGGAGATCTCGACATTGCTCCAGTAAAGACTGGTTGGTTCGATATTGCAACCGTTCCTACTGTTGATCTTGTAAAAGGATACTTTGGATACTATAACGATATCCAAGAATATCAGGATCTACAAGATATTGCGTACACCCGCGCCCGTAATTCTGGAGAGAGCGCTGGAACCGCTCTTGAAAATCTCACATCTTCAATGAACAAGGAGATGCTTAAACCTCGTCTCGCGTACGCTACTCAACCGAAGCTTGAAACATCTCCTGATAATGCTTGGGGACAGAAACGAGCATTCAACCTCTAAAATCTCTTTATATAATTTTTTTATATAAATATTACCCGAAATAATTATTTTATCCTATTCTATTAAGAATGAAAATACCTCCTCTTTGGATTTGTGGACTTGTTATCGTTATTCTTCTTGCTCTTCTGATATATATCACAACTCATCAAACAACTAAAGAGAGTGTGTCCAGGTTCTATCATCCTGAACCCAAAGCTATGTTCACTAGACTTGTATCTGAGTTTGGACATCCTCAGATAATGATAAATCAGAGGAAAGGATTTGCTATGTGGTTCCCTTCGAAATCGAACCCGAAATCCCCTTATGAATCGATAATCCTAAAGGATGAAAAAGTACAGAGATACGACGACGGAGAAATAATAAACAGTTTCCTATATACTACAATCATAATTGATATTCCCGAAGAGAGAGTGGCTGATATTGTTAAGATCAGTAAATATATGTATTACGATAGAGAATCTAAAGAGCTTACTGTAAGAGGAAACACCTTTATAGGAAATAAACATATTCTATATGCAGTTGTAAGTCTATTGAATTTCGATTTTACAATTGAAGATGCTAGAGCTCTTATAACACCCGATTGGTTTGAAGGTGTTGTTAGTGGGACAGTTCTATCAATACTTTCCGACGAAAGCAAGATAGATTCATTTATCCTTTCCGCGATAAATAACACAGTTCCAAAAAGAGAATTTATTCTTGTTTAAAATAACAGTTTATCTACAAAATATGGATGAACATAAAGAACCTGCAAAAGTAAACACGGTTCCTATAGAAGATGAAAGAAAACATCAAAGCTACATCGATTCCCTTCAACAGCAGGTCGAATACCTAAAAGCAACATCCCCTGAGAAATACAAGAAATATCAGGCGATCGGAGATTCTCTTATGGCTTGTACATACGAGCCTGTATCTGGAGACGATGATGAGGGTGATAAGATTAAAGCTCTTACTCTGTTAAACACTGTGAAAGATTACAATATCGAAGATGATCTTTCTGAAACTGAACTGAATCTGTTAGTGAAAGTGTATGGTGTTAACTGGAGAAAACTACTTGAATAAATTTTAAATACTTGTATTTAAAATTATATATTTCCTTTTATTTCTTTACCCTTACCTCATTTCGGTCGTCACTTCGTTAGTCACTCTTCTTGACGTACCCCTTGTTTTTCTTTTTCCATTTGTTCTTCTTATACAGGTCTTCATTCTTATACTTTTTAGCCCAATTTTCACCCTCCTTATTATACAGTAGAGTTTTTACCCTGATAAACGTCTCATCGTGTTCATCATTACTTTCAAGATACTTGGAGAAGTTATAAGTAAACACATCGTGGACCTGAATATCTTCCTGATCTTTAAACGGTACCTTCAGATCGTACTTTACGTCCATAAAAGATCCAGTTCCAGACCAATCCTCTTCCTGATCAACAATCGAAAAATAGACAAACTCATCTTCCATCAGACATAACACCTTTTTTATTTTTCGACTGTTTCCAAATTCACACCCGGGAGAGTCACAATGAGGACCGTGACCTCTTCTATCATCAGTAGAATCGTATTTATCAACTATAACTATAGTTCCTGCACTTACCATCGCATTGAGATAGTCATCACACGATGCATTCATGAAGGACATTTTTGAGGACACCCAGAATATACAACATTAATTATACTCATATTAAATTCATTTTTTTAGAAATCTTCATTATCGAACTGCTGAACACTCTCTTTCTCCTTCGGATTGCGTTCGACAACGTTACCGATTCCTCTATTCTTAAACACAGCATTAGATGTAGAGAATCTCGGGTCTTCTGGTATGTTATCAACCTCTTCCTGAATCTTGGGTAACTGTTTAGGAATCTGCATCTTCATCAGTTTATTAGTATCGGTCATCAACCCAAAGTATCCAGTTCCAATACCGACATGTTTAGCTGTAATGATATTCGCGCTAACAGTTGTAAGATCATCTGTAACTCCTCTAGCCGGAGCATCCAACATATTTTGATGTGACTGCTCGAATGATGCAGGAGTAAGAACACCGACAACACTCTTACTGATACCGTATCTGTTCACAGAAGTAATAGTACCCGTACTGGTCATTGAGTCCGCAAGTAGAGTAGGATGAACAGGATCGATAAATGTACCTCCGAACGAAAGAATAGAAGTGATCTCTGAAATCAGGAACCGACGAGCAGCTTCAACACCAAGAGTATTAAGAATCTCCCACATGTTGTTTGAGATAACATGCTTGAAATCCACTTCAGGAAGATTCATCACATCTCTCATGTTGGTTCCTGCAGTTTCAACCTCCCATTCCTTGGTTTTACTGTTTAGTTGATAATACACCTTTGTTATTCCCTCAATCCCTGTAAGCTTAATATTCATAATATAATCTAGAGCAACTCTCGATACAAACATAAACTCTTTATTCTCTTCTGTCACAATGGATTTTTTATTTTCATCTAGTTCGGTTTTCTTACCCTTCTTTTTAGAGATAATAATTTCGGGAGACTCCAGGTTTGAAGTTTCGATGTAGACATCCACAATAGCGATGTTATCAGGAGAGAACACACACTTACAATCCTTGTATTCATTCTCTATCTTTTTAGCAATCATCTCTGTGGTCAGTTTAAACTGGAACATAGAATATTTATCCAGGTTCAATCTGATACACCATTCACACTCACGATAACTAGTTGTGTAAAACATATCGAACAATCCATACCATACCTTGTCCTCGTCTGAAAGTGAGTCATAGTTTAGGTGTACTATCTTATGAGACGTAACGCATTGATCAACATATCGCTCTTCTAGCATCGGTCTACATTTATCCTTTACCTGCTGTAGATTCGTCAAGTCGGTTGACGATTTATTCAGCTTAACACTCAGTACGTTGGTCTTCTGGTTTTTTGAAGCGTTCAGGATCTCATCCAGACGCGGTACTCCGAGTGTTACGTTGGCGGCGGATATCCCACAGCTATGAAAAGTATCCTCGACGGAGACCCCATTAAACAGGGTAAATTTTCTGGTATCTTCAACCGTGAAATCGTATACGTACTTAGTAGTTGAATCCACTTTTTCGATAGATTTAATCTCATCAAAGAACACTTCAGAATCTATAGCCGCCATAATATTATCTTGATCATCCTCGGCAAGGCCATACAGATCTATCTTTTTTAGTACATCTCTATGGATATCACCCTTAATTGTTTCAGTGTTTACCTCAGGAATAATATCATATCTTCCATACATATACATAAATTTTTTCTGAGCAATTAAGCGAAGCTTTTCCTGTTTATATTTCAGAGTGAACGTAAACGAATTATAAAATTTATGAATATTTCCTGATCCAATACTCAACGACCAGGATCTTAAGATATTCTTACTTCCAACATTATTTTTCGTAGCATGGCGAGTATATTTCCTGGAAAAGATACCAAACATATTGAGAATACAGTTAATGCCGTCGATAAGCTTTTCAGAAACAGAACAGCATCCTATATAGTCCTTTGTCACAGTTCCATCCCCACTAAAGTATCCATCGATCAATCCCTTAAGAAACTCCTCGTTAGAGATATAAGCGAAATAGGGAACATATTTTCTATGAGAGTAGTTGTCACACATTTTAGTAAACAGATCGACCAGCATCGTCGAATGGATTCTAACATCAGTCGAAGTAGCCCCTGCAAAATTCTTATCAGTTTGACATTGGATATGGTACCCAAATCTATACTTATCACACCAGTTAATAATTCTCTCTCTGAAATCCGGATCGTTGTTACTGATGCACAACTGAGTCCCAGTATTCGTACAATGTCCCTCTGCAAGATACGCTCCGATCAAAAATCCAAAATCGTTATCAAGAGGAATTTTCTCAGGTAGACAAGTTTTTATAGCTTCATCTTTCTGTCTTTTATTTCTATGAAGAGTATAGATAAACCCGGGAAGAACATGTTCCTTTCCAATTAACTCTTTCTTCTTTCCGTTAAGAGAATCCATAGCTGCATCGCTTCTGCCAAAAGGTAGTGTAAACAAAACACCATGATTATCTCTCCACCATCCTGGATTTTTTGGATTTCCAGTATATCCCTCTTCTCTTTGTCTTCCATTCTTTCCATTCACTCTATAATCTTCCTTAATCTCTCTCGCCTTATGCAAGTCGGTTCCATACACATACACATCCTTAGGAAGATACTTATCCATACTGATCTCCTGCAGAGGATTCTCAACTTTAGGAAACTGGATTGTAACAGGTAGCCGATCCCCGATCTTGAGATCAGATCCGTTCACCGCAACGATCTTGTTATTCTTTCTCAACAGGAACGACTTAGACGCTGTAGCCGTAACAACTCTTCCACTCATAGTAGTCACCTTGAGAAGTTTAAGTTCTCCGTTAACATTGGGAGGCGGATGTCTAGTAACACCTTCAATCTTTTTCCAATGCATTTTTCCGTCTTCATCAACCGTCGGAATTTCCAGATCCAGATCCATAGTACTTGCGTATTCAGTTCTGTTCTCTGGATAGAAATCGACTTCATCAGAATTCTCTATCATATTATCGATGTACTCCCCGATTTTAACAACAGTTACATCATCCTTATTCTTAATCATAACAAGCTCTTCATAATCGACCGAATTCAGAGTAAGTTGGGTTGTGGGTTCCCCTAATGCGAGTGACGCGTCCGCGCCGACCGATGATCCAGGATCGATTTTAGATGAATGATACATCTTCTCCATCTTTGCTTTGAGAGAGGGAATTTTACACGGATAGATCTCTATTTTCTCCATCTGTTTAAGGAGACCCGTTCTTGTCTCCTCAAGTACTGCGATAGACGTCTCCCAATCTTTAGTTTCATCAACCTTGAGGAAATCAAGGATATCGTACTTTTCATCTTCTGTAAGTTTTCTTTTTTGTTCGGTAATCAGAACAGGGGATTTAATAACTTCAGGAACAGGGGCTTTGATGGGTTGTTCATCTTCGGAATCGGATTCCTCGCGTTTCTCGGGTTCCTCGTCACTCAGAAACTCAAGTTCAGAATCGGAGGAATCGGAATCAAACTCGATATTCTTCTTGGGAGGCATACTCGACCGTGTAGACAGTATAAGGGAAAGTAGTGAAGGAAAGTGTATTTTTACTTTCTTTTACTATAGAATTCAATTTTAAAGTGTGATAGATAAATTTATACTGTTTTCGATATCGAAGAGACATACTTATCCCAGTAGTAGTACAGGTAGTTGTCGTAATCCTCAATTTCGTCAATCTCTTTCGGAATCTCATTGTTAGAGTATCGGTTTACGAATCTACCGTTCCCGTCGTACTCAATACCGTCGATACTCTGAATCCGCTTCATACTGAAATGAACATCTTTTGATATCTGTATTTTCGTAAGAAGACCGATCTGTATCAGACTGTAGAGTTCTCTAGCTGCATCCCAAGACAGTTGATGCTTAGATCGCATTCGTAAAACAAATTTAATCAGGAATATTTCCCTGATATTCTTCTTACGGATCTCAGTCCAAGATGTCTTATTCGTTATGTCATCCTTATCTTTAGGATTGAAGGTTTTCTGCTTTTCTTTATTGTCCGCAATAGAACACAATGCAGTATGAGTCATTAGTAACTCTTTTAATTCTATGAACACGTCCTGACTGTCCCCTTTTATAGGAATAACATAAGAGAACGGTTTCTTTTTATTTGATGCGTAGATTGTGTTTCCTGAGATATAGATACAGCTAGGACATTTCCCGTAACTTAACTGTTCGAATATATCCTTCCAAAACTCATCGTTTGTATAACTGCAACAGTCTAAGAACACACTGTATAACACTAGATTTTTCCCATTCTTGAAAACCTGGGTATCAGCCGAATTCTTCTTACTAGATGACATTTATTAAACAACCGTCTTATATATTATATAAATCAACTTTAAAATACATATCTGAATCTTAAATACTATGAATTCCCCGAAACTCGCTCTGGTTATGATGGTTAAGAATGAGGCAAAAAGAATCTTGACAACATTG
>Ga0157373_10001713_pt1 | contig 16673 bp, 14 predicted proteins | sample C65metaG_FD_113460 | JGI IMG/M metagenome (GOLD analysis project Ga0157373, IMG submission 113460) | Corn rhizosphere microbial communities from Kellogg Biological Station, Michigan, USA - C6-5 metaG | ecosystem: Host-associated > Plants > Roots > Rhizosphere > Soil | place: USA: Michigan... | reverse complement strand
ATCTTTTTTCCGGCGGCGCCAGTCATTCGTCGGGCGTACTCGGACTGCGCTGGCGACTCTTCGACTTCGGGCGCATCAACGCCCAAATCGACCAAGCCAAGGGACAGGAAGCCGAATCCCTGGCCGCTTACCGTCAATCTGTGCTGCGCGCCACCGAGGATGTCGAGAACGCGCTCTCCTCACTGGTTAATCGGGACGCCCAAGCAACCACCCTCATTGGAGGCGAGACGTCTCTGACGCAAGCGCGCCAATCGTCGTTCACTGCTTATGAGAAAGGCACGGCCAGCTTGATTGACGTCCTGCACGCTGACGAGACCCTGCTTCAGGCTTCCGACGCTCGGGCGCAGGCACAAACCGAGTCGGCACGCGCGGCAGTCGCCGCGTTCAAGGCGCTGGGCGGCGGCTGGCAGCCCTCGGATAGCCGACTGACGAGCCGATGACACGGGTGGTTTTCGAGATTCAAACAAGGGGTATGCAAGATGACAGTGAGAGAAAATTCATGGGTGCTCATTACCGGAGCCTCCAGCGGATTCGGCAAGGAATTTGCCCGACAGTACGCCGCAAAAGGGAAATCGCTGATTCTGGTGGCCCGCAGGCTGAACGAGCTTGAAGCACTCGCGGACGAATTGCGTAGTCGTTTCGACGTCGACGTGATGGTGCAGCAAGCAGATCTTTCATCAATAAATGTGATTATCGATCTGCATCGGCGCCTGCATGACAGCAATACGGTGGTCGATGTCCTGATCAACAATGCGGGTTACGGCTTGCAGGGAGCATTCCTGGATGAGCCCCTCGAAAGCTCCCTGGCGATGATCGACCTGGACGTCGCCAGCCTGACCGCCATCACTCGTCTGTTTGCAGAGGACATGCGGGCCAGGCGCAAGGGGCATATTTTGATGACGGCCAGCCTGCTGTCCTACCAAGGCGTGAAGAATTTCGCGGTTTACTCTGCCGCCAAGGCTTACGTACTCAGATTCTCCGACGCACTGCATCGTGAACTCAAACAAGACGGTGTGGTGGTCACAGCGCTTTGTCCAGGGATGTCGGATACCGGGTTTGCAGCAAGTGCCAAACAAAAGATAACACCGGTCTTGAAGAGGGTCATGATGCAACCTGAGCTTGTCGTTCGAGCAGGGATACAAGCGTTGCACGCGGGCCGTATGAGCGTCGTGCCGGGCTTTGGCAACAAGGCTATTGCGGTCTTGACCTGGGCCACCCCCCGTCGACTTCATCAGGGCCTGATGTCGCGCGTAATGGGTGTTTGAGCGGACCAGGCAATGCCCCCGACGACGGATACCTAATTCAATAGGTATCAGCTCTCAGGCCCCGCAGTGAGTCAGAATCGATAACTGACAGAAGTCCCCAAACCACTCGCGCTATTTTTATACTTCGAGCTGTAGGCGCCTCTTGAGGCGGATACGTCATTGACCTGTACGCTTTCCTCCCATAGGTAGGAATACGCCACATCGATCGTGACATTCTCTGCCGGCGTCCACCCTGCCCCGACACTGATGACTTTCCGGTCACCGGTAGGGATTCGCGGCCCACGGTTGACGTTGTTGGCGGGGGACTGGTCAACCGAGAAGCCGGCGCGAAGAACCCACTGATTGTTCAGCTTATACGCCGTGCCGATAGCGTGCGCCCACGTGTCGTGCCAATTCTGCTCCTCGGTAATGCGACTCAGTGTTCCGCTCAACGCCGCAGGCAAACCACTGTTTTCGAACACCAACTCTTTGAAGCGACTCCAGCGCGTCCACGTACTCCCCAGGTAGAGCGTCCAGTCACTGTTGAGTTGATGAGTCACGGAAAAATCGACTGATTCCGGGGTGTCCACATCCAAGGAAGCGTCATAGCTCGTACCGCTTACACCCAGCACACTGAAGATGCCGTCGGTGAGCTTGGTCTTGGCATCCAGCTGGTAGCTGACCTTGGAGTGATAGGTCAGACCCAACCGAGTTCGATCTGTCGCTTGCACTAGAATACCCGCGTTAAACCCAAGCGCCGTGTCGTCGCCGGTGCTTTTGAGTTTTCCGTCATTGCGGCCTGGGCTGAGTGGATTGAGCACCATCCCGGAAAGCTCACCACTGATACGGTTGATGGTCGGTCCGAAACCGATCGAGACCTTGTCGTTGAACGCATAGCTGATGGTGGGCTGAAACGTAAGGGTCGTGACCTCACTTTTGTTGGCGTAGTAGCGGCCGGCGAACCCACTGCCATAATCGGTCATTAGCCCAAACGGCACATAGAAACCCACACCGAACGCCCAATGCTCATCGATGGGTTTGACGTAGTACCCCATGGGCACTGTCGTGGTCGGCACCATGTCCCCGTCCTCCTGCCCCCCGAATGTGCTGCGCGTCTGGCTTATATTGGCCTTTGCGAAAAGCGTTGCCGCCCCGACGCTGGCCTGCTCTTTTTTCAAGCGAGACATACCGGCCGGATTACCAAAGACGGTACTCGCATCTTCTGCAGATGAAGAACGGCCGGCAAATCCGGAGCCCATCCCACTGATGCTTTGTTCATTGAGAGCGAAACCGCTCGCGAACAGTTGAGTCGACGAGAGGGCCACAGCAAGGCCAAGCGGGGTCCTGCGCAGTATTTTTTTCATTATTAGGACTCGATAGATCATCGGGATAAAGCGGTAGAGAGCGTCACGCTGAGCTCGGGCTACCGGGAGGGGCCGCTGCGCAGATGTACGAAGATCGTGCGCGCCATGGCGATCCCTCCAGGATAGGTAAAGCATATTTATTCATGTGACCATTAATGTCAACAGTCACAAATTCGGCAAATGAACATGCATGGCTACGCGGCAAATGCTGCGCGGACAATCCACTCAGTTACGTAGTGAGGTTTGATACATGGCTGTGAATGCGGGGATCAGGCCCCGGATTTGAGTTAATACCGCGCCCCGGAAAATGGTGTCCACCCGGATAGGTGTTCACCATCATCTAAGCGTTGATATCAGAGCAAAGTGATAGAGATGACTAGCGCAGGCTCACGGCATCAAGCTACGCAGAATGAGATTGGAGGTGAGGACCGGAGCCAGCTCGACGAAGTCAAGGTTGTATTGCAAAAGCAACGGATTGACGAAAGGGCGCAGCGCAAGGTGGATCGAATCGACTGTTTCGTCCAAGGGTGTTTTGCGTTCAAATTCGCCGATTTCTCGGCCTTCACGCACAATCTGCAACACGAAGTCCCTGACCAAGGCATCATATTGCTGAGCGCAGGGCCAGTTCTCAGACGCTGCAAATGCGGCGATGTCATAGAGTTTTCGATCACTGAAGAACAAATTCACCCCGGTAGCGATCAGCGTTTTCACCAGGCGTCGAAAACGTTCGGTCGGCGAGATGTCCTCTGCATTAATGGCCTGTTCTACGGCCGCGATGATTTCCGCCAGGCAATTGCCACAGATAGCCTCACCAATCGCCTGCTTGGAATCAAAAAACTTGTAGATGTACGCCTTGGAAAACCCGATCGCTTTCGCCAGGTCGGAAACCGTGGTTTTGCTATAGCCGTATTGACTGAAGTGCTGATTGGCCGCCACGACGATCTGATTCCGGATTTCATGATCGGCTGGGCCACGGATGCTGGGGGAAGCTATGGATGTCTTGTTCATACGAGCTAGCTTACGCATCCGAAAAGCGCTTGACAACGAGTGACCAAATTATACTTTTGTCACAACCTCGCGATGATCAGGGTTGGTTTTAGGTGAATTGTCTCTACGCGGAAGGCCAAACACCTCCCCCATCAATCCCTGTCAGCTTGCCGGATTGCGTGCCGTGACGATCCACGTCGCGCCGTCGATCATCACCGACCGCTCGCCGGGTAGGCCCGCGAAGGCGGCGCGAACCGCGGCCCAGGCGCGGGCTCGAATGGCGTCGGGCTGATCAGCGAGCACAAGCGCCAGCGGCCCCCCCTCGAATGCCATCTTCACCGCGTCGTCGATCGCCGTGTCCCGCGTCACGCCCTCGCCGAACGGGATGGAAGCATCGAAGGGCGTGCTGGTGATATCGGTGAAGCCGGCCGCTGTCAGGATGCGTGCCACGCGCTCCCGGTCGCCAAACGAGAATGGGCCGGGCGCTTCGGGATCGGGCCGTGCGGTCAGCGGGAGGATGCCCTTGAGCGCGCCCATCGGCAGGCGCACCCAATCATTCTCGGCCACACCGCGCCAGCAGACGAAAGCGACCCGCCCGCCCGGCCGGAGCGCGCGTCGCATATGGGCGAACGCCCCTGTCGGATCGTCGAAGAACATCACCCCGAAACGCGAGAACAGGAGGTCAAACGCGCCCTCGGGCAACTCGGCGCTGCTGGCATCGGCTACCCGGAACCGGGCCGGCGTATCCTGTGGCGCCAGCGCACGCGCGCGGCCGATCAGCGGTTCGGATATGTCCACGCCCAGCACATGGCCGCCCGCGCCGACGCGGGCGGCCAGAGCCAGGCTCGACGCGCCCGCGCCGCAACCGACGTCAAGCACGCGTTCGCCCGTGGCGGGCGCGGCGGCGGCGATCGCGGCCTGGCCAAATACCGCAAACATGGCGTCGAGCCGGGCCTGGTTAGCGGCCCAGTACTCTCCGCTTTGGCCATTCCAGTCGGCAACCTGATAGGCATTTTGCTCTGTCATGACATCTCCTCGTTTTGATTCGTTTTTAACTAGGCCGTGCAAAAGCCGGGAACGGCGACCTTCTGGAACAGGTGTGGGGTGGCTACGACGGATGACGGATAGGCCGAAACCTTCGCGACAAATTCGGGACGGGCGAAGGCTTCGCGCAGCGTCTCGGTGGACTCCCACACCACATAGTTCAGGAAGATCGGGCTATCACCGATCGCTCGGTGCAGTTGGGTGGAGATGAAGCCAGGCTGCTTTTTCAGGGTTTCGCCAGCCGACTTGAAGGCGTCCAGGAAGCCCGCTTCATCGGCGGAACCGACCGTGAACATGTTGATAAGTACGATTGGCGCGGCCGAGATACCGAGTTGGCGCTCAAGCGGGAATTTTTCGTCTAACGGCTTGAATTTCTTTAGTACTTCCATGGTAGCAATCCTGTCTATTGTGAAATTTCAAACTGGCGTGATCGATGCTGCTTGATCTCAAACCAACATCGACTGCTGGGCGGAGATACCCGCCGTCGCGCCTTGCCATGATGCCGTGGTGACCGAGGGCATGAGGAGATTGGCTAGGTCGCCCGCGGCATAGATACCGGGCATGCTGGTTTCCCGGCGCTCGTCGACCTTTAGGGCTATGCCCAGGGGCGTATCGACCGTGGCGAGGCCCAGCGATTCATGCAGGCGTGCAGACGGCTTGTTGCGCGGATGCGCGAACAGGATGTCGACCGCGACAGGGGGGCCAGCGTCGAGCCTGACGATGGCGTTATGACTCTCGTCATGGTCGATTTCGGTGATCCGGCCATCGACGACAGAGATTCCGCGGTGTGCCAGATCGGCCCGGATGTCGGGTGGAATGTCGTGATCATTGGCGAAGACCGTTAACGTGTCGGTCCAGTCGCGGTACAGCCTGACGTAGTTGTGCGACGGCGGGCCGGACCAGACGAGGCCCCAATGCCGGCCGGCAACTTCAAAGCCGTCGCAATAGGGGCATGGCACGATGGAGGAGCCCCAGCCTTCGGCAAAGCCGGGAACTTCAGGCATCTGGTCGGCGACGCCATAACTCAGGATCAGGCGGCGCGCCCTGAGGATTTCGCCCTTGCCTGTGTGGACGGAGAAATCGTCGATGGCGCCGGAGACGCTCTCGGCCCGGGCAGTGACCAGCTGGATCGTGGGATAGCGCGCCAGTTGCTGCCGCGCCTCGGCCAGGATCTCCAGCGGTGGCTTGTGGTCGTGGCCGAGCAGGCCATGGGAGTGGTCGGCGAAGCGATTGCGCGGCAGGCCGGTATCGAGGACGGTGACCTTTCGGCGGGCACGGCCGAGTTGCAGGGCGGCGGCAAGCCCGGCAAAGCTGCCGCCGATGATGATGACGTCATTCATGGTGATGGGCTCCGCGCTGTGGATGGAGGGAGATTGGCTTGTACCTTTAAGATACTTTGAAGTACCATAATTCGAAAATTAGAATACTGTCAAGTACTGGAATTTTTATGACCGAAAACAGCCAGGCCCGTCGCGGCCGGCCCGCCAACGAGGCGCTAGGCCAAACGATAGCCGACGCCGCGTGCGAACTTTTTGTGGAATTGGGTTTTCAAGCGACGACCATGGATAAGGTCGCCAAGCGGGCGAAGATATCCAAGCTAAGCATCTATCGGCACTTCGAGAACAAGGAGGCGCTGTTCAGCGCAGCCATCGCGGCCCACTGCCAGCAGTTTGCACCACAAGCCCTTTTTGAAGGCGTCGGCGGTTCGACCGAAGATCAGCTCATGGCGGTGGGATCAACCCTGCTTCGCACGCTGTTGAGTCCGGACGTCCGCAGTGTCGAAGCGATGATCATGGCCGACAAGACGAATCAAAAGTCGTTAAGCAAGCGCCAATACGAAGCCGGCCCCGCCTATGTCATCGCCCAAATCGAGGCCTTGTTGCGTCAGTTGCACGCGAAGGCGGTGCTGAACGTGCCCGATCCTCTTCAGTCCGCCCGCTTGTTTGCCGCGCTCTTCAAAGGATCCGATCTCCTGATTATCGCGCGCTTCGATGAGGCGAGAGCAGAGGACGACAACGAAATCGAATCCTATTGCCGGTCGGCCGTCGCCATGTTCATCACCGCGCACGGCGGCAACGACCACGCCGGCGGATAAGCATTTTATTGCTCCAGGCAGCTTGGGTTGCTGATCCAGTATATGGAGGCGCACTGAATACCAGTCACGGCCACCCCGGCCAGCTGCAGAAATCGCCATTCGAGATCGCTCGAACACCCGTGCAATTGGGGGCAAAACTGGGGGCATAATTCGAGTTTTTCACGCTATAACTACCGCGCTAGAGCTTAGTCAAAATGTTTTTTGGCGACCCTGAGAGTCTTTAGGCGTCGCCGGGCAGGCTGTTTGGCTGATCATTTCTGGCCTTTCATAGACCACGGAGATCCATTCACTTCCAGACGATTGCTACATTGGGGGCACATCTAGGGGCATTCTTTGGATAGTTTGAAAAGGATGCCCCCAGGCTGAAGTCCAACAGCCACTTCTCGAAAAAGTCATACGCTGCTGCTCCCAAACCGCCGTCGAGCGCTATCCGATCACCTCAGAGTATGCCTTTTGCCCATCCTCACTAAAGGATCGATCAGACTTGATTTTATTTTGAGCAAAATTTGCTTCTGTTAACGTCCCTCTCTCTGCATTAGCAATGGGTACCTGCGCCTTTTGTACCAAATCAATCTACGAGATTAAATCTCCGGATTATTTTTTTAGACAAAGCACTTGCACTTTTCTCCATGGAAATAAAACATCCCTCAAAGGATCCACTAGTCAAAATCAAGGTATTGCCTTCATAACAAGCTGAAACCAATACTGAATATGGTCCAAATCTACGGGCTTCTTCTTTGATCCTCAGAGTTTTCAAGACGACACTCACAAACTCTTCGAACCTTTCCTCCTCATAATCATCGAAAAATATGAAATTATTAGTTTCAGAACTTGACTCGGAGAATCGAAACATAAGATTACATTCCCAACCCATCATTAACAGACGTTCGAGAAGACTGTGACTTTTCTATGATCTTCGACCACAATTCATCTCCTGATAGACCTTGCCCAGAATATTTATCCACAATTTCACTCCAAGTTCTATTTGGGTCAGTCTTATTCAAGGAGTCAGCCAATATCCTGTTAGACATTAACTCTCGTGCCGTTGACCTCAAATCATTTCTCATATCAAAAGCCTGCTTCGCCTGCTCTTCCAAGGAGGCGCTACTGTTAATTCGGGCTGGGATTTCTGCTTCTGTTCAAAATTTTCGCCTCCGAATCTACCGCTCTATTGAGCATTTGAGGGGGATTACTTCCTGTCGGTACAATCGTGCTTGGGAATGTCTCGGGGACCTCACCGACAAATCCTAACGCCTGCTGATCAGCAGTGGCTACACCAATACGGCTGGACGCTGCCATTGTCGGTTGAATGCCGGGAATGTCGATCTGTGCAACTCCCACGTTACCACTGGTCTTAGCGCTGCCTGTTAACGTGGCGCGCAAGTCAGCAACCTGCTGCGTCAGCGCTGCTTGCGTGTCAACCGACACGATTTCTTTTGCACCGCTTCAACCCAGCAACAGGACGTTTCCTCTTATAAATCACCCACTAGAAAGCTTCCACAGTATCGCGTAAGGCAGCTCATCATCAACAATATCATGCAAGCGAAAATAATAAACAGCCAATGAACTTTCTAAGCCCTTATGAACAAATGCACCATCAGACATAACACGATAAGACGCGTACTCCATAAACTTCTCAGAACCAAGAGAGCTAAGAGCTTTTTTAATCTGACTATAGGTCCCCCCCGCCCCAACCGGAAGCAACTCAGGCGGCGGCCGGCATACGGCCATGTCATCATTTTCAACATCCCTGTAGTAGGCTCTTCTAAATGCAGGCTCACTGCAAGCCCAGTAGAGGGATAGCAAACGAAGTTTTTCCTCTCCCTCATCAGAAAAAGCGTCAGCTAAAAAATACTGATCGTCTGAAATTTTGTATGCGCCGTCGTCCATAGCGATAACGCATTGCTCCCGTACATCAACGGCGTCCCCAACCTTTGACTTGCACAGCGATGACCATTCTTTCATCTTAAATACCTCAAGCCTATTGTGGCCATTTGAATATTCGGCCTTCGACCCTGCCAGCCTTAAGCGCACTCTCTGCGGCTGCTTTGGCCGATCCCTCCGGCATATTTTTAACAGAGTTTATGATCTCTGACTGCCAGGCCTGTAACTTTGAATCTGGCAAGGACGTCGGATAGCTTCCGCCAGGAGCACGATACTTGGCGTCCCAGACGATCACAGATCGCGATGATGGATCATACGTAATGTAATCTGCACCTGGGAGTGACGCTTTCCCAGGTCTGGAAATTGGTGTTTGCCCCGATTCAATAGCCTGACTCCAGCCACGAGCCTCCCCAATTGCACCGTTTAACTCAGAATATGGGCTGCGTCCGTTATTAACCTTTGCAAGAACTTCTGGCTCGGCCTGATTTATTACTTTGGGGCTCGTCTCCAAAACATTCCTTTCAACCAGCGTGCCTGCCTCTGAGCCAGTCAGCGCACTAGTTGCATTGGGATTTTTAGAGACAGTAGCTTTTGCACCAACTTAACTTACAAAAAAAATAACTATTCCGGCATATATGAAATCGGGGAAACATCAAAGCCGTTCCAAAACACTAATAATCGCCCACAACAAGAACACTTAAGTGCACTATTCATTTCTCGATAAATAGCCTCCGCGTCAACTAAGCCTTGGAATTTTTCAAATCCATCATCTGAAATCATCAGCCATTCAATTGAATTAGGTATCTCACCAAAATTTAACTTATTACCACACTTACAGAGAACTGATGGCAGTTTATTTTCCTATAATAACGACATCATTAATATTTTTTGCACCTGAGCCGTTAACTCTACGCAGTACATCTCCTAATTGCTCTCTGGTAACGGAGCTTTTCGATAAATCTAGGGCAACCCCCTCAGTCTGTGTATTTTTCTTCGCTATCGCAGAAATTATTCGGCCCGCGTTACCTGTTGTAGGCGCATATACATCGTAGCGAACACCGTCAACCAGAAGATCTGAAGTATTTCCTTCTGCTCGTGTACCAACAGGGCTGCGCAACTCAACTTTTTCACCTTGGGCCGCCATATAATATGCAGAATTTATCTCTGACTGAGTAAAGTTTCCATTTGGATCTATTCGAAGTACACCTTTTGCACCTACTTATAGAGCTGGAATTGATCAGAGGATAATGCCAACTGTGCAACTGTTCGCCCCTGCTCGTCACAAAACTCTATTTCATACCCCTCAACTGGCTGACCATAGATCTCAATAATCGCCCCCTTCATACCTGCCCGCAACCCCTCCTCCGGAATATCCTCGATTAACACAACCACATCAAAAAGCGAATAACCCACCTTATACTCCTTACTTGACATAGAGGGTCGTCATCCTAGGTGTGGCAGAACCCGGATCATATATCCAGCCTGTACGGACAGTTGCCGTATTACCGTTTGGCCCAGTTATTGGCATATCTATAGTTATACGCTGACCAAATTTATCAGAAGCGCCTAACTTCGCAGGATACAGCGTTGCACCCTCCTGTACTTTTGTTATCAAACTGGCAGCATTCGTTTGATTGTAGCCCAAGGCCGACTCAAAGACCTTTGCTTTGTTACCGCCAACAGGGTGCGCTGTGTTCAATGCATAAGATGTCACTTTGCTCGGATCAATAACCGCTTTTTCTGCATTTACCAACCGGCCAGATGCTTGGGTCTGAATGACAGCCTCTGCGTGAGTGTAATTTTTCCAGTTACCTGTCGGGCCTGCTAGAGGAGTCCGCGGCACGGTAGCAGCTACCTCGCCGGTTGCTTTTGCACCAACAGTATCACCCGACGCGATTTTCGTTGTCTATACGCGCAACGCCAGACGTGGCGCGGCCTGCGCGCCGGTCGGCCCAGCTGATGCGCGCTCGCTGCATAAAACCACCCCGACGCGGGTTTTCAGCCCGTCACAGCGCGCCCGGACGACCCAAATCAGCCGACGACAAAAAGCCCCTGGCAGTTCGGTGGCGAAGCCATCGGACGGCCAGGGGCCAACAAGCGCAGCGCGTTAGGCTTCGGGGTTCAAAGGGGTTTCCCCTTTGGTACGGTCGACTGGTTACGAATGGCGCAGCTCATTTGTAAACAGTCGGTAACGTGCCTCACCAGAAAGCCTGTGGGCTCTATGCCGGAGGGAAATTGCTCTGAGTTGCTCTAAATCGATCTAAGTCGCTCTAAATTGATCTGATTTGCTCTAAGTTTCTCTAATTTGCACTAATCCAACGGGGTATCGGGGCGCAGCCCTGATCAGGGTTTTGGGGGCACCGACTGCGTGCAGGCGGTGGCCACAAAACATTTCCTGTCCTAAAGATGACTCAGGTTTATCGACTCGTAGAGGCTGCTTTGGGTTTCAAAGGGCACCCTTTGGCACCGGATGTATACATCCTTAGCGTGCCTGTATTTTTTGCTGTTGATTGAGGCCGTTTCGCGGCCTGCGGGGCTGTCAGGTATTTGTAGGGAGGTTGTCAGGCATTTGTCATGGTTCTTGATGCTTGTCAGGCATATGTCAGGCGTTTGTCAGGCCTGATCGCTCTCTTCGTACGCTTCGGCGTCCAGAGCGGTTAACAGAGCCTCGACGGGGTCATCAGGAAGGGGTTCAGCCATGGTTTGGCTGGCGGTGTTCTGACGTTGCAAACGTGCCGGATGGGTCGCGGTATGAATTTCCTTGAGCGCGCGGATACTGACCTGGGTGTAAATCTGCGTGGTGTTCAGGCTGACATGCCCGAGCATGGCCTGGATGAAACGAATATCGGCACCGTTCTCCAGCATCAGTGTGGCCATGGTATGGCGGAACAAATGGCAACTGCCACGCTTACCAATGTTGGCTTTTTCGATGTGTTCGCGCACCAGTTGCGTCAGGCGGTTGGGGCTAAATCCTTCGCCCTGCTGGGTCAAAAACAAGGTGCCATCGTCCTGACCCAAGACAAAATGGGGCCGCACGTCGTCGCGGTATTTGGTGATCCACGCCAAGGCCCGCTCGCCAATGGGAATCATGCGATCTTTTTTGCCCTTGCCCTGGCGAATCATCACCGTGCCGCGCTCGTAGTCGATGGCGCTCCAGCTCAGGCCGATCAACTCCATGCGGCGCATGCCAGTGCTGTAAAGGGTTTCCAGCATCGCCCGGTCGCGGATGCCGGTCGAGGTTTGGGTGTCTGGCACATTGAGGATGCGTTCGGCTTCGTCGCTGCTGAGGATGTGCTTTGGTAAGCGCTGTTCCATCCTCGGTAGATCGAGGTCGGAAGCCGGGTTGTACAAGATGCGATTGGTTTTGGTCAGCCACTTGAACCACACCCGAATCGGAGTGATACGCACCGTTTGGCTGCGCGCTGACAACGCTTCGCCGTCGGCTTTTCGATACAAAAAAAGATGACGCTGGTAGCGCTCTAAAATCGGTCGGGTTATTTCTTGTGGCCGGGTCAAACCTCGTTCATCACACCAGCGGATAAACGCAATCAGCAGGCTTTCGCGGTTGCCCACGGTGCGCTCGGAATAACCACGTTCGCGCTGGTATTGCAGGAACTGTTTCATCTGAAAATACAGGCTGCCGGGATCGCCCAGCCGGCCGATAATTTGTTCCGAAACTCGCTGCTTTTTGCTCTCGCCTTTTTTCGGCATAACCACCTCGACTTAGACGGCGCGGGACAACGCGGAGTGGTTTTTTTGTGGTGGCTGGATCAGTGGTTTTTGATTCAGGCCGACCGCTTCGGCCTCAACACCAGAAACGGCGTGGCTTTGCGCATGGTTGAGGGTGTCCGACTGAGTACCGACCATGGCCCGACCTGAGTCCGACCGTTTTTCTGAATCCCCCGACCGAGCGGATGTGTTGTCGAGTTGGTCGGCATCGATCAGGCCCATCAGGTGCGGTTGATGACCGCTTTTTCCGTCATACGTCAGGGTGTATTCATGGGCCAAACCCTTGCGGTGCAGCAGCAAATATTCCAGCTCGGCCAATCGGCCCAGATGGATTTTTAACTGAGTATCACCCCAGCCGGTGGCTTCGCGCACGTCCTTGCGGCCAAAGCGAAACTCTTTTTCTTTGAGTCCCTGCGCCTGACTTCGGGCCTCGACCCAGCCTTGCAAAAGCTCCAGCAACCGCCGCGTTTGCGGCGGTAGTTCGTCCAGGGTGCGCCCAAGAATGTCGTGGGCCAGCCGATTGGCCAACACGATGTCGCCCTTCGTGACCTCGATGTAAGCCAACGACTTGCCTCGGTGCTCGATGTGTTTGACCGGGCGTTGATGCTGATGCAGCAAGGCAATGCAGCGAATCAACGTCAGGTATTTCATGTGGTCACGCCGGGTCCGGGTTTTGTCCGAAAGAAACGTCAGTTGATCAGCAAACGGATTGACCACCGCCACGGTTTTAATCAGCCGCTGGGCGTTCTGATGCAGGCGGGTAATTGCCTGTTTTTCGGCGTCCGCCAGCAGGCCGTCGAGGGTTTGCTTTTTGCGTTGGGCCGCATGAATGGCTTCGGTTTGCTCGCGGCTTTCGTTGATGGTCAGCACCAAACAACGGTTGAGCAACTCTTCGTCCACGTCGATCGCGGTGGTGGTGAGCATCAGCATCACCGGGCCTTTGACCGTGTATTGCTTGGTGATCAAGTTGCCGGTGGCTTCGTCCTTGCCGGTGCTGGCAATGGTCAACTCTCCGTCCGATTGCAGCAGTTTCAGAGCATAAGCTGCTTGGCGAACGCCCTCCTCTTCGGCGATGGCCAGGATCTTGTGTTGCAGATCCGTTTCACCAAGATAAAACAGACTCTGCCCGGTCATGGCGCTGTACTGGATGCGTTCTTCTTCCGGCATCAGGTTTAGAACGGCATCCATCAGCGAGCTTTTGCCCGCCGCGCTGGATGACTGAATCAACACCGCCAAGGGCTGATCCAGCTTGCGGGAAACCGCCGCCAAGTACCCGGCCAGCAGGTTGTAGGATTCACCGACGACACCGCATCGGGTCAAATCTGCCTCGATGCGCTCGATCAGATTCGGCGCACGCAGCAGGTTCAACGCGGCCTGCTCATCCTCCGCGCTCAGTGTCGGGGTGGGATTTTTCGGGGCCAGTGCTGCCTGGATTGTCGCTTCCTGCAAACCTTCCAGCTTGAGCAACAACTTGCCCAGGTCGCGCTTGATGATTTCTTCCGGAACGCCCAGTTCGATGCTCGCCTGTTTCAAATAGCTGTAGCGGGCTTTGGCCGCATACAAATCAAAACTGTCCACGTAATAGGCCGCTTCGCGGCCCGTTACGTGCTCTTCGGCGACCTCGCGGCGCACCTGCACATTGACCCGCATTTGCTCCGGGCCGAGGTTCTTTTTCCAGCCACGTACCCTCCATCGACGGTCGGCCACGGCCAACAAAAGATCGCCCTGGGCGTTTTCGCTGAACGTTTCCGATTCGGAAACCGGACCCGCGACCGTCAAAGTTTCCGAATCGGAAACTCCCGGCATCGGTGGCAACTCGGCGGTTGCCTGCGGCGCAGCGGCTAAAGAAAAAATAGTTTCTGGCTCAACCAAAACCGGCGTGCCTTTGCCCTGCCACAGCGCCTGTTGCAACAGTTCGCCCAGCGCCTGGGCCGGGTTTTCCACCTGCAAGGCGAAAGCGTTGGCGTCCATGCCCTGCGGAAACAGCAGACGGAAGACTTCGATGCCGGCAGAGCGTAGTTCCTCGGCCAGTTTTTCGGCTGCTGCGTCTCCCGCTGAGTCGCGGTCAAAAGCAATCACCACCCGCTGGGTGCCGTGGTGTTTCAGGGCCTGCCAATGATCTTGGGAAAACCCGTTCACGCCATAGGCGCTGATCACGTTGCGAAAGCCCGCACACCAAAAAGTCATGGCGTCGATCAGCGATTCACAGAGAATAATTTCCAGGCTGGCCAGCAACGCGGCCTCGTTCCAGACCCCGCGCAACGGCGTGGCCAAGTACAAATGTCGGGGCAGATTGTGCAGTTTGTTGTTCGGCTGCATCCGCCGTCCGTAAAGCTGCATCACTCGCCCGGATTGCTCCGGCTGGGCGCCGCTTTCCAGGCCCAGCACCGGCACGACCAGACAACCGTTTAAATGTTCATGCCCGGTGGAACGCAAAACACCCAAGGTCTGCAACTGCTGACGCACCTGGCGACCGGCCTGGGTGTGCCCGGCAGGCAAGCGGTAGGTCAGGGTTTTGTTGGCATAGCCCAGCTGGAAATACTCGATCAGCTCGGGGTGGTTCAGGCCACGGGACGCCAAGTAGGCCAGTGCTTCTGGCGATTGTTTGACATTGGCGTGGTAGAACTCGACCACCGAACGCAGCAGCGCGGCGTCTTCGACTTCGGACGTAGCAGAAGCCGAAGAGCCCGCAGCTAAAGAAGGAAGGTGTCGAGCATGGCTACGTGTCACACCGACTTTCTCCGTGCTCTCCAGCGGCGCATCGTTGCGCAGCAGTTGGACCGCGTGCGGCAACGACACGCCTTGGGTTTTCATCACCCAATCGAGCACCGAACCTGCGGCCCCGCAGCCGAAGCAGTGATAGAGGTTTTTCTCGTCGGAGACTGACAGCACTGGGAGTGCTTTCGTCATGGAACACGCAGTGCATCACCCAATCCTTGCCACGCTTTTTCAGCTCATGGCCCTGCGACTGGATCAGCCGAACCAGCGACACCTCACGCTTGAGGCGTTCCAGTTCGGCTTCGGGGATGCGGGCCATCGGGTTTCTCCAAAAAGCTGTCAAGAGGGAAAAGCAGAAACAACTCGACGGCAATATACCACCAATAGTAGTATTTACAACAAGAAGTGGTAAAACCTGGAGTACGTTAATGGCTGTCCTATTACAGATATCGTCGACGACAGCCATGAGCATCACCAACGAAGAACGTGAATTTTTCATTGCCTTGGGCGAACGCATTGCCCGCCTGCGCAAAGAACACGGCATCACTCAAACTCAACTGGCCGAACGGCTGGGCGTGTCCCAGCAGACTATCCATGCCTATGAGTCCGGCAAGCGGCGGATTCAGGTAGCGGCGTTGCCGGAGCTGGCCCGGCTGCTTTCGACCACACTCGAAGAACTGTTTGGTCAGCAGCAGGAAACCACTGTGCGTAAACGTGGCCCCGCTCCAAAATGGCAACAGCAACTGGAAGCCATCGACCAGCTACCTAAAAGCCAACAGAAATTCGTTGCGCAGATGCTCGATGCCCTGATCGCTCAGGCCACGACTAAAGCTAGCAGCGAAGGAAGGGAGATTTTGCAGTAAGTAAAAAGACTGCGACTAAATCCTGAAAAATCGAAAAATGCATGCAGGACAATCATGAATAACAAGCAACTAAACGAAACAAGCAAGTTTCTAAGTTATATCTTGCGCCATGAGCCTCACACTATCGGATTGCAACTCGACGCAGAAGGCTGGGCAGACATCAACTCTTTGATTACCGGCGCAGCGAAAGAAGGCCGCGTACTTGACCAGGCAATAATTCAGACAGTAGTAAATAGCAGTGACAAGAAACGCTTTACCCTCTCCGACGATGGCCAGCGTATTCGAGCCGCACAGGGACATTCAGCACCAGACGTAAACCTCCAACACATAGAGAAAGAACCGCCAGAATTCCTCTACCATGGCACTGCAACACGCTTTCTTGAATCTATTCTTCAGCAAGGATTGATTGCAGGTTCACGCCACCATGTGCATCTATCGCAGGAGACTCTGACGGCTATCGCTGTCGGACAGCGCTACGGTAAACCAGTGGTTCTGAAGATTGAATCCCTGCGGATGTACCAACAGGGATTTAAATTTTTTCAGGCTGAAAATAGTGTTTGGTTAACTGAAGCGGTTCCCGTTAATTTTATTTCAAAACAAAATCAACTGCCCGACAGCTCATTGGATAAAAATACATCTACAGCCAGCACATGAAAAGTAAGATTCTCTGACAAAAACTGAATGCTGAAATGCCTCAACTTCGGCGGTTCGTGACTCGACACGGAACGCCATGCTTTCAAGTTAT
>Ga0157373_10001712_pt1 | contig 16680 bp, 13 predicted proteins | sample C65metaG_FD_113460 | JGI IMG/M metagenome (GOLD analysis project Ga0157373, IMG submission 113460) | Corn rhizosphere microbial communities from Kellogg Biological Station, Michigan, USA - C6-5 metaG | ecosystem: Host-associated > Plants > Roots > Rhizosphere > Soil | place: USA: Michigan... | reverse complement strand
GTGGGTATTTGCGAGCAACACTCTGTTACGGTGAGCGCTGGCATGGCTACCCAGGGATTGCGTGTGTTTTGTAATGTGTATTCTTCGTTTATGCAGCGTGCCTATGACCAGGTAATTCATGACGTTGCATTACAAAATTTACCGGTAGTTTTTTGCCTGGACAGGGCAGGACTGGTTGGCGAAGACGGCTCTACTCACCAGGGAGCGTACGACATTGCTTACATGCGCTGTATCCCAAATATGATAGTGAGTGCGCCGATGAATGAAAGCGAATTAAGAGATCTGATGTACACCGCACAATTGGAATCAACCCAAAATCCATTTGTAATCCGTTATCCACGTGGGCAAGGCGTAAAAGCCGATTGGAAAACGCCAATGAAGGAAATTAAAATCGGTACAGGCAGAAAACTTAAAGATGGCGATGATATTGCGGTTCTTTCGTTTGGCCATCCGGGCAACTTTGCAGCCGCAGCTATCCGCGACGTAAAAAAGGAAGGACTAAATCCGGCGCATTATGATCTCCGGTTTGTAAAGCCTCTTGATGAAAAATTATTACACGAAGTATTTCAGAATTATTCTAAGGTAATTACTGTCGAAGACGGAACGGTGGTCGGCGGGTTTGGCTCTGCTATATTGGAGTTTATGAATCAATTTGGATATAAAACAGACATCAAAATTTTGGGAATCCCGGATAAGATTATTGAACACGCCTCACAAAGTCAGCAGCAGCACGATGCCGGAATTGATCCCGCCGCAATAGCAGAAGCTATCAGGGATATGAGCAAAATTGAACTGCATCACCTGTTGAGGGATTAAATGCTGCATACATTAAAATATAAATTCGCTTTTTTTATACATCTGCTGGGAGGCTGATCGTTCGTAGAAATCAATTTGTGCCTTATCGCGCCTGAAGAAGTTTATTATTTTCAATATATGAAATAATTTTTTCCGAAGCGCCGGCATTATTATAAACATAATCCTGTGCGGCTTTGCTTCTTTTTTCCAATTCTGCTTTATCATTTAATAACCGATCTGTTGTTTTTTCTAACTCAATTGCATTTTTAATAGTTATTGCTCCCGAACTTGCCAGCATTTCCTCCGCCTCAAAATTCTTGTAATATTGAGGTCCAAAAATTACAGGTTTGCCATACACGGCTGCTTCCAGGATATTGTGAAGACCATCATCTCCAAATCCTCCACCTACGTAAGTGATGGTAGCATAATAATATAACCTTGAAAGCATACCGATGTTATCTATAATAAGACAGTTTGTTTCTTTTTCGCCAGAAGACAAATTATTAAGCCATTCAGAGTACAAAACCGAACCAGCAAATTGTTTCTGCACTTCATGAAGATTTTCTTTATCAATTTCATGAGGCGCGATGATAAATTTTATTTCGGGATGCGACCTTACATAATGAATCCATTCTGCTTCATCTTCTTCCCACGTGCTGCCGGCAACAATCACTTTTTTATCCCCGCAAAAATTGGCTATGCCTGCAACGTCAGTAAAATTTTTGGCGATATTAATCACCCGGTCACATCTCGTATCTCCCGAAACGGTAATTTTTTCAGCAGCAACTAATTTTTCAAGCCAATCTTTCGAGCTTTCATTTTGAACAAAAAAGTGCGTAAACGGTATCAGCATTTTCCGGTAAAAACCTCCATACCATTTGAAGAATGTCTGCCCTTGCCGGTAAATTCCTGATACCATCAATAAGGGGATATTTCTTTTGTGAATTTCTTTTAAATAATAATACCAGTATTCATATTTTACCCACAAAACCAGGTCAGGCTTTAAAATATTCATCCATTTTTTTGCGTGAAATTTGGAATCCATCGGCAGGTAAAAAACATTCGGGAATTCCTTATTTTTTTTTATAATTTCAAAACCCGAGGGAGAAAAAAAAGTGACAATTATTTTGATATTGGAATTTACATCTTTTAATTTTTGCAACACCGGCCTTCCCTGCTCAAATTCTCCGAGGCTCGCTGCGTGCATCCAGATAATTTTTTCCCCTTTAAACCCCGAAACTGTTTTCTGAAGTTGATTAAAAATTCCTTTTCTTCCCCTTATCCAAAGTTTTGCCTTGTCATTGCCCAAAGCAACAAAGCGGATGCCTGCTTTATAAATCCATAGAAACAAATGATAGAAAACGATCAAAATTTTCTTGATTTAAATGCAAAGCTAAAGGCTAATTATCTAAAACCGGAATCATCGTTAAAAGTGCCTTTACTATAAACATGATAGTAATCGCGGTTCTTCTATTAAAAATTATTCTGTTTCAATGACTATCTTTGCAACCTTTAAAAAAATTAGCCTTATGAAACCGATACACATGGTGGATTTGAAACAGCAGTATTTGCATATAAAGGATAAGGTAGATGCTGCAGTGGCCGGGGTTTTGGATAGCACCATATTTATTGGTGGCCCTCAGGTGAACGATTTTGCTAAAAACCTTGCAAATTATCTGGGCGTAAAACATGTAATTCCTTGTGCTAATGGCACCGATGCGCTTCAGATTGCCATGATGGCGCTCAATCTTCAAACGGGCGATGAAGTAATTACACCTTCATTCACTTATGTAGCCACTACAGAGGTCATAGCGTTGTTAAAATTGAAACCGGTTTTTGTTGAAGTAGATCCCAAAACATTTTGCATAGATCCGGAAGCCATCAAAAAAGCCATTACACCCAAAACAAAAGCAATTGTTCCAGTTCATTTATATGGCCAATCGTGCGATATGCAGCAGATTATGGCTATCGCTAAAGAGCATAATTTATTTGTAATAGAAGATAACGCCCAGGCCATAGGAAGTGAATATACTTTTGCAGATGGGATTACAAAAAAGACCGGAAACATAGGGGATATCAGTTGTACCTCTTTTTTCCCAAGCAAAAATCTTGGTTGCTATGGCGATGGCGGCGCGGTTTGTACCAATGACGACGATCTTGCTGTAAAAATAAAAATGATTGCCAATCACGGTCAGAGCAAAAGATATTATCATGATGTGGTGGGATGCAATTCGCGGCTGGATGCTTTGCAGGCGGCAATATTAAATATCAAACTTCCGTTATTGGACAGCTATATTGCAGCAAGGAGAAAAGCGGCGGAATTTTATGATAATGCATTTGGTGGAAATGAGAGAATTACGGTTCCCTTCAGGGACAAAAACAGCAAACATGTTTTTCATCAATATACCTTAATTCTTGATAAAGTTGAAAATCCGGAAGCTTTTCGGGATGGGCTGGTAGCTTTTTTAGCGGAAAATAATATTCCATCTATGATTTATTATCCCGTGCCTGCGCATAAGCAAAAGATGTTTGCTGCTTTTGGCGGGGCGGATTTTACGCTGGAAAAAACAGATTGGTTAACGCATCGCGTGGTCTCATTGCCGATGCATACTGAACTGGACAGCGAACAGCAGGATTACATCACTAAAAAAGTATTAGAATACGTAAATAAATAAAAAATGAATATTGCAGTCGTTGGTACAGGCTATGTTGGATTAGTTACCGGAACTTGTTTTGCCGAAACAGGCAATAATGTGATTTGTGTAGATATCGATGAAGAAAAAGTAAACAAGCTGTCTTCCGGAAAAATTACCATTTTTGAACCGGGGCTTGAGAAGCTTTTTGAAAGAAATAGTAAAGAAGGCCGTTTAAAGTTTACTACTTCTCTTGCCGATGGAATTAAAAATGCCAAAGTAGTCTTTTTGGCTTTGCCTACACCTCCCGGCGAGGACGGCTCAGCAGATCTAAAATACGTGCTGGATGTAGCCAATAAAATGGGCCGGTTGCTTAAAAAGGGGTCTTACAAAATTGTGATTGATAAAAGTACAGTTCCTGTGGGTACAGCAGAAAAAGTACGAAAGACGATTTTGAAGAGTGCCGTACAGGCAGGAATCGAAAATGCTGAAAAATTATTTGACGTAGTGAGCAATCCGGAATTTTTGCGTGAAGGTGTAGCAGTAGATGATTTTATGAAACCGGATAGGGTGGTTATCGGAACAGCTTCTGATAAAGCAAAAAAAGTTTTAGGTGAATTATATGGCCCGTTTGTGAGGCAGGGAAATCCCATAATTTATATGGATGAAAAATCTGCAGAGCTCACTAAATATGCAGCCAATTCTTTTTTGGCTACCAAAATTTCGTTTATGAATGAGATTGCCCAGCTCTGTGAAAAGTTAGGAGCAGATGTAGATATGGTGAGAAAAGGCATCGGCAGCGATGAAAGAATTGGCCGGCGATTTTTATTCCCTGGCATTGGATATGGCGGAAGTTGTTTCCCGAAAGATGTAAAAGCCCTGGTGAAATCTTCACAGCAAGCGAGCTACCAGTTTAAAATTCTGGAAGCCGTTATGGAAGTGAATGAGGACCAGAAGGTGCATTTGATGCCTAAAATAAAAGCTTATTTTAAAAATAATTTAAAAGGGAAAAAAATAGCTTTATGGGGATTGGCTTTCAAACCTAATACGGATGATATTCGGGAAGCTCCTTCCTTATATATTATAAAGGAACTTTTACAAGCAGGCGCGTCGGTTATAGCGTATGATCCTGAAGCGATGGCGAATGTGAAAAAGGAATTAGGAGATAAAATTGTGTATGCAGAAGGGCAGTATGAAGCGTTGGATAAGGCAGATGCTTTAATCATTGCAACTGAGTGGAGCGAATTCAGAACGCCGGATTTTAACCGGATGAAATCACTTTTGAAAAATCCCGTAATCTTTGATGGCCGCAATCTTTTTCAATTGTACCAGATGAAAGAATGTGATTTTCATTATGAAAGCGTGGGAAGAAGCGCGGTGAATTAGTTTATTGGTTTAGGAGAATGCAGTGAGCCAACAAATAAGCTCAATTCTTATTTTACTGATTTAGAAATAAAAAAATTAAAGAAATCACTTATCATTGAAATAGATGGAAATAAATAATTCTGCTTCCGGCAGACAAAGAGTTTTAATTACCGGCGCTGCCGGCTTTTTAGGTTCTCACCTTTGTGATAGATTTATCAAAGAAGGAATGGATGTGGTGGGAATGGATAACCTGATTACAGGCGATCTAAAAAATATTCAGCATCTTTTTAAACTGGAAAATTTCGAATTTTATCATTGTGATGTTTCAAAATTTATCCATGTACCCGGAAGGTTGGATTATATTCTTCATTTTGCGTCACCCGCAAGTCCCATTGATTATTTGAAAATACCCATTCAAACGTTGAAAGTAGGTTCTCTCGGGACTCATAATTGCTTAGGATTGGCTTTGTCAAAAAAGGCCAGAATATTAGTCGCTTCTACCAGCGAGGTGTACGGAGATCCTTTGGTTCATCCGCAAACGGAAGATTATTGGGGCAATGTAAACCCAATCGGTCCTCGGGGCGTGTATGATGAGGCGAAACGCTTTCAGGAAGCCATCACTACGGCCTATCATACTTTTCACGGGTTAGATACCCGCATCGTGAGGATATTTAATACGTATGGCCCGCGTATGAGATTGAATGACGGCCGGGCGCTGCCCGCGTTTATAGGTCAGGCTTTGCGTGGCGAGGATTTAACTGTTTTCGGCGATGGCAGCCAAACACGAAGTTTTTGTTATGTCGATGATTTAATTGAAGGAATTTACCGCCTTCTAATGAGCGATTATTCGAAGCCGGTAAACATTGGCAATCCTGATCAGATTACGCTGAAAGAATTTGCAGAAGAAGTGATCAAATTAACAGGTACCAAACAAAAAATTGTATATAAACCTCTTCCACAGGATGATCCCAAACAACGCCAGCCCGATATTACGAAGGCAAAACAATTGTTGAATTGGAAGCCGAAAATACAACGGGCTGAAGGGTTAAAAATCACCTATGATTATTTCAAATCTTTACCTGAAGAAGATTGGTACAAGCTGCCAAAAGAATTTCAAAGCAAAAGATCATCAGAGAGTTGAACATGCCTGATTAATTTTTTTAAATAAGTAAAAATAAAAATCAAACAATACTAAATGTATCAGGAATTATTAGATAAAAAGAAAAAGCTGGCGGTTATCGGCTTGGGCTATGTGGGTTTGCCCATCGCGCTGGAATTTGCAAAGAAAATTTCAGTAATCGGATTTGATATCAATGCAGAAAGGATTAAGCTGATGCAAAACGCAATCGATCCAAGCAAAGAACTTGAATCGTCGGCTTTCGAAAACTGTGATATCGAATTTACAAACAGCCTCGAAAAGTTGCGCGAAGCTAATTTTTATATAGTAGCAGTGCCAACGCCTGTTGACAAACACAATGTTCCAAACCTGACGCCGGTTATTAAAGCCAGCGAAACGATGGGCAAAGTGCTCAAGAAAGGAGATTATGTAGTTTTCGAAAGCACCGTTTATCCGGGCTGCACAGAGGAAGACTGCCTTCCCGTAATTGAAGAGCTTTCTCATCTGAAAGTTGGTGAAGATTTTAAACTGGGCTATTCGCCGGAAAGAATAAATCCGGGCGATAAAGAACATACCTTGGCAAGTATTGTAAAGGTGGTTAGTGGCTGTGATCACGAAAGCCTTGAAACCATCGCAAAGGTGTATGAGTTGGTGGTGAAAGCCGGCGTTCACAGGGCCTCATCAATCAAAGTAGCCGAGGCTGCAAAAATTATTGAAAACACGCAACGTGATTTAAATATCGCATTGATGAATGAGCTTTCTATCATTTTTGATAAGATGGGAATCAACACTTTTGAAGTGTTGGCAGCGGCGGGAACGAAATGGAATTTTCTGAAATTTCAGCCGGGCCTTGTAGGCGGCCACTGTATTGGTGTTGACCCATATTATCTTACTTATAAATCGCAAAAACTCGGTTACGATTCACAGGTAATTCTTGCCGGACGCGTTATCAATGACGGTATGGCAGCGCATGTGGCACGCAGGGTATTGCAGCACATTATCCAAAATACAAACGATGTAAAAAACGCAAAAGTGTTGGTGATGGGAGCTACGTTTAAAGAAAATGTAAGCGATATCAGGAACTCAAAAGTGGCTGATATAATTAAAGAATTAAAGTCGTATTCCTTGCAGGTGCATGTTACAGACCCTTATGCAAATAGTAGTGAACTGAATCATGAGTATGGATTTGAGCTAACACCGGATTTGACGAATGATTACGCGGCTGTGATTGTTACTGTTCCCCACAATGATTATGTAAAAATGGATGATAATTCGTTTTCAAATATTACAAAACCTGAAGCGATTGTAGCAGATCTGAAAGGGATTTATCGGGGTAAAATTTCAAGCCGCTCTTATTGGAGCTTATAAAATAAGATAAATTGGAAAATAAATTTCATGACCAGGATTTAGGTGATTACTCGTTTTTAGTGACAGGCGCTGCCGGTTTTATCGGTGGGCATATTGCCGAATATTTATTAAAACACGGCGCAAAAAGGGTAAGGGTAATTGATAATTTTGCTAACGGCTTTCAATCTAATCTTGATGTATTGCGACCTTATGATGCCTTCGAATTTTTAGAAGGCGATATACGCAACGCTGAATTTTGCCACAAGGCTTGTGAAGGAATTAATTTCGTAAGCCACCAGGCCGCCCTCGGCTCTGTGCCCCGCTCTATTAAAAATCCATCTGATACAAACGATGTAAATGTCGGCGGATTTGTAAATATGTTGAAAGCTGCGGTGGATAATAATGTGACTCAGTTTGTATATGCCTCCTCTTCATCTGTTTATGGTGATGAGCCGACGCTGCCAAAAAAGGAAGCACGGATCGGCAATTGTCTTTCGCCTTATGCCGTAAGCAAAAGGGCTGATGAATTGTATGCGAATGTATTTGCCAAGGCTTATGGAATACCGGTTTTGGGTTTCAGATACTTTAATATTTTCGGCCCGAGGCAAGATCCGGATGGCCCTTATGCGGCGGTAATACCATTATTTGTAAAAGCAATTATGAACAATACTTCTGCTTTTATAAATGGCGACGGTGAACAGACAAGAGATTTCACCTATGTTGAAAACGCAGTCCAGGTTAATATAAAGGGAATGCTTTCCAAAAATGCAGAGGCAAAAAATAAAGTCTATAATGTGGCAGTAGGTGAAAATTTTTCCATAAATTTTTTATATAGCTTCATTAAAGAATATTTAAAAAGTGATATTGATCCTATTCGTCGTGGCCCCCGCGAAGGCGATATAAGAAATTCCCTTGCTGATATTTCACTTGCAAAAACTTTGTTAGGTTACCAACCTACCACCGACTTCAAAACGGGCCTTGTAAAAACGATAGAGTTTTTTAAAGATTTATATTCGCAGAAATAATTGTAAGACTGTTAATTTGCTTTAATGCCGTTTATAAAAACTGAATTCCCCGGCCTGTTGGTTTTCGAACCTAAGGGTTTTGAAGATCATCGGGGTTATTTTTTTGAAAGCTATAACAAAAATATTTTTTCAGAAGAAGGGCTTGATATCAGTTTTGTACAGGATAACCAGGCCAGATCTTCTTTTGGAGTTGTAAGAGGGCTGCATTATCAATTATACCCTCATGCACAAACCAAGCTTCTTCGTGTATTATCAGGTGAGATTATTGATGCGGTCGTGGACATGAGAAAAAATTCGCCAACTTACGGTAAGGCTTACACGATTTTACTTTCTGCTCAGAATAAAAAGCAATTGCTTGTCCCCAAAGGCTTTGCACATGGATATTCGGTTATCAGTGAGACGGCTGAAGTGTTTTATAAATGCGACGAATTCTATCATAAGGAAAGCGAGGGTGGGGTGTTGTGGAATGATCCGGCCTTGCAAATTGACTGGAGGCTTCCGCCTGATACGGCACTCATTTCCGAAAAAGACAGGCAGCTACCGTTATTGAAAAATTGCAATCATAACTTTATTTTTAACGGCTAAACAATATGTCTTCTGAAAAGATATCTCCAACAATACTTGTAACCGGCTCCGCCGGTCAATTGGGCAGTGAAATTAAATCGCTCTCAGATAGCTTTTCAGCCTTTAATTTTTTGTTTGTTTCAAGATCCGAATTGCCAATTGAAAATGAAAAGGCTGTTCAAAAATTTTTTAACGAAAATGCCATAGATTATTGTATCAACTGCGCAGCTTATACAGCAGTTGACAAAGCGGAATCTGAAAAACAAAAAGCATTTTTAATTAATGCCGATGCGGTTGGAAACCTGGCAAAAATTTGTTCAGAACATCAAACAAAGCTGATTCATATTTCTACAGACTACGTGTATGATGGCGCCGTTAGTGTTCCCTTAAAAGAGGAAAATGCAGTGGGCCCTGTCAATGTTTATGGTTTATCAAAATTGAAAGGAGAGGAACTTATAATGAACAAAAGTTCTTCAGCGGTGATTGTTCGTACTTCATGGGTATATTCTTCCTTCGGAAATAATTTTGTAAAAACGATGTTGCGTTTATTTCATGAAAAAGAAGAAATAAATGTAATTGACGATCAAATTGGATCGCCTACCTATGCGGCGGATCTTGCGTTAATGATTATGAAAATAATTGAAAAACAACAGCAGGGCTATAAATATTCCGGAATTTTTAATTATTCCAATGAAGGTATCACCAGTTGGTATGGATTTGCCAACGAAATTAAAAAATGGATAAAAAGCAATTGCAAAATTAATCCGATTCCAACCTCTTCTTATCCAACTGCCGCAAAGCGGCCCCTGTATTCAGTTTTAGATACTTCAAAAATTAAAAGTGTATTGAATATTGAAATCCCATCATGGCAAGCATCTTTAAAAAAATGTATTGATATTTTAAGCGAAGAAAAGGGCGCGTAATTTATATCAACGGAAAAAGTGATTACTCTATTTCCTTCTATATTTGCACCTAAATTAAGCGGCTTGGATACTCAATTTAAATCAGAATATTTATCTTATTCACAGACTGGAAAGTTTTCAAAAATAGTTTTGGATTATGTATCAGGCGCAGCCGGTTTAAAAGAGTTTTATGAACACCCGGTGAACCTCGAAGGGATACAATCTGCCATTAAGAGCAGGAAAAGATTTAAAACGAACCGGCAGTTATTAGTCGAGCAATTTACGAATCAATATAGAGGTTTTACAAATTCTGATATCGTAAAATCCAATATCGAAGCGCTTTCTGATGAAAATACTTTTACAATCTGTACAGCACATCAACCAAATATTTTTACCGGCCATCTTTATTTTGTTTATAAAATTTTGCATATTATTAAGCTGGCGGATTCTTTAAAAAAACAATTACCTGAATATAATTTTGTTCCGGTTTTTTTTATCGGCAGCGAGGACGCGGATTTACAAGAGTTGAATCATATTGTTATTGACGGCGAAAAATATGAGTGGAACACTGAACAAACGGGGGCTGTGGGACGAATGAAAGTGGATGATCAGCTTTTAAAATTAATTGATAAGATTTCAGGGAGATTAAGCGTTGAGCCCTTTGGTAAGGAATTAGTATCCTTATTGAAGCAGTGTTATTCTAAAAATTCAACAATTGAATATGCTACTTTTTTGTTTGTGCATCATTTGTTCAAACAATTTGGCCTGCTGATTCTTCTTCCTGATAATGTGGCTTACAAAAAGGAGATGATTTCTGTTTTTGAAGATGATATTTTTCATCACACGTCATCTGATATTGTTAACCGGGCTTCAGAAAGGCTTTCGCGCAATTATAAGGCGCAAGCCTATCCCCGTGAAATCAATTTGTTTTACCTGAAAGATAATTTGAGAAACCGGATTGTGCAGGTGAAGGATCAATTTATTGTTCATGATACGAATATGGTTTTTACAGAGGAAGAAATAAAAAAGGAATTGCGGGAACACCCGGAAAGGTTCAGTCCTAATGTGATTCTGAGGGGGTTATTCCAGGAAATTATTTTACCTGATGTAGCGTGGATTGGTGGCGGTGGAGAACTTGCCTATTGGTTGCAATTGAAAAATGTTTTCATTCATTATAACGTTCCTTTTCCTGTTTTGATTCTTAGAAATTCTTTTCTAATGGTTGATCAAAAAGCTTCGAAGCTGATGAGAAAACTGGAGCTTGACGTGCACAATGTTTTTGGCAGCGAGGACCAGGTTGAAAACAGTTTGGTAAAAAGAGATTCAAAGTTCGTTTTAGATTTAAAAAAAGAGAAAGAGCAATTCGAAAAGATATATTCAGAAATAATTTCCAGGGTAGGTTTAATTGACGCTACACTTCACGCTCACGTGGAAGCCTTGCGAACCAGGCAGGTTAAAAAGCTTTCGGCACTCGAAAAAAAAATGTTGAGGTCAGAAAAAAGGAAATTTTTAGCGCAGAAAAATCAACTGGATAAGCTCTTTTCTATCTTATTTCCGGCAGGGGGCTTACAGGAACGCATAGAGAACTTTATGCTCTTTTATTCACTATGGGGAAAGGATTTTTTTAAAATTTTGTATGACGCTTCATTGACGCTTGAGCAGGAATTTTGCATTATTGAAGCGTTGCCGGAAGATGAGAAGGGGAAATAAAAATCTGGATTATTTATTGGTTCACTGTTAAATTTCAATTGGAAAATGTTTCAGAAACCATCCTGAAGTATGGACTGGAATTGGTTTTAAAGAAAAATGTAATAATTCGGAATCGTCGGTTATTATAAATACACAGCCATTTTGGACTGCAATATCAAACAGATAATTGTCTTTCGAATCCGGGCTTATTCTAAAAACAACTTTCTCATTTACACTCAAAGATATTCTTCTAATAAATTCTATTACACTTATTGCGCTTCTTTCTTTCATCCAATTGTTTTCTAAAAGCGCATTAAATACTTCTGACAGCAAGTAATTATTTATAACTGGTATAAAGTTATAAGCGGCAAATCTATTAACTAAAGGAGCGATGTCTTTGATCCGTGCAAATTTATCCAAACATTAGCGTCAATAATTATTTTGTACATGCTAATTTTTATAACGCTTCTTTTGAATAACTTTTATAATTTCATCTTCATCTGCATTTCCAAAATCCGCATCGGCAGTTAGGCTTTTCCACTCATCAATGAGATCATTTGAAAAGAACTTTAGGTAGAGGAGTTTTAATTCTTCATCGCTTTTGTTTCTTAATTTATCAACCATTTGCGCAAATGTAGAAGGAAGTATTTGCTGAATTGGTTCCATAATTACATGCTTTTAATACAATTTAAAACTTTTTTATAGAAATCAGTTTTTGAAAATACAATATTCGAGCTATAATTGATACTATCAAGCAATTCTTTCCGCTTTTTTCTCAACGTCCTCCTTCATTTCTTTTTTATATTCAATCAATTTTTTTGAAAGTCCTTCATCATAAATTCCTAAAATCTCTGCCGCTAAAATTCCGGCATTTTTTGCCGCATTCAGCGCTACCGTTGCAACAGGAACACCGTTAGGCATTTGCAAAATTGAAAGTATGGAATCCCATCCATCAATGGAGTTGGAGGATTTTACCGGAACGCCAATAACCGGCAAAGTGGTAAGTGAAGCCACCATTCCGGGAAGATGTGCGGCGCCTCCGGCGCCGGCAATAATTATTTTTAAACCGCGCTCAACTGCCAATGAAGCATATTCCATCATTCTTAGTGGTGTGCGGTGGGCTGACACAATATTAATTTCAAACGGAACACCGAATTGATTTAAAATATCGGCTGCTGCCTGCATTACTTTTAAATCACTGTCGCTGCCCATAATAATTTCAACAACTGCCTGAACTTTGTTTGCCATTATTTTATTTTGGAATAAAGATAATATAAAAGCTAAAGGCTAAGCGAATGCTCAAAGTTGCGATATATTGCCAGATAATAACGCCACGGTGGTTTCTGCCATTTTTGCCTGGTAAAGCGCACTGTATAAACGGTTTCTCGCATCATTATAGCTTATCTGAATTTGTCTGAGCTCTACTGAAGTTATATTTAGCCTTTTGTATCTTTCGGTGGCGATAATAATATTTTCTCTTGCGAGTACGAGATTTTTTTCTTCAAGCTCAATCGCTTTCAACGCATTATTGTAGCTGATATAAGCATTATTTAACTCAGTTTGCAAATTATTGCTAGTTTGTGCAATTGCGATTTGTTGGTTTTTAATTTGAATATCGCTAATCTGCAATTGCTTTTTCACAACGATGCCGTTAAAAAGCGGAACAGAAATGCCTATCGATCCCGATGGCCCATAGGTTTGATTAAACAGGTTGAAACCTGCGCCACTGCTGCTTCTTGAAAAGTTGTAAAATCCATTCAAGTCAACCGATGGAAGCCTTGCGGCGTTAATTTCTTTTTTTTCCTGTTGTAAAATATAGAGTTGGCTGTTTGCCAAAAGAACATCAGGGTTATCTTTTGAAATCTTTTCCTGCACGTCGGCAAAAGCAGGCAATGGCGAAAGAAGAATGGTATCTGCCACGTCAAAAGTTGTGTCTGGCAATTTGCCAAGCAGATTCAGCAATGAAGCCTTTTCAACAGCAATGGATTTTTCCAGGGATAATAAATTTGATTGTTGTTCATTCAAATCTACCTGAGCCTGCAATACTTCATATTTTGCCCCGGTTCCTATTTCAAGCCTGCGCTGCGATAATGAATAGCGGTCTTCATACAGGCTTATTTGCTCCAGTGTTGCTTTTCGCTGTTCATTCAGCGTTACGATGTTATAATAAGAACTGATGACATTGAAGACGGTTTCATTCAGGTTTTTCCTGAAAGCATATTCGCCGTTTCTTTCCAACTCTTCCAGCTTTTTTTTAGTCGCAAACATTTTAAGCCCATCGAAAACTTTCCAATTCACCGAAAGCCCTGCATTTAAATTTTGAGAAGTATTTCCTTTTTTGGTAGTTACCGTTCCATTACTCAATTTTTGGTGCAAGTTATTGATGCCCGCCTGTTTGGTTGCGGTTGCGTTTACCGTCGGTATCAATCCGGTGTTTGCCCAGCTATTATTGATAGAGCCTATCTCAATTTCGTTTTTACTGATAATAACGCCATAATTATTTTCAATGGCAGCAGTGATAGCTTCCTGGGCCGTCATTAGTGTGTCCTGGGCTTTTATATCAGAAGCCAGGAAAAGCAAAAACAAAAAATAAATACAAAAGAATTTATAAAAGAGCTTCATTCAGCGGTTTGTTTTTTCGTGAAAGATACGCGTAAATTGAAGGCACAACATACAACGTCAAAATCAGGGAAAAAAGAATGCCTCCAACAATTACAATACCCAGCGGAACTCTGCTGGTAGAAGCGTCTCCGATAGAAAGAGCCAAAGGCAAAGCGCCTAATGACATGGCAAGGCTTGTCATCAAAATAGGGCGCAGACGTAAGTAAGCGGATTCAACTACTGCATCAATTTTGTTCATGCCTGCTTCGCGTTTTTGATTGGCAAATTCTACGATAAGAATCCCGTTTTTTGTAACCAGTCCGATCAACATAATCATTCCGATTTGGGAAAAAATATTGAATGTCTGGCCAAATACCCATAAGCTCAGTAATGCGCCTGCCAAAGCAAGTGGCACAGTGATCATAATGATGAACGGATCAACAAAGCTTTCAAACTGCGCAGCCAATACGAGGTAAATAAGAACAAGAGCGAGCATAAAAGCAAAAGCTGTATTGCCTGAGCTTTCTGAATAATCGCGCGAAGTACCGCTTAAGGCGGTAGTAAATGTATCGTCCAATAATTTTTTTGAAATGCGGTCCATTTCTTTTATACCATCTCCTACTGTTTTACCCGGTGCAAGCCCGGCTGAGATGGTTGCTGATTTATACCGGTTGAAATGGTAAATGGTAGGTGGCGCTGACGCTTCTGAAATGGTTACCAGATTATCCAGGCTGATATTCTCGCCTCGGTCGTTCCTAACGTATATTTTACTCAGATCATTCGGATCATCGCGATCGCTGCGTTCTACCTGTCCCAAAACTTCATATTGCTTCCCGGATCTCAGGAAGTACCCAAGCCTTCTATCGCTGTACGCAAGCTCAAGCGCTTGGTTGATGGCATCTACACTTACGTCAAGTTCGCTCGCCCGCAGACGGTCAATATTAATCCTCAGTTCGGGTTTATTAAATTTTAAATCAGCGTCTACGCCTTGAAGAACCGGGCTTTTTTTAGCTTCATCCAAAAATTCAGGAAGAATTTTTCGTATTTTATCAAAGTCATTATTTTGGATTACGAATTCAATTGGCTGACCACCATGCCTGCTGGTGGAAATGGTTTGATCCTGGCTTGCAAAGGCTCTTCCCTGAGGAAAATTTTTCAGGTTTCTGTTCACCATATTCACAATATCCTGTTGGGACCTTACGCGGTCTTTCGGATCTACCAATGTTACATTGAAAAATCCTGAATTCACAGAGCCGCCTCCAAACCCGGGCGCGGTAAGGCTTATCATCATTTTCTTTTCAGGGATGGAATCCTGTAAAAAATTATTCAGCGTGTCCATGTAGGAATCCATATAATCGTAGGAGGTACCTTCAGGCGCCGTTACATTAAGCCTGAACTGGCTTCTGTCTTCCATCGGCGCCAGTTCAGAGGGAATTGTTGTAAAAATGGAATAGATAATTACTATACAAATGCCCACCATAGCAAGCGCTATCCATTTTACCTTCATGAAAGAGGCGAGGCTTTTCTTATAACCATTTTCCATCGCCACAAAAAATGGTTCGGTCTTTCTGTAGAACCATGAATGACCAATTTTCTTATGAGTTAATTTTACATTCAGGACCACAGTCAGCGTGAGCGACACAAATGCAGAAATCAATACCGCACCGGCTACCACGATACCGAACTCGCGAAACAGCCGACCCACAAATCCCTGTAAAAAAACAATCGGCAAGAAAACGATGGCAAGGGTGATGGAGGTTGATATAACTGCGAAATATATTTCTTTAGCACCTTCTTTGGCTGCCTTGTATTTGTCCATCCCGGCTTCAATCTTTTTGAAGATATTTTCGGTGACCACGATTCCATCATCAACTACAAGCCCGGTAGCCAACACAATTCCCAAAAGCGTGAGCACATTTATAGTAAACCCAAAAACATACATGATAAAAAATGCGCCAATCAATGATACAGGAATATCAAACAATGGACGCAGAGCGAGAATCCAATCGCGGAAGAATAAGTAGATAATGATAATGACGAGACCCAACGCTATTAACAACGTTTCCTCAACCTCAGAAATGGATTTTTTAATAAATCGGGTCTGATCAAAGGCCACATCCATTTTCAGATCCTGCGGAATCTCTTTCCTGATATCATCCAGCCTTTTATAAAATTCGTTGGCGATAGCAACATAATTAACGCCTGGTTGGGGAATAATGGCCAGCATTATCATCGGTACGCCGCTTTCTTTTAAACCGGACTCTTCGTTTTCAGGGCCAAGCACTACGTTCGCTACATCTTTTAATTTAATATTTACTCCGCCAATATTTTTTACTATGAGGTTGTTGAACTGTTCTTCTGTATTTAGTTTCCCGAAAGTGCGCACAGCCAGTTCGGTTGTATTTCCGGAAATTTTTCCGGCAGGCAATTCCACACTTTGTGTCATCAGGGCGGCCTGCACATCGGTCATTGAAATGCCATAGGCCTGCATCTTGTCAGGTTGGAACCAAATCCGCATGGCATACCTTTTTTCTCCCCAAACAGAAATGGAACTAACGCCGGGAATGGTTTGCAAACGCTCAACAATATTGTTTTCTGCGTATTCCGTAACCTCCAGTAAGTTTTTTGTATTGCTTTGAACC
>Ga0157373_10001709_pt1 | contig 16719 bp, 17 predicted proteins | sample C65metaG_FD_113460 | JGI IMG/M metagenome (GOLD analysis project Ga0157373, IMG submission 113460) | Corn rhizosphere microbial communities from Kellogg Biological Station, Michigan, USA - C6-5 metaG | ecosystem: Host-associated > Plants > Roots > Rhizosphere > Soil | place: USA: Michigan... | reverse complement strand
AGGCCCGAGCATGATGCCGGGCGGCGATAAAGAGGCTTACAACGTAATGAAACCTATCCTCGAGTCGATAGCGGCTAAGGTTGATGGCGCGCCTTGCGTAACTTACATTGGCCCGGGCGCATCCGGTCACTTTGTGAAGATGGTGCATAATGGCATTGAGTATGCTTTGATGCAATTGATAGCCGAAACCTACGAGATCCTAAAAAACGGGTTACAATTTACCAATGAGGAAATACACGGCGTTTTTGAAAAATGGAACGAAGGCCGGTTAAGCTCATTCCTGATCGAGATCACCCGCGATATATTGACCTACAAAGCAGAAGGCACTGATCATTTACTGATCGACGATATTAAAGACGAGGCTCGTGCTAAAGGCACCGGTAAATGGACTTCGCAGGAAGCCATGAACCTGGAAGCGCCAATCCCGTCTATCGATTCGTCGGTAGCTATGCGCGATCTATCAAAATATAAAGCTATCCGCACCCAGGCCGCAACTATTTATGGCAAAAGCGAGGCCATTGTTGCCGATAAAGAAGCTTTCCTAAACCTATTGGAAGATGCTTACTTCTTCAGCATGATCATTACCTATGCTCAAGGCATGCACATGTTATCTCGTGCTTCAAAAGAGTATGGTTATGATCTGAAACTGGATGAGATCGGTAAGATCTGGCGCGGTGGCTGCATTATCCGCTCTAAATTTTTAGAGAATATCTATGGCGCTTACGGCAAAAACAAAGACCTTGAGCATCTATTGCTGGATGGCGATGTAAGTAAACTGGTATTGGCAAGTCAAACCGGTGTACGTGCAATTATAGCCGCTTCGGTGAATGCCGGTATAGCTACGCCGGTATTTTCAGCGTCGTTAAGTTATTTTGATAATTTCAGAGCCGAAAGAATGCCATCGAACCTGACGCAAGCGCAACGCGATTATTTTGGTGCACATACTTACGAACTGATCGGCAAGACCGGTACTTTCCATACACAATGGATGCCTAAATAAATTAGTGAGTGGTTTTTGGTGAGTAGTGAGTGTGTTTTACATTTGCTGGCATCTATGAACCATCAACCTTTAAACTATCAAGATGAAATCGACTATTAAATCACAACCCACTATATTCGTTATTTTCGGGGGTACTGGTGACTTGAGCCAACGTAAGATCGGTCCGGCGCTTTACAATTTATTTTTAGATGGGTGGATGCCCGATCAATTTGCCATTATAGGTACGGGGCGTACTAAATTGACCAACGATGATTTTGGCAACCGTGTGTTGGAGGGTGTTAATCAATTTTCGCGAAGCGGAAAAGCTAAGAAAGATAAATGGGATTCATTCTCAAAGCATCTGGCTTACCAGGTATCGGACATCAACGACTTTGAAACTTACAAAGAGTTTGGCGCAAGGATCAGAGAATATAAAGCCGAATGGGGCCAGGATCCTTATGTAATTTATTACCTGGCCGTGTCTCCAAACTTCTTCCCGATCATTGCATCTAATATTTCGAAAGCGCATTTGGCAGATAATCCGGAGAAAACCCGTATCGTAATCGAAAAACCGTTCGGCCACGATTTGGAAACAGCTAAAGAGCTTAACCAGTTGCTAAGCAGTATTTACGACGAGAAACAGATATACCGTATCGATCATTATTTAGGCAAAGAAACGGTGCAAAATATTATGGCTTTCCGTTTTGCCAACTCCATACTGGAGCCCATTTGGAACCGCGATAATATAGAGCACGTACAGATCTCGGTAACCGAGCAACTGGGTATGGGCGAGCGTGGCGACTATTACGATGGGGCAGGAGCTTTGCGCGACATGGTACAGAACCATATTTTGCAGTTGCTTTGTTTAGTTGCAATGGAACCGCCGATCAACTTTAACTCGGATGAGTTACGTAACCGTAAAGTAGAAGTGCTGCGTGCAATGCGTCGTTTTTCGGCCGAGGATGTACGTATGAGTACCGTAAGGGGTCAATATGGTCGTGGTTGGATTGAAGGTAAAGAAGTACCGGGATACCGTGAAGAATCGAAGGTTAATCCCGACTCGAACACCGAAACTTTTGCTGCTATTAAATTTTTTGTCGATAACTGGCGCTGGCAGGGAGTACCTTTTTACCTGCGTACAGGTAAAAGGTTGCACCAATCGTCATCTGTTATCAGCATCCAGTTTAAAGATGTACCGCATCGTGTTTTCCCGGCCGAAGCTACTGAAAGCTGGCAGCAAAACAGGTTGATCATCAGCATACAACCCGAAATGAGCATCCGTTTACAGGTACAGGCTAAACGCCCCGGCTTGGATATGATATTGAATACCGTTGACATGGTATTTGATTACAGCGGTACTTACACCAGCGATGCGCCCGAGGCGTACGAAACGCTATTGCTGGATACCATGTTGGGCGACCAAACTTTATTTATGCGCGGCGACCAGGTGGAAGAAGCCTGGGAACTGATCATGCCGATATTAAAAACCTGGGAAACCCGTAAGAGTATCAACTTCCCTAATTATTCGGCCGATTCGTGGGGGCCTGAAAATGCTGAGGCATTGATAGCCCGCGATGGTTATCATTGGTTTACTTTGCCGCTTAACGGCGGCAACAAAAAGAAAAAAGCATAATGCTGCATATATTTGATACTACCGATGAAGTATTAGCGGCCCTGGCCGACTACTTTATAAATGCTGCCGATGAAGCCATTGCAGCCAAAGGAAAATTCAGTGTATCTTTATCAGGCGGAAGCTCGCCTAAAAAGCTATATGAATTGCTTGCGTCGCCTCTTTACAGTAAAAAGGTTGATTGGGGCAAGGTGTATTTCTTTTTCGGTGATGAGCGTAATGTACCAGATACTGATAAAGATAGCAACGCCTTAATGGCTACCAGGGCATTGTTTGATCCGCTGAAGATACATGCCTCACAGGTTTATAAAGTAAATACCGGGTTGCCTCCTGCTGACGCTGCCAAGGCTTATGCAAATACCATCGATCAATTTTTTGATCATGGTGAAGTGGTATTCGACTTAGTGTTGTTAGGGCTCGGAGATAATTCGCATACCGCATCATTGTTTCCGCATACTCCGATATTGCACGACGATACGGTGAGCGTGAAGGATGTTTGGCTGGAAGATCAGCAGGTTTACCGTATTAGCTTTACTGCCCCGATGATTAACCAGGCTAAAAAAATAGCTTTTCTGGTTTATGGCGAAGGTAAAGCCGAGGCCGTACATCATGTATTGAAAGATGTAACCGATATCGACGAGTATCCGGCGCAGTTGATTCGTAGGGATGTAGATTGGTTTTTAGATAAATCTGCCGCTGTTAAAGTGGCGTAGATATTTTAAAATACGGTATATTAGGGCTTTGTTATGAATAGCAGAGCCCCCTTTATTATCATTGGCATTAGTTTAGTTTTTACCGCAACGCGCAGTTTGGTGTGCGACATTATTATGCCATAGTTTTGTAGCCGATACTAAAATTATCAACCTAAAACTTACCGGTCTACCTCTCCTAATACAAAATCTATCGAACCAATAATGGCGATCAGATCGGCAATCATTACGCCCTGCGCCATGGCAGGCAGCACTGATAGGTTGGTAAAGCTTGGCCCACGCGATTTTACGCGGAAAGGTATCTCGCTTCGGCCATCGGCAATAAAATAGAAGCCCAATTCGCCTTTAGGGTTTTCGGCCCTAACGTAAAAATCCTGTGCTTTAGGCGTTATTTTACGTGGCAGTTTAGCCCGCGGATCGAACTCTGGTGTACGTTTCAACTCTTTTTGCAAACGCTCCAGGCATTGCTCTATAATTTTTACTGATTCTTCGATTTCGTCAACACGTACTTTGTACCGGTCCCAGCAATCGCCAACGCTGCCCATCAGGCCTTTGCCAATAGGCACATCAAATTCCAGCTCCGGGTAAGCCGAATAATTATCAATGCGCCGCAGATCGTATTTTAGCCCCGAACCACGTAACATTGGTCCGCTGCAGCCATAGTTTATGGCCACATCACGCGGCAGTACGCCTACGTTTGCTGTACGGTCGATAAATATTTTGTTATCGGTAAGCAAGTGATTTAACTCAACCATTTTAGGCTTAAAATAGGTGATGAATTCTGCACAGCGCTCTTCAAAGCCTACCGGCAGATCATAAAATAAACCACCTACCCAAATGTAGTTATACAGCATCCGCGAACCTGATGCCCATTCCAGCATACCCATAATATGTTCACGATCCCTGAAACACCACAAGAAAGGGGTAAAGGCGCCAATATCGATGCCATAGGTACCTATCGCTATAAGGTGTGATGCGATACGGTTCAGTTCGCAAACCAAAACACGGATATATTCAACCCGTTTTGGGATATCCTGATCGATGCCCATCATTCGCTCAACGCCCATTACAAAAGCGTGGCTGTTGTTCATAGAAGCCAGGTAATCCATCCGATCGGTAAAGGGGATAGACTGCTGATAAGTGAGCGACTCAGCATGTTTCTCAAAACACCTGTGCAGATAGCCGATATGAGGTATCACTTCGCGAACGATCTCACCATCGGTAATCAGTTCCAGGCGCAAAACACCATGTGTGGACGGATGCTGAGGGCCCATATTGAGCACCATTTCACCGGCATTTACACTGGCAATTTTTTCACGGTAATTATCTAAGGCCTGGGTATATTTCATTGATGGATTGGTAGTACGAACCGGCCGCTAAAATCGGTATAAAAACTCTTAAATAAAACTAAAAATACTTGTAAGAGTATGTGTTGTTTTTTTGTTTGATAACTTGATTTTGATGGTCTGCTTATAGTTAAAAGTTAATGTTGTATGAGTTTTTATTCTCGCACATAACAAAGGTACTGTGGGTGCTGCCTATGCTGGTTACCGAACCTAATTTGTTAAAAACAAAATCCTGGTAATGCTTCATGTCTTTTGCGTAAACCTTAAGCAGGAAATCAAAATCACCCGAAATATTATAACATTCTACTACTTCCTGTAATCTGTTAATGTCTTTAACAAATTCATTACCAATGGATTTATCGTGTTGTTTTAATTTAATGTTAACAAACACGATTAAGCCGTAATTAAGTTTTTCAGCATCGATCAGGGCAATGTATTTTTTGATATAACCATTGCTTTTAAGTTTTTTAACGCGTTCGAAAACAGGAGTATGTGACAAGTTTACTTTAATAGCGAGCTCTTTAATTGTAATCTCAGAATCTTCGCCCAGTAGCCTTAGCAATTGTTTATCTGTGTCGTCAAGTTCGTTCATGGAATAATCATCTTTTAAATTGGTAATTTGTATTTCTTTTAAGTGTATTAATCTTTAAATATATTCAAATATAGGTTATTAAACCAATTTGTATAGGTATATTAAGTAATTTAATCCTTATATATAGCTTTGGACAGGATTTAATTAAGATTTTTTACACTATTTATTTATTTAAAACATGCTAACGCAAAACCTGGGTTATCCGCGAATTGGTAGTCAAAGACAATTAAAAAAAGCCTGCGAACAGTATTGGTCGGGCAAAATGAGCCGTATCGATCTGTTTGCTGTAGCCCGCAGTATACGTGCCGAAAACTGGAAGATACAGCAGGATGCCGGGATAGATCTGATTCCATGTAACGATTTCAGTTTTTATGATCATGTGCTCGATGCCTCGATGATGTTGGGCGTCATCCCCAAGCAGTATTCGGCTGTATTAAGCCAGGCTAACGGCAACCACGAGATCGACCTGTATTTTGCCATGGCACGTGGCTATCAAAAAGATGGTCTGGATATTACCGCGATGGAAATGACTAAGTGGTTTGATACCAATTACCACTACATTGTGCCCGAATTTACTGCCGGCCAGCAGTTCAGAATCTTCTCTGAAAAGGTTTTCGAGGAGTTCAATTTTGCCAGGCAGGTACTGGGCGCTGTGCCTAAACCGGTATTGCTGGGCCCGGTATCGTACCTGTTGCTGGGTAAAGAAAAAGAGACCGGTTTTGATAAGATCGACCTGATTAAAAAATTGGTGCCTGTTTATGTAGAAATATTAAAACGACTGAAAGCACAAGGCGCTGTTTGGGTACAATTGGATGAACCATTCCTGGCGCTCGATCTGTCGCCAAAAGCTAAAGAGGCCTACAAACAAGCTTATGCGGAGATCAGAAGACAATGCCCGCAGTTAAGTATTATGCTGACTACGTATTTTGAGGGATTGCATGATAATACAGAACTGGCGCTCCAACTGCCTGTAAGCGCGTTGCATATTGACGTAGTACGTGCTCCTGATCAATTAGATGATGTGCTTCGCTTAGCGCCGCCCGGGTTACGGATTTCTTTAGGTGTGATTGATGGCCGCAATGTTTGGAAAAACGATTATATCCGGTCAATAGCCCACATCAAAAAGGCAATAGCTGTTATTGGTAAGGATAGGGTAATGATAGCGCCAAGCTGTTCGCTGCTCCATGTGCCTTTTGATCTTGACCTGGAAACAGAGATCGGGCCCGAGATAAAAAACTGGATGGCTTTCGCTAAACAGAAACTCAACGAGGTTAATGAGCTAAATGAGATCCTGGCACATAATAATAATGCCTTCCTGCAGGATAATCTGAAAGCGGTTTCAAGCCGCAATCTGTCTAAACTGATCCATAAACAAGCTATTAAACAACGTGTGGATGGTATAACTGATGCGGCTGCTAACCGCGCAAGTGCTTTTAATAAACGTCAGCAAATACAGCGTAAAAGGTTTAAACTGCCATTGTTCCCCACTACAACCATCGGCTCGTTCCCGCAAACGGATGATATTCGCCGGTTACGTGCAAAATTGAAGAAGGGCGAATTGACCCAACAGCAATATGATGAGCAGATAGCCGGGGCTACTATCAGTGCGATCCGCTGGCAGGAACAGATAGGCATTGATGTGCTGGTACACGGCGAATTTGAGCGGAACGATATGGTGGAGTATTTCGGTGAGCGCCTTGACGGCTTTTTGTTCACTAAAAACGGATGGGTACAAAGCTATGGCAGCCGCTGTGTAAAGCCGCCGGTTATTTATGGCGATGTTAGCCGGCCAGCGGATATGACGGTTTACTGGAGCAAATTTGCACAGGCCAATACCAAGAAATTGATGAAGGGCATGCTTACCGGCCCGGTTACGATTCTGCAATGGTCGTTTGTGCGTGATGATCAGCCCCGTTCCGAAACTACTTTCCAGATCGCATTGGCTATCCGGGATGAGGTAGTAGCTCTCGAAGAAGCTGGCATCAAAGTTATCCAGATTGATGAGCCAGCCATTCGCGAAGGCTTGCCCCTACGTAAAGCCGATTGGGCGAAATACCTGGATTGGGCTGTTAAAGCTTTCCGTATATCAGCTGGTGGGGTAAAAGACGAAACGCAGATACACACTCACATGTGCTACAGCGAGTTTAACGATGTCATCGAACACATAGCAGCTATGGACGCCGATGTGATCACCATTGAAACCTCGCGCTCGCAAATGGAGTTGCTGGAAGCTTTTGCCGATTTTAAATACCCAGCCGAAATAGGCCCGGGCGTTTATGATATCCATTCGCCGCGCGTGCCAATGGTTCACGAGATGGTGGATCTGCTCAAAAAAGCGGCTGAGCTATTACCAGCAGCTAATATCTGGGTAAACCCCGATTGCGGTTTAAAAACCCGCAAATGGCCCGAAACGCAAACCGCACTCATCAACATGGTGCAGGCTGCGAAATACGCCAGGGAAATATTTGCTGAACAAATTGTATAACTCTTCCAATCCCGGCCGCACAGAAATTGCTGTGCGGCTTTTTTATCTGGAATGGAGTATATCTATAATTTATTTTGTAACCTTTGCTTAGAAGTAGTTCTCTAATCGATAATAAAACATAATAGCCACTGCCGGTGTCCTTACTGATTATCGCCATCGTCGGTGTCTTCACTGACGATCTTTATCACGGACAACTAAAACCAATAACTAAAATCGCGGTTAATACACTTAAATCAAAGCAATGGAAAAGCATGTGGTAAAGGTTTTAAAAACCAATTTTGTAACCCATAATGTAAAGCACTTCGTTGTAGAAAAACCTAAAGGTTATACTTTTATATCCGGCCAGGCAACGGATGTGTCCATCAATAAGCCTGATTGGCAGAACGAATTGCGACCGTTTACCTTCACCTCGTTGAACGACTGGGAAAACCTGGAGTTCACCATCAAAATATATACCGATCATAACGGCGTCACCCATCAATTGCTTAATGTAAATGCCGGGGATGAATTGTTGCTGCACGAAGTTTTTGGCGCCATTAATTATCAAAATCCGGGTTTGTTTATTGCCGGTGGGGCAGGAGTGACCCCGTTTATTTCGATTTTGCGACAAGAACATGCTCAAAATCAAAACACGGGAAACACCTTACTATTTGCCAACCATACCGAAGCCGATATCATTTTGCACGAGGAGTTAAAATTGATGCTGGGAAACAGGCTGATCAACATTATCAGCCATCCAACTACCCCCGGCGCTAAACCTCAAATTATCGATAAAGAGTTACTATCGAAGTATGTAAATAATGAAAATTACAACTATTACATTTGCGGCCCCGATAAATTTACTGAGCAAATGATCAGCGACCTGAAAGAATTAGGCGTTAAAGAAGAACAGATAGTTTACGAGCATTAACAGGCTGTATAGTATTCTTCTTTTTCGTTAGTATGTATCCTGATAACGCCGGATAGCGCCAGGTTCACGATAATGCGTTGCGCCCCACGACGTGTCATTTTTAGCAGTTTACAGTATTCGTGGATATTGATACGTTCGTTGGTGTCCAGGTATTCCAGCAAAGCTTTCTCTTTGGTTGAATATTCGATCAATACGCCTTCATCCTTAGCAGATCTTTTCAATACATCAACCACAATTTTACTGGCCAGTACGCTTTTATCTTTCACTCGGATATATACCCACCATTTACCATCATCGGCAAGCGCGTAATGGGGTTTTTCGTCGCTCGCTTTAATATCGACCACCAAAACCAGTTTATCATCCACATAAACTTCTTCAAATATCGGTTCCAGGGCAGGCCGGGCAAATAAGTGTGCCGCGCGGCTGATCATATAACGCTCCTCATCCTCTGATTTTACGCCCTTTATGGTGCCGTCATCATAAACGCCAATGAGCAACCTGCCGCCTTTATTATTAGCGAACGATACCATAGTGCGGGCTATCTTCTCGCAACTGGTGATCGTTTTTTTGAAATCCAGAGATACACCTTCGCCTTCCGAGATCAGTTTTTTGATGTTCATTTTGTACCTCCATTTAATTTTGATTAACGGTTTGATAAGGTTGATAGATCTGCATCCACAGTTCGGGCTTATCCACCGGCGTAAAGCCAAACTGCGCGTAAAGGCTGTGTGCGTCCCGTGTAGCAAGGCTCCATCTGCGTAAACCCTCAAAGGCCGGATATTGTGTTATGGTTTGAACCAGCCATTTTGATAAGCCCAATTTGCGATATTCAGGTAAAATAAATACATCTGCTAAATATCCAAAAGTAGCTTCATCGGTAATAACCCGCGCAAAGCCAATCTGTTTTTGCTCATGATAAACGCCAAAACATATAGAATTAACAATAGCTCTGCGCAACTTGTCCTCGGGTATGCCTTTGGCCCAATAAGATTCTTGAGCGAGGTAATTGTAGATAACGTTAAAGTCGAGAAGGTTTTTATCGGTGGATATCAGGAAGCCTTTTGCGGCGAAATGACTATCGTTTATTACAGTAGACATTGCGATTGTATTACTATGCTAAATTAACGATAACGATGAACTTTGAAGTATCATCCGGGTAAACAACTTATTAACAAATGGCATTTAACCAACATTAGTAAGCTATGGTGCCCTTTTCGTTCGTGTACAAATTACGCACATAAACCTCATTTATTAACGAAACACAATGCTGCCCGTCCTTATCATACATTTCAACAGGGAAGGCCTTTACGTATTTACCTACCGTTTTTAAGATATGTTCGGCTTCGGCAATTTCTTCTCCGCTGATAATTATCTTAAAGTATAAGTTAGTACGCCCAGGTTTTAAGTATTGTATTTGTGCCGATTTTAACCACACGCGTACTTTAAACCCACGCCGCTGCAATATCTGGTCGAATAATAAAGCATAAAACGGGTCGGCAGCAGCGAAGATTGTTCCGCCGAATATTGAGTTATTATAGTTTTTGTTCAGGAAGCTTTTGCTAACCTTTACTTCAACGCTGGTAAAACCCTTGCCAAACTTCTGCACCCAAATGCGTTGTGATAGCAATGGCGGGTAAAAACGCATGGCCCATTTTAAAACTCGTTCGGATACTACCATTTTAGATGTGCAAATGTGCGAATTAAATGTGCAAATATGCAGATATGCAAATGAACTTTTGACTTTTCAATGTAAATCCAATTATAGATTCTTCATCTGTACATTAAAAAGAAACGCTCCAGATCTGTACCAGTTTATCATCGCTTACCGATGCCAATTTCATCCCTTCATCAAACCAGGCCAGTTTATTTACGGATAGGCGATGGATAGGGTAACCTTTTTCGCGACTGATATTTTTATATAGTTTAAAATCGTCCGATCCCCAGATCTTGATACTTTTATCCATACTGGCCGTTGCAAAATAGGGCTCGGTAGGATGGAAGGTAATATGATTAACTGCGAACAGGTGCGCGGGAATGTTTTTGATCTCTTCGTAAGTCGTGCTATTCCATATTTTAACCTGGGCATCACGTGCTCCGGAGGCTAAGTAGCTGCCATCAGGCGCATAAGCCAGCGCGAATACCGACATGGTGTGCCCAGTGAGGATCCTGATTAGGCTGTAATCTTCCGCATCGTAAATATGTATCGTATTATCACGACATCCAAAAGCGATCTGCTTTTCATCAGGTGAAATGGCTATGGCTCGTATTGTGTCTGTCGATACCTTGATGCTGTGCAGAAAGCTTAAATCATTTAAATTCCAGATCGAAACCGTGCCATCTTCTGACGCTATCAGCAATTCGCTCTTACCTTTCAGCGATTTGATATCAAATATGGGCTTTAAGTGGTGTTTTAATGAGGGTAATAGCTGTTGCCTGATAAAATCGAACACTAATACTTCCCCACTGCGCAAGCCTGTAAATAGCAAAGGAAAACCAATTGTGCCGTGAATGGCATATACCGAAGCCCGCACCGGGAACATCACTTTAATGAACGAATTGGTCTTTAAGCTCCACTCAACTACGCCTTTATCATTACCGCCGGTAAATAGTATACCCGGTTTTTGTGAAAGTTCGAGGGTAAAGATCGGATTGGAGTGTCCGCTTAATTCAGCTGTTTTTTCGACGTTGATCATGGTTTTCCCCACACGTCATTGCGAGATACGAAGCAATCTCTACGCTTGCAGGTCCGATTATGTTCATCGATTGCCCTATTCATAGATTGCTTCGCTACCGCTCGCAATGACACTTTATTTTAAATTCAATAACAAATAACTCAATAACTATTTACTAAGCGAATAATCCCAGGCCGCTTTAGCTATTCTCGCCATTACGTCTTCGCGTGTTGGCAGGTCGGTACTAGCATTGCTTACAAATATGGCAATTACCAGATGTTTGCCGTTGGGTAAAGTGATAATACCCACGTCATTTGTAGCAGCGGTAACACCCTGGTCGTTAGTGCCCGAGCGACCGGTTTTATGTGCTACAATCGTTCCTGCAGGTAGCAAACCTTTAATTTGTCTTGGCCCGGTGCTGGTCTCCTGCATGATCTTCCACAGGTAGGCGTGACATTCTTTAGATAAAAAGCTGGGTTTGTTAGCGATATCGAGCAAACGAGCCATTTCAAAAGCAGTTGTCCAGTTAGTGTATTGCACATCCCAGCCCTGTGCCATCTGGTATTCGGTCGCTTTTATCGCGATTTGCTTTACACCGAAACTATGCATAAAGTTCTCTACGTGGGCAGTTCCACCGATTTCTTTCAGCAGGATATCGCAGGCATTGTTATCACTTAAAGATACCATATAGCTTAGCAGTTCCCTTATACTGATATCGATATTTCCTTGCGGGTATTTATCGCGCAGCGGGCTGTATGTATCAGGCTTCAGATCGTCTTTATCTACGTGTACTTTCTCATCCAACGTAAAACGGCCCTCGTCAATATCGTTCAAAACTGTTATCGCTATCGGAAACTTCATCACACTTTGCATAGGCACATGCAGGCGGCCATTATAAGTCAGCGTATCGCGGGTTTCTACATTCAGCATACAAAAGCCAACAGTGCCTTTAGCATCCTGAGCAATAGTAGCTATGATATTGCGTAACGAATCGGCCTGCTGGGCAAATAAAGCAGAGGTTGATAGGCAGATCGTAAATAAGAATAAAAAACAGACCTGTAGTTTCATAAGTACTTTACCTGGAACCGCCCGCTAATCACAATTCACCACTCACTATTTATGCCTCGATTCCAGATTTTTGGCTATAGTTTCGAGGCTTAAATTTTTTTCTCGTAATAAAACCGATAGGTGGAACACCAGATCGCTGGCCTCGTTGATTAGGTCAGTCTCGCTTTCGGCTAAGGCGGCTATTACAGTTTCAACTCCTTCTTCACCAACCTTTTGTGCTATTTTATTTAAACCTTTGCTACGCAGTTTATTTACGTAACTTCCTTCCTGGGGATTGGTATAACGATCGTTGATGATGTTCTGCAATTCGAAGATAAAATTCTGATTGTATTCGGTTTTAAAGCAGCTACGCGAACCGGTGTGGCAGGTAGGTCCGTTGGCTTTAACTTTGATTAGCAGTGTATCATTATCACAATCCAGCGCCATACTTTTTACGTGCAGAAAGTTATTGCTGGTTTCGCCCTTGGTCCACAAGCGGTTTTTCGAGCGCGAAAAAAATGTAACGATATTATCCTGAACAGTTTTATCGTAAGCTTCCTGGTTCATGTAACCCAGCATCAGCACTTCTAAAGTTTGCTCATCCTGGATGATTACAGGCACTAAACCGTCGGTTTTGTTAAAGTCGATATTCATATAATTTATGATTTACCTGTTGATCGCAGGCTGTAATAATCTTTAATTCCTTTTATCCAAACTTTGTAGTTTTCAATATGCGTATTCTTTTCAAAGTATTGTGCATATCTGTCACAGGTTTCGATGCAATCTTCTACGATAGACACTTTGTCGTTTAACCCAATTAGTTTTGTCTCTTTTTTAGGTCTGAATTTATCTAGGATAAAATAGGCCGCCAAGAGATTTATATAATATTGCCCCTCAAGAAGATATCCTGTAAACTCTCTTAATTGGCCTTTAACAACATATTGATCAGCTATAAAATTAAGCCTTTTATAGCATTTATGCTGAATTATGTCGCTATCGAATGGATGCAGATGCAGTAAGTAAGCATTCTTACAGACTACAATAAAACTATCTGATTTTATAGGAGCATCCCAGCTAACTTCCATTTTTATAGTTAAGCCGACGCTAAATTAGCATCGGTTCTTACTTCAATTCCTTTGTTTTTTAGTATATCCTTTAAATCAGGTATCAATATTTCACCATAGTGAAAAACCGAAGCAGCTAATGCCGCGTCAACATTAGCTTTTTCAAATACATCTACAAAATGCTGCACATTACCTGCACCACCCGAAGCGATCACCGGGATATGTACGGCATCGTTTATTATTTTCAAAAAATCACAGTCGAAACCGGCTTTTGTACCGTCGTGATCCATTGAGGTAAGCAATATCTCGCCCGCACCACGACTTTCGGCCTCTAATATCCAGTTAAAAGTTTCTTTTTCTGTTGGGATGCGGCCTCCATTTAAATAAACAATGTTTTTACCTTCGTTATGGCGGGTGTCTATCGCAACTACTACGAATTGAACACCAAAAGCTTTAGCAAGTTCATCAATTAAAGCCGGGTTACGTACAGCCGCCGAATTGATGGATATCTTATCAGCGCCTGCATTCAAAAGCGCATCGGCATCAGCTATCTCATTGATGCCACCACCAATAGTAAAAGGGATATTGATATTGCGGGCGACAGATTTTACCAACTCTACCATAGTTTTCCTACGTTCGTGTGTAGCCGTAATATCCAGAAAAACCAGTTCATCAGCGCCCTGGTTTGAGTAATTCCAGGCCAGCTCCACCGGATCGCCGGCATCACGCAGGTCGACAAAGTTTACGCCTTTTACCGTGCGACCGTCTTTAACGTCGAGGCAGGGAATGATACGTTTAGCGAGGCCCCCCGACCCCCTAAAGGGGGAGTTAACAGTCCTGTTCATTTGTTGCAGGATTTATATGTTGATCTATTGTTGTCAAAACTTTTTCTAAGTTTTTAAATACCTCGTCGTTTGTAAATCTAATAACTCTGAGCCCAATGCTCTCCAGATATTTTTGTCTTTCAAAATCGCTTGCTAACACTTCTGGATCATTGTGGATAGATCCGTCTAGCTCTATGATCAATTTATAAGTGTGGCAATAAAAATCTGCAATATAATAACCGATTGGATGCTGTCTTCTAAACCTTACCCCGAGTTGATTACCCTTTATATGTCCACATAACAAGTTTTCAGCATCCGTCATATTATACCTTAATGATTTGGCATTTTCTATTATAAGGCTATTTGCAGCAAGAAGCAAACGATTTTTCATGTGCAGAGATTATGCTAATCAAAAATTCCCCCTTTAGGGGGTTAGGGGGCTGTTATATTGACATCAATGATTGTAAATTCCAGTTTTTTATCTCTTCAATGCTGATCTTGCCTTCGTAAATAGCTTTACCCACCACGCACGACTCCACTTTGATCTTCGACAGATCTTCAATGTCTTTCATCGAGCTTACACCTCCTGAGGCAATCAGTTTAATAAACGGTGAGTGATCCAGCAATTTTTCGTAGAGTTCGATACCGGCGCCGCCTAGTTTACCATCTTTATTAATATCAGTGCATAAAAAGCGGAAGAAACCCAGATTTAAACATTTATCAACATAATCCATCAGTTTGATGGGCGAGCTTTCCATCCAGCCCGAGTATTTGATCACTTCATCCAGCACATCGATAGCTACTACTACCCTGTCGGCACATTTTGAACTTCCGCAAAGAGCCTTACTTAATTGAGGTAAAAAGTCGGGGTTGGTAATAGCCTGCGTGCCCACGATAACACGGTGTATACCAGCGGCTATCAATTCCTGTACTTTTTCAATACTGCGCACGCCACCACCATACTGCACCTTCATATCGGTTTTACGGATAATGTTGAACAAATATTCCTGGTTGCTAAAGTCGTTTTTAGCGCCGTTCAGATCAATCACATGGATAAATTGTGTGCCTTGCGACTGATATTTCTCGATCATTTCTTCGAGGGTAACCTCGTAATGGGTAACCTGTTCATAATCACCTTCACGTAGCCGAACTACTTTTTTGTCGAGGATGTCAATTGCGGGAATTATATACATGGTAGTTGTATTAAAATTAAAGGTTTGTAAAGTTAGTTAAAAGTTGTTCACCAAAAGCACCCGATTTTTCGGGGTGAAATTGTACACCGAAATAATTGTCTTTGTGGATAGAGGCCGAAAACTTTAAGCTGTAATCTGTAGATGCCAAACTATATAACGGGTTGTATTCGATATAGTAGGAGTGTACAAAATAAAAATGCGCCCCATCAGGAATATTTTTAAATAAAGGGTTCTCTTTATCCGGATAAACACGGTTCCAGCCGGTATGCGGCACTTTATATTCGGAGCTGTCGGTAAAGCGCAAAGTTTTAACCGGGATGATATCCAGCAGGTCAGAATTGCCTTCTTCCGAATATTCAGTTAGCAACTGCATACCCACACAGATGCCCAGGGTTGGCTTTTGTAAAGTTTTTATCGCAGGCACCAGGCCTGTACTTTCCAATTTGGCCATTGCCGCGCCGGCATGACCAACACCTGGAATAATGTACTTATCATACTTTTCCAGATCAGTTTCGCTGTGTATCATTCCATAGCTAATGCCCAGCCTGTCTAAAGCCGAGGTTAGCGAAAATATATTGCCTGCACCGTAGTAAACTATACCTATCATTTTTGTTTGGATGAAAGATTTAAGGAGCAAGGAATAAGGATCGATGCATCCCGAAGTCTTATGTCTTTGTTCTTTGAATCCTTGCTCTTTGTTTCCTATAGAACGCCCTTCGTACTTGGCAGCACCATATTATTTACATCGCGCCTAACGGCCATTTTAATGGCTTTGGCAAAGGCTTTAAATATAGCCTCAATTTTGTGATGTTCGTTTTGTCCTTCAGCTTTAATATTAAGGTTGCATTTTGCAGCATCACTGAATGATTTAAAGAAATGGTAGAACATCTCTGTCGGCATTTCGCCTATCTTTTCGCGTTTAAATTCCGCATCCCAAACCAGCCAGTTACGGCCACCAAAATCCAAAGCTACCAGTGCCAGGCAATCATCCATTGGCAGGCAGAAGCCATAACGCTCAATGCCGCGCTTGTTACCCAGGGCGGTCAAGAAGGCTTCACCTAAAGCGATGCCGGTATCTTCAATGGTGTGATGCTCGTCAATATGCAGGTCGCCTTTGGTAATGATTTCCATATCGATACTGCCATGGCGGGCAATCTGATCGAGCATATGGTCAAAAAAATGCAGACCGGTGCTTACTTTAGCATCACCTTTGCCATCAAGGTTTAGTTTGATCAGGATATCGGTTTCTTTGGTCTCGCGGCGATGT
>Ga0157373_10001708_pt1 | contig 16729 bp, 25 predicted proteins | sample C65metaG_FD_113460 | JGI IMG/M metagenome (GOLD analysis project Ga0157373, IMG submission 113460) | Corn rhizosphere microbial communities from Kellogg Biological Station, Michigan, USA - C6-5 metaG | ecosystem: Host-associated > Plants > Roots > Rhizosphere > Soil | place: USA: Michigan... | reverse complement strand
TGGAATGGCCGAACTCCAGCGGGATCGCATAGGGCAAGTTGTTGATGATGTAGGCCATCTGGCCGGCGGTGAAATCGCTCATAGCGGCGACCAGCGCAGCGGTGGTTTCAGCACCACTTGGGTCTACCTCGTCGAAAGTGACGCTCTCGACCACGCCGAGCGATATGTGCCAGTTCGCACGGAACCGGCCGCCGACGTAGCCCTCGGGCGCTTTGACGTCCATGCCGTCGTTGAGCTTACGGCCCTTCTTCAGCCTGCCACCCTTTGTGAGGTTTGCCGGATCGCTGCGCAGTGTGCTGTTGTGATCGTCGACTGCCTTGTTGTACTGGGTGGCCACTGCGTTCTGCGCCCAGATCTCCGGGTTACCCACGGGAGACATGCGAATCAGGCTGCTGCCGACCTCAATGATGATTTCGCGGACGCTGGCGTCAATGGCGTCACCTGTCTGAGCGGCGAACTCCGCAAGGCTTAGCGCGAAGCTAACGGACTGGCCGGCGCCCGCCCGGCTCACGACCGCACCTGCAGCTCATACAGGATCGGCGTGCCGGCGGGGTTGACTTCTTTCAGCGGAGGAACGATTGACCACGTGCGACCCTGGGCGACCACTTTGTCGAGCAGACCGGGCACCCACGCCAAACCCTGCGCAGCGATCTTGAGCTTCTTGTCGCCTTGCCTGATGAGGCTGTTGTTCTGGAATTCGAGGCCGGTGAAGTCAAGCAGGATGCCCTGGGCGGTTTGCTCGACGGTCGCGCCCGGCGCTTCGCCACCCGTCTCTGGGTCGTACTCGCCCGGCTCAGTCTTGCTGATGGTCACGGGCTGGCCGAACTCTGTGATCATCTCCAGAGCCATCACGGCCATTTCGTCGTAAAAGGCCATGGTGGCTCCAGATGTGAAAAGCCCAGCTCGATGGCTGGGCCTTGAATGGCTGGGAACGCTATTCGCTTGCGAGCGTGACTTTGGCGAAACCACGCTTTTTCAACTCTTCTATAATCTCCTCTACAGACGCTTCACCCAAAGCAATCTCGGTGAAATCATCTTGGATGATTGCCTCCAGTTCGCTTTCGTTTACCTCAGCGAACAGCGCTTTGTTCAGCTTTGCCCAAGTGCTCATCTCTGGACTGTGCATGCCACGCTCATACCGGCCAGCCATCACATTCGAAATATCAGCAGCGATAGAAAGCTCCGCTTGAGTCATTCCAGCCGCCTTGCGAGCGTTACGTAGAGCCTCTGGGAAACTTTTGTGCTTAGGATTAGGTAGCATATGGACGCCTCTCGTTGGTTTGTGCATGCATAATGCATCACGAATGAGTAGCGCACAAGTATCATTTAGGTCAATTAGAGATCTTTTTAGATCATGTACGAATAGCAAACAATCCCCGACGCTGTAGATAATCTGCAAACTGAGTAGCGCTTGGTCGATCCGGCGCCGCCGGCAACAGCCGGTTGCTGGTGGACGGGATAGCCGCATATTGCCGCGTCACCGCGCCCTCCACACGATCAAGCAACACAGCACCTTTGCGCTTCTCCACCGGGTCGATGTCGTCCAGATGAATCTCGGCGGCCAGGGCCATCTGGCCGTACTGAATGCGCGCTGGCAGGTAGTTGTCTGGCTTGATCTGGCAGTCCAGCTCAACACCTCGACGCGGCCAGGCCAGCGCCTGCTCGCTGCTCATCTTGCGGCCTTTCCAGGTCTTGCCATCCATCGCCAAGGCGGCCCGGCGCAGCAACGCTTCCTGCTCGGGAACGCCTGCGGGGATGACCGTGCCGAACTTCACGGCATACATGGCTAGGTCCTCAGAGCTCGCGTAGCTTTCGGCGTCAGGCTTGCCGGTTCCGTCCTCGATGATGAGTGTCATGCGTCAACTCGCTGGAATGGTTTGAGATCGGCCGCCGGGTCACCGGCAGCCAGCATTATCAGGCCTTGGTCAACTCGGCGACGAGCTTTTCCAGGGATTCTTTCGAGGCGTTGGCCCGATATGGAACCTTGGCTTCGTCCAGCTTAGCCTTCAGCTCGGCGATTTCCTTCGCGTCCGGGTCGTCCAGGCGAGCCTTGGCGGCCTGCTGGAGAAGGTCGTCCACCTGCAGTTGCAGAGCCTTAACCTTTTCAGCTTCGCCATCACGCTCACGGATGAGGCTTTCCGCGCCGGCGTTTACAGACTCAAACACCTGAAACAGGCGATCAGCGACAGGACCAAGTTCGGCATCCGGGCGCACCAGTTCTCGTCCAGCGAATGACTCAACGATCAGGCCGACAGATTCGAGCTCGGCACGGAAGGCCTCGATGTTGATGCTGGAGTTGCCACCATCGATCAGCAGCACCTTCGGCACTTCCTTGACCGTCACGTCAGGCACATCGTCGGCAGCATCTTCGCGGCTTTCGGTAACGCTTGCGTCGACGATGCGCAGGCCATTCGCCTTGGCCAGCGCCCTCACGTCTTCCTGGTACTGGTGGAATGGACCAGGCAGATACCAGATGTTCTTATTGCTCATGATCATGTCCTCGCCAAGCCGGGCACTGGGCCCGACTCAGCTGTCAGGGTTACTTGGAGGCATCACCGATCAGAGCCACGCCGGCGGTGTGCTTGATGCTGGTGGCGGTCTTGTCCCAGTTGGTACCGGTCGCCAGTTCGGCGTCGGTTGGCGACTTGCCGCCGGTGGTGGTGTCCCAGGTGTAACCCTTCAGGCCCAAGCCGAAGGTGTAGTCGGTCTGGAGTGTAGTTTCGATACGCTCCTTGCCGTTGGTGGTCTGGACGTTGCTGATGATGTCGCGACCGTCGTGGACCAGCGCGGCGCCTTGCACCAGGGACAGGATGATTTCCTTGTTCGGGGTGCCTGCCTGCATCAGCGCCGGGGCATCCGTGACAACGGAGATCTTGCCGAGGATGTCCACCACACGAACGTTGCCCGACTGAAACAGCTGCTGCTGGTTCGCCAGGTTCTGGCCGACCAGCTTGTGGTAGCTGGTGCCCTGCATCACCTGGGTGACTAGGTTCTGGCTTGCATCGCCGAACTTCGCGTGGGCGTTGTTCAGGCCAGCATAGGTGATGCCGGTGGTAGCCGACACATCGTTGACCGCGGCAGCCTGGGCGGTGATTGCGGCAACCAGGGCGGCGATCGCGGTGTTCAGCTGATCCTTCAGGAGGATTTCAGCGAACGCGCGGCTGGCGACCTCGATGCCTTGCGCGGTTGGGCGCTCCAGCCAGGTCATCTGCGATGGCTCGTAGCGGATCGGACCGAAGCCACCGGCAACTTTCACCGAAGTGTTCTTCAGTTCGGTCAAGTCGGTGGCAGCGACGGCGGCGTTCGCGCTGTAGCGATCCACGCGGCGCTGGGCGGCGGCCAGGGTCTGGAAGAACGACTCCTGAAGGAAATCACCAGTGAATCCATCCGGAGACAGCACGATTGCGCCGCGGCTGGCAGCGTTGAAAGCGGCGAGATACTGATCCAGCGTCTCGAGAGTCGCCGGCATGATGTATTCGTTGAAAACCTGCATTTGCGACAGGGACATGAGTTACTTCCTTACGATTGTGGGAGATCCGGGAACCGGCTCGCGATTGCGGCCGTGCGTTCCTCTTTGGTGCCGCCGATTTTTCCTTTTGCGGCCCCGCCGCCACCTCCAGCACCAGCAGCCCCGCCGCCAGATGCCTTACTACCCGCGATCAACGGCGCGAAGGCCGTGTCGTTTGCGAATTCTGCTTTCAGCTCATCCAGCGTTGCCGCCGAGAGCTTGCCCTGCTGGTCGAGGACGACCACAACAGGCTTCCCGTCGCGCTGCTCGACGCTCAGGCGGCGCTCGATGTGCGGCAACAGGGCTTTGGCGCTGCCTGGGATTGCCAGGGCAGACGCGATGTCAGTAGCGGTACGGCCAACAGTCAGATCCCGGATCTGAGTGCTCAGCGTTCCGCGCTCCTGTTCCAGCATGCCGTTCAGCTCAGCTTCGCGGCGGGTGTACTTTTCGGACCAGGACTTTTCGAGCTCTTCGACGTTGCCGGACTTGCGAGCGGCTTCTTCACGCTCCAGTCGGGCCTGTTCTTCCGCGTCCTTGCGAGCCTTCTCTGCGGCTTTCTTCTCGCCGAGCAGCTCATCAACCTTGGCTTTCAGGCCGGATACATCCTCTTGCTGCGGCAGCCCCTCAATGCCGAGTACGAACTTGCCGTCCTTCTCGGTGTAAAGAGCACGCACGGCTTCGTCGACACCATCCAGGCTATCCAGTTGGAATTTCAGCATTTGTTGTCTCCCAGAGACGTTAGTACAGGCCCTGCCTGCTCTTATGGAAAAGAATTATGAATTCGAGTATGTTCGCGGCCCCGAATAGCTTCTCAGCGTTTCGAATCATCAAAAGGACATTGATATGGCCACCGCTAAACCAGCCACCACACCGGCAGCCGCTCCATCAGCGATTGCAAAGTCAGAAGAAACAAACAAGTTTGGCGTTGTTTTTCCGGTCGTATGCACCTTGCTCGGCGTATTCGCGACCGCTGGATTTACTTGGCTCTCCGGGCACCAAACAGCCTCCGTGACCGAGCGCAATGCCTGCATCGCAAGGATCGATCAGCAGGAAAAGCAACTGCGCGAAAAGGGCGACATGTTTCTGTCAACCATCGGGGATTTTTTGAACTACACAACATTCCCAGCCAACAGTTCGGTGGGAGAGCTAGCTAAGTTCGCTGGCCCTCTCATAAAGGCCGGATTCGTAATGACCGCTTACGCCCCGCCGGAACTTAGCCTGCAGTCTCTAAAGATTTCTAATTCAGTCCGAGATGGAGCCTTGGCTTCTATGAACAAAGGAGATCCAGAGAAAGCAATATCGCAAGCAAAGGAAGCGTTTGAGAAATGGCCTGAAGCGTACCTCAATGCTTTGGCTGACCTAAATTCCCTGCGTGGCAAATGTAAATAGCCGATCAAATCTTTGCCCGCTCAAACGCCAGCGGTTCTAGCGCCTTCATCTGCACGAGGGTCAGCGGTGTGAAATTGCGATCAAGCTGCAACTCAGCGAACCGCTCTATGCTAAGGCCGCCTTCGCGGAACAGCTTGGCACGGACAGGGCCAATGGCCTTGTCCTGAAACGCCGCCGGCTGCTGCTTGAGCCAGTCGTAGTAGCTGAGATCTGCCCTCACCTGCTGCGCACCGCCATCGCCGATGGATGCCCGAGTGGCGTCCTTGGCGAACAAGGCGCTGAAACGCGTCACAGCCACCACCGTCGATCGACAGTTGATGTGGATCGGCGGCCTCGGCCCCTCAGTCAACTTGAACCGGCGCTTATCGAGGGTCCGGCACTGGCTGGTAGTCTTCGAATCCATGGTGCTGACCCACTCCACCGACTGCACAACGTCGCTGTTTTCCTTTAGCGTCTCCATGCGCGCCTGGGTGGCGACGTGCTGCACCGCCGTACGCACAATGGCGCCGGCGTTGCGGTTGGTCGTGGCCAGGATGCCGTCGTTGTACTGGAGCGCCTTGGTGCCGCGAATGTTCTTGATGATTTGGAAGCTCGTCTGGCCTTCAAAGAATCCCTGCCTGATCGCGCCTGTAAGGCGTTGCCGCTCGGTGGCGGTGAAGCCATCAATGAACGACTTGAGCAGCTTCCCTCCGCCGGCACCGCGCACGCTGAGCGGATTGGTGAGGATCGCCGCCCTGATTGCTGCAGCGCCTGGCACTGCTGCGTCGAAGGTGACGCCAACCGGTGCCGCCCGGGTCAGACTGGTCGCCTCAAACTCAGCCTCATAGTTGGCGATATCCCTCAGATCGAGGTTCAACTTCTCGCTGTACCGGTCAAAGATGCCCAGCAGCAGGCTATCAACCTCGCTCAGCAAGCGCTCCAGACGGACGACGGTGTAATCAGTCAGGTCCGCCCGCGTCAGCCGCTCACGAATCGAGCGGTCAATCTCCTTGAGGAAGGGGGCGAACTTCGCAACTTCCCCTGATTTCAGCTGCTCCAGAAAGACGGCGTGCCGGATGGTGGCGTCAAGGATTGCTTGGTTTGCCGCCATTCGGAATTACCTCGTCGTCATCCAGGTCAGGCCCAGTGCTTTGCGCTTCCAACTCATCCCGGATGTCGTCGTCCGTCTTCTCCGGGTTGATTACGCCGCGATCGCGCAGGTACTGCCAGAAGTCGCCTTCCGGCAGCTTGCCGCCCTGCACTGCGTTAAACAGCGCTGCCAGGATCGTTGCGTCCAGAGTGATCTGGCTGAAGTCCTGGTTGAGCTTGTAGACCACTTCGCCGGGGGCATTCACGAACTCGGCCATCCAGACCAGGCACTGGCTGTAGGCCTCACTGACGTTACTCACCACCAGTGAGAGAACGCTGTGTTCGGCGGCACTGTCGTTATCGGCCTGGGTCGCGGTCTTCACTGCACTGCCACGCTCGATCAACCGGGCACCGAGCGAAACCATGTCCTCTTTCTTGGCGTCCATGGCCTCTTTGGCGACGGTGTTGGGCTGCGCCTGCCATACGCCACATGCGCCATTCACAGGGAGCAGCCAGGGCGCCCTGGAGCCCAGGAAGATCCCGGCATTTTCGAGGTGGTCACGCCATTGCTCATCAAGGCCAGACATCCATGGCTGAGGCTGGCCTACCAGGTAAGCCGCCTCTTCGTAGTCGGCACTGTTCCGGTAATGCCCGATATTCACTTCGGCCATGTCGTACAGCGGCGAGTCGTCGATGCTGGTGTCGTTGTTCTCGCTGCCCAGGAACTGGAACGGGATGATTCGCCACGGCTGGCCGGCTCCGTTCAGCGGGGCAAATGGCGCTACCGTCATCTCCGTCTTGCTGGATCCCTCTTCCCATACCTCCTGGGTGTACACGCCGGAAGCATCCAGGCGCAGCACGCGATATTGCACAACCTGCTCACTGCCGAACCCGTCATCAGTATCGACGTCGACCTTTTCGCGCAGCACAACCAGGCTCAACAGGTGTTGGCCGCCAACCAGGCGCGTTTTCCAGTTGATGATTGATTCAGCCGGATAGCTGGCGACGTTGGCACGCGCGCGACCGGCCTGCTCGTCTGCCTTGCTCACGGTGCCGGCCTCAACGGCGGCGTAATCCACCAGTAGGCCGTGACGACCAACCTCGAGCAGATGCCCGATAACCGACTGTGATTGCTGGTAAACGCTGACGCCTTGCCCGTCGATGTCCTTCGTCACGTAGTCGAGCGCACCGGGAACAGTCAGCGTTGGCCATGTGCGGAACACCGCGCCCACCAGGCTGTGTTTTGTGCGCCCAGTTGCGTTGTAGAACACAGCGCGCTTCTTGTACGCGTCGTACCGGTCCTTGTTGTCCTGTGACTTGTCCGAGGCGTTCGGCCTGGGCAGGTAGTAATCGCCAGCAGCCTTGACTGTTTCCGAGCCCTTGCAGACGTCGCGCACCAAGCGCCAGCGGTACTGCGCCGCCGTGTACTCGGGACGGGTAAAAGTGACGTCCGTCATCGAGCGACCCCCATTTTCATTGCGGTGACCGGTTTGATGATCGGGTACTCGCGGTGGATGAAGTAGCCGCCGGCGTCGTTCGAGTGATCGATGCCGGCGGTTTTATCTGGCTCCCCGTTCGCACCCCACACCTGCTGCTCTAGGCCATCGGCATAGGTTGGGCAGGTGAATGGGTTGACCAGGTAGCGGCGCTCGCCCTGCGCATTGCAGAAGACGGCGTTCATTGCGTTGATTCGGTCCTTCACCGGCGGGTTTGCCGCTGGAGCGATGACCGCGAACCCAGCCTGTTTCAGCATGGCCAGGTCGGTGATGCTGGCGTTCACAGATTTGCGTGAATCGCCCGAAGCATCCGGGTAGATCCTGATTTCGCAGGTCTTCTTGAAATCGTTGCCGTCGTGCTGCCAGTAGCGCTCTTTGATGCGTCGGATCATGTCGGGCGTGTCGTAACCGTCGTTCAACTCATCCACTGCCCTGGGCAGCCCCTGGTCGCGCTTGACGTGGGTGATCGCCGCCATCTTGCCGACGTTGAAGTCCATGCCGATGAACAGAGGCTCGCCGGGCTGCACGGTGTCGAGGCAACCGTTCAGCTTGCGGTCGTAGGCCGTGTATATCGTGCCCGACGTCAGGTTGACGAACTGGCCCTTGAGGTACGCCATGATCAGCTGGGGTGGATACGACTCCATCAGGGAGGCGATGTAGTCATCCGGCAAGTTCAGTTCGTTGTCGAACGTGCTGGCCTGCACCAAGCCATACATCTCTTTGAGCGAAGGCTTGTCACGGAGCTGCTTCACGAACTGCAGGAAGACGAACTTGAAGCCTTCCGGCGTCGTCGTGACGTCCACCCCGTTCTTCAGCCCGGGCAAGTTGTAGCGCATCCGGGCAATAATCTTGCGCCAGGCCTGTTGCGCCTTGACTGCGGTGAGCACGTCCAGCTCATCCACCAGGGCGTGGCCGATCTTGAAGCCGACGATTGTCTGCGGCTTCTCCATAGACCGGCAGATCACAGTGCCGCGGGACTGCCGGCCGCTGTAGATGTGAACCTCGTGGTTCGCCTGGTTGATCTTGGTCTTCAGCCCCCAGTCGTAGGCCACCTCATCCATCGTCGGATAGAAGATGTCCCGGATCTGCGGGTAAGTCGGTGCGAAGTAGCCAGCGTTGACGCCGGGCCACTCCATAAAGTGTTTGCTCAGTGCCGAACAGCCCACCCAGGTCTTGCCTGAGCCGAACCCGGCAACGAACGCACGGAATTTGTGGGGCAGCGTGAGGAACAGAGCCTGCGGAACGTTAAGGCTAGGCATTCGGCTTCCTCGCATCCACCACATCGACCTGAATGCGGGTCGGAATCATCGGTTCGTCGCCCGCCTCTTCCTTCCGGGCCCGGTTGACGAACATATCACCGGTTTCCTTGGCCGCCTGCTCGAGAATCTGCATGGCCAGGCCGATGTTCTTCATAGACTCAGCCTTCTCCACAAAGCGGTTCATGGCGCGGAGGCGAAAGGCGCGGTTGGCAATAGGTATGTCTTCAGTCTCTTCGCGGAAACGCTTTCTGGTCTGCTCGAAAAGGGTCTTCCATCTGTCTGCGAGCTTCTTACCTGAAACCTTCGTCGGGTCGTGGGATTCGACCTGTTGACGGGTGATGCTCAAGCTGAATTCTTTATGGACCGCCTCAACCACCTGAGAAGGCGTATCGAAGCAAGCGAGAGCCTGTACTACAAAGGTCTTCACCTCACTGCTTAGAGCTGCCATAGGCATTCATCCGTCCAAACCTGTCCAAAATCAGGCCGACTTGAGCAGACAGGTTCCGCAGGCCCTCGCAATGTTCAATTTCCCTACCTCGGCAGGACTGTTTGCAGCATCCACCAACGCTTGGACGTCAGGGCTCGCACCATAGCGGCGGACCACACCGACGAACTCTTCGATGTCGTGTCCTTGCAGCTTGATCTTCGGTGAACCGTCTTGGGTGAATGCTGGTTGACCGTACTTGTCGGTCGCGTGAGCCAGGTGATACAGCTCGTGTTCGATCAGGGCGCAGAACTCAAGGTCGCTGCACACGCCGCAGTAGTCAGCTGCCAAGGTGATGATGAAGGCAGGCACGTCGCCGAACCAATCACGCATCTGTTGCTCCATCCGGGCTTTCTGCCAGCCCCCGGCACGGAACGCTACCTGTTCGGCCTGACCCAGGACAGTCCTTCCCTGCTTCTCGAAGCTCGACGACGCCCACATGACTCGGATGTCTGCATCCAGTAGGTGAGCATGGTCTGCGTTGTGAATGCTCCCGGTGTCGGCAAGTATCTCGGCTTGGAGCCATTCCCATACTTCGGGAGCTGGAGTTAGGCGAATGCCGAAGTCGGACAGGTCGGACAGCTCAAGCAGTGACGATGGAGGGTATGGCCTATCCATGGATCACCTTGAGCTTGAAATAGTGGCGCGTTGCCGGTATTGATGGCGGCTTCCATAAGTAAGGAAGCTCACCTTCATGTCTTTTGCTCTTGCTCGCGCCGCTGCAACCTGCCTATTGGCAGCAACAACTCTCCTCGGATGCGCCTCTGCCCCGAAGGAAACCTGGACAAATAAAGGCCCGTCCGAAATTGCTACAGAGCGTGGGCAAAGAGCCTGCTATGCAGACGCAAACATCATTGGCGGCGAACGGATTTTCGGAATGCTATGCGCGGCGCCAATCAATGGACTCTTTACTGATGGCGATCCAGTGATCATGGCTGGACCCGCTTATCACCGCCTCTTCAAAGTGCACCTAAGTGAGACGACGAAAGGGATTAGTGTGCCGCTCGGTGACAAGACTGGGTTACTTCAATGCGACCCCCTCAAGACCAACGCCGATAAGTCAGCCCCTGAGACCGCCTGCAAAATCACCGTTGATGGGAAGATGGTCGTCAGCACAAAGATTACCTTCGCCGACAAATAATTAAGGCCGTGCCGCACTGACCTGCGGCACACCTACCCTTCCGCGCTTTCCAGCAGCACATCAATCAGCTTCTGCTCACCCAGGCGCATCGCACCCAGGCATTGCAGGTCATCGCACTTCGGGCCGAGGCCAAACATAGTGACCTCTCCCTTAGCGCCGATCAGGGTCAAAGCGCCTACCGTGCACTCGGGATGTTCTCCAGCATCGAGGTCGTCGGCAATTTTGCGCAGGGTCTTGGCGGCGTCGCGCCAGTCTTCCCGCTTGAACTCCAGAACCTTAACGGTCATACGGTCACCATCTGGTGTGTCTGTGCGTGCGTATGTCCATGGAGCAATCCAACGATCAGACCCTGAGGCAGCCCGGCTTCCTTGGCGGCGTCCACGGCATCAGCAATGGCCTTGTCGAGAGCGCTTACCGCAGCGTTGATGTCCGGGCTCATTGGCAATGCGTGTCGCAGGCGGGTGACCTTGCTCATGATGCCTCCAGGGCCAGCACAGTGATCTCACCCCATACAGGGTGGAAGTCGACATGCTCGCCGTCGGACGCCTTTAGTGGCTGGTCGGCGACAACGGCGATACCAGCCTTGGCGTCACACCAGATCACGTGGGTCACAGGCTGGCCGTCGATGATCACATCCCGCCGGCCCCCACCATCATCCCAGTAGTGGACGTGGTCGCCTGATTGGTCGCTCATGCCGCCCACCCAATGGAGATGTGAGTGCCAATCCAGATGGCGCCTTCGATCACGGCCCAGCCAGCTACGGCGCAGGCGATCGCACCGATGACAAAGGCACCGGTCATATCTGGCAACTGGCCCATGGTGAATCCTCATGTAGCGCGCCACGATTTGGCGCATTCGAAAACGTGGCGCGGATTACTGAGATACCCGGTTGAGGGCTTCGTCCGCTTTGTCGGCAGCCTGGGCCGCAGTAGTTGCAGCCTTCGTAGCTTTGTCGGCGGCGGTGCCGGTTTGGCGAGTCAACTCTTCCAGGCGCTTGTCACGCTCGCCCATGGCGGTGTCGTAGGCCCTGCGAATGTCGGTCACCTGGTTGCTCTGATTCTCGGCAAGAGACCAGTAGGCGGCCTGGTAACCAAGAACGGCACCACCACCAACCAGCACGACAGCGATTGCCCAGACCTCGGCACGCCGCCACCAGCGGCGTGCGATAAATTCCAATGCGCATCTGTCCATCAGGCGATACCTCCCAGCTTGGTGCGCAGGCGAGTGATCTCGTCGCTCTGCTGCGTCACGCGGTCAGTGAGTTGAGCGACCTGGCTTGTCAGCGCTTCGATCTTACCTTCCATGCGGCCGACGGCGGCGGCCAGGTCATTCCGCTCTTTCGCGAACTGATCGGCGCGGGCCTCGGCCTCTTTGCGGGCGGCCCGTTCTTGGTTCAGCAACTCGTTCAGGCGCTTCAGCGTGCCGATATCGGCGCTGTCCATGGCGCGGTCGGTTGCATCCTTGGAAAGGAACCGGCGCAGCCAAAGCAGGCCGCCCAGCACTACGGTGGCGCTACCGCCAAGCCAGGTAGCTGTGCCTGGGCCGAGGTCAGTAGGATCCATCGTCACTCCATGAAGAAAATGGCCTTCGCCAGAAAAAGATCAGCCCAGCAGCACTCCCTGCTGGGAGCAATCGGTGTCGCGTAGCCGAAAAGAAAAAACCCCGGCAAATGCCGAGGTTCTTGAACTAAAAGCTAAACCAGCATAGCGCTACGCGTCTTGGGGATTAGATCTCCAATAGCTAGTCACTTCATTGTAGGCATCGATGAAGAAGCGGTCGTTATCATCAAACTCCCTACCATTCTTCCGCGCCATTTCAAAAAAGCCTGGCCCTGGAATCACCGAGCCATTTTTGTGAACCACCAGGGCGGTCAAAAACCCCCTGCCTTGGTCGTACTCGGAAGTCGATATCTCGTCCAGAAGCACGCTCAGACGCGAATCATGCGCTTCAAGAGCAATCGGAAGTTGGGCAACCAAGTCCGAATAAGCGATAAACGGATTGGGTCGTCTCGCGTGCTTGATGAGTATTGCCCGTGCAGCGTTTCGCGCTTGAATCCAATCAGATGCAGCAAAACCGTGGATTAGACCAGTCACATCGATTCCCTTCAGTTATGAAAAAAATCGATGATGGCATTGAGCCCACAGAATGTCATCTGCAGGCGCTTCAACAATGAGATCCCCTATAGCCACTCGATCTTATCGAACAGGCGCTGTAGATACTCCATGCGCTCGACTCCGTGGGGCATGTTTGAAATAGGTCGGCTCCAGCAGCACTCCCAGCTCGGAGCAATGGGTGTGGCGGAGCCGAAAATAGGAAGGCCCCGGCAAATGCCAGGGCCTTGGCCTGTCACGTAAGGACAGGAGAAAAGCAAACGGCTGCAGATGCAGCCCACCGCTTCTTACGGCAGCAGGTCGTAGGTCACGTAGGCCGTACCGCCGCCATTCTGCGTCATTGCTACCCACAGGCCCTGACCGGCAGGGATGGTTACAGAGAACGGAAGAGTGGAAGAACCGCTAACGGCGGACAAGATAACGGGCACGTTGGTCACCCAGCGCCCTTCCGGAATGGTCGTGCCGGTGCTAATAAATCCGTTCCCGACGGGGCTGATCATCGTAGCTGTGCGAACTACAGCGCCATTGACGTTCTGTGCCGGAGTGAAAATTGCCTCTGCGTAGCTGGTTGCCACCGATTTGAAACGGCTGCCGATTTGTACTGGTTCCATTTTTTCACCTATTGAGTCGAATGATTTGTCGCGGAGGATTCCGCTTTCATGTCGCTCAAAGGCGATTGCTCGAGGATCTTGTCCTTCGCATGATTCAACGTCCCGCATCGGGAACACTTGATCTGGAGCTCTGTAAACCCACCCGTACGGGCGAGAAGTCTTTTGCAGTTACCGCATCTGAATTCTTTCAACATCTGCAAATTCCTTTTGCTGACTCACCCTTCCGTGGGTAATAAAAAGCCCCGCACTTGGCGAGGCTTGTAGAAATGCGTAGTGGCTATGTCGATCGAGCGAACGAGTTCCACTCTTCAATGGCGTCATCAGCCGCAGACTTATGCTTCCGAATAGCGTCTTGCTGCTCCTCTACGAAGTCAGTGATGCAGGATTTGTACTCCTCCACCTCGGCGTTGAATTGATCACGCTCGTTCTGGTCTTCAAATTCGTATGGAACACTTGGCTGGCTACAGTCATGTGAGGGCTCGATTGAGTCGGCAAACGCAAAAGGCGAGAGCAACATTCCGAGAAGTAAGAGAGTTCGCATCGTCCTAGGCCTCACATGAAAAAGCCCGACTTTATGCCGGGCTTTACTGTGCAACCTCAATGCGCAAGATCGACAGGATAGATAAATACTCTCTCACTTTCTCATTCGATGCAACGGCTTTTTGCTACGCAGCGCAACTTTCGATAAGCCCCTCAGCGTCGAGCAGTTCCTGAGCGGCAGTAAGCGCCTCGTTCACCTGGTCATCGAGCGTCTTGCGGATCCCTGAGCGCCAACGGTACCGGGTCGACTCTGGCTTACCATCATTGTCCCAATTGGTGATGTCGTACCAGGCGGCCGGCAGCACCGCGGCGGAGCGCTTGCCTTCGGCGCCGGCTACTTGTGGAATCGCCCAGGTCAATACGGCGCACTCCCGGAAACGTTTCGGCGCAGGCGTGCGCACCGAGTTGAGCAGTTCCAGAATCGCGCCGTGCTTACGCTCCTCATGGGTGGAATACTTCGCCACGAGTGCTCGCCAGTGCGCCGGGGTGAGCGCCTTGTGCAGCCGGCCGAACACCCAGCAGTCCTGGAGAAACGCCGCCTCCTTTCCGATGATCTCCCCTTTTTGCTTGGCACATTGCACCTTCGGTTCAAAGTCGCAGCCGCCCGCGGAAGTGATGGTCTCGGCCGCGAGGGCTCGAACTACTGCTGAAACAACGTTGCGATAGGTCATGCAGCTTCCCCTTTTTTCAACTCTCTGGTCATTGCGCGATATTTGGCTTTGATCGCCTTGATCTCTTCCACGGTGTACTTGCAGGCTGGGTGCAGGCCTTCCAGCCAAGCGACCTTCTCGGCGCCGATGCGCAACACCAGGCGAATGCGGTACTCCACTACGTTGCCGGAAAGGTTGCGGTTGCACTTCACGCACTGGCGGTGAATGTTCAACGGTTCGAAGCGCAGTTCCGGACAGGCACCGACGGATCGGTAGTGCCCGGCGTCCCACCGACTGCCGGTCATGAGGTCGTTGTCGTTCGGCGTGGAGTCGCAGCTAATGCAGGGCAGGTGCGCGTCACGCAGGCGCACGTACTCGTTAACCGCGGCCTGGGCTTCGCGCAGATGATCCGCCCGGGTCTTCAACTTCTCCTTACGGACCTTGATCTCGCGGCGCCCTACCTCGGCTAGGGCTCTCCCGGCGATCGCGCGCCCCTTTTCGGACTTACCGTGTGCGATCGCGCACTCGATCTCGCCGCACACCACCTGCGATTCGCGCGTTTTCGTGAACATCACCCGGCACTCTGGGCAGCGTTTGCGACGCGGTCCGCCGGAGTTGAGCGGAGTCTTGCGTTGCAGTGGGGTGCGCCTCATGCGGCCTCCTTAAATGCTTCGAACTCGGCCATTTCGGTCAGTCGCTCTTCTGTAAGCGTCGGCCAGTCATGTAGAACCAGGTACGCGCAGCACTGGCGCCAAAAATCTTGGAATGTCTCCTCCCCCATCGAGTCGTAGGAAAGGCTGCGGGGTGTCTTGCGGGTGAGCTGGCCCAGGCCAGGAATATCGAACAGCTCCTCGTCGCAGTACACGCCCGACTCCAGCTGCAGAGCCTTGATCGCATCGTGGGACTGCTTGCTGGAGAATCGGTCGATGTTCTGGCTCAACACCCGGCCCAGACCGTGGACCAAACCGTTGAACCTCGGATTGCGCGGCTGCTTTAGATCGGCGCGGATCTTGGTGTTGATGCGGAAATCACGCTCACGAAGGATCGACCGGTCAGCGTCGGAGGACGGCACGAACGCGGCTACCTCCTTGCCGGTGGCAGGATCAATCAGGCGGCGCAGCACCAGGTACACGGGCATTGGGCGAGGCTTTGCTGGCTTGGTCATTGCGCTGCCCTCTTCGCTTCCAGTTCCTGAGCTTGCTTGATGAGCAGCGCCCTGCGATCCGCCAACTCATTTGCCGCGTCAATCCGCATTTCGGTTTTCCGTTCGGCACTGGCCTTGCGCATTTCTAGCATCGAGGTTTTCACCAGCTTCAGCTTCTGCCGAAGCTCGGGCTCTGGCCGTGTGACGGTGCCAGTGAGCAGCCCAACGATGGCGCGGCCGTCCTCGGTGATCGGCTCGACTCTCAGGTCCGCCAGGTACTTCTGAGCGTGTTCGCGCGGGATTCTCTTCAGCTCCATTGCCTTGGTCACAGCCTGCACGCGACGGTTTGCGTCGAAGCCCACGGACACGTGCCAGTTGACCGGTTTCGCATCCTCGCGGGCCTGCCCTACGAAACGCTGGTAGGCGTCGATGAATGCCATGCGCGCACCGATCTTGTCGCCGCCATCCAAGATGGGCTTCGCAGCGGCCAGGGCCAACTGGATCTCGTCGGTCAGCACCACGGTTTCGAACTCGTCGTTGGTGGTCATGGCGATGGCCCAGGCCTCGTCCTTGCCCGGGCGCCCGTCGGAGGACTGGACGCGTTGCAGGATGTCAGCCATTGCCAGCTTGCCCTTCACCTCAAAGCGGCAGGCCTTCAGTGCGGCTTTGACGACGGGCACCGGATAGGCGCAAAGGTCTTCGGCTATCATCGCGGCAGTGCCTGGGTTCATTTCCTGGCCCATGGCTTCGGCGGTTGCACAGATGGCAGCGGCCAACCCGGCGACCTGCTGGTCGTTCATTTCAGAGGTATTCATTGCGGTCACCTGCTTGGCGTTTGGCCAGGACTATCTGGGCGGCCTGCTCCGCTGCGGAGTGGTTTGCTTCGGTCCGCTCCATCTGGCGGGCGGTTGTGCCGTTGATGCGCTGCCCGGTAACCCACTGGGTGTGGTAGCTCTCGGCGTTGGACAGCAGCTCGTTGAGGCTATGGCACTTGCGCAGCACAGCGGCATCGCTGGTTTTCAGGAAGTGGGCAGCGACGTGGTGGGCGACGGCGGCACCGAGGCGGTCAACCAACTGGCCGAGCTGGCCACCGACCTTGGCATTCCACACAGGCCATGCGCTGTAGCGTTTGCGGTAAGCCATGGCGTAGTTCGCCCAGACCTTGAAGGTTTTGCAGGTCTGGTCTTTGGGGCCCGGCATGTCGGCGGGGATCTCGACCCGTGGGGTGTCGGTTCGATCAACCACCAGCACCAAGCCGCGGGACTGAGCCGGCTTGCCGGTGGCGTCCTGCAAGTCCTGACTGGTGTCCTGATTGGTACCCTGATGAT
>Ga0157373_10001707_pt1 | contig 16736 bp, 15 predicted proteins | sample C65metaG_FD_113460 | JGI IMG/M metagenome (GOLD analysis project Ga0157373, IMG submission 113460) | Corn rhizosphere microbial communities from Kellogg Biological Station, Michigan, USA - C6-5 metaG | ecosystem: Host-associated > Plants > Roots > Rhizosphere > Soil | place: USA: Michigan... | reverse complement strand
TTGATGACCGCAGCACCTTCGGCATGGGCCTGATTGTAACCGTAGTCATCCTTCGGTCCGACATAGATGAAGCCGACCGTCAGCGCGGTCTGCGCCAATGCCGTTCCCGGCGTGAGACCGGGAAGTGCGCTTGCGGCAAGTCCGGCCGCAGACACCTGCAGAAAATTCCGGCGGTTCATGGAAAGGAGTTTCGTCATCGTCATTCTCCCTCGCGGCGCTCGGCCGTTCGCTATTGGACAAGGGACAGCAAGCAACAGGCGTGCCACTTTGTAAGTCATTGAAAACGCTGATGCCGACTGAACAGATAACAAGAACTGACAAAACTGCATGCAGTTTTGGACGAGCGTGCTGATTTTAGCGTCACTGTATGAAAAATATTCGGGGAAACCGAGATGCGCTCCCAGCGCTATCTAGGATGTCTGGACGAAAAGCATTTAAGTTCAATGCATTGAGGAAAGCGTTGACATGCCGGAACACGAACTGCATCTGTATGCACTACGTCTAAAGCGCCGAGAGTGTCGTGACTGAGGTGAAGCGAAGAAGATTAGTCCGGGCCGGGACGACTGTGGAGCAGATGGTGAGAGCCATTGCCGATATGATCGTGACCGGCGAGATGCTGCCTGGCGAAAGGCTCGACGAGCTTTCTCTCGCCGCTCGGTTCGAAGTCTCCCGGACGCCTGTCCGGGAAGCATTGCGGGAACTCAGCGCAATGAGCCTGGTTGGCCGGGAGCCCAATCGCAGCGCCGTCGTGATGAACGTGACGCAGGCCCGCCTCCACTCCATGTTCGAGGCCATGGCGGAACTGGAAGGCATCTGCGCGAGGCTCTCTGCCGAGCGCATGACGGTCGACGAGCGACGTGGCTTGGATATCGAACATCGCAGTTCGATACATCTCGTGCATTCGGGCTCGCCGGAGGACTATTCCGCTTACAACACCGAATTCCACAACAGGCTTTACCGAGGAGCTCACAACGATCACCTTCTCGAATTGGCAACACAGACCAGGGCAAGGCTGGCGCCATTTCGCCGCGCGCAGTTTCGTCTGACCGGGAGGCTCTCGAAGTCATACGATGAGCATGACCGGATCGTTACCGCCATTCTGCGCGCCGATTGCAAAGCCGCCGGGCAGGCGGCCTTCGACCATGTGTCGATCGTCAGCGACGCCAGCGCGGTTTTTGTTGCAGCGCATGGTTGAGGTTTTGACGTCGCGGATTTTCGAAAGGCTAGCTCTTCGAGAGGCGAGGACGACGGTTTGCTTCCTGTCAAGGAGTGCGAATGTTGGGCTGTGACGAGATCTCCGCAAAATTGCATTGAGACCGTTGGGAAAGACTATATTTGTCTTATTCAACGGCATACCGATTGGTGCTGCTGTATGACCTGTCCAATGAAAGCGTTTTCATGCCGTATGCCGCCGCACCTGCAATCCTGCTAGATCTGGATGGAACTCTAATCGCGTCGGAACCCGGAATTCTGTCGAGTTGCAGGGCAGCCCTTCGTTCCCTTGGACATGATACTGATCCTGCCATGGACATCAGGTCGATCATTGGCCCGCCGATCGAGGACGTCATGCGGTACCTGCTCGGACAGTTCGGCGACGACCGGGTCACCGAAGGGGTCGATGCCTACCGGCAGGACTACGGGTCGCGAGGCCTTCTTCTGAGTGAGGTCTATGACGGTATCCCGGAAGCTCTTTCCAGGATGAAGAAAGAAGCCAGGCTTTTCCTCGCGACATCCAAGCGCGAAACGTTTGCGCGCCGCATACTGGAAGACAAAGGCCTAGATGCTCTGTTCACCGGTATTTATGGATCGACCCCGGCCGGCGACATCGACCATAAGCCTGAACTGATTGCGCACATCATCCAGCAGCATGAGCTTGACGCGGATCGTTGTGTCATGATCGGCGATCGAAAATACGATGTCACCGGCGCCCATGCCAACGGCATGCGGGCTGCGGGTGTGCTCTGGGGCTACGGTGAGCAAGCCGAACTGGAGAGCGCGGGAGCGGATCGCCTGGTCGTACAGACCGCGGAACTGGCCGATGTCGCGCTTGGCATGGTGTCCAGCGCCGAACGATAATCCAGGCTGTCGCTTAATAACCGAGCGCGATGCCGTCCTTGCGGTGGTCGGTGGCTCCCAGCAGAACGCCCCGCTCGTGGTCGATGTAGATTGCCTGCGCACCGCCGATCGGTTCGTCCGCCCAGACGGTTGTGTGGCCGCGACGTTCCAGATCCATCCGCACGTCGTCGGAAATGGTTGGCTCGAGACTGAGCTTGCCATCGAAATAGAAACTACGCGGCTGGTCGCTCGCCTGCTGCGGATCCATGTCTCGATCGAGGATTTGGCTCAGCAGATGGCAATGGCCGACCGCCTGGTATTGCCCGCCCATGACCCCGAAGGTCATGCGCGTCTTGCCGCCCTCGGCCAGCATGCCGGGGATGATCGTGTGGAAGGGCAGCTTGCCGGGGCCGATGGCGTTGGGGTGGCCTTGTCTGACCACGAAGCCCGCGCCGCGGTTCTGCAGCAGCACGCCGGAGCGTGGGGCGTAGATGCCGCTGCCAAATGCGAAGAAGATGGAGTTGATCAGCGAGACGGAGTTGCCGTCGCGGTCGACCACGGTCACGTAGACGGTGTCCTTATGCGTCGGACCTTCCCAAGTGCCAGCCGGAGCGGCCTTTTCAAGGCTGATCTTCGAGCGGATCGCGTCTATCGAGCGATCCGACAGGATGGCATCGACGTCGGCCGTCATATGGGCGGGATCGGCGATCACCTGGTCACGCCAGGCATAGGCTGCCTTCGATGCTTCGGCGAGAAGATGGATGCGGTCTGCCTCCGACAGCGTCTGATCGCGCAGGTCGAAGCCGTCGAGGATGCGCGCAATCATCAAAGCGGCAAGCCCCTGGCCGTTTGGCGGGCATTCCAGCACATCCCGGCCCCGATATTTGGCCGAGATGGGTGCGGTTTCAAAGGCGGCGAAACTGGAGAAGTCACTTTCCTCGTGCAGGCCACCTAGCGACTGCAACAGGCCGACGATCTCCTCGGCCACCAGGCCCTTGTAGAAGGCGTCGCGGCCGCCCGTCGCTATGGCGCGCAGGGTGGCGGCCAGCGCCGGGTTGGTCATCCGCTGGCCGGTCACCGGCGCCTTGCCGTTCGGCAGGAAGTAGCTTGCGGAGCCTGCGAACTTACCGACGCGGGGGCTGTAGCGCGCCCAATCGAGCGCGACGCGTGGGGTGATGCAATAGCCATCCTCGGCAGCGGCAATCGCTGCGGCCAGAACACGGTTCATCCCGAGGCTACCATGGCTTTCGATCAGCCGGCACCAGGCATCCACTGCGCCGGGTACGGTTACGGCATGTGCGCTATCGTCGGGGATGGAGGAGAAGCCTTTGTCGATGAAATAGGCTAGCTCGGCCTTCTGGGGTGCACGGCCGGATCCGTTGAGCGCGACTGGCGTTCCGCCGGCCGGTGAATAGAGAGCAAAGCAATCGCCGCCGATGCCGGTCATCAGCGGGTCGATCACCGATTGCAGCGCCACCGCCGCCACCGCCGCATCGACCGCATTGCCGCCGGCGCGCAGGATATCGACCGCCGCCAGGGTCGCCTGGGGATGGGAGGTCGCAGCCATGCCGCGGTCCGAAATGGCGACCGAGCGTCCCGGCTTGAAAAAATCGCGCGATGTCATGGCATCTGCTCCTGATCTGCGAAGATTGGGTATCGGCGGCCGGCCGGTGGTCTCGCATCCGGCCAGCCGCGTGTTTCGTCGTGCGCTGCCGTCAGCGTGTTTCGGTCATCCAGCCGAGGATGTTTTTCCAGAGCCTGGCGTAACCTTCCCATTCGCAGAAAGCCGGCGAAAGCCAATGAGGGCCGATGTCCGAAGTCCACGCCACGGTGCGGCCTTCGCCATGGGTGCCGGTCACCAGCAGCGGATGGCCGCCTTGGTCTTCGGGCAGGCGGGCGAGCACGTCCACATCGGCGCGGTCGCGCACCTCCACCTCGTTGACGCCCAGAAGCAGAGGCCATTCGCCGCCAAGGCCGGCCATCACCGGATGGTCGGGCTTGAGGACGACGGCCGTCGAACCCTCGGGTATTTCAACCCGATCGTCGTAGGGCAGGCAGGTGACGGGCAGCGTGTCCTCTACGGCCGTGCGGCGCCAGCGTGCCTTGCCGTCGATGCCCTGGAACGAGAAATATCCGCCGACCATCAGCAGTCCTCCGCCCTTTTCCACCCAGGCCTTGATGAGCTTCAGCCGGTTGGGCACGGTCTTGGAATGCAGCCATACGGCCGGCGGCAGCAGCAGCGAGTTGGCGCCGATATCCGAGAGGATGATCGCATCGTAGGCGTCGAGCCCGGCCATCTCGAAGGGGAATTTCTCGACCGCGTCATGGGCCGGCATATAGGTCAATTCGTACTCGCTGCCATCGAGCGCCTTGACCAGCGGCTCGGCGCCGAGGTGGAAGGTGACGCTGCCGAACTGGTCGAAGCCCTTGTAATGGGTGGCGGAGCTGATCCAGCTTTCGCCGACGAGAAGCACTTTCTTGGTCATGTCTTACCGGTCCTCGTGAGGAGTTGAAATATCGCTCTTGGTGGCGTCGGTTGCACCTTGAGCGAGGTGGAAGATGGCGGGTCCAGTGGCATCGGCTCAGTCGCGCGGATCGAGACGGTCGCGTAAACCATCGCCGAAGATGTTGAAGCCGAGCACAGTCAGGAAGATTGCAGCACCCGGAAACCAGGCGAGCCAGGTTGCCTGGTCGATAAAGCTGATCGCATCACGCAGCATGCTGCCCCAGGTCGGGGTCGGCGGCTGGACGCCAAGACCGAGGAAGGAAAGATAGGACTCCGTGATGATCGACGAGGCAAGCAGCAGCGATGCCTGGACCAGGACGGGCGACAGGGCATTGGGCAAAACGCTGCGGGTCATGATCGTCAGATTGCTAAAGCCGAGCGCCCGGTTCGCCTTCACGTAATCGAGGCTGGAGACCAACATGGTCTGGGCGCGGGTCACCCGGGCGATGGTCGGCGTGTTGATGACGGCGATCGCGATGATCGTGTTGGTAAGCGACGCGCCAAGCGCCGCTGTGATGCCGAGTGCCAGCAGGATGCCCGGAAAGGCCAGTAGAACGTCCATGCAGCGCATCAGGACCGCATCTGTTCTGCCGCCCAGATAGCCGGCCACAAGGCCGATCGGCAGGCCGACAAGAACCGCGCCACCGACGCTGATCACGCCGACAAGCAGCGATACCCGTGCACCGGACAGGATACGCGACAGCACGTCGCGACCGAGATCGTCGGTACCGAGAAAATGATCGGCGGACGGTGGGGCAAGCGTTGCCATGAAATCGGCAGCGTCAGGCGCATAGGAGGACAAGACCGGTCCGAACACCGCAGCCAGGACAAGGATGCTGACCAGCGCCATGCCGAAGGCACTGCGGCTGTCTTCCACAAGACGGCGTATCAACGAGTGAGATGCGGGAGCTGTGGTCATGCACGTTTCCTCAGTCTGGGATCGAGCGTCGCGTAAAGAAGGTCGGTGGCAAGATTGATGAAGACGAAGAGTACGGCGGATGCCAGGATGGCGCCTTGCACCACGGGATAGTCGCGCGCGAAGATCGCATCGACAGTGAGCTTGCCGATGCCCGGCCAAGCGAACACAGTCTCCGTTACCACCACGCCGCCCATCAACTGGCCGAGCTGCAGGCCGACCAGCGTCGTTACCGGGATCAGGGCGTTTCGCAGCGCATGTTTCCAGACCACACGTCGAAAGGGCAGGCCCTTGGCGCGCGCCGTCCGGATATAGTCCGCATTCAGCACGTCCAGCATGGCGGCGCGGGTCATGCGCATGGTCGACGCGGCCATGGCGACGCCGAGCGTGATCGCCGGCAGGGTGATGTGGCGTAAAGCGCCAACGGGATCTTCGCCGATAGGCACATAGCCGGAGGAGGGGAAAATCTGCAGACGGATCGACAGGAAGAGGACAAGCAGGATCGCCAGCCAGAAGCTCGGCAGCGAAAGGCCTGCCAGCGAAATCAGCGAGACGCTATAATCGGCGACGCTGTTTCGGCGTGCTGCGGAAATCACTCCGGCCGGAATGGCGATGACCAGCGAGATCAAAAGCGCCGCTAAGCCGAGCTGCATGGTCGGCACCATGGCGGTCATGACCATGCTGAGGACCGGTCGGCCCGACTGGATGGAACGACCGAGATCGCCGATCAGAAGATGCCCGAACCAGGAGATGAACCGGAGCGGCAAGGGCTCGTCTAGAGCAAATTTTGCGCGCAGCGCGGCGATCGCTTCCGGCGTGGCATCCATGCCGAGCATGGCGGTGATCGGATCTCCGGGGATCATCGCGAGCAGCGTGTAGGAGAGCACGCAGAGGCCGAAGAGGACCGGAATGACCGAGAGGACGCGGGTGACGATCAGCTTCATGTCAGATGTCCTCAGCCTGTTGCGTTTGGCGGTCACGGGCGCGGCGATAGGCGGCCATGCGGGCAGAGGCGGATGTGCCCGGCAGGGTGTCTGGGAGCGTCTCGACCTGCGGAAGCGTCGTGGCGAAGAAACAGGCCGACAGGTGGGCCGCATTCACGGGCACGAGTGGCGGCTCCTCCTGCGTGCATCGGTCCTGCACATAGGGACAGCGCGCGGCGAACCGGCAACCGGCGATGCGGTTGGTCGGATCGGGTGGCTCGCCTGTCAGAAGCACATGCGATTTTCTCTGGATCTCGACGCGGGGTGCGGCGGCCAGAAGCGCCCGGGTATAGGGATGCCTGGGATTGTCGAAGAGTTCGCGGGTCGGCGCCTGCTCGACGATCCGGCCCGAATACATGACCGCGACATCGTGGGCCAGATGGCGAACGACGGCGAGATCGTGCGAGATGAAGATGAAGGCGACGCCGGTATCGCGCTGCAGGTCCTGCAGAAGGTTGACGACCTGCGCTTGCACGGAAACATCCAGCGCTGACACCGGCTCATCGCAGATAATCAGATCCGGCTGCACCGACAGCGCCCGGGCGATCGCGATGCGCTGCCTCTGGCCGCCGGAAAACTGGTGAGGGAAGCGGTCCAGCTGTTCAGCGGACAGACCGACCGCTTCCATCAGGGCGGCGGCGCGCTTCAATGCTTCCGGCCTGTCGCAAAGCCGATGCAGCAGCATGGGGCGGACCAGGACCTCGCGAATGCGTTCGCGAGGATCGGGCGATGCAAAGGGATCCTGAAAGACGACCTGAACCCGCCGACGAAAGCGGCGAAGGCCATTGCTGTCGAGAGCCATGGCATCCTCGCCGTCGAGACGGATGCTGCCGCTGTCGGGATCCTGAAGGCGCAGCAGCAGGGAGCCGACCGTGCTCTTGCCGCAGCCGGATTCACCGACGATCGCAAGCGTGCGGCCACGCTCGACCGAAATGCTGACAGTGTCGACCGCATAAAAGCGCTTCGGCTTTCCCCAGCCGGTGGAGACGGAAAACGATTTCACCAAATTTTCGGCGGCGAGCAGTGGCGTCATGCCAGGTCCTCCACGGGCGCGCGCCAGCAGGCGACATGGTGGTCGACGCCAATCTCGCGCAGTGGCGGAAGCTTGGCGCATTCGGTTGCAGCAAACGGACAGCGCGGCGCGAAACGGCAGCCGAGCTCCTCCTCCCAGGGCGGCGGCATGCGGCCGAGGATGGGCTCAAGGCGCTCCACCGTCGCGCCCAGATGCGGCATCGCTGCCAGGAGGGCCAGCGTGTAAGGGTGCTGGGCATCGGTAAACAGAGAGGCGGCCGGCGCTCTTTCGACAATGCGGCCGGCATACATGACCGCCACGTCGTCGGCGATTTCCGAAACCACGCCGAGATTGTGGGTGATGAACAGGATGCCCATGCCGGAGCGCTCGCGAAGCTCCATCAGCAAGGCAAGGATCTGCGCCTGAATGGTGACGTCGAGCGCCGTCGTCGGCTCGTCGGCGATCAGCAGCGACGGTTCGCAGGCCAGCGCCATGGCGATCATCACGCGCTGGCGCATGCCGCCTGACAGTTCGTGCGGATAGGCATCGAGCCTGCGCTCGGCGGCAGGAATATGAACGCTCTGCAAAGCCGCGAGCGCCTTTTTCCGGGCTTCGGCCGCGGATACCTTCTGATGAAGCTGGACTGCCTCGGCAATCTGGTCTCCGATTGTGAAGACCGGATTGAGACTGGTCATAGGCTCTTGAAAGATCATCGCCATGCGGCTGCCGCGCAGCTTGAGCATGTCGCGTTCGGTGAGTGTCTTGAGATCGTTGCCTTCGAACAGCGCCTTCTCTGCCGTCATTTCCGAAATATCGTCCGACATGAGCCGCATCAGCGACATGGCGAAAACGCTCTTGCCGGATCCTGACTCTCCGACAACGCAAGTGATGCGGCCAGGGGCAATTTCCAGCGAAACATCCCTCACGATCCGAACTCGCTTGCCCGGCGGACCGAGGGCCACGGACATGCGATCGATGTCCAGAAGAAGGTTCTGTTCTGTTTGCGCCATCACGTCAGGCCTCCGTTTTGCAAAGGGCGGAGAGTTCGGCAGGGCTGGGCAGTGCGCGGAAGGCGCCGGGACGCGTGGCCGTGATGGATGCAGCAGATTGGGCATAGGCGATCGCTTTCTCCAACGAATGGCCGAGCGAGAGGGTCGCGCACAGCGCGCCGCAAAACGTGTCGCCGCAGCCGGTCGTGTCCCTGACCTTGACGGCAATCGCTTCGTGGTGCCGAGTGGTGCCGCTCGAGTGCACCAGACAGCCGTCGCCACCGAGCGTGATGATGGTGGTTTTTGCGCCTCGTTCGTGAAGCCTTGCAGCCGCAGCACGGGGATCATCCAGACCACTGATGGCTTCGGCCTCACCGCGATTGACGACAAGAATATCGCAGTGGGCAAGCAGCGGCGTGGCATCCCACCAGATCGGGGCCGGGTTGAAGACCGTATAGGCGCCGCGGTCGCGTGCGGCCTTGAACCCGGCAAGTGTCGTCTCCTGCGTCAGATTTCCCTGGGCAAGGAAGAGATCGCCTGCCTCAGTCTTGGCGGCGAAGCGGGACGCGGCTTCTTGAGAGAAGGCGGCGGCACAGGCGCCGGCGGTGACGATGCTGTTTTCGCCATCGGGCAAGACCATCAGGAGCGAAAAATCGCTTGAGCCTTCCAGCCGCTGCGGTTCGAAGACCAGGTTTTGTTCGGCCCCGAGGATTCGGATGATCTCCTCGCCCATGCCGTCCTTGCCGATCGGGCCGGCAAAGCGCGTATCGGCCCCGGCGCGGGCGGCAACGACCGCCTGATTAAGGCCCTTGCCGCCAGGCGCACGCATGGCACCGTCGCCGAGCAGAGTTTCGCCCCGCTCGGGCAGGCGTGGCATCTGCAGGCTGATATCGAGCCCGGCATTGCCGAGTACAAGGACCTTAGCCACGCGCGGTCAGCTCCTTGCCTTCTTGACGGCCTGCATAAAGACGTTCAGGCGCTCGGGATCGACCGGGTTCCACCAGACGCCATCGCGTTTCAGGTAGCTTGCGACGATGACGGCGTCTGCGACCGAAAATATATCGCCGACATTGTCTGGCGTGACGCCGGAGCCGACGGCGACGGGAAGCGACGTGCCGCTATCGATGGTCTGGAGCTCTTCCATGGTGGCGGAATCGCCGGTGCGCTGGCCTGTGGCGATCGCTACGTCGGCGTCGAAGAATTCGTTGTCGCGGGCAAGTTCCTGGATGGTGCGGTCGCCGGTGATCGCATGGGCGCCGTGCTTGACGTGCACGTCGGCAAAGATCTTGATGTCGCGGGCGCGGAGGTACGCACGGTAGCGCGCAGCTTCGCCGGCAGGTCCGTCCATCAGGCCTTCGTTTGCGACATAGGCATTGGACCACTGGTTGACCCGCACGAAGGCGGCGCCAGCGGCCTTGGCGACGGCAATCGCCTGGATCGCCCCGTTGGCCAGAACATTGACGCCGACCGGAATGCCGGTTGCGCGACGCACCGCATCAGTCATGACGGCCATCGAAGCGGCGGTTTCCGGGCCGAGATTGTTCGGCTTGGCGAACGGGATGTCGCCGTGGTTCTCGACGATCAGTCCATCGACGCCGCCGGTCTTGTAACGCTCTGCCTCGGCAACGGCAAAATCGACAATCTCGGACATCGGCTGACCGTCATACTCGGGTGAGCCTGGAAGAGCGAGGGAATGGATCACTCCGATGACGGCCTTGCGGCGGCCGAAAATCTGCTCGATGGCATTTGGCTTCACGCGGAAGACCGGTTTTGCCTTTGGTGTATCACTCATCTGGTTGCCTTTTTGCTTTTGCAGTCTTTTGGCACCGTCGCGACGCAGCAGGGCGCGCGACGGTGTGTCGTGAAGTTAGAGGAGAGCGGAAGGGGTCACTTCTGGAGCCACGCGTCTCCGAGGCGGAAGGCGGTGTCTGGGTAGGGGGTCCAGTGAAGCTTCTTGGTCGAGCCCTGCAGCGTCGAGTCGAAATGCAGGAACAGCATTCCGGCGTCGTCGGAAATGATCTGCTGTGCCTTCTTGTACATCGCCGCGCGTTCGGACTGGTCGGCGCTGACACGGGCCTTTTTCATCAGGCTGTCGACGTCATCATTGCTGTAGCCCGAGAAGTTGTTCGGACCGCCTTTGGTGAACCAGTTGTACATGTTGCCGTCCGGGTCCGGACGACCGGTCCAGGGTGACCAGGAGATATCGAAGTCCTTCTTCTGAAGGACCGAGATCAGGCTTGTCGCGTCAACCTGACGGACCGAGACCTTGAAGCCGGCTTCCTGCGCCTGCGCCTGGATGATCTGTGCGACGCGGAGCTGCAGGGGCGAGGCGACGACGGTGATCGCGAACGGCACACCGTCCGGATGGCCGGCCTCGGCTAGCAGTTGTTTGGCCTTTGCAACGTCACGCTTGTAGGGCTTGAAGTTCGGATCGAACGCCCAGGTGATCGGTGGTGGAACGGGGCCAAAGGCAGGCGAACCCGTATTGAAGTAGGCCACCTTGTTCACGACGTCCTTGTCGACGGAATACAGCAGCGCCTGACGGACCTTCATATCGTTGAAGGGGGGCTTGGTATTGTTGATCGAGAAGGCATTGAAGCCGAGGCCCGGAATGTCGGCCACATTGACAGATGGATCGGTCTTGATCTGCGCCAGGCTCTGCGGCGGGACGATGTCGACCAGTTGGAGATCGCCACTTTTCAGGCCGGCCGTGCGCAGCGTTTCGTCAGGGATTGGTCGAATGATGACCTTGTCGAGGGGGGCACGTCCCTTGTGATAGCCGTCGAAGGCAGAGAGCACCATCTGACCTTTTTTGGTCCAGCTATCGAGCTTGAAAGGTCCGGCACCAACCCCCTTGGTCGCGAAATCAGGACCGAGTTTCTGCAGCGCGGTCGGCGAGACGAAAAGGCCCGCACGGTTCGTCATCACCAAGGGAAACTGCGCGTAGGGCTGAGAGAACTTGACGGTGAAAGCAAGCGGCCCCGTAACCTCAACCGATGCGATCGGGCCGAGATCCGAACGACGTGGCGAACCGGTCTTTTGGTCCAGCATGCGGTCGAGATTGAACTTCGCGGCTGCAGCGTCGTAAGGGGTTCCGTCCTGGAACGTCACGCCCGGCTTGATCTCGAACGTGTAGGTGAGGTCATCGACCTGTTTGTAACTGGCAATGCCCGGGACGACCTTGAGATCCGGCGTCATGGTCAGCAGGGGTTCATAGATCAGGTATTGCTCGTAGAGCTCGAAGTAGGAGGCGAAGAAGGCGGGATCCAGTGTCACCGGATCCGAGACGACGCCGATGTTCAGCGTGCCGCCTTTTTCTTGTGTCTGAGCCGAAGCTGCAACGGGCAAAAGAGATAGGGAGAGGGCTGCTAGGCCCAAAAACGAGCTGCGTATAGTCGTCAACGTCATGTTCCTTCTCTGGCGATTATTATTGTTGTTGTGTGTTAAGTTTTCTTCGGGACGCACCTGTCCTGCGCCGGGAAGCCCGTCGGGACAGATGGTCACGGATGTTTGTCTTCATCGACGGCTGCCAAAACGGCACGGATATCCGGCAGAGCCCCCGACCAAGCCGCGGGCTCCTGTGTTGCGATCAGCCTTTCGAGCTGTCAGGCTTTGATGAGCTTCACGTGGAAGCTGTAGCGTTCTGCGAGATAGTGCAGAACGACGTATTCCACTGGCTGCCTGTCGGGCATCCAGGAGGTTCGGTGGCAGATCAGCACGACCGCCGGCTGCCGGACGTTGAGGATGCGGGCCGTCATGGTGTCGGCCATTGCGGCTTCGATGCGTTCGTCGCCACCGGCGAAAACGATGTCGTCGCGCCGCAGTCTTTCGTAAAGCGAGCCGCTATCCAGTTCCTCGATCGTCGGAATACCCGACTTCTTGAACAGTTGCGGGCGCAGATATGTGATCGAGGTTGCAAGCGGCATGCCGTCCGCCAGCATTGTCCTGTCGATCTCCACCACGTCGTCGCCGGGCTGGAGTTGTAGCTCCAAAGCGATTGCCGCACTGGCGGACACGACCTTGACGGATCGTGTTCGATAGCCGGGTGTCAGACCGCGCCGACGCATGTCTTCCGAAAACGAGGAGATCTGGTTCAACGGACGCTCGACACGCGGTTCGATGACGATCGACCCGACGCCGGAGCGTCGCTTGATGAGACCTTCGGTTTCCAGATAGTCCAGAGCTGCCCGTGAGGTACTCCGGCTGACACCGAAGCGCTTGTTGATCTCCGCTTCCCCCGGCAGAACATCGCCAGGCTTGAAACTGCCGCTCTCGATGTCCGTCCGCAACCGGTCCGCAATCTGCGACCAGCGTGGTATCGGGCTTTCTTCAAGATCGGTATCATTCCAGCTCATGGCGATAGAGTATAACGTCATGACATTTCGTCAAGGCTATTTTTGAGCAATTTGCTGTGCGCTTAGTTTTTGGGCGAGTTGAGTATTATTGAACAGCGCTCGCCGATGGACGGTGCCGAGGTGGCCGTCGAAGTGCGGTCCCTCCAACGCGGTAAGTATGTTCGTGGTCGAGTGCTCCACCGCCTTGGAGCCCTCCATCTTGGGGTAAGGTCAAGTCGGGGCGGCAGGACGGCTCGTCAACATAAGCCGTCCCGTCGCAAACGGAGCGAGCGTTGCTCTTCCACCATCGCCAGCTTCCTCACATTCAAAAGCGCTGAACTCTGACATCATCGAACACCAACGCCGATCCATGGGAAAAGCCGAGGAGTTTATCGCAGCAGATATGCAGTTTCACACGCGCATCGCGCAGATCACCGGAAACCCGATCCTAATTGCAGTCAGTGAAGCGATGCTGGCATGGCTGATGACCTATTACACGGACATGCTCATCTGGACCGGCAAGGAGAAATTCACGCTGGTTGAGCACGAAGAGCCTCGATCGACTGGTGGCTAAGGATGTTGGCGGTGCGGTCCTTACGCACCTTGGACGGTCGAGGGCATCGTACACGCGATAGCAAGACCATAAAGGGACGGATGTTCTGACGGCAGGTCGATGGTTCTCGTCCGTTCAACTTGAAGGCTCGGAAGCGGATGTCGCGATAGCGCTTCTCTGTGGTAAAGTTTGGTCACGGCTGAAATGGAATGGTTCGCCCAGGTTGGCGCGCCTGACCCTTGGTGTATGAAACGCCATGCACCTTGACGCCATCGACGTTCAACAGAGTTATGATCCCTCCCTTGTTAGACAAAGCGGCTGGTGACTTGATCTCGATGCTCATGGTCGCGCCAGCAGCGATCGTGCCGGACAGCGTCATCGTATTCTTCTGCTTATCCTTGATCATCCATCCATCGAGCTGAACGGCAACGTCGGCCGTATTCAGTAGGGTGACGGTCTCGCGTTCGGGGGTGCGCACGTCGTTGACAAGTGCTGCGATGATCCGCACCAGTCCATCAGGAACGTCAAACGGCGGAATTCGGTCGCGATCTACCGGCGTATGTGGCTCACCATCGTGATCTGGATTGGCCGGGACGATCGGATCGGCGCTATCGTCGTCGGAATGCCAAGCTTGCGTCTGAAACTTGAGGAAGATCGCCACCCACTGGTTTTCGTTCGGGAATTCGAAAATCAGCGCACCATCTTGGAATTTGCCGTTGTCGCTCGCGAATTTACCGGGCGGGTTACCCTGGTTCATATGGATATCATGAATGCCGCGACCTGGCTTGAAACCGAAATACTTGTCCGCTTTGTCGGGTTCTGGACCCCAGGTTTCGCCAAATGCATAGATCCAAGACTCTTCATCGGACATGGCGCGCTGCACATAAGCGTCGATCTTTTCGTTCAGGTCGTTGTCTGGCCCTGTGGCTGAAAGCGGCAAGGGCTTTAGCTCCCAAGGCTGCATGAGATTGCTCCGAATGAAGTCGAGAGCGATGCCATCTGGAACGCTTGCTGCGCGGTGAAGCCCCTCGGACAACGCCGCAATCTTTTCCGTGATCGGATGCTCAAAGGCCGAGCGGACCAAGAACTGTACTTCGCTCCCGTCCTGTGATCTGACATTGATCGCAATGCGATGCATGGTTCCGTTTTCGGATACCAAAACCTGATAGTGGGGATTTGCGCCTGTTGCGAGGCGGTTGTTCGTCGGACGTCCCTTCAGGACGGCGTAGTTTTTCAGCGGCATGTCAGGGCTCCCACAGTTAGAATTCATCGAATAGCAGTGTCGTGACAATTGCAGGTTGGTTGATCGGCTTGAGAACGACAGTTTCTGTGAAGTCTGACGTCCTCCGTTTGCGAGTGGATCAGTCAAAATGACAGGGCAAGCCAACGCGCCGCGTGGCTGCGGCAGTTTAGCCTAAAGCTTTGGCGCCGCCCGCCTCACGGCTTTTGCTGCGAACGAAATCTCGCCTGTGGCCGAGACCGTAAATCGATACGCCTCGTTCATAAGTTTCTTGCCTGAGTGAGTGAAAGCGAGCACCCGCTCACCATCTGTCCTAACGTGAGAGATACCGAAATTGGTTCGCTCAAAAGCGAACACCTTCCTCGCGGCATCCTTGGGGTCATTCACAGAGCCAAGGACCTTGAAAAAAGCCGCGAGCTCAGTGCAGAATATGATGGAAGGTGTTGTTCGCCCGGCTTTTCCAAGAGCTGCTATAAGAGTGGCGCGTGGGTGAATGTATTCCTTAGCTTCGCTCTCGTCTCCTGACGAAATCAACGACACGACCGGAGAGACCTCCTTGAGAAACTCCATGTCGAAGTCGGCGGACCCATGGTGAGGCGCCTTCAGGATTTCCGCGCGGACGGCTGCACCGGGTAGCGCCTCTCGCAACCGTTGCCCGGCCTCCTGGTTCATGTCGCCGGTAAAAAGAAACCGAACGTTGCCGTAGCGGAGACGGAAGTTGATCGAATGTCCGTTGATCGTATGAGACGCGGAGGGAGAGCCAACCTTGGCGGCGACAGTCCCTAACATGAGATTTGCATCGTCCGGTGGTTCACCCAAAAACCGCAAGCCGACATCCTTGTCGATAATATCGGTAATGGGGCCAAGAAGCTCCACCGAGATGTTGTCGGCGGCGAGAAAGTCGAAGGCACCTACACTTGTGTGATCAAGACGCCGCTTTTCAATCGGCTTCCCGGTTGCGCGTTCGACGCGTGGTCCCCACGCTTCGAGGGTCTCGACCCAAGTGTTGAACTTCCCGTTTCTGTCAACTTCCGGGACGGTAGCTTGATCGTCCACGAGGTCGACAATGAATACCCTTCCATCTGCCTCTACGGTCCTGCCGAACATCTCGGTTTCTTTTCGGCGTTCGCCGGTAAGCTTCTTCAGCGGGCGTTTCACGATGCCATTGTGAAAAATCCGCTTCGGGGCGACAAATATCCGCTTTTGAGGTCTCGTATCGGTTTCCGACTTTCGCAGTTCGGTAAGGCCATCAAAATGGTCGGCGTCACCGTGCGTGATGAGAATGAGATCGACAATCAGTGGATCGTCATCGCTTGTTTTCGGAAATCGCGCATTGGCATGCCGAGCAAAGAGCTGGTTGTCGCCGCCGTCGATGAAGATCACTTTACCGCTCGGCGTTTCGATGATCAGGCCATCGCCTTGCTGGACGTCGACCATCGACAGACGGAGCAATGCATCCGACCGAAGTCGAGCCCGCCCATCGATAAATCCTCGGTCTACAACTCCCCGGAGACCGACGATCTCAACCTCTTTTTTGCCCTCTGGCTCAGACAGGACATTGCAGCCATCACCCCAGTAGTACTGGGCTTCCGAACCGTCGGGTCGCCGAAGATTTACGATGTCATCATCAAGATATTGCATCGAAACTCCTCCACAGAGAACGATCAGCAACAAAAGTTTAGATTAGTATTCTATCGAGTCAACTAGAGTCTAAGATTAAAATCGTTCAAAAGCAGTCATCAGTTATCCATAAGGTTCAAGAATATTGTATTTATCAATGCCATATAAAAAGAGTGACTGAACTCCGTCAAAGATGCGAAGCATAGGCCTTTAGTGCGGATCGCAGCGGTTTGCGCTTGCCTTGTCGGGTGGCGGATCGCGCACCATGCTCACTCGGTGTCCTGCTGAGGCGCGCAGTCAGGCAGGAGCATCAGTGTTATGTAAAGCGGCCGCGTGACGGCTGACGGCTCCTAAGCCGATCGACCGTGTCTCGAATGGACGCGATCCAAGCCTGCCTCGATCTGGCAATTTGTGCGACAGATAGCAAGCTGAGGCTGTAGGAATGCTCCGGACGAAGACGCTCGCCAAGATTCGCAATGTCGACGAAAAAGTCGAGCAGCGCGTCAGCTGGCCCAGTCACGTCGTGGT
>Ga0157373_10001704_pt1 | contig 16742 bp, 14 predicted proteins | sample C65metaG_FD_113460 | JGI IMG/M metagenome (GOLD analysis project Ga0157373, IMG submission 113460) | Corn rhizosphere microbial communities from Kellogg Biological Station, Michigan, USA - C6-5 metaG | ecosystem: Host-associated > Plants > Roots > Rhizosphere > Soil | place: USA: Michigan... | reverse complement strand
CGCAGCAATCCGCCGGCCGAGCGCAAAGGATGCCCGGATCAGGTCGGTGTAGGTGAGAGGGTTACGCTCCTGGTCTTCCAGGATGGGCTTCTTAGCCCCGTAACGATCACGGGCGTCGAGCAATGCATCGAAAACAGATCGCTCGCCGTCCCGCGCGTCAAAGGCACGCGGCATACCGGTGGAACTCCCCGAAAGTTTCCCCGCCGTCTTTTGGTTAGGGAATCCTATAGGGTCCGTTACCAATTGAAAAGATGTGTCACAATCGGTGAGCCGTTGGGCCATGGCGGACCTTTAAACGCACACGACCTGAGGCCGGTTCGACCCGTTGCGGGTTGATCGGGGGCATGGAAAGGCCGATCTAGACCTGCGATGCCTACAGTACTCGACACCACACAGGCGCGGCCGCGCCATCCGGAGAAGGCTGAGCGGCCCGACACGCCCATCCTGCGCAAGCCCGAATGGCTGAGGGTCCGGGCCCCGGGCTCGCCCGGCTATAACGAAACCCGCTCCATCGTGCGCGAGCATGGGCTGGTCACCGTCTGCGAGGAGGCTGCCTGCCCCAACATCGGCGAGTGCTGGAGCCAAAAACACGCCACCATGATGATAATGGGCGATATCTGCACGCGGGCCTGCGCCTTCTGCAATGTCGCCACCGGCCTGCCGCTGCCGCTCGATCCGACCGAGCCCGTCCGCGTTGGCGACGCGGTGGCCAAGATGGGGCTGAAGCACGTCGTCATCACCTCGGTGGACCGTGACGACTTGCCCGACGGCGGGGCGGCGCACTTTGCCGCCGTGGTCCATGCAATCCGCGCCGCCGCGCCGGGGACGACGATCGAGATCCTCACGCCCGACTTCCTGCGCAAGGATGGTGCGGCCGAGGTGGTGATCGACTCCGCGCCGGACGTCTTCAACCACAACCTCGAAACCGTGCCGCGGCTCTATCTGAAGATCCGCCCGGGCGCACGCTACTACGCCTCGCTTCGCCTGCTGGAGCATGTGAAGGAGCGCGATCCCTCCCGCTTCACCAAGTCCGGCTTGATGGTCGGCCTGGGCGAGACGAAGGAGGAGGTGATGCAGGTCATGGACGACATGCGTTCCGCCGGCGTCGATTTCCTGACCATCGGCCAGTATCTGCAGCCGACCCGCAAGCACGCGCCCATCGACCGCTTCGTCACGCCCGATGAGTTCGCGGCCTACGAGGCCATCGCCCGCGCCAAGGGCTTTCTGATGGTTTCGGCAAGCCCGTTGACCCGCTCCTCCCACCACGCCGGCGAAGACTTCGCGCGTCTTCAAGAGGCGCGGAAGGCGCGCCAGGGCGCGGCTTAGGCGTTGCGGCATCAGCTCACGCGCGTCCTGCACTACACGCCCGAGCAGCTGTTCGGGCTGGTCGGCGACGTGGAAAGCTATCCGCAGTTCGTGCCGTGGATGACGAGCCTTCGCACCTGGAACAAGCGCGAGGCCTCGCCGGGCGTGACCTCTCTGGATGCCGAGGCGCAGGTGGGGTTCGCCTTCCTGAAGGAGCGGTTCGCCACGCGTGTGACCCGCGACGCCAACACGCGGCATATCAAGATCGAGTTGCTCTACGGTCCCTTCAAACACCTGGTCAGCAACTGGCGCTTCGAGCCCTGTGCCGGCGGGACGAAGCTGCTCTTCGACATCGACTTCGCCTTCAAGTCGCGCCTGCTGGAAGCCCTGCTGACCGCGAACTTCGCCACGGCCGTGAACCGGCTGATCGAGTGCTTTGAGGCGAGGGCGAAGGCCCTCTACGGCGAGGGCGCAACGCCGCTAGAGAGCATCCCGTAGCATCTGTAGCGCCATGGCCACGCTGGCCAGCTGCACGCCCGCGCGGTCGGGGTGTTCGAAGCGCTCCATGGCGTGGTGGATGCCCTTGTTGGTGCGGGCGGTGGCGAAGTGGACGGTGCCGACCGGTTTCATCGGGGTGCCGCCGCCAGGTCCCGCGACGCCGGTGATCGCCACGGCGACGTGGGCGTTTGAGGCCTCCAGCGCGCCCTCGGCCATGTAACGGACGACCGGTTCGGACACCGCGCCGTTGTCGGCCAGCAGATCGCCCGGCACGCCGAGAACCTCCTGCTTGGCGCGGTTGGTGTAGGTGACGAAGCCGCGCTCGAACACGTCAGAGGCTCCGGCGATCGAGCAGATCGCGCCGGCCACCAGCCCGCCGGTGCAGCTCTCCGCGGTGACGATGCGCAGGGACTTGCCCCGCGCCTCGTCGATCAGCAGGCGGGCGAGCGTCTCGATCTCGAGCGGGAAGATCATGCGGGCGTCTCCACGCTGACGATGGCCTGGGCGGCGAGTCCCTCGCGGCGACCGGTAAAGCCCATGCCCTCGGTCGTCGTCGCCTTCACCGAAACGCGATCCAGCGGCACGCCCAGCAGTTCCGCCAGCCGCTCACGCATGGCCTGGCGGTGCGGTTTGATCTTCGGCGCCTCGCAAATCAGCGTCACGTCGGCGTTCACCACCCGACCGCCGCGCGCCTGCACCAGCTCGACGGCGTGGGTGAGGAAGCGGTCGGACGAGGCGTCCTTCCACTGCGGATCGGAGGGCGGGAAGTGGTCGCCGATGTCGCCCTCGCCGATGGCGCCGAGCAGGGCGTCTGTGAGCGCGTGCAGGCCCGCGTCGGCGTCGGAGTGGCCGATCAGCGCCGCGTCATGGGCGATCTTCACCCCGCACAGCCACACGGCTTCGCCGGGTCCGAAGCGATGGGCGTCATAGCCTTGGCCCACGCGGACGATCCGCGCGCCGCCCGCCAGCCGTTCCGCCATCTCGAAATCCTCCGGCCAGGTGAGCTTCATCAGCATGGGATCGCCGGGCGCGAGCGCGACGCGCCCACCGCCCGCCTCGATCACCGCGGCGTCGTCGGTCGGATCGGCCTCGGCGCTCCAGGCGGCGTAGGCTTCGACCAGCCGCAGCTTGCGGAAGGCCTGGGGCGTCTGCGCGCGCCACAGGCCGACGCGCGAGGCGGTCATCGTGTGACCGTTCACTTCCTGCTTCAGCGTGTCTGAGACGGGCAGGGCGGGGATGGCGCCGTCCGCCTCGTCCAGCGCCGCGAGCAGGGCCTCGACATGCTCGTGCGTGACGAAGGGTCGGGCTGCGTCGTGGATCAGTACGGGCTCGTCGTCGGGGCCGGTGAGGGCGTGAAGACCGGCCTGCACTGACTTCGATCGGGTTGCGCCGCCGGTGACGGCTCGCCAGCCCGGCAGGCCCGCCAGCGCTTCAGCAGCGTCCGCCTCCGCGCCCTCCGGGATCACCACCACGACTTCCCGTGCGCCTGCCGCGATCAGCGCCTCGGCCGACCAGCGCAGCACGGGTCTCCCGCCCAGCATCCGCCACTGCTTCGCCGCGCCCGCTCCGGCCCGACTGCCGCTTCCCGCGGCGACGATGACGGCTGAAAACCCCATGCGGCTGGTTTAGAGCGCGCCGCGAGCTTCTTCCAGCTTTACGGCGCTGTCGGATATGCCTAAAACGCGTGCAGTCGGGGTGAGTAGAAAATGAGCAATGAGCTCGACATCGGCGGGGTGAAGGTGCCGGGGCGCGTGTGGACCGCGCCCATGACCGGCGTCTCTGACCTGCCGTTCCGCAAGGCCGCCGCCCGGCTCGGCGCCCCCTATGTCGCCACCGAGATGGTCGCCTGCGCCGAGTTCGCGCGTGGCCGCCCCGACGTGGTCCGCCGCGCCGCGGTCGGAGAGGGCCTGCCGCTGATGGTCATCCAGCTGGTCGGCCGCGACCCGAAGATGATCGCCAAAGGCGCGGTGCTGGCGGCGCAGGCGGGCGCCCAGATCATCGACCTCAACTTCGGCTGCCCGGCCAAGGAAGTCACCGGCGCGGCCTCAGGCTCCGCCCTGATGCGCGAGCCGGAGCTGGCCGAACGCATCGTCGCGGCCGCTGTCGACGCCGTGGACGTGCCCGTCACCGTGAAGATGCGGCTGGGCTGGGACGACGCCTCGAAGAACGCGCCCGAACTCGCCGCTCGCGCGCAAGCCGTGGGCGCGAAGGCCATCACCGTCCACGGCCGCACCCGCTGCCAGTTCTACAAGGGCCAGGCCGACTGGAGCGCCGTCCGTGCGGTCAGGGAAGCCGTCTCGATCCCGGTGCTCGTCAACGGCGACATAGTCGATGCCGCCACCGCTCACGAAGCGCTCCGCCAGTCCGGGGCGGACGGCGTAATGATCGGACGCGGCGTCTATGGCCGCCCCTGGGCCGCGCGCGCCATCGAGCACGACGAGCCGGAACCCGCGCTGGACGAACGTCTCGCCATCGCCCTCGACCACTTCGGCGACTCCTTGCGCTTCTACGGAGACCGCGCCGGCCTTCGCATGTTCCGCAAGCACCTGGCCTCCTACATCGAGGCCGCCCCCATCGGCTCGCCGGAGACCCGCCGCGAAGCGCGTTCGCGCCTCTGCCGCCTCGACGAACCGCGTGAGGTCGAGGCCGCCCTGACCATGCTCTGGACCTCCGACGCCGAAAGGCTCGCCGCGTGAGCCGGACCCAACCCCTCGGCGAGGATCGCACCGATGTCCTGAAGGCCGCCGCCTTCGACCTCAGCCCCGAGCCGGCGCTGGTCGTCGACCGGGACGGCGCGCTGGTGGCCGTCAACGAGGCGGCCGAGGCCCTTTTCGGACAGGGGCTGGCTCTGCTGGCCCGGGGCGACTTCCGCGCCGCCCTGCCGCCGGGCTCCGCACTCGTATCGCTGCTGAACCGCGCGGTGGAGGAGGGCGCGCGGGTCCGTGAGCACGGTGTCGAGATCAGCCTCTTCGGCCATCCCTCGTTCGAGGCCGATGGCGCGGCGGCCCCGCTCGGCGACGGTTCGGTGCTGCTGACCCTGCACATCAAGGGCGGCGCGCTGGGTGTCGAACGGGCCGCCGATCCCGCGGGCCTGCGCTCGGTCGTCGGCCTTGGCCGCATGCTGGCCCACGAGATCAAGAACCCGCTCGCCGGCATCCGGGGTGCGGCCCAGTTGCTCAAGACCGGAGCGGCGGCAGAAGACGCCCCGCTCGCCCAGCTGATCGTCGACGAGACCGAGCGCATCCGCCGCCTCGTCGACCGGATGGAGGCCTTCTCGGAAGACGCCACGCTGCAGCGCTCGGCGGTCAACATCCATCAGGTGCTCGACCGCGTCCGCGCGCTCGCCGCCAACGGCGTCGCCGACGGGCTGACGTTGAAGGAAATCTACGATCCCTCCCTGCCATCCGCCTGGGGCGACGAGGACCAGCTGATCCAGATCTTCCTGAACCTCGTGAAGAACGCCGCCGAGGCCGCTCATTCGCGCGGCGACGGTCGCGGGGAGATCATGGTCTCCACCGCCTGGCGCCCCGGCGTGCGGGTTCGCGGACCCGACGGCGTCAAGCTCAACGGCGCGCCGCTTGAAGTGCGGGTGCAGGATAACGGGCCGGGCGTCTCCGCCCACATCCGCGAGCACCTCTTCCAGCCGTTCGTGACCTCGAAGGCCAACGGCGCGGGCCTCGGCCTGCCGTTGGTGGCCAAGCTGGTGAATGCGCACGGCGGCCTGATGGACTTCGAATCCGAACCCGGCCGCACCGTCTTCCGCGTCCTGTTGCCCGTCTCCCCCGAAGGCTCTCCCGCATGAACGCCCAGATGACCGCGTCGAACGCCAACAAGAAGATCCTGATCGCGGACGACGACAGCTCGATCCGGCTGGTCCTGAGCCAGGCGTTCACGCGCCTGGGCTATCAGGTTCGCGCCACGGGCAACGCGACCACGCTGCTGAAATGGGTCACGGACGGGGAGGGCGACCTGGTCGTCACCGATGTGGTGATGCCCGACGAGAACGTCTTCGACGTGCTGCCCCGCATCCGCAAGGAGCGGCCGAAGCTGCCCATCATCGTGATGAGCGCCCAGAATACCTTGCTGACGGCCGTGAACGCGGCTGACGCGGGCGCCTTCGAATACATCTCCAAGCCCTTCGACCTCGACGAGATGACCGCCGCCGCCCGCCGCGCGCTGGCCCGGCCCGCCGACAGCGAAGCCTCGAAGGCGCAGGCGAGGGCGTTGAAGGACGAGCGGCTGCCGCTGATCGGCCGCTCGGCGCCGATGCAGGACGTCTATCGCACCATCGCCCGGCTGGTCGGCGCGGACCTGACGGTGCTGATCCTCGGCGAAAGCGGCACCGGCAAGGAGCTGGTCGCTCGCGCCCTGCACGACCTCGGCCGCCGCCGCGACGGGCGCTTCGTGGTCATCAACCTCGCCGCCGTGCCTCGCGAGCGCGTCGAGACCGAACTGTTCGGCCGCGGCGACGGCGATCCCGGCAAGCTGATCGAGGCCGACGGCGGTACGCTGTTCCTCGACGAGATCGGCGACATGCCGCTCGACGCCCAGACGCGCCTGCTGCGCGTGATCGACGGCACCGAACCCGCGCTGAACCCCAAGACCGGCCGACGCCCCAACGTCCGGGTCATCGCCGCCACCAACCGCGACCTGCGCGGCCTGATCCAGCAGGGGCTGTTCCGCGAAGACCTCTACTTCCGCCTCAACGTCGCGCCCGTGCGCCTGCCGCCGCTGCGTGATCGCACGGAGGACATCCCCGACCTCGCCCGCTCCTTCCTGCTGCGCGCCGCCCGCGAGGGCCTGCCCTCGAAGACCATCGACTCCGCGGCGCTGGATCGCCTGAAAGCCCACGCCTGGCCCGGCAACGTGCGCGAGCTGGAAAACCTGATCCGCCGCATCTGCGCCCTCTACGCCGAGGACCTGATCAGCGCCCGCATCATCGAGCGTGAACTGCAGGACCACTCGCCGCCGCCGCCGGGGCAGGAAGGCCCCCCGACGCTGGCGCAGCTCGTGGAGCGCCATCTCTCCGGCCACTTCGCCGACCAGCCGGACGGCATCCCCGCGCCCGGCCTCTATGACCGCGTGCTGGAGGAGGTCGAGCGGCCGCTGATCCAGCTCACGCTGGCCGCCACGCGGGGCAACCAGGTGCGGGCCGCCGAGATCCTCGGCCTCAACCGCAATACGCTGCGCAAGAAGATCCAGGACCTCGGCGTCGAAAATACCCGCGGCAAGCGCTAGGCATCTGGGCAACATAGGTGTTGCAGATTGGGCGCAGCCGGTCCTAGGCTCCCCGTATGGTTTCCGCCGTCGCCGATGTACCGAGAGGCCGCCCGCGGCCGCCGTGGCGACGTGTCTTCGAGTCGGGATACCTGCTAGGCGGCGGCTATGCGCTGGCCTCCATCCTGACCGGCGTCGGCGTCGTGCTCGCCGCCTCGCCGCCCGCCAATGGCCCGATCGGACCGGCCAGCCAGACGATGCTGGTCATCCTGGCGCTGAACCTGATCCTGATCGGCTTTCTGGCGGTGTTGATCGGCTGGCGGGTGTTCAAGCTGACGGTGGCCCGTTCCACCGACCCGGGCGCACGGCTGCACCTGCGGTTCGTCTCACTGTTCGCGCTGGCCGCCGTGGTCCCGGCCGTCATCGTGGCGCTGTTCTTCGGCATACTGGTCACGCGCGGGGTGGAGGGCTGGTTCAGCCAGCGGGTGCGCACGGTCGTGGAGAACTCCGCCACCGTCGCCCGCTCCTATGTCGACGAGCAGACCAGCTACATCCGCGACCATATGTTCCTGATGGCCGGCGACCTGAACCGCGCCGCGCCGGCCTTGCAGGCCACGCCCGTCACCTTCGGCCACTTCCTGGCCTATCAGGCGAGCTACCACGCGTTTCCGGGCGTCTACATCCTCGACCGCGACGGCCGCGTGCTCGCCCGCGCCGAGACGGCCGATCCGCCGCCGTTCCTCACCCCGCCGGCCTCCAGCTTCGCGGCGGCCGACGAGGGCGACATCTCCATGCGCCCGTTCGAGTCCGCCGACCTGATCCGGGCCCTCTACAAGCTGAAGGGCTATCCGGACGCCTACCTGTATGTCGCGCGGCCCGTCGACCGGGGCATCCTCAACCACTTGCGCGAGACCGAGGCCTCGCTGAACGAGTACGGCGAGAGCGCCCGCAACCGCCAGCGCATCCAGGCCGCCTTCGCGATGACCTATCTGGAGACGGCGCTGCTGGTGCTGGTCGGCGCCATCTGGCTCGGCATGGCGGCGGCGGGCTCGATCGCAGCGCCGGTCGCGCGGCTGGTGAAGGCGGCGGGCCGGGTCTCGGCCGGCGACCTCGACGCGCGGGTACGGACCGACAAGGACCCTGAAGAGATCGCCGTCTTGTCCCGCGCTTTCAACCAGATGACGGAAGATCTTCAGAAACAGCAGGCCGCCCTGAAAGCCGCCGGCGAGGACGCCGAGGCGCGCCGTCAATTTATCGAAACCGTGCTGCTGGGCGTCAGCGCGGGCGTGCTGGGCGTCGATGGCAAGGGGAGGGTGTCCGCCGCCAATCGCCAGGCCGGACGCTTGCTGGGCCTCACGGATCGCTCGCTTGGCAAGCCGCTGGCCAAGGCCGCGCCCGAGCTTGCCCCCATCGCCGCTCGCGCGCTTTCCACCGGCATCGACGCCGAGGAGGAGGTGGACGTCGCCCGCGGCCCGGAAACTCGGCGCCTGCGTGTGCGCGCCTCGGCGGCCGGCGAAGACAGCCTCGTGCTGACCTTCGACGACATCACCCGGCTGGTCTCGGCCCAGCGCAACGCCGCCTGGCGCGATGTCGCCCGCCGCATCGCCCACGAGATCAAGAACCCGCTGACGCCCATCCAGCTGTCGGCCGAGCGCCTGCGCCGCAAGTATCGCAAGGAGATCACCGGCGACCTTGAGACCTTCGACCGCTGCACCGACACCATCATCCGTCAGGTCGGCGACATCGGCCGCATGGTCGACGAGTTCAGCGCTTTCGCCCGCATGCCCGCGCCGAAGTTCGCCGAGGTCGATCCGGCCGAAATGCTGCGCCAGGCGGTCTTCAGCCAGAAGGTCGCCAACCCTGAGATCCATATGGATATCGAGGAGCCGTCCGAGCACCTGCTGCTGGTCTGCGATCCGCGCATGGTCGGTCAGGCCCTGACCAACATCATCAAGAACGCCACCGAAGCGGTGATGGCGGCCGGCCTCCCGGCGGGCGAGGGGCGTATCATCGCGCGCCTGCTCACCGACGGCGAAGGCGTCGCCTTCGAGATCGAGGACAACGGCATCGGCCTGCCGTCCAAGGACCGCGATCGCCTGATCGAGCCCTATGTGACGACCCGTGAGAAGGGCACCGGCCTTGGCCTCGCCATCGTCAAGCGCATCGCCGAGGACCATGGCGGCGAACTGACCCTCTCCGACGCCCGCTCCGGCAAGGGCGCCCGCGTCACCCTGCATTTCCCCAACGTGCGCCGGGCCGAATCGCCCGCGCCCGCCACACCCGAACTGATCGAGGAAACCCATGGCCGCTGACGTTCTGGTGGTCGACGATGAGGCCGACATCCGCGAGCTGGTCGCCGGCATCCTCTCCGACGAAGGCTACGGCGTGCGCACCGCCGCCGATTCCGAACAGGCGCTGGCGGCCATCCGGGCGCGCAAGCCGGCGTTGCTGGTGCTCGATATCTGGATGCAGGGCGGGGGCATGGACGGGCTGGAGCTGCTCGACATGGTCAAGGAGCTCGACCCCGATCTGCCGGTGATCATGATTTCCGGCCACGGCAACATCGAAACCGCCGTCAACGCCATCAAGCGCGGCGCTTACGACTTCCTCGAAAAGCCGTTCAAGTCCGACCGCCTGCTGCTGGTCGTGCAACGCGCACTGGAAGCGACGAACCTGCGCCGCGAGAACCGGCGCCTGCGCACCCAGTCGCTGGCCCCGGATCGCTTCATCGGCCGCTCCGTCGCCGCCCAGGCGCTGCGCCAGCTGGTCGCCAAGGTCGCCCAGGCCAACAGCCGCGTCCTGATCAGCGGCCCACCCGGCGCCGGCAAGGAACTGGTCGCGCGCCTCGTTCACGAATCCAGCCCCCGCGTGACCGGCGAGTTCGTGGCCATCAGCGCCGCGGGCATGAACCCCGAGCGGATGGACTCCGAGCTGTTCGGCGAGGAAGGCGAGGGTGGCCGGCCCAAGAAGATCGGCGTCTTCGAACGCGCCCACGGCGGCACCCTCTACCTCGACGAGGTCGCCGACATGCCGCGCGAGACCCAGAGCCGCATCCTGCGGGTGCTGGTCGAGCAGCGCTTCCGCCGCGTCGGCGGCGACAACGATGTGCAGGTCGATGTGCGCGTCATCTCCTCGACCTCCCGCGACCTGCGCGAGGAGATCGGGGCCGGGCGCTTCCGCGAGGACCTGTTCCATCGGCTGAACGTGGTGCCGGTGCGCGTGCCGGGGCTGGCCGAGCGGCGCGACGACATCCCCGAGCTGGTCGACTACTTCATCGGCCGGATCTGCGAGGCGACCGGCCTTGCGCGACGCAAGCTGGGCGAGGACGCCATCGCCACGTTGCAGGTGAACCCGTGGCCCGGGAACGTCCGCCAGCTTCGCAACAACATCGAGCGGCTGCTGATCCTGGCGTCCGGCGAGGCCTCGGAGATCATCACCGCCGACATGCTGCCCTCGGAAGTCGCATCCGGCGGACAGGCGGGCACCATCGGCGCCGAGCGGATCATCGCCTTGCCGCTGCGGGAAGCCCGCGAGCTGTTCGAGCGCGAGTACCTCAACGCCCAGATCCTGCGCTTTGGCCACAACATCTCCCGCACCGCCGCCTTCATCGGCATGGAGCGCTCGGCCCTGCACAGGAAGCTGAAGTCCCTCGGGCTGGCGGGCGCCCGGGCGCTTGAGGAAGAGGAAGCCTAGATGTCCCGCTGGGCTTACGTGAACGGCCGCTTCGTGCGCCACGGCGAGGCGGCCGTGCACATCGAGGACCGCGGCTACCAGCTGGCCGACGGCGTCTATGAGGTTTGGGCCGTGTTCGGCGGCAAGCTGGCTGACGCGGAAGGCCACTACGCCCGGCTGGAACGCAGCCTCGACGAGCTGAAGATCGCCCACCCGATGAGCCGCAAGGCGCTGGAGCTGGTGCTGCGCGAGGCGGTGCGCCGCAACCACCTGAAGGAGGGCCTGCTCTACCTGCAGGTCACGCGAGGCGTTTCCCGCCGCGACCATCCTTTCCCGGCCACCCCGGTGCCGCCCGCGCTGGTCGTCACCGCCAAGCACCTCGACCGCGCTGCGACCAACGCCAAGGCCGGCAAGGGCATCGGCGTCATCACCCTGCCGGAAAACCGCTGGGGCCGCTGCGATATCAAGTCCATCGGCCTGCTCCCCAACGTGCTGGCCAAGCAGGCGGCGAAGGAGCGTGGGGCAGGGGAGGCCTGGTTCGTCGACGACGCGGGCCTGGTCACCGAGGGTGCGGCCTCCAACGCCTGGATCCTCGATCGCGACGGCGTTCTGCGCACCCGCGACACCCAGGCCAACATCCTGCGCGGCGTCACCCGCAAGACCCTGCTGGAGGTGATCGCGCGCGAGGGGGTCACCTTTGAGGAGCGGCCCTTCACGCCCGACGAAGCCAGGCAGGCGAAAGAAGCCTTCATTACCGGCGCCGGCGCCCTGGTGACGCCCGTGATCGCCATCGACGGCCAGCCCGTCGGCGACGGCAAGGTCGGCCCGCTCGCCAGCCGCCTGCGCGCCCTCTATATCGAACAAGCTAAGTCCGCTTGATCTTGCGGGCGGGCCCGGCTGGGGCCTAGCATCCAACTTTCGTGTGTGGGGGCGTTAGTGCCCCCGAAAAGAGGGCGGCTCGATGAACGAGAAGAAACAGAACCTGCAGGACACCTTCCTCAACAGCGTGCGCAAGTCGAAGACGCCGCTGACCATCTTCCTGGTGAACGGCGTGAAGCTGCAGGGGGTGGTGAGCTGGTTCGATAACTTCTGCGTTCTGCTGCGCAGGGACGGGCAGTCACAGCTCGTCTACAAGCACGCCATCTCAACCATCATGCCGGCCCAACCCGTGCAGCTTTACGAGCCGGGCCCCGAGCAGGACGAAGATTGAACCATTCGGTAGATCGTACCGCGCCCGTTCAAAGGGCGCTTGTTCTCCATCCCACACGCCCCGGTGAAGGGGACGCGAGAGACCCGGGCGCACGGCTGGAAGAGGCCGTGGGCCTGGCGCAGGCGCTCGACCTGAAAGTCGAGGAAGCGCTGGTCGTCCCGATCCGCTCGGTCACGCCCGCGACCCTGTTCGGCAAGGGCAAGGTCGATGAGCTGAAGGCCATCTGCGACGTCGAAGAACTCGACGTCGCCGTGGTCGACGATGCGCTGACGCCCGTGCAGCAGCGCAACCTCGAGAAGGCTTGGCAGGTGAAGGTCGTCGACCGCACCGGGCTGATCCTGGAGATCTTCGCTAGACGCGCCCGGACGCGGGAAGGGCGGTTGCAGGTCGAGCTGGCGAGGCTCGCCTACGAGCGCTCGCGGCTGGTCCGCACCTGGACCCACCTGGAGCGCCAACGCGGCGGCTTCGGCTTCCTCGGCGGTCCGGGCGAAACCCAGATCGAGGCCGACCGACGTTTGCTCGCCGACCGCATCGCCAAGCTGAAGAAGGAGCTGACGGAGGTGCGCCGCACGCGCGGCCTGCACCGCTCGGCCCGCAAGCGCACGCCGTACCCGACCATCGCGCTGGTCGGCTATACAAACGCCGGCAAGTCGACGCTGTTCAACCGGCTGACCGGCTCCAAGGCCTTCGCCGAGAACCTGCTCTTCGCCACGCTCGACACCACCTTGCGGGAGGTGAAGCTGCCGAACGGCCGCCCGGCGATCCTGTCCGACACTGTCGGCTTCATCTCCGAGCTGCCGCACGAGCTGGTCGAAGCCTTCCGCGCCACGCTGGAGGAGGTGCAGGAGGCCGACGTCGTCCTGCACGTCCGCGACATCGCCAACCCCGATACCGACGCCCAGCGCTCCGACGTCGAGGCGGTCCTGACCGAACTCGGCGTCACGGCCGAAAGCGGCCGCACGCTGCTGGAAGTCTGGAACAAGGCCGACCTCGTCACCGGCGAGGACCGCGAACAGCTCGAAGGTGCCGCTCGGCGGTCGGGCGCGGCGCTCGTCTCGGCCGTGACCGGGGAGGGGTGTGACGCGCTCCTGCAAGGGCTCGGCGCCCTGATCGACAACGCGCCCGAAGTCGAGGTGATGCTCCCCCACGGCGACGGCGAAGCCATGGCCTGGCTCTACCGCAACGGCCGCGTCACGGAGCGCACTGAAGATGGGGAGATCGTGCGTCTTTCGGCCAGGCTGGATGCGCAGGCGCTCGGCCGTTTCGAACGCCTGTTCCCCGACGCGGTCCTGAAGGCCGCCGCGCAATAAACAAGTCGTCATCCTCGGGCTTGTCCCGAGGACCCCTGTCTCAGCTGCACGGGCGAAGGTGTGCTTGCTCGATCGGTGCGGCCGAAAGAGGGGTCCTAGGCACAAGGCCTAGGATGACGTGGCTTGTTTTTCTGCGACTTTCGCGCGATCCCAAAGTCCGTCCATTTCGGCCAAATCCGACTGGTCCGGCGTGCGGCCGTCCTTGGCTAGTTCGGCCTCGATGAAAGCGAAGCGTCGGGCGAACTTGGCGTTGGTGGCGCGCAGGGCGTCCTCCGGGTCGACGTCGAGTTTGCGCGCCAGGTTGGCCAGCACGAAGAGGATGTCGCCCAGTTCCTCGCGGGCCTTGGCCGCATCGCCGGCGTCGATTTCCGCCTGCAGCTCGGCGGTCTCTTCCGCCAGCTTGTCCATCACCTCGCGCGTCGAGGGCCAGTCGAAGCCCACCCGCGCCGCGCGCCTGGTCAGCTTCACCGCGCGGGTAAGGGCAGGGAGGCCGACCGGCACGTCGTCCAGCACCCCGTGCTTTTCCTTCTCCGCACGCTCCTGCTTCTTGATCGCCTCCCACGCGACGGTCTGCTCGTCGGAGGTGCGCTGGCCGCTGTCGCCGAACACGTGCGGGTGGCGGCGCACCAGCTTGTCGGTGATCGCCTGCGCCACGGCCGCGAAATCGAAGGCGCCGTCCTCCTCCGCCATCCGCGCGTGGAAGACGACCTGGAGCAGCAAATCGCCCAGCTCCTCCTTCAGTTCGCCAAGGTCGCCGCGCTCGATCGCGTCAGCGACCTCGTAGGCTTCCTCGACCGTGTAGGGCGCGATGGTGGCGAAGGTCTGCTCGACGTCCCACGGGCAGCCGCTGACCGGGTCCCGCAGCCGGGCCATCACCTCCAGCAGGCGAAAGACGGGGTGGTCGCTATTCGGCGGGGTCGGCGATGACATTGGGCTGCAACAGGGCGAGATCCTCGGTCAGGGGCAGCGCGTGGTCCTCGCCCCCGAGCTGAGCCCGAATCTCGGCGTGGCGCGCCTCGGTAAGGGGATATTTGATCATGGTCGCCGCCGCCAGCAGTCCGAGCATGCCTGGCGCAAAGCAGTAGAGTCCGACCAGCCCCAGCATGCCGAGCTCCGTGCTCTTGGCCGGGTCATGAGCGTTGAAGCCCATCCAGCCCAGCACGATGAAGGTGGTCACCGCCAGCGCGCTGCCGACCTTCACGGTGCCGACGAGGATCGCATAGAGCAGCCCCGTCCGGTCCTGCCCGGTGCGCAGCTGCTCCTCATCGCCCACGTCGGCCAGCATCGAGCGCAGCAGGAAGGGCGCGGCGGAGTAGGGCAGCCCCGCCACGATCAGGAAGGGCACGGCCAGCCAGAACCGGCCGCCGGGCAGGGTGATGACCCCGAACTGCACGGCCGCATAGACGAGGCAGGACGCAATCAGCGTGCGGTGCTTGCCGAAGCGTTTGGCCAGCTTGACCCACACCGGCGCGCCCACGACGGCGGCCAGGAAATAGACCATCAGCAGCTTCTCGGCCTGGTCCTTTGGGAAGTCCTTCACCCGCTCGAAAAAGAAGAAGAACAGCGAGCCGGAGATGCCCGGCGCCAGCGAGGTGATCAGGTCGGCCATCAGGATCCGCAACACCGTGGGCCGGCGGATCAGGCGCAGGTAGTCCATCGGCGTGGCGCGCGGGCCGGTCTCCTTCACCAGCTTGCGCGGCTCCTCCACGAAGGAGAAGGCGAGCAGGGCGGTGATCGGGATCATCACCAGGATGAACCAGCCCATCCCCCGCACCCGCGCGGCATAAGCGGCCTGCTCGGGCGCCAGGCGTCCGGCCATGTCGGGCGCAAAGGTCGCCACAAGCCGGCCGGGCTCCTTGAAAATCGCCGTCAGCAGAACCGGCAGCAGGATGACCAGGATCATCCCGATGACGTTGCCCGTCTGCAGCCAGGCATAGACGCGCGAGCGCTCGTGATAGTCGGGCGACAGCGTGGCCGCCCAGGCGCTCATCGACAGCACCGCGATCGAATAGCCGCCATAGACGACGCCCAAACCCGCCCAGAGATAGAGCGGCCCCACGCCGTCTCGCGCCATGAACAGCATGGCCACGGCCGCCGCGACGATGGGCAATCCGATCGCCATCCAAGGCTTGAACCGCCCGATCTTCCAGCCTGTGCGATCCAGCACCGTGCCGAAGAAGGGGTCGAAGGCGATGTCGACCATGCGGATGAACAGAAAGGCCGCGCCGACGACGCCGACGCTCAGGCCCAGCGTCTCGGCGTAGTAGTTCGGCAGGTACACCACCAGCGGCAGGCCAAGCGCCGCCAGCGGAAGGGTCGGGGCCGCAAAAGCCGCCAGAACCGCGTTAGACCGTCGGGGGCCGGCCATGTCGCCTCACTGGAAATTCAAACGAGCGTACGATTTTCCGATGAGAGCCCGGGGAGGGGCAGGTGGCAAGTGAATCCGGCGTTTTGATTGGCGCCCTTGCTCTCTCGTCTTGCGGGTGCAAGCTGTACCGCCCCTCAGGCTCGGTGCCAAAATATGCGACTCCAGAAGACGCTGATCGCCGCCACTTTCAGCTCTGTGTTGATGTCCGGCTCAGCCTCCGCCGCCGACACGGAGTTGCTCTCTGTGAGAGGCATTTCGCTCGACCAAGCTACTCATCTCACCAAGGTTGTCATACGCACTTGGGGCGTCGAGGTGTTGGCTGTCTGCCATATTCCAAAAGCATCGGTTGTATCGGTCGACTTCGACATTGATCCAGGCGGTGTTCTTACATGGCAAGCTAACAGCTGGCATGGAGAGCTGGACCAGACCGGGCTACGAACGCTCACCGATCTCTTTTTGGTTCGCGTAACCGATTACCAAAAGCTGCCAAAAGGGGACCCGCGGGGCGAATATCATCCTGCATCGTTTGAAGGGACAGCTACGATCGCGGCGATCGAGGATCACGCCAAAGGACAGGTGATTCCGCTCTCTGCGGAGAGTTTCTCTCTGTCACCAGCGATGCGATGCCCTGACCCTCGTTAGCGACCTATCGCGCTTGCGTAATAAGACACCACCAGCTCGAAGCAGGGGTGTTTGTCTCCAGCAGGCGCATCCACGGCCATTCGATTATTGCGCCTAAGGAAGATTATCAGAAATAATAGCTAGGCGTTTCGGGCCATGAGGCCGCCGTCTACCGGGATCGTGGCCCCTGTGATGTAGCTCGCGGCCGGCAGACAGAGGCTCAGCGTGATGTGGGCCACCTCTTCCGGCTCGCCGTAGCGGCGCAGCGCGGTGCGGCGCTTGGCGTAGACGGCCTTGTCGGCGTCGGGCAGCGGCGCGGTCATGCCGGTGTTGATCGGGCCCGGACAGATGCAGTTTACCGTGATGCCTTCGCGGCCCAGCTCCACGGCCAGCGAGCGTGTGAGGCCCGTGATCCCGGCCTTGGCGGCGCTGTAGGCGCTGTGGCCCGCCGTGGCGCCGAGCGCTTCCGTCGAGGCGATGTTGACGATCCTGGGCGCTTTTGAGCGTCTCAGGTGCGGCAGCGCGGCCCGGATCATCCGCT